>OJHO01000639.1_pt1 | contig 14147 bp, 13 predicted proteins | sample 1595311 | NCBI WGS metagenome assembly OJHO01 (sample SAMN05416879, study PRJEB24817) | seawater metagenome | isolation source: Sea water | place: Canada:Atlantic | collected 2013-11 | reverse complement strand
ACATTACCGGCCTCAAGCCCACCTACGGGCGGGTGTCCCGCTGGGGCATGATTGCTTTCGCCTCTAGCCTGGATCAGGCCGGCCCCATGGCCCAGAGTGCCGAAGACTGCGCCCTGATGCTGCAGGCCATGGCCGGCCACGATCACCGTGACTCCACCAGCCTCAACGAAAAAGTGGGCGATTATCTTGGTGCCCTGAATGAAGACATCAGCGGCCTGACCATCGGCATCCCGGAAGAATTTTTCCCGGACACCCTGGACGGCGCCATCGCAGACAACAGCCGTGATGCCATTCGCGAACTGGAAAAGCTCGGCGCCAAGGTGGTATCGGTGTCCCTGCCCAGCATCAAGCTGTCAGTGCCGGCCTACTATGTGATCGCCCCGGCGGAAGCCAGCTCCAACTTAAGCCGTTTCGACGGCGTGCGCTTCGGCCATCGCTGTGACGATCCACAAGACCTGGAAGACCTGTACAAGCGCTCGCGCTCGGAAGGCTTTGGCGACGAAGTTAAACGCCGCATTCTGGTGGGCGCCTACGCGCTGTCTGCCGGTTACTACGACGCCTACTACCGCCGCGCCCAACAAGTTCGTCGTCTGATCCGCGATGATTTCGCCCGCGCCTTTGAAAAAGTGGACGTACTGATGGGCCCCACGGCACCGGAAACCGCCTTTAAACTCGGCGCAAAAAAAGACGACCCAGTCAGCATGTACATGGCTGATGTGTTTACCATTGGCGTTAACCTGGCTGGCCTGCCGGCCCTGTCCATGCCCACCGGTTTTATCAACGGCCTGCCCACCGGCACCCAGATCATCGGCAACTATTTCCGTGAAGGGAAAATTCTTAACGTGGCGCACAAATACCAGCAAGCCACTGACTGGCATAAAAAAGCGCCAGCGTTTGGAGGTGCACAATGAGTTGGGAAGTTGTCATCGGTCTGGAAGTGCACGTCCAGCTCAACACCGCCAGCAAACTGTTTTCCGGCAGCAAACTGTCTACCGGCGCAGAGCCCAACACCCAGGCTTCCCTGGTCGACCTGGGCCTGCCCGGCACCCTGCCTGTGGTCAACCGGGAAGCGGTACGCAAAGCCGCCCTGTTCGGCTTGGCCATCAATGCCGACATCTGTCGTCACAGTGTGTTTGAACGGAAAAATTATTTTTATCCAGACCTGCCAAAAGGCTATCAGACCACACAACTGGCAGAGCCCGTGGTAGGCGCAGGCATCGTTGAAATTGTATTAGAAAACGGCGATAAAAAATCCGTGCGCATTCATCATGCCCATCTAGAAGAAGATGCGGGAAAGTCTTTACATGAAGCGTTCTTTGATGAAAAAGGCCATGGCATGACCGGTATCGACCTGAACCGTGCCGGCACCCCGCTGATCGAAATTGTCAGCGAGCCGGACATGAGCAATGCCGAAGAAGCCGTGGCGTTTGCCCGCAAGTTGCACGCCATCGTCACCTCCATCGGCATCTGCTCCGGCGACATGTCCCAGGGCAACATGCGTTTCGACGTCAACATCTCGATCCGCAAACCCGGCGAGGAGCTCGGCACCCGCACCGAAACCAAAAACCTAAACTCCTTCCGCTTCATGGAAAAAGCCATCGCGCTGGAAGTAGAACGGCAGATTGATGTGCTGGAAGACGGCGGCGAGATCGTACAAGAAACCCGCCTGTACAACGGCGACACGCACACCGCCCGTTCCATGCGTAGCAAGGAAGACGCCAACGACTATCGCTACTTCCCCTGCCCGGATCTGTTGCCAGTCGCCATTACCGATGCCGATATCGAAGCATTGAAAGCCGCCATGCCGGAACTACCGGATTCTCGCAAGACGCGCTTCATCAATGACTATCAACTGTCCGATTACGATGCGGATTTATTGTCAGCCTCCATCGCCACCGCCACCTTCTTTGAAGCAGCCGCCAACGCCGGTGGCGATGCTAAATTGGCTGCCAACTGGGTGATGGGCGAACTGGCCGCAAAACTTAACGCGGACGAAAAAGATATTGCCAACAGCCCGGTCAGCGCCGCACAACTTGGCCAACTGATCGCCCGTCTGAAAGACGGCACCATCAGCTCCAAGATCGCCAAGCAAGTTTTCGAAGCATGCTGGAATGGCGAAGGCGACCCGGACGATGTGATTGAAGCCAAGGGCCTCAAGCAGATGAGCGACACCGGCGAACTGGAAAAAATCGTCGATGACATCATCGCCAACAACGCCGCCCAGGTTGAGGATTACCGCAACTCGGATGACACCAAGAAAAAGAAAAAAATCGGTTTCTTTGTGGGTCAGGCCATGAAGGCCACCCAAGGCAAGGCGAACCCGCAGCAATTGAACCAGTTATTGCAAAAGAAACTGCTGTAACGCTTAAACGCCTCACGCAACACGTTTTACTGCGTACCTGCGTGAAGCGTGTTGCGTGCCAGCGACCTAAGGGACGCTTTTCGAAGGGATACCCCATGACAATCCAAACCATCCAAAATCGCGTCACTCTGGAAAAGAGAGACGGCATTGCCTACGTCACCCTGAGCCGAGCGGACAAATATAACGGCCTGGATTTTCCAATGATGGAAGGGCTGGTGGAAACCGCCCGCCTGATTCGCAAAGACCGTGACTTACGCGCTGTCATTCTTCAAGGAGATGGCAAGGCATTCTGCGCCGGGCTGGATTTCGGCACCGTCATGAAACAACCGGTGAAACTGCTGCGCAGCTTCACCAAATATGGCATCAAGAAAACCAATCTGTTTCAGGAAGTCTGCTGGTGCTGGCGCGAACTGCCCGTGCCCGTAATCGCCGTGCTGCACGGCTACTGCTACGGCGGCGGCATGCAGATTGCGCTGGCCGCGGATTTCCGCATCACCACACCGGACTGTGAAATGTCCATCATGGAAATCAAGTGGGGAATGATCCCGGACATGACCGGCACCGTCACCCTGCGCGAACTGGTACCCATGGATGTGGCCAAGGAACTGACCATGACCGGCCGCCTGTTTACTGGCGACGAAGCGAAAGCCATGAACCTGGTGACCCGCGTGGCAACCAACCCGCTGGAAGAAGCGGAAAAACTGGCTCAGGCTATCAAGACCCGTTCACCGGATGCCATCAGCGCCAGTAAGGCCCTGTTCCAGCAAAGCTGGAATGCACCAGAAGCCCAGGCGTTCGACGTGGAAAGCAAACTGCAATTCAAAATGCTGCGCAGCAAAAATCAGCGCCGCGCCATGCAGGCAAACATGAAAAAAGAAACACCGCAGTTCGGCCCCCGTGAGCGGGATTACTGATATCGCGGCGGCACGGTAAAGCCGGCAATACATTGCCGGCTTGGTGACTAATTCACCCACATTGAACTGCCAACCTCGTCCTGTTTCCCCTCCCTCTCTTGCTGCATACTCATTGTAGAAACCGACCATTATTGAGGCAGCGCATGATTTCTGTAGCCGAAGCCAGCGGCGGCTTTTCCGCCCTGGCCCGCTTGTACAAACGTCTCGTTAACGAACTGATCGGTCAGCTGCCGCTGCAGTCACAAACCCTGCCGCTGGCGCCCACGGACGATGCCTTGAAGTACGGCATGTGCCGCGACACTACCTACGTGGTGAAAGGCGGTATGCTGGGTATGCGTTGCCAGGATCGCAAACTGTTTACTTGGGATGAGGGCGACCTGATTCTTCCCGACGCCGGCAATGATGAAATTACCTATTACGCGGAAAGCTCGGTATTGCTGGCCGCTTACCCCACCGTCGCGCTGGTCGATGCCATTCTCGCCGACGAACAAATGGCACGACTGTGGACGCGGATTCTCACCACTCAGCAAGGCATGCTGACACGGCTGCTGGCCGCCCACGTGCCTGAAGAGCATCACACCACACCCGGCTTCGCCTATTTTGAACCCGGCGATGCCATCATTCATCAGGGCGAACCGGCCGATTATGTGTTCAGTTTATTCGAAGGCGATGCGGATGTGCTGGTGGACAATGTGGTCGTCGGCCATGTCAGCGAAGGGGAAGTGCTTGGCGCCATTGCCCTGCTGACGCACTCACCACGCAGCGCCACAGTACGGGCGAAATCTCGCTGCTCCGTGGTCAAGGTGCCCAAGCATCAGTTTAAAAACCTGATCCGCACCAACCCGGGCATGATCCATAGCTTGCTAACCGATATGGCCCGGCAGGTAAAATCATTGAATGGCCAGGTGGTGGAATTGTCAGCCTGATCCATCGGCGCGCCACCGGCCAAAAACGCGCAACAACAGCAACCACCCAGGGAGGGTGCTCACCATGAAACATTTCATCGGATGGGCGTTTTTGATTGTTGTCATCGTGCTGGTGCTGATTGGCTTTATGGCGGAGGAGCCGCCGGTCATGGCCGAAGGTATGCAGGACACACCGACAGCCACGGACACTCAGTCCGACAACTGACGCACCGCGCAAACCGGACATTGGGGGTCGCGGGGAATCGCCACCTGGCGCCAGCCCAGCGTCCGGCCGTCAAACAAGTGCAGCACCGATGCCACCCCGGCACCGGACAGGGTGCGTATGGCCGCCAGCGCTTGCAGCGTACCCATCATGCCCACCACCGGCCCGAGAATCCCCGCCTCACTGCAGGCCAGATCCCCACTGGTGCCGTCCCCGTACACGCAAGCGTAGCAAGGGCTATCCGCCGCGCGCAGATCGAACACCGCCAACTGACCGTCCATACGAATGGCCGCACCACTGACCAGCGGCTTGCCATGGTTCACACAGGCCCGATTGATCGCCTGGCGAGTGGCAAAATTATCCGTGCAGTCCAATACCAGGGTCGCCGCAGACACCGCCTCATCCAGCCAGCCATCGTCCACACGTACTACCGCCGAGCGCACGTCCACATCGGCGTTCAATAACTGCAACTGATCCCGCAGCGCTTCCGCCTTGGGCTGATTCACCTGATCACCGCGAAACGCCACCTGCCGATGCAGGTTGCTCAACTCCACCCGGTCGTCATCCGCCAGCACCAACTGCCCTACCCCGGCACCGGCCAGGTACAACGCCGCCGGGCTCGCCAGCCCGCCACAGCCGACAATCAGCACCCGCGCGGCGGCCAGTGCCTCCTGGCCGTCCAGATCCAGTTCATCCACCATCAGTTGGCGGCTATAGCGATTGAGTTGCTCGTCGTTAAACATGAAAAGACTCGCTGCATGCAACACGCTTCACGCTGACACGCAAAGCCGGCCTACGAAAGTGACGGCGGAAGCCCCTGACTGATCGCGAGCAGGCTCGCGCCTACATCCTGTGCTGCCCAAAAGTGACCCGATCGTTGCCACCCAGATCCCGCTCCGTACTCACCTGCCCAAAGCCGGCCTGCGTCAACAAGGCACGCACGGCATCGCCCTGCTCAAACCCATGCTCCAGCAACAGCCAACCGCCGGCAACCAGTTTGCCAGCCGCCTGCTGCACAATCGCATCCAGGTCCGCCAACCCATTGTCGGGCGCGACCAGCGCCGAGCGAGGCTCGAAACGCACATCCCCTTCATCCAGATGATGGTCGTTTTCTTCAATATAGGGCGGGTTGCTAATGATCAGATCAAACGGCCCTGAACAGGGCGACAGCCAACTGCCTTGCAGGCAGGTCACCGCAGCGCCCAGCCGGTGAGCGTTATCAGCGGCCACCTGCAAGGCAGCCTCGCTGAGGTCCACCAGTGTGACGTGCCAATCGGACCGCTCCAACGCCAGGGAAATCCCGATGGCGCCGGTGCCCGTGCCCAGGTCGACGACTCGCGCCTGTGCCGGCAAGTCCAATGACAACGCTTGTTCCACCAGCATTTCCGTATCCGGGCGGGGGATCAGGGTATCGGCAGTCACCCGAAAAACGTGACCAAAAAACTCCCGCTCGCCGATTAAGTGCGCCACGGGTTCACCCTGAATACGGCGAGCCAACAAGGAAGAAAAACGCGATTGCTGCCGGGCATCCAGCTCCCGTTCCGGCCAAGTGAACAGGTAGCTGCGCGATTTCCCCAGCACATGACAAAGCAGGAGATCCGCGTCCAGTGCAGCGCTGGGCGAGTCGCTTAACCGACTTCGGGCATCGCGCAAAGCCGCATCAATACGCACGCTGATCAGCTCTCGCCCAGCGCGGCCAGCTGATCGGCCTGGTACTCCGCCAGCAAGGCACCCAGCAATTCATCCATGTCCCCCTCCATCAGCTCGCCCAGGCGATACAGGGTCAGGTTGATGCGGTGGTCGGACACCCGGCCCTGCGGGTAATTGTAGGTCCGGATGCGCTCGGAACGGTCACCGGAGCCCACCAGGGACTTGCGCTCCGCCGCCTGCTCCGCGTGGGCCGCGTTCTGCTGGGCATCATAGAGTTTGGCACTGAGCAGGCTCATGGCGCGGGCCTTGTTCTTGTGCTGGCTGCGCTCGTCCTGACATTCCACCACCACACCGGTGGGCAAGTGCGTAATACGCACCGCGGAATCGGTGGTGTTAACGTGCTGCCCCCCGGCGCCGGAGGAGCGATAGGTATCGATACGCAGGTCTTCGTTGCGAATGGTGATATCGCCCAACTGCTCGGCTTCCGCCATGATCGCCACCGTACAGGCGGAGGTATGGATACGCCCCTGGGATTCCGTGGCCGGCACCCGCTGCACCCGGTGGGCACCAGATTCAAATTTCATGCGCGAATAGACGCCATCACCGATCACCCGTGCGATCACCTCCTTGTACCCGCCGTGCTCGCCCTCACTGGCGCTGACCATCTCCACTTTCCAGCCACGCTGATCGGCGTACTTGGAATACATGCGGAACAGATCGCCGGCAAAAATGGCCGCCTCGTCGCCACCGGTGCCAGCGCGGACTTCGAGGAATACGTTGGCACCGTCGCGGGGGTCTTTCGGCAGCATCAGTTTCTGCAATTCTTCGGCAAGCTCCTCCATGCGCGCCTGGGCATCACGGGCTTCTTCCGCGCCCATTTCGCGCATATCCGGATCGCTGTCGTCCTGCATGGCCCTGGCCGCGTCCAGGTTATCCGCAGCCTGCAGATACGCCTGATAGCATTTCACCACCGGATCGATTTCCGCGTACTCCCGGGACAAATCACGAAACTGGTTCTGATTGCCGATCACATCCGGGTCAGACAGCAACCCCGCCAGTTCTTCGAACCGGTCTGCGAGCTTGTCCAGCTTGCCTTGCAATGACGCTTTCATAGAGTCCTCTAAAGCACAGCGCTTTATTCAGGGGTGTATTCGGGTGAGCTATTCGTTTTCTTCGGACGAGGAACCCGGATTTTCGAGCAGCAGCTCGCGGGCCAGCAACAGGGCTTCGGCGCGACCATCTGCCGCCATTTTTCGCAAGGTCACACTGGGCGTATGCAGCCACTTGTTCACCAGCGAATGCTGAAACTTGCGCAGCACCTGTTCCGCATCGCCACCATTGCGTAACTGCTGAAGGGCTTTTTCCAGTTCACTCTCCGCCATGCTGGTGCGTTGCTCACGGTAGTCGCGCAACACCTTGACGGCATCCTGCTCACGACGCTGACGGCGATGCCGCACAATGGCATCACGGATCAATTCCGAGGCTTCCTGGGCCGCCTGCTGACGGGCACGGACATTTTCCTGAATGGCTTCCTGCAGGTGATCCACCGTGTACAGGTAAACGTCGTCCAGCTCACCCACCTCCGGTTCGATATCCCGAGGCACGGCGATATCCACCATGAACATGGGCCGGTGGCGACGTTTTTTCAGGGCCCGCTCTACCATGCCCTTACCCAGAATCGGCAACGGGGCGGCAGTACAGGAAATCAGGATATCGGCACTTTCCAGCGCCACCGGCAATTCTTCCAAGCTGATGCCCCGGCCGCCCACGGCCGCTGCCAGCTCGCTCGCCCGTTCCTGGGTGCGGTTGGCAATGGTAATTTCCTGCACCTGTTGCTCGCCCAGGTGACGGGCCACCAGCTCGATCATTTCACCGGCACCAATCAACAACGCCCGGCTTTTTTTCAGGTCCGCAAAAATGTGGCGCGCAAATGAAACCGCCGCATAGGCCACCGATACCGGGTTAGCACCGATGCCGGTTTCCGTGCGAATGCGTTTGGCCACCGAAAAGACTTCCTGGAACAGGCGCGACAGTTCGCCATTGAGCAGGCCTGCCTCGTGGGCACGGGCATAGGCTTCACGCATCTGCCCCAGGATCTGGGGCTCGCCCAGCACCAGCGAATCCAGGCCGCCCGCCACCCGCATCATGTGCTCCAGCGCCTGCTCCCCGGAGTGCTGATACAGCACCGTGGACAACCGCTCGGCGGACAGGTTACGGCTCGAGGCCAGCCATTGGGTAAAATTCGGGGAGACGTCGTCGGTGAGGCAATACAGCTCGGTGCGATTACAGGTAGACAGCAAGGCAGCCTCCCGCACACCGGGCATCTCACGCAAGCTGGCCAGCGCCGCTTCCGCCTGCTGCGTTGAAAACGCCAGACGTTCGCGTAGCTCCACATCCGCGGTGGTGTGATTGACGCCAACAGCGACTAGATTCATACATTCCTGTGCGCGACAGTGACAGCGGGCGATCGTGGCCAGCCCGTAAGCCCCGGAAAAAGCCGGGGCGCAAGGGTGTGGCATTTTGCGCGAAAGCGCCTGCCAAAACAATGTCGGCCCGGAGAGCAAACCGGTAAGGTAGCGCACACCACTTCACGGTTTGGGCAATGGCCAATCGCTGTGCCATGATAGCCGAAACAGAAAACAGGCATACCGACCTTAATGATCCGTTACGCGATTCTGCCGCTCTGCAGCGCACTCCTGATCCACGGCTGCGCCAGCCAGACCCCAGCTCCTGAGCCCACCCCGGAACCCACGGTGCCGGTGGCCAGCGCCCCGAATTATGACAGCGAGACCCTGTCCGACCTGCTCGTGGCAGAAGTGGCAGCCCAGCGCCAATCCCTGGGCGTGACCCTTGGCTACTACAGCCGGGCAGCGGAAAGCACCCGTGACCCGGCCGTCATCAGCCAGGCAGCCCAGCTGGCCCACTATCTGGAAGATCCCCAGCAAGCCCTGGCCATGAGCGAACTCTGGCTGGACACCACGCCGGACAGCGAGGACGCCCTGCAAGTGGCCATCCTCTCGGAGATTCGCCTGGGCAACACTTCAGCGGCCACCCGACATCTGGACCAGTTACTGAGCGCCCATGGCGAAGACGCCCTGGGTCGTCTGGTCAACCAGGCACGCGGCCTTGACGAGCAAGGCAACCTGCAACTGGTCGAGGCCCTGGCCCAGCTCACCGACAGCTATCCAGATCAGGCCCCCCTCTGGTACGCCCGCGCCCTGTGGCTTGAACACGAAAAACAGCCCGAACCGGCCTTGGACGCCACCGAGCGCACGCTCAAATTAATGCCCCGCCATGAAGATGCCCTGCTCCTCAAGGCGCAGCTGCTCTACGAAACCGGCGAGCCCCAAAAAGCCCTGCGTCACCTGAAAAAGCTGGTCCGCAAATACCCGCAAGCGCGCCGCCCCCGCATCGCCTACGTTCGCATGCTGCTGGCCACCGGCCAGCTGGAAGAGGCTGGCGAGCAACTCACCATCATGGCAGAGCAAAACCCGCAGGATCTGGACCTGCGCTTCTCGCTGGCCCTGCTTGCCCTGGAGGCCGGCGCCAGCGATGCCGCGCAGACCCAGCTTAACGTCCTGCTCGCACAGAACTATCGCCCCGACGATATTCATCTGTACCTGGCCCAGGCCGCCGAGCAGAAGATGGACACGGACAGCGCCATCGACCATTACCTGAAAGTCGGTGGCCCCCAGGCCATCCGCGCCCGAGTGCAAGCCGCCCGCCTGCTGTACCAGCAAGGTAATGCCGGCCAGGCCCACGCCCTGATGCAGGATCTGGCCCAGCAACAACCGGAACTGCAGGACAGCCTGATCATCACCGAAGCGGAAATGCGCAGCAGCAACGGCGACCCTCAAGGCGCCATCGCCCTGATCAACGACGCACTGCGTGACCAGCCCGACAATACCGAGCTGCTCTACAGCCGTGCCATGACCGCCGAAAAGGTGGGCGACCTGGCACAGCTGGAAAAGGACCTGAAGCGCATCATCACGCTGAATCCGGACGATGCCAGCGCCCTCAATGCCCTGGGATATACCCTGGGCAACCGCACTGATCGTCTGGACGAAGCCTATCAATACGTCTCCCGGGCACTGGAGCTGCGCCCCGACGACCCGGCCATTCTCGATTCCATGGGCTGGGTGCTGTACCAGCGCGGCGAGCCGGAAGCCGCCCGGGACTACCTGCGCCGGGCCTATGAAAAATTCCCCGACCCGGAAGTCGCCGCTCACTATGGTGAAGTCCTGTGGGTTCTGGGCGCCCAGAACCAGGCCCGCCAGGTCTGGCGCGACACCCTGGAAAGCGACCCGGACGCCCCCCACATCCGCGAAGTCATGGAAAAACTCGGAGCCCGCCTGTGACCCTGAGCCTTACCCGCCTTATTGGCCTGGCGCTGATAGCCCTGGCATTAAGCGCCTGCCAGCTACGCCCCACCACGACCGCCCAGTTCGAACACCCCGGCCAGATCCAGCAATGGCAGATAAGCGGCAAGCTCGGCTACCGCACCGCCAACGACGGTGGCAGCGCCACCTTTGACTGGCGCCAACAACCCCAGCGGGGCGACATTCATTTTTCCGGGCCACTGGGCTTTGGCAGCGCAGACCTCCATTGGGATAGCGGCCGCGCGGAACTGATCACCGCCAAGGAAACCTACCAGGCCCGCAGCCCCGGCGAACTGGCCTGGCACCTCACCGGCTTCTGGCTGCCCGTGTCCGCCCTGCAGTACTGGGCCCGTGGCCTGCCTTGGCCCGGCGCACCAGCGGATGCCGAATACGATGACCAGCAACGCCTGATTTCACTGGAACAACTGGGCTGGTCGCTCAGCTTCGATCGCTACGCGCCCATCGCCGGCGTCGCCCTGCCCTACCGCATCAAGGCCCAGCAGAACAGCAACCGTTTCACCCTGCTGATCAAGGACTGGCAGCCCGGCAGCAGCGCCCCGTGACCCGACCAACACCCGCCCCGGCACTGACACTGCCGGCCCCGGCCAAGCTCAACCTGTTCCTGCACATCACTGGCCGCCGCGATGATGGCTACCATCAACTGCAGACCGTGTTCGCCCTGCTCGACCATGGCGACACCCTGGCATTCTCCCCGGCAGACGCCCTGTCGCTGCAATGCCACACGGAAAACAACCAGGACGCCCTCCCCACGGATGACAGCAACCTGATTCTGCAAGCCGCCAGAGCACTGCAGGCGCACACCGGCAGCAACAAGGGGGCGGCGATCACCCTGACCAAGCGCCTGCCACTGGGTGGCGGCGTAGGTGGCGGGTCCTCCGACGCCGCCACCGCCCTGCTGGGTCTGAACCAACTCTGGGAGCTGGGCCTGACACTGCCGGAGCTGGCCGATATCGGCCTGGCGCTGGGCGCCGATGTGCCCGTCTTTGTGTTGGGGCACAGCGCCTGGGCAGAAGGTGTCGGCGAACAAATTTCCCCCGTCACACTACCAAATGACGCTTTTTTGGTCGTTCACCCCGGAATTCATGTATCAACTGCTCGAATTTTCGGCGACCGGCAATTGACAAGAGATACACCCATCAGTAAATTACCGGCCTCGCTTGAGGCGGTGCTGACCCGCGACTTTCACAACGACTGTGAAGCGGTGGCAACCCGGCACTTTCCGGAAATCGGAAAAACGCTGGACTGGCTCAAGCAACATACGGGCAATGCTCGTATGACCGGCACAGGCGCCTGCTGTTTTTCCCGCCTGACCGGATTGCAACAGGGGCAGCAATTGCTGCAACAGTTGCCACAACACTGGACAGGTTTCGTCGCTCGAAGCTGTAATATCTCTCCCCTCCACCAGAGACTGGGAGAGACACTGGCGAAGTTTCGAGAGACAAAGAATTCAGGCAAACCCGCTTAAGCGGGCCTGAGACCGAGTGTTGGGGTATAGCCAAGTTGGTAAGGCAGCGGGTTTTGATCCCGTTATTCCCAGGTTCGAGTCCTGGTACCCCAGCCATTTTCTTCTGAGGAACCTCTTACCCTTCCCCTTAGCGGTTCCCAAATTCACGACGCAAGACCCCAGGGGGCGCCAGTGTCCAAGCTCGTCGTTTTCACCGGTAACGCAAATCCCGAACTGGCCAAAGCCATGGTCAACAACCTGAATCTGCCCATCGGCAATGCGGATGTAGGCACTTTCAGTGATGGCGAAGTTGCCGTTGAGATTCAAGAAAACGTGCGCGGCAAAGACGTCTTTATCGTGCAATCCACCTGCAACCCGACCAACAACAACCTGATGGAACTGCTGGTCATGGCCGACGCCCTGCGTCGCTCCTCCGCAGGCCGCATCACCGCTGTTGTCCCCTACTTTGGTTATGCCCGCCAGGATCGCCGCGTGCGCTCCGCCCGTGTACCGATTACCGCCAAAGTGGTCGCCGACATGATCACCGCCGTTGGCATTGATCGCGTGGTTACCGTGGATCTTCACGCCGACCAGATTCAGGGCTTCTTCGATATCCCGGTAGACAACGTCTACGCCACCCCGCTGATCGTGGCGGACATCGAACGCCAGAACCATGACGACCTGATGGTAGTCTCCCCGGACGTGGGCGGTGTAGTCCGTGCCCGCGCCTTGGCCAAGCAGCTCAATGACGCCGACCTGGCCATCATCGACAAGCGCCGCCCCAAGGCCAATGTGTCCCAGGTGATGCATATCATCGGTGAAGTGGAAGGCCGCACCTGCGTACTGGTGGACGACATGGTCGATACCGCCGGCACCCTGTGCAAAGCCGCCCAGGCCCTGAAAGACCACGGCGCCGCCAAGGTGATTGCCTACATCACCCACCCGATCCTGTCCGGCCCGGCCATCGACAATATTGCCAGCAGCGCTCTGGACGAACTGGTTGTCACCGACACCATCCCCCTGTCCGAAGCCGGCCGCGCCTGCGCCAACATCCGCGTCCTCAGCCTGGCCCCCATGCTGGCCGAGACGGTACGCCGGGTGAACAACGAAGAGTCCCTGAGCGCCATGTTCGACCGGCTGGAGCTGGTATAGAACGCCTGACGCCAGATGCTCGACGCCTGACGCTGAAACCCGCTCTTCGAGCGGGTTTTTGCTTTTTGGCGCGTCCGTCATCAGGCATCTGGCGTCTGGCGTGCTTTTCATGCATAATCGCGCCCCCGCGGAATCCTCCGTGGCTTTATCAACCTCTCTGGCCGACCTGGTCGCGGGAAGCCCGAGAGCATACTGGAGACAGACCATGTCCAATGAATTCCAGCTGAATGCTGAAAGCCGCAGCGATACAGGGAAAGGTGCGAGCCGCCGCCTGCGTCGTCTGCAAGAACGAGTTCCCGGCATCCTCTACGGTGGCGAAGCCGAGCCGCAGATGATCAGCGTTGAACTGCGCGAGCTGAAAAAAGCCCTGGAAAACGAAGCGTTCTACAGCCACATCCTGACCCTGAAGCTGGACGGTGCCAGTGTGCAGGCCGTACTGCGTGACATGCAGCGTCACCCTGCCAAGGGCCACCCGCTGCACGTGGATCTGCTGCGCGTCGACAAGACCCACAAGATCACCATGAACGTTCCCCTGCACTTCATCAACGAAGAAAGCTCTATCGGCGTGAAGAAGCAAGGCGGCGAGATTCAGCACAACTACGCAGAAGTGGAAGTGAGCTGTCTGCCCCAGCACCTGCCAGAGTTCATCGAAGTGGACATGGCTAACGCTGAGCTGGAGACCGTTATTCACCTGTCCGATCTGAAACTGCCGAAAGGCGTGGAACTGACCCAGCTTGCTCTGGGCGACGACCACGACCAGCCGGTAGCTGCGGTTCACCAGCCGAAAGTCCGTGCGTCCGCTGATGACGATGCCGACGAAGCGGCAGGCGAAGAAGCCTCAGGCGAGGAATAAGACGCACCGTGGCGGAACCTGTTCGACTGATCGTGGGCCTGGGCAATCCGGGCCGCGAATACGAAGACACCCGCCACAATGCCGGCGTCTGGTATGTAGACGCCCTGGCCCGACGCCAGGGCGTCTTCCTTACCGAAGACAAGAAATATTTCGGCCTCACCGCCACCTTCTCCTTTGAAGGCGAAACGATCCGCCTGCTGGTTCCGACCACCTTCATGAACCGCAGTGGTCAGGCAACCGCCGC
>OJHO01000636.1_pt1 | contig 14165 bp, 6 predicted proteins | sample 1595311 | NCBI WGS metagenome assembly OJHO01 (sample SAMN05416879, study PRJEB24817) | seawater metagenome | isolation source: Sea water | place: Canada:Atlantic | collected 2013-11 | reverse complement strand
TTTGATTAATTAACCAAGTATAGTCTATCAACACAGAAATGGATCAGCGCCATTTACATACAGTTACTTTTTGTGGTTAAAATTATCACTTCCATAAAGATTGTTGGTTTAAAAACTTGTAAGCACACAAACGATGCTGAACATAAAAATAAGTTAGCCATTTTTTGCATTAACGTGCTCCTTAAGTTGTGTTTTATTATTCTACTGGGCAGATATTGTATAAAACATAGAATGTGGAATATAAATGCATTAATCTAACATTAATTTAACAATAGCTCGTATTTTCAGAAGGAAACTTAATGAAAAAATATAATATCGCCATTGTGCTATTTTTGGTAATTGCAATACTACCTCCCTTTGTAGATGCATCTACAAGACCTACCAATCAGGATGCCTTAAATCAAACCGATGAATCAGGAAAAATTGCAATAACAGGTAAGCGCTGTAAAAGACATGCTTCATCTTGTAATGGTATTACCGTTAAAAACCTTGAAACAGGCGATATTATTTTCAAAGAAAATAAGCTGTCTTATAAGCTTGATTATAATCAAAATCCTTACAGCCCTATTGGAGGTCGGTATTATAATTTTACCATGGCACCAAATGGTGAACGCTTCGGTTTTTGGTTTGAACGCTGGAACAGTAGCGAAGATTATTTTTATATCTATCAGACAAACCCAGTAAAGCTCATTCAAAAAATAAAAGGTGGTGACTGGGATGACAGAGCAGAGTTTTCCGCCTCAGGTAAACGATTAGTGCTCGAAAACCACAATCATTTAGCCGTATTTGACGTTGATTCAGGTAAACGTCTACCGTTAGAAAATGCTAAATTCGACAATAGTAGGGAAGTGTTATCAATCGCTATTACGCCAGATGATACTAAATTAATTTCGACTGTCGAATACGGTATTGTCGCTTGGGATTTAGCAACCGGTAAGCATCTTTATAATCATAATACTCGTAAGCGATCTGGCTTCGTGGTTTCCGGCACTAATTATGGTAGTGGGCAATTACGCTTTTCCAAAGATAACAATACGGCATTATCGGTAAGTGGGAGCATTTTTGTACTTGATGTTAATACAGGCCAATTAATTAAACGCTTTAAAACAAAAAAACTATCACCAAACGATACGCATTATGCAAAAGTAGATTTTATTGACCAAGGTAATTTACCTTTGGTTACCGTATTTTCGCCACTAGAATTCCTAAAAAGTGATAAGTACGAAGTATTTATCGCCGATTGGCAACAAGAAAAACTATTAATGAAGATAGGAGAAACAGGCGATAATTATCATCAATTACGTAAACATGCCCTCGAGCTTACCTCCAGCGATTACACAGCACAATTGCTTGAAGAAACTGAAAAAGCGAAGCAATTATCAGGGATGGTGAAATTAACTAAACTAGCCGCGTTATATCAGCAAAATGATGTAGCACTAAGTCGCTATTTTCCAGAGAGAAGGCAATGGATTGAGCAATTAAAAACAGACTGGTATACACTTGCAAAGCAGCACATTAACCAAGCTAAAAACAATGGCGATGTACAACTATTGCAAACACTTATTAACAGTGATTTGCTTGGTAACAAAGAAAATCGATTAATCGCCTATCAATCGTTGCATAGCGTTTTAAAAAATAATGATGATTATGAAAAATTAATTGCGCTTGCCGAATCTGACTACATTCCTGCTCAAATAAAAAGAGACAGTTTACTTGATGCCATAGCACGTTACCCAGACTCAACAAAGTTAACTGACTATTTAGCCTTAGCTGATAAATTCAATGACGATGCAAGTGTGACAAACGCTGTATTTAACAAAGTTTATCAACGCGTGAAAGAAGCTGATAACATCGCGTCGTATCAGTGGTATATTAAGCATGTCCCGCAAAGTGAACACACCCAAGAAGCGTTACTTACCTTATATAAACGTGCATTTGAGCTCGCAGACGACAGAGGCACTATCGCCAGTTATAACGATTTTATCATCGCTTACCCATTTGCGCCGCAAGTAAATCAAGCAACTAATAATGCCAGAGAATTAGAAGAAGATGAATACTCAAGTTACTTTAGTAGCGACGAAGAGCTTTCGCGTCGTTTGTTAGTGCGTTCAAAACAAATATCGCGGATTGCGAATCAATATCGTTATGACAATACGGGTTATTTACTAGTCATTGATCGGATGAATACTTTGTTGCAAGACATGTACCCTGGTCAAGACGCAACATTACGTCATTTAGAGTCAGAAGAGTTTAAAGATTTTCATCGAGATTTTAGTCGAGCAATGCGCTCATTATCGACTAAGTTAGATAATATCAATGATAACGTTAAAGACCTAAAACGACATGTGGCTAAACAATCAGACATGATCGAACAACATTTTGAAAAGGCAGCCCAAGACCGAGAAACTGCTGATGAGTTAACTCGACAACACCGTATGTGGGAGCGTTATTTACAAGGAAATACATAGTTTAGGTTAATTGATTTTGTGTAACATAATCTAAAAAAGGATTTCGTTAACACTTGAAGAGGTACTCAACGGCAAAAACAGAGAGCCTCTTCCTTATTTTTTTGGTGGGATTTTATAACAAGTTATATTTTAAAGCCACGCGATTACAATCATTTTTTCTGACCCAATATCGCTGATTAGTCATAGGGGGAGTGCCATATTTAAATTTCGCCTGACACAACTCTATGCCATGTATACCCAAACCATTCTAGGCTCTAGCATCCTGTTTCTCTCTACCTTTATTATCCATGGTTTCGGCTTCAATCAATGCCTTGGTGTTAACCCTTTCTCGACTTGCCCAATCCTGCATCTTCAAGTGACTTGGGTATATTACAAATCATGGTAATTTCTTTTTACTCTACTTTTGACAAACTTTTACCCTTTATCAGTTAATACGTTAAGATATGAGTGAAACAAATAACCAGAAAAGCTATTCTAATAAAAACAATGCGTTATAGATTTAATGAATTTGAGTTTGATAGTACAAGTTTAGTACTTAAAAAAAATGGTCAGGCATTGGCTATTCGACACAATGAAGCCAAAGTACTCAAGCTACTTATTGAGCAACCTGATAATGTCTTGAGTAAAGAAGATATTTTATCTCATGTTTGGCAAGATAAAGTGGTATCGGAACAAGCTGTCTTTCAAAATATTAGCCATTTAAGAAGTCTTTTTGGTAATCAGGCCATTAAAACCTTTTCAAAACGAGGTTATCAGTGGCAACTTAATGTTGATGCAATTCACGTTGACACTAGAAATGCTAGAAGTCCTGAAAGTGTTCAAAGCGTTATAAGTGCAAATATTGCCCCTCAACAAGTCAATCTTTCAGTAACAACAAAAACTAAAAACTATTGGTTGATCATTGCGTTAGCCAGTTTGATGCTCTTTATTATTGCTGTGATTAATTTAATGGCTTTACCCCCTCAAAAAGAAAAAAGCGCTGTTATTAGTATCGCCTATATCCCGATAAGCAATCAACATGAAGCGAAGTTTGTCAGACTTGATGATAATGAACACTTTGATTTTACCGAGTTGCCTCAGTTAAATGCAGAAAGTTTTCAGGCTTCAGTGGAGTTGCAATACCCACTATTAGCTGAAGCACACCCCTTAGTTTTATCTGGTTTTATTCGACGCTATAATAAAAAAACGTACCTTGATTTTATTTTAAAGGGCCCTTTTTCAGATTGGCAGGGGCAAATATCAGGCGTAGATCAACAAGCGGTTTTAAACCAACTACAATTGCATTTACAACAGAGTGTTATTTATGATCTGCTAAATAAAGTGCAAGCCCCTGAGCTGAAACAAGCAAACTTGTCGATTGCTCATCAACAAGCACCGAATGATGTTATTATTCTTAGCCAGCTGATCAGTACTTACATAATGCTTGGTGAACTCGATAAAGCCATGGTGATGGCGAATAAACTGGAAAACACCTCAGTTGAACTAAACAACGAACAATATGTTGGCAATGCATTACTCTTTCAAAGTGAGGTTTTAACGCGTAAAGCGCTATTTGAATTAAGCGCCAATAAGCTCGACAGTGCTATCGAGCAATTTAAAAATATCAACGATTTAACTCGGCAAGCAGATGCTTGGTTTGCACAGTCTTGGATAGATCATAATCAGGCTGATTATCAAGCGGTTAAAGCTAGTTTACTTAAATCTGCACAGTTGGCTTTTGATGCTCAAGATAAGCAACGCGAGTTAAGTGCTTTGACTTACTTATCTGTATTAGCCTATAAGAATCATCAAGAAGATGATAAATACCTTTATTTAAGACAAGCCGAAAATAAGATGAAAGCTTACCAATTACCGAGTTATCATTTTGCGATAGTGCCATATCATTATGCTATTTTTGCTAAAAGCCCTAAAGACAAAGCACCTCATTATAAACAAGTATTAGCACTTGCCGCGTTAACACCTGATTTTTGGGCGGCACAAAATAGTCGCCAACAATTGATGGAGTACTATATAAGTGAAAACCGGCTTACAGAAGCTCAAGCGCTTATCAGTGGTGTCACTAAAGATAACGCCCAAAACTCATACTTGAAAACCTTGTTAGCGCACGCACAACAAAATGAGGAAGCATTTGTTAGTTATGCCCAGCGCACCTTTGAACAAGCAGAGCTGGCCGGTAATATTACGCTTAGTTTAGACATGGCTTTACTTATGTGCAGCACAAAAAGCACGCAAGTAAATTATGACTTTTATTTTCAATATATTGATAAAAAATCAACTGCCTATTGGCGGCGTAATAATGCTGAAAAATTGTTGGCACTGAAAATATAACATTGCGCTAAAGTTGATTAATTAAAGCTGTAATTTCGATAGTCAATTATGCGGTAATTCATCTCGGCATTAGCATAATTAATTAGGCAGCATAATCGCTGCCTATACTTTGTATTGTCACTTATATGCTAACTTGCACTCACATTAATTTCACATGCTACTGCTATTATTTCTGTTTAAGGCTCAGCCAGTTTAGCTTCCAGTTATTATCAAGTGATTGCAAAGTAAGTTTATGCTGACCTTTTTCAAGGTAGATTTTTGCACCTGTTTGCGTTTGCCATTCATTATAACCACCAGTATTTGTTATTTTTTCAATGCTTAATTCTTTATTATTGACTAAAACCACAAAGCCTTTGGTGTCTCGTGGAGCTGCCACGCGGTAGCTAAGGTTATAATGGCCTGATTGTGTAACTTCAAGTTGATAGTCTATTATCGCTTTATCACCAATACCTACAGGCCCCGTTAAATTAAACTTACCATCAATATCAGAGGTTCTTCCTACGCTAGAATCAGTAAGTTCAGCTGCGGCTTCTGCTTCTACTCTGTCAGGAGCATACACCCATGAAGCTTGAGTTTTTACTGTATTGCTGTAATCACTTTGCTGGTGATGCCTAACCGCCACTACGGTATATTCATATTGATGACTATCGATATTGGCATCTTTAAACGTTGTTTCAACTATGTTTGACGCTAATAATTTAAATGTACTGCCCGTAGCGGCATTTCTATAGACGCGGTAGCTCTCAATATCGGTTTGCGGGCTTTTATCCCAGTTTAAGATAACAAGACCATCTTTTTGATCTAATGTTAAGTTTGTTACCTTGTTGGGGTATGGCGGCATAGCATCGCGTCTTAACTTTTCGCTTCGTTGGGCTGTTTTTAGCTGCTTGATAAATTTTTTAGTGTTACTCGATTTAGCAGGGCTTGCGCCATCAAGTGCTATTCGAAAGCCCTCAACTGCACCGACAAAGTCTTCACGCATGACACCTCTTTGGCTAACTGAGAATGTATTCCAATGCCAGCTTCCGCCTCGAGATACCCGAAACTCACAAACGTCATCAATCCATGGCTGACCATTACTATTGGCATTTTTATAATCATCTTTATAGCAATCAGCAATGAACTCAACCACATTACTAACCATATCGTGCAGGCCAAAAGGGTTGGGCTTATACATGCCAACAATACTGGCATAAGCTGAGTGGTCAACGCAGTTTGATTTACCATTAAAAAAGTTAACATAACTGGTACCGCTATCGCGTTGTAAAATATTTTCACCGGTTAAATCAGCGGTATTTTCATACTCACAAACTAAGGTTTGCTGGGGATCGTTACCAAAATAGTATTTACTGCTTGTGCCTGCTCTAGCGGCATATTCCCACTCAGCCTCACTTGGTAAACGGTAAGGACGTCCAGTTTCTCTTGCTAGCCATTGGGTATAAGCTGTAGCTGCTTGCCAACCAATACAGTTTACCGGTTGAAAGTCACTGGTATTAAGATCATTGTTTTCCCATGTGCCGTCTGTTTTACCGTAATTAAACCAACCATTGAGTTGATGGATACATTGAGTGGGCATGATATAACCTGTTTCTTCGACAAAATGACGAAACTCTTTTACGGTGACTTCATATTTACCTAAGCTAAATTCACTTAAGGTAATGGTATGTATAGGCTGGGCATCTGCTTCATTGATATCGCCCATTTGAAAGCTACCGGCGGGAAGGGTAACCATAATAGGCTCAATTAATTCACTGCTATTCTCGTTTGCATAAAGTACAGAACTACTACTTACTGATAACAATAGCGGGGTTATTAGTTTGTTTAGTTTACTTAGCTTGTTCAATTTCATTTAGCTTTCCTTTTTAATGAGAGCGTAATAATGAAAGCATCAGTCAGTAAAATCTTATTAAAAATCTAAATATGAGTAAAAATAGAAAAAACCTAGATTATCAAACCCTTGGTGTGATTTAAGTGATTGAATTATAAGGGTTGTTTTTTTGTGAGAGTGTTTTTCTAAACAAAGAGAGGCGCTATTTGTTAAGGACAGGAGCTGAAATATGCTGATACGAGGTGCTAGTACAGAGTGGGGAGTATCTTATTAAGTGTTGGATGAATGGTTTGTTTAAATTAACTGGTTATTTAAATTAGTTGGTTATTTACAGCAAAAACTTGAAATCAAAAATAAAAAAACCGCAATCATGCGGTTTTTTTCATGGCGCCAGTAATACGTGTGATAAATTATTAGCCGGAATTACTGATGCGAGCGTAGTCTTAACGTTGTCGTGCTAGCATCATAAATAAGCACGCGTTGATAAGCCGGCATTAAGTAACTTTGGGCTGTGGCATTGCTAATAACCTCAGACCATAGTTCGACTTGGGCATTGTTATACTTACTATAAGTAATACCTAACGTCGGATCAAAGCGATAGAAGTAACTATTATCATCAGTATCAGTGCTGGTGTTAAACGTTTGTACGTTTGCATTACCTTGCAGTAGCGCGTTATCAGTATAAGTGCTGCCATTGAAGCTTGCCCATTCGCTAACATTATTTGCGGTATATATAGTATTACCGTCATGACTAATAGCAAAGTTAGATAAGTTAGTAAAAGCTACGTTGCTATAAGCAGGTTCATTGGTAACTGAGACCATTTCACTAGCATAAGCATTGTACGCTAGGGTAAAGCGTTCAAGTGATGTTGCTGATTGATTATAAACCATATACATATTGGTACTATTTGCTTGGGCAGCTGTTGATGCAAAAAAAGCATTTTCTTGATCCCAGTATTGGCGAACTAAGTTGAGATCGGCATACTCAAGTGTTTGGGTGATAACAACGGCAGCACCCGCGATCATTTTTATCATCAGTGGGCGAAACTCTATAGTGATATCGTCGCTGTTGATTTGACTAAATTGATAATCAGCTAAATCAAACTGGTAGTGGCTAACGCGAGTTTGTTCCACTTCATCTTCATCAAGGTAAGTTTCACTATTCGATGCTAAAAGCATAGAGCCATCAGGGTGAATAACTAAATTAGTTAAATCTACTCCAGCTACAGGTGAAGCCGTTGTGTTAATTAATGCACCAGAAACAACATGGTAAGTGCTCAGACTATCGCCATTAGCTATGTATACGTAAGGACGCATAGGATCTAAAACAATCCCTGAGGTATTAAAGCTAATATTTTCTATATCAACATCAATAGCATCACTTGAGCCTTTGTTAAATGTAACATTAATGCTGCCTGATAATGCTGAGCCCGCGGTGGTAGGCGATAAGGTGATCACTGCATTATGAACACCGTCTGTCGTTATATTCGCAGGCAGTCCAGTAATAGTAAGCGTGTTGTTAATGTTATCAGCAGACAGCGATAACCAGTTTACATTTGTACTTGCTTGCCAAGCTATGTTGGCTTCACTGTTGGTCATAATATCAACCGTATGAACTAACGTTTGTTCTGTCGCTAAGCTGTTAAAGGCAAGGGAAGGGTAGTTGCTACTTAATCTGATAGCATCAACCGCTAGTTCAACTAAAATAACTCTTGTGGTGTCAGTTACGGGATCATAAATTGCAATACTTGCTGTCATTAAGCCCCAACCGGTTATTAAGCTACGGTCGATATCAATTAAAACACTATCGCCATTTTCATCACTTTGTTGGGTTAATATTAACCAAGGCGCAGTTGCTGTTGCTTGCCAACCTGCACCAATATTCATTAGCGTAAGTTCTTGCTGCGCTATAGTGCTGTTGCCAAAACTTGTTGTGAAAGCGAGTTGTTGCGCGGAAGTAGAAAATTGACTTAAGTTGATGACACTGACGGTGTTAGCACTTGTTGATGTGAGTACTGCTCGGCTATCGCCATTAGCAATGAACATATTAGTTGGCTGATTTTGCCCTAATTCAATACTATTCGCTATGCTTTGCTGTTCATTGTATACATCAACTTTAAAGCCAACGCCATCTTCAAACCTAACGTAGTGAGGGCGATCATTAGCGCTATGAGCAAGGGCCAAATTTGTTAGTGTATCGTCACTATTTAATACGCCATTATCGGTAAATGTTGTACCGTCAAAGCTAATCCATTCGCTGGTTGGGCTGATAGCATAGATATTTTTTTCATCAGCGGTAACATAAAAGTCGTTAATTTGGTCATTGTCAGCTAAAAGCTCGGGGCGGTAAGTATGACTAATTTCACTGCTAATTGGATTACGGCCAAAATCGTTTACTTTGAAGTTGATGCGCTTTATCGACATGATGTCATTACTGGTATCTAGTGCGAATAATGCTTGCGTTTGTTCTGCAATATTGAATGTTCGAGCAAAAAAGGCATTCGTGCTATCAAAGCCAACGCGGTTTAGATTCTCATCTGCATATTCTAAAATAGCGGTTGCAACGAAGTAGCGACCGTCAATACGGACAAACTTGACTGGTTCGCTGATGATATCGGTCTCAGCTAACTCAACAAAGCTCATGTCAGCTAAATTAATTTGATATCTGTGTGTGACTGTTTCACTGGTGTCTTCGTCAATTACTGTGGTTTCGACAGCCTTAGCTAACATAATAGTAGCATCAGGATGAATAATGAGTTGCTCTAATAATGTTTCTGCCGGCGCGATAACTGTCGTTGATAGCAGCTCATTGGTATATAAGTGGTAACTGCGAAGCTCGTTGTTAGTGGCAACGTAATATTGAGGCAGTAACGGGTTAATGACTACGCCACTGGTGTTTTCGCTGCTATTACTATTAGCGACAACTTCAACTGTATTGTTTTCAGTATTTGCATCTGACTTGTAAAAACTGACTTGAATGCTCTGTGCTATTGCGCTCGTTGTTTCGTCACCGGTTAAGGTGATTTCGGCAATTGTTGTACTGTTATTCGCTAAAGTTGTACTGTCAGCACTGATGGTTAATTGATTGTTTTGTGGATCAGCTGTTAATGTTAACCAACTTGCGTCAGTGCTGGCTTGCCATCCCCAAGGCAAAATACTATTTGAGTTGATGCTAATTGTTGTTTGGCTGTTACTAATATTACCCGTTTCAGCTAAGGCAACAGTCGCTTTATCAGCAAATAAATGTATGTTATCTAAACTTAATTCAACAGGATATTGGGTGGTGCCTAACGGAGTTGTTATATCTATAGTGCCAGTATATAAGTTAGCTTCAGTGAGCTCGCTAAGGTTTGGGGTAGCGGTTATGGCTGTTATACCGTCGGCAAAGTTTTTATCAACACTTAACCAAGGCACAGAAGTGGCTAAGGTAAGGTTATCGGCATTTGAACTGAGGTTAATTGTTTTTGCGGCAATGCTTTGTACACCAAAAGTATCATCAAAAGTTAGTGCCTGCCAAATCAGTAGTGAAACATTAATATCAGCATGGGCAAAATTTGTTGTTGCGGGATCACCACTGGATAATCTGAGGGTAGTACCGTATAGATCTGGGTTAATTCTATCGGCATTGACAATATCAATATGAATGGTAGCGGTGTTACTGGTTAGGTTTTCAATACGGTAATTTAACCAAGCTACGGGACTTGCTGTAGGGGCAAAACCAAGCAATAAACCACTGCCATCAAAGGTAACACCTACGGAAATAGTGTGGCCTTCATCTTGCAAAAATTCATTGGTAAATGCTATCGATGAAAGTGATGCATTAATGTTAAATGTTGGCGTTTTATCACTTGAACCACCACATGCTTGTAAAAATAGTGAACTAAATAAAATTAGCCATACTAAACGCATGTTTTTAATTTGTCCTTTCATACAGATCCCTGTTTTTATTAATAGCTAGAGCTTAGCTTTTATTTATGACTGTAAGTTAATATTAACGATATTGATGAATAGGCTGATTACAACTGCTGTAAGGTCGACTCATTCATGACTTTAATAGTATGCATTTATTTTGCGCGATTATTAACATAATGTAAAACTTATCGTCATTAATCAATCACTGAACATATTATTGCCATGCTACTGCAAAGAGTAAGACTCAATCTAAATAGTAACATTTTTATATAAATTATCGCTTTAAGCAGCACTCCTCTTAAAGTAGCACTCCTCTTAAAGTAGCACTACCTTAACTGAACATTTCAACGCTAAGAGTTACTTTTAGTCAGTTAGCTACTATTTATCCAGAGTTCAGGTTATTTAATATGGAAAGTCTTTAGCTCATGCAAAGCAGCTAAAAGTAATCATTACAAACGTGTATGTATATCAACTTAAGCACTGAGTAGATTATGAATGTATGCGCCGCTTAGAAAAATATTCTTCTGAAACGCTTTAGGCAAAAGTGCCTTGAGTTGGGCAATGGCAACAGTCAATGTTTACTGCAGAGCCAAAAATGAATTTAAATAAAGGTTAATTTATGACAATAGAGTATAAAAATTAACAATAAATGCTCAAATACATTGGTATCTTTAAGTCGAGCTTGCGTATAATAAGCGCTTTGGTGCGTCCCTAATAAATGATCAGAAAATAAAGCCAGAAGTGTGCGCTTTATGCAATAACGTGGTTTCTCTATCAACGAAATCATGACACTATTAAACGCTTAAACAGAATTAATTTTTCGAAAAGTTGGAAATTCAAATGATTGAAACTAGTGCCCAATTGCGTCAGGCATTTTTAGATTTTTATGCTTCTAAGCAGCACCAAATTGTTGCGAGTAGCTCTCTTGTCCCTGGCAACGATGCGACATTACTATTTACCAATGCGGGCATGGTACCGTTTAAAGATGTCTTTCTTGGTGGTGATACTCGTAGTTACACGCGAGCGACATCAGCACAACGTTGTGTTCGTGCCGGCGGTAAACATAATGATTTAGAAAACGTTGGCTACACAGCACGCCACCATACTTTTTTCGAAATGTTAGGTAACTTCAGTTTTGGTGACTACTTTAAAAAAGAAGCTATTCATTATGCTTGGGAATTTTTAACCACAGTATTAGCCTTACCTAAAGAAAAGCTTTTAGTGACTATTTATGAAACTGATGAAGAAGCCTATAGCTATTGGTTGAATGATATTGGCGTACCGGCGGATAAAATTATTCGTATTGGTGATAAGTCAGCAGATAAAAAGTATGAATCTGATAACTTTTGGTCAATGGGTGATACCGGACCATGTGGCCCCTGTTCAGAAATTTTTTATGATCATGGTGACGATATTTTTGGTGGTCCTCCTGGTTCACCTGATGAAGATGGTGATCGTTTCATTGAAATTTGGAACATTGTTTTCATGCAATATAACCGTCATGCCGATGGCACGATGGAACCCTTACCTAAGCCGTCTGTAGATACTGGCATGGGATTAGAGCGCATTGCCGCTATCATGCAAGGTGTTCATAGCAACTATGAAATTGATATTTTCCAAGGCCTAATTCGTGATACCGCTAAATTGCTTGAATGTGATGACTTAGCGCATAAGTCATTGCGTGTTATTGCTGATCATATTCGTTCATGTAGTTTCTTAATCACTGATGGTGTTATGCCGTCGAATGAAGGTCGTGGCTATGTTTTACGCCGCATTATTCGTCGTGCTATTCGCCATGGACATAAATTAGAAGCAAAATCGTTTTTCTTTCATAAGTTAGTTGCCTCTTTAGCTGAACAAATGGGACAGGCATATCCTGAACTTATTCAGCAACAAGCCATTATTGAAAAAATCTTACGTATTGAAGAAGAGCAATTTGGTCGCACATTAGATCGCGGTATGGCGTTACTTGAAGATATTTTGGCTGAACTTAAAGGCGATACTATTGCCGGTGATGACGTGTTTAAGCTCTATGATACCTATGGTTTTCCAGCAGATTTAACCGCTGATATTGCCCGCGAACGTCAATTAAGCATTGATCTTGATGGTTTTAATGCTGCAATGGCTCAACAGCGTATTCGTGCGCAGAAAGCGAGTCAATTTGGTACTGATTATAACGACACTATTAAATCTGATCACCGTACTGAATTTAAAGGTTACACGCGTAGTGAAATGTCATCTACCGTTATTGAGCTCTTTAATAACGATTCGTCTGTTGTTGAGCTAAATGCTGGCGAAGCGGGTATTGTTGTACTTGATAAAACGCCATTTTATGCTGAATCTGGTGGACAAGTTGGTGACAGCGGTATGTTACATATCGATGATGGCATGTTTGAAGTAACAGACACTTTTAAATTAGGCCACGCTTTTGCACATAAAGGCATTGCACATCACACAATTGGTTTAAATCGTCGTGTGAAAGCTGAAATTAACAGTGAACGTAGAGCGGCTATTGTTAAAAACCATACTGCTACCCATATTCTGCATGCAACACTTCGTAAAGTGTTAGGTGAGCATGTTACACAGAAGGGCTCATTGTGTGATGCTGAAAAGTTACGTTTTGATTTCTCTCATTTTGAAGGCGTTACTCGAGAAGAGTTAACCACTATTGAGCGTATCGTTAATGAGCAAATTCGCAGTAATTTAGCGCGCGAAACGCAATTAATGCAAATTGACGAAGCGAAAGAAAAAGGCGCTATGGCATTGTTCGGTGAAAAGTATGACGATGAAGTACGCGTTGTCACTTTAGGTGAGTTTTCAACTGAGCTTTGTGGTGGTGTACATGTTGATCGAACGGGTGATATCGGGCTCTTTAAAATTGTTTCTGAATCAGGTATTGCTGCTGGTGTGCGTCGCATAGAAGCGGTAACAGGTGAAGCGGCATTAAATTACTTTGCTGCCCAAGAAGAAACGTTAAATACTATTGCTGCATTAGTTAAAACGGATCCGGTAAATGTAACCGGCAAAGTTGAACAAGTTATATTGCGCAATAAAGAGTTAGAGAAAGAACTCGCCCAGTTTAAACAGAAACTGGCGAGCCAAGCAGGATCTGATTTAGTGAGCCAAGCTGTTGAATACCATGGAGTGAAGGCACTTATTGCTAATTTAGACGGTGTTGAAGCTAAATCTCTGCGTGGTATGGTTGATGATCTGAAAAATAAAATGGGCTCAGGCATTATTTTATTGGCAACAGCGAATGACAACAAAGTGAGCTTAATTGCTGGTGTAACAAAAGATCTTATTGGTCGTGTAAAATCTGGCGAATTAGTTAATGTTGCAGCACAAGAAGTTGGCGGCAAAGGTGGTGGTCGTCCTGACATGGCTCAAGCCGGTGGTAGTGAGCCAGAAAATATTGAAGCAGCTTTAAAAGCAGCACAAAGCTGGTTAACAGATAAGTTGAGCTAAACACTTACCTTAGAATGTTATAAGTTGAAATTGATTAAGGGGCTTTAAGCCCCTTTTTTATGTACAGGAAGTACGGTATAACGCGGGTGCATGGATGCGCAAGAGCGTATATGTACAGGAAGTACGGTATAACGCGGGTGCATGGATGCGCAAGAGCGTATATG
>OJHO01000634.1_pt1 | contig 14174 bp, 7 predicted proteins | sample 1595311 | NCBI WGS metagenome assembly OJHO01 (sample SAMN05416879, study PRJEB24817) | seawater metagenome | isolation source: Sea water | place: Canada:Atlantic | collected 2013-11 | reverse complement strand
TGTGTATAAGAGACAGTCATATACTCTTCAACTGATGGTAGCTTACCTAAAATCGCACCAACCCCGGCCAATTCTGCCGAAGTTAAATATACGTTTGCGCCATTACCTAGACGGTTAGGGAAGTTGCGTGTTGAAGTGGAAAGTACCGTGGATTTTTCTGCAACACGCGCTTGGTTACCCATACAAAGCGAACAGCCAGGGGTTTCCATACGTGCGCCAGCTTTACCATAGATATTATAATAACCTTCAGCGGTAAGTTGATCTCTATCCATTTTCGTTGGTGGTGCAACCCATAAACGAGTCGGTAAGGTTTTACCAAACTTTTCAATCAGCTTGCCGGCAGCGCGGAAGTGACCAATATTGGTCATACAAGAACCGATAAACACTTCATCAATGTCGACACCGGCAACATCAGACAACAGTTTTGCATCATCAGGATCATTAGGACAACAAACAATGGGCTCTTTAATATCAGCTAAATCAATTTCAATAATGTGGGCGTATTCAGCATCAGCATCGGCGGCCATCAATGTAGGCTTAGCTAACCATGCTTGCATGCCATTAATACGACGGGTAATAGTGCGAACATCGCCATAGCCTTCACTGATCATCCATTTAAGCATAACAATATTTGATTGCAAGTACTCTGCCACAGAGTCTTCTTCAAGCTTAATTGAACAGCCAGCCGCTGAGCGCTCGGCTGAAGCATCAGATAATTCAAAAGCTTGCTCCACAGTTAAGGCTTTAAGCCCTTCTATTTCTAATATGCGACCAGAGAACTCGTTAATTTTCCCTGCTTTTTCTACGGTCAGTAAGCCATTTTTAATACCGTAATAAGGAATAGCATGCACTAAATCACGTAAGGTAATACCTGGTTGCATTTCCCCTTTAAAACGTACTAAAACTGATTCAGGCATATCAAGTGGCATTACGCCTGTTGCGGCAGCAAAAGCCACTAAGCCAGAACCAGCCGGAAATGAAATACCTAAAGGGAAACGGGTATGTGAGTCGCCGCCAGTGCCCACAGTATCAGGTAATAGCATACGGTTTAGCCACGAATGAATAACACCATCACCAGGGCGTAATGAAACACCGCCACGATTCATCATAAAGTCAGGCAAGGTGTGATGTGTAACAACATCAACAGGTTTAGGGTAAGCTGAAGTATGACAAAACGATTGCATGGTTAAATCAGCTGAAAAACCTAGGCAGGCTAAATCTTTTAATTCATCACGTGTCATGGGGCCGGTAGTATCTTGCGAACCAACCGTGGTCATTTTCGGTTCACAGTATTGACCGGCACGAATACCTTCCACACCACAAGCCTTACCCACCATTTTCTGCGCTAAGGTAAATCCTTTAGTAGAAGACGTTACCGCGGCTTGTTGCGCAAACAAGTTTGGCATAGGTAAACCTAAGGCTTCACATGCACGAGTGGTCAAACCTCGACCAATAATCAGTGGAATACGACCACCAGCTCGAACTTCATCTAATAGAACCGGGCTAAGTTTAAACTCGGCAATAACCTCACCAGTCGAGTTTTTAACTACCCCTTCATAAGGGTAGATATCAATCACGTCGCCCATATGCATTTTTTGTACATCTAATTCAATCGGTAATGCACCTGAGTCTTCCATGGTATTGTAAAAAATAGGGGCAATTTTACCGCCTAAACAAACACCGCCACCACGCTTATTAGGGATATAGGGAATATCATCACCCATAAACCACAGCACTGAGTTTGTAGCTGACTTACGTGATGAGCCGGTACCAACAACATCACCAACATATGCTAATGGAATACCTTCTTTTTGTAATGCTTCAATCTGTTTGATAGGGCCAACTACACCATCTTCATCAGGAGTAATGCCTTCACGTTCAATTTTTAGCATCGCTTTTGCGTGTAATGGAATATCAGGGCGAGACCAAGCATCAGGGGCTGGTGATAAGTCATCAGTATTCGTTTCACCACTGACTTTAAACACTTTAACGGTAATTTTTTCGGCAACTTTTTCTTTTGATGTAAACCATTCTCCGTCCGCCCAAGATTGCAATACTTGCTTAGCTGCAGTATTACCTGCTTGCGCTTTTTCTTGTACATCATGAAAGGCATCGAACATTAACAAAGTGTGTGATAACCCTTCAGCGGCAGTGGCCGACAATGTTTCGTGGTCTAAAAGCTCTATCATCGGCTGAATATTGTAACCACCAAGCATAGTGCCTAACAATTTCGTTGCTTGCTCTGCTGATAAAATAGGAGAAGTTGCTTCTCCTTTAGTAACTGCCGCTAGAAATCCCGCTTTTACATAAGCTGCATCATCAACACCAGCAGGCACTCTGTGGGTTAATAAATCCATTAAAAATGTTTCTTCACCTGCTGGTGGAGCTTTAATTAACTCTACCAAAGCCGCAGTTTGTTCGGCATCTAAGGGCTTTGGCACAATACCTTCAGCTGCGCGTTCGTCTATATGTTTGCGATAATCTTGAAGCACGGTGTTCACCTCTATGATAAGAGATAGCTAACCTTAATCCTTCATGCAGCCTCACTACTAGCTAGATGCGAATTAAGCTGGTTAAGTATCTGAGATTAAAAATATTTCATTAAGATTATACGTCAACATGTACATTAATTGAACTACTACAATAATCACCCGCTGTATGATTACTATGATTGATATTTATAATTCTTTTAAATCAACAAAGTGTATTGCTCACTAAGACGGCTTCTACGACTAAATGATTAGAGCGAATAATCAACTTTATGCTTAAGATGATTCTTTGGCATAAATAGCTTAGCCCTATAATCGACGATTATTATGAAGTATATAAGCAACATAACTAAAGCTTCTATCCGGTATAGCTGCCATGAATAGTGTTTATTTTATCAAATGATTCATAGTAGCCAAAAAATCAGGTAAAATAGCGCCAAAATTTGTCCCAGCTAATGATCATGTTATTAGCATCTTATAGCTAGAGAGAGTATCAAATGAGCCTGTATTTAGAATATATAGCAGAAATTGAAAATCGTAAAAATGAGCTAGGTTTAGCACCTAAGCCTATCGATAGTGCTGAGTTATTAGCGGAAATCATTGAGCAAATTAAAGATAAAGATCATGAACATCGTGAAGATTCTTTGAACTTCTTTATCTATAACACGTTACCAGGCACTACCAGTGCTGCTGGTGAAAAAGCCGCATTTTTGAAAAAAATTATTTTGGGTGAAGAAGTTGTAGCAGAAATTACGCCTGAATTTGCTTACGAATTACTGTCACACATGAAAGGTGGCGCATCAATCGGTGTTTTACTTGACCTAGCATTAAGTGATGATGTTGCATTATCAACACCAGCTACAGATGTATTAAAAACTCAGGTATTTTTATACGATGCAGATACAGCGCGTCTTGAAGCTGCTTACAAAGCAGGCAATGCCGTAGCTAAAGACATCTTAGAAAGTTACGCAAACGCTGAATTTTTTACCAAACTACCTGATATCGAAGAAAAAATTGAAGTAGTAACTTATATCGCTGGTGAAGGTGATATCTCAACTGATTTACTTTCTCCAGGTAACCAAGCTCATTCTCGTGCTGACCGTGAGTTACACGGTAAATGTATGATCTCTCCTGAAGCTCAAGACGAGATCCAAGCTTTACAAGCTAAGCACCCTAACGCAAAAGTAATGCTTATTGCAGAAAAAGGTACTATGGGTGTTGGTTCTTCTCGTATGTCTGGTGTAAATAACGTTGCACTTTGGGCCGGTAAACAAGCAAGTCCATACGTGCCATTTATTAATATTGCTCCAGTAGTTGCAGGTACAAATGGTATTTCTCCAATCTTCTTGACGACTGTTGATGTAACCGGCGGTATTGGTCTTGACCTTAAAAACTGGGTTAAGAAAGTAGATACAAACGGCAACACGGTTGTTGATGAAAATGGCGATGCGGTATTAGAAGAAGCATACTCAGTTGCTACTGGTACTGTATTAACAATTGATACTAAAGCTAAAAAGTTATTAAACGGTGATAAAGAGCTAGTAGATATCTCTTCAGCTTTCACGCCACAAAAAGTGGAATTTATGAAAGCAGGTGGTTCTTACGCAGTTACCTTTGGTAAGAAACTGCAAACACTTGCAGCAGAAACACTAGGTGTTGAAATACCTCAGGTTTATGCACCTTCTAAAGAAATTTCGCATGCTGGTCAAGGCTTAACAGCTGTTGAAAAAATATTTAACCGAAATGCGGTAGGTGTTACTTCTGAAACTGATCTTCACGCCGGTTCTGATGTTCGCGTTAGAGTAAACATTGTTGGTTCGCAAGATACTACAGGCCCAATGACATGCCAAGAGCTAGAGGCTATGGCTGCTTCTACTATCTCGCCATTAGTTGATGGTGCGTATCAGTCGGGTTGTCACACAGCATCGGTATGGGACAGCAAAGCTAAAGCAAACATTCCTAAATTAATGAGCTTTATGAACAAGTTCGGTCTAATTACAGCACGTGACCCTAAAGGGGTTTACCATGCGATGACTGACGTAATTCATAAAGTACTAAATGATATTACCGTAGATGATCGCGCTATTATCATTGGTGGTGACTCGCATACTCGTATGTCTAAAGGCGTAGCATTTGGTGCCGATTCAGGTACTGTTGCAATAGCTTTGGCGACAGGTGAAGCAGCGATGCCAATTCCTGAGTCTGTAAAAGTAACATTTAAAGGTACAATGCAAGGTCACATGGATTTCCGTGATGTGGTACATGCTACTCAAGCGCAAATGCTTAAGCAGTTTGGTGGCGAGAATGTATTCCAAGGTCGTATCATTGAAGTACACATCGGTACTTTATTAGCTGACCAAGCATTCACCTTCACTGATTGGTCTGCAGAAATGAAAGCAAAAGCTTCAATCTGTATTTCAAACAATGAAACTTTAATTCAATCAATTGAGCTTGCTAAGAGCCGTATCCAAATCATGATTGATAAAGGTATGGAAAACCAAGCAGGCACGCTTAAAGGCTTAATTGCATTAGCGGATAAGCGCATTGAAGAAGTTAAATCAGGCACGACACCAGCATTATCGCCAGACGACAATGCTAAATACTACGCTGAAGTTGTGATTGACTTAGATGTTATCGACCAACCTATGATTGCTGACCCAGATGTAAACAATGATGATGCGTCTAAGCGTTACACTCATGATGTCATCCGCCCTGTTTCATACTACGATGGTAAACCAGTAGATTTAGCATTTGTAGGCTCTTGTATGGTTCACAAAGGTGACATGCAAATCATCGCACAAATGCTGCGTAATATTGAAAAACAAAACGGTCAAGTTGAATTTAAAGCGCCATTAGTTGTTGCGCCACCAACTTACAACATTGTTGATGAACTAAAAGCTGAAGGCGATTGGGATATTTTACGTAAGTACTCAGGCTTTGAATTTGATGATGCAAATCCTAAAGGTGCAGCACGTACTAAATACGAAAACATCATGTATTTAGAACGCCCTGGCTGTAACTTATGTATGGGTAACCAAGAAAAAGCTGAACCAGGTGATACCGTTATTGCTACATCAACGCGTTTGTTCCAAGGGCGAGTTGTTGCTGATAGTGCTGAGAAAAAAGGTGAATCATTACTAGGCTCTACGCCTTTAGTTGTACTTTCATCTGTACTAGGACGTTTCCCGACAATCGAAGAATACAAAGCAGCTGTGGAAGGTATTGATTTAACTCGCTTCGCTCCTCCTACAGAAGAAATGAGCACTAAATACGTACCAATTAAAATGGTATAAGCTTTAACCTGCTTTCTAGCTGATGTATCTCATTAACATTGGCTAGACTCAATTTTTGACATCATCATTGTCCAAAAATTACAGCAATAAAAACCAAAAAGGTTACTTAATATAAGTAACCTTTTTTTATGCTGTCATTAAGCCCATATTAACCAGTAATACCAAACAAAAACACTTCAGAGCTTCCATTGTTCAAGGTAAAACATTTGGCCGTAAATTATTGGCTTGGACACTCTATATTAGCTGATAAAGACGGCATGATCATATTAGGAAATGACAACTTATCATCAAAACGCTCTACCCCTTCCAACACTTCAATCTTAAAGCCATAACTTTTGCAAATACGTAGTGATTGGCGCATTAAAAATGTTGCTAGTTTGCTGAACTCTGTATCTTGCTTTGCGATAACTTGAAGGTGATGTTTACCCCCTTTTAAATCTGTTTGCTTAAACTGCACTTGATGGTCAAAGTCCCACTGTGATGCGCCATTAGGAAGACTTTGCTGACTACTACAGGCACTAAGTAATAATGTGGTCACTACAATCAATTTTTTCATTGAATATACTCCTATAAAACAACATCAATAATACGCTTTGATAACCCAGTGTAGTCATTTGTATAAGTGATGACCATCATTTTCGGTTAAGTACAAAAAAGCCAGCTAATTAGCTGGCTTTGATTAATTTAACTTTAAAACTAACGTTTCATTATCAAATTATTTTTTCTTTTTAACGGCTTTAGCATTTGGCAAATCAGTAATTGAACCTTCAAATACTTCTGCAGCTAAGCCGATTGATTCATTTAATGTTGGATGAGCATGAATAGTTAACGCTAAATCTTCGGCATCAGCACCCATTTCAACCGCTAAACAAACTTCACCAAGCATTTCGCCAGCATTGATACCAACAATAGCACCACCAAGTACACGACCAGTTTCTTTTTCGAAGATCATCTTCGTTTTACCTTCAGTACGCGCTGAGGCAATAGCACGACCAGAAGCTGCCCATGGGAAGTTAGCAATTTCAATGTTTAAACCTTGCTCTTTCGCTTCACGTTCAGTAACACCAACCCAAGCCATTTCTGGATCAGTATAAGCAATTGAAGGAATACAACGTGGATCAAATACGTGCTTCTTACCTGCAATAACCTCAGCAGCACAATGTGCTTCATGAACCGCTTTATGCGCAAGCATAGGTTGGCCAACAACGTCACCGATTGCAAAAATATGGTTTACGTTAGTACGAAGCTCGTTAGTTACATTGATGAAACCGCGCTCATCAACATTAACACCCGCTTTATCAGCTGCAACTAAATGACCATTTGGCTTACGACCAACGGCAACTAAAATCTTATCATAACGTACTTGTCCTTCTGGGGCATTTTTGCCTTCAAAAGTAACGTATAAACCGTCATCTTTGGCATCAACTGCAACAACTTTGGTTGATAACATGATGTTGAATTTTTTCTTGTTGAAGTTGGTGTAAACTTTAACAATGTCTTTATCAGCAGCTGGCACAAGTTGATCAGCAAATTCAACGACAGAAACGTTTGAACCTAATGCTTTATAAACAGTGCCCATTTCTAGACCGATAATACCACCACCCAGTACCAACATTTCTTCAGGTACGTCTTGAAGCTCTAAAGCGCCTGTTGAATCAATAACACGTGGGTCTTCAGTTGGAATAAACGGTAAATCAACAACAGAAGAGCCTGCTGCAATAATAGCGTTATCAAAAGTAATGGTAGTTTTGCCGTCAGCACCTTCAACTTCGATAGTTTTATCAGAAGTGAATTTACCGTAACCAAATACGGTTTTAACTTTACGTGCTTTAGACATGCCGCCTAAGCCACCAGTTAATTGGCCGACAACACTTTCTTTCCAATCACGAATTTTGTCTAAATCAATTTTAGGAGTACCAAAAGTAACACCATGAGACGCCATAGCGGCCGCATCATCAATAACTTTAGCTACGTGTAAAAGTGCTTTTGAAGGGATACAACCCACATTCAAACAAACGCCACCAAGCGTTTCACGGCTTTCAACTAATACTACGTCTAAACCTAAATCTGCTGCGCGAAATGCTGCTGAATAGCCACCAGGACCCGCACCTAAAACTACTACTTGAGTTTTAATATCGTTACTCATGCTAACCTCAAAAATTGATGTATTTATTGCTGGTTATGCCAGCCTATATTTGCCAAACGTTTATTAAAGGTATTAACAATTAATATTTTCAGCACTATTGGTATTTTTCTTGACGCAATTTTACTTAAAGCGCACAAGGATCGCTATCTTTTAATCAGCAATTATTGATGAAAAGTGGGCAAAAATGAAAATCTATCAATGGTTTTCATTTTGCCAACTTGTTATTTCACATCACTGTCTTAATTCAAGCTTTGTCAAAGCAAACTATAAAATGAGCTTTCTAATATCACTCATCACGCTTGCTAAATGAACAGTAAAACGAGCCGCTAATGCACCATCAATTACACGATGATCGTATGACATCGATAGCGGTAACATTAACTTAGGTTCAAAATCTTTACCATTCCACTTAGGTTTCATTTCTGATTTAGAAACACCTAAAATAGCCACTTCTGGCGCATTAACAATCGGCGTAAACGCTGTACCACCAATACCACCAAGACTTGAGATAGTAAAACACCCACCTTGCATATCTGCAGCCTTAAGCTTGCCATCACGTGCTTTCATACTAATTTCAAGTAATTCGCGTGATAACTGGTGAATACCTTTTTGATCAACATCGCGCACTACCGGTACAACCAAACCATTCGGCGTATCAACTGCAACACCAATATGGATGTACTTTTTAAGAATAAGGTTTTCACCGTCTTCACTTAAGCTTGAATTAAACACTGGGAATGCTTTTAATGCATCGGCAGCCGCTTTTAAAATAAACACTAAAGGTGTGATTTTAAAACCTAACTTCTGCTTTTCACAAATAACATTTTGTTCTTTGCGGAATGCTTCAACATCAGTAATATCAGCTTCATCGAACTGAGTTACATGTGGAATTGTCACCCAGTTACGATGTAAGAATGGTCCAGATATTTTCTGAATACGCGTTAATGCTTTGGTTTCAATTTCACCAAATTTAGCAAAGTCAATTTGCTTAGCACTCACAACTTGTAAGCCACCTTCTCCTGCAGCAACTGAACTACCAGCATTAGCTTTTGGACGTGAAAGTTCATATTTAACATATGACTGTACGTCTTCTTTAAGAATACGCCCTTTACGACCAGAACCTTTCACTGCCGTTAAATCAACACCAAATTCGCGCGCTAAGCGACGAATAGAAGGCGAAGTATAAATAGAACCAGCATTCGTTAAACCCACTTGTGGATGATGCGGTACTGGTGCTGCTTTTTTCGCAGCAGGAGCAGGCACAGCCGCTTCGGCTTTTTCAGGGGCAGCAACCGGCGCTTCAGCAACAACTGGTGCACCTGAGCTAGTTTCTAGCTTGATAACAATTGAGCCCTGCTTAACTTTATCACCCGTACTGATGAAAACTTCTTTCACTGTTCCGGCGTGTGAAGAAGGTACATCCATCGTCGCTTTATCAGTTTCTAAAGTGATTAAGCCATCTTCTGCTTCAATCACATCACCAACAGCAACCAGTACATCGATAACATCGACTTCGCCGTCTTCACCAATATCAGGTACAGCGATATCAATAATTTCACTGCTTGTTGCCGCTGGGGCTGCTACAGGTGCTGGCGCTTGAGCGGCAACCTCTGCTTTCACTTCAGGTTCAACAGACTTTTCAGCAGGTGCTGCAACTTCAAGCTCTGAAGATTCACCACCTGCGGCAGCACTCTTCATTTCTGCAATAACATCACCTTCTTTGATTTTATCGCCAACACTGACTGTTAAAGCAACTAGCTCACCAGCAAATGGCGCGGGAATATCCATCGATGCTTTATCTGTTTCAACAGTAAGGATCCCTTCATCTGCCTCAAGGTTGTCGCCAACAGCAAAACATATTTCAATAACTTCTACTTCATCGCCACCGACATCTGGGACGAGAATTTTTTCAATATCAGACATTTCTTAATTCCTTATCTCGTCTTAATTACGCGTAAAGCGGATTAAGCTTGTCAGCATTAATGTCAAAACGTGCGATAGCTTCACTCACTACTGAGTGTTTAATATCACCACGGTTTGCCAACTCATAAAGAGCCGCAATAACAATATAGTTTTGATCAACTTCAAAATGCTGACGCAAATTAGCGCGACTGTCACTACGACCAAAACCATCGGTACCTAAAACACGGTACTCGGTATTAATGTAACCACGAATTTGATCTGAGTAGTTTTTAACATAGTCAGTTGCAGCAATTGCAGGACCTTTGTCAGCTGTAATAACGTTAGAAATATAAGCTGTTTTCTGTTTGCTTTCTGGATGTAACATATTCCAACGAGCAACTTCTTGTCCGTCACGAGCTAATTCATTGAATGAAGTTACTGAGTAAACATCACTTGATACACCGTAATCAGCTGACAAAATTTGAGCTGCTTGACGTACTTTTTGTAAAATAGTACCTGAGCCCATCAACTGTACATTGGCTTTAGCTTTTTTAGCTTCAACACGTTCAAGTTGGTAAATACCTTTGATAATTTCTTCTTCAATGGTTTTATTATCAGGTATTGCTGGATGCTGATAGTTCTCGTTCATTAGCGTTAGATAGAAGAAAATATTTTCATTTTCTTCGTACATGCGACGTAAACCTTCACGGACAATAACGGCAATTTCATAACCATAAGTTGGGTCATACGTAACACAGTTAGGGATTAAACCGGCTTGTACATGGGAGTGACCATCTTGATGTTGCAAGCCTTCACCATTAAGTGTGGTTCTACCTGCAGTTGCACCCAATAAGAAACCACGTGCTTGGCTGTCACCTGCCGCCCATGCTAAATCACCCACTCGTTGGAAGCCAAACATTGAGTAGTAAATGTAGAATGGAATTGTCGTTGCATTACAGGTTGAATAAGATGTACCTGAAGCAACCCAAGACGCCATAGCACCTAACTCGTTAATACCTTCTTGTAATACCTGGCCTTTCTTATCTTCACGGTAGTAAGCGACTTGGTCAGCATCTTGTGGTACATATTTTTGACCTTCACTGGCGTAAATACCCACTTGACGGAATAAGCCTTCCATACCAAAAGTACGTGCTTCATCAGGAATAATTGGCACAATACGTTTACCAATTTTTTTATCTTTTAATAAGCTGTTAAGTACACGCACGAAAGTCATTGTTGATGAAACTTCGCGCTCACCTGAACCTTTTAGGATAGGTTCAAATATTTTTAACGCCGGCACATCAAGTGTTTCTTCTGCTTGTTGACGACGTGCAGGTAATGAACCACCCAATGCTTCACGACGTGCTTTCATGTACTTAAATTCTTCACTATCTTCAGGGAATTTATAGAAAGGTAAATCGGCAATTTGGTCATCACTGACTGGAATATTGAAACGGTCACGGTAATGTTTAATTGCATCAACATCCATTTTTTTAACGTTATGAGCAATATTTAATGCTTCACCAGAGGCACCCAAACCAAAACCTTTAACCGTTTTAGCTAAAATGACTGTTGGGCGACCTTTAGTATTCATTGCTTTTTCATAAGCGGCATAAACTTTTACCGGATCATGGCCACCACGGTTTAAACGCCAAATATCTTCATCTGACATATTAGCTACTAGCGCCGCTGTTTCAGGGTACTTATTGAAGAAGTTTTCGCGTGTGTATTTACCGCCTTTGGCTTTACAGTTTTGGTATTCACCATCAACGGTTTCGTTCATTAACTGTATTAACTTGCCTGATGTGTCACGGGCAATTAACGAATCCCAGTATGAACCCCAAATAACTTTCACTACTTCCCAACCTGCGCCACGGAAAGTACCTTCAAGTTCTTGAATGATCTTACCGTTACCACGAACAGGACCATCTAAACGCTGTAAGTTACAGTTGATCACGAACGTTAAGTTATCTAAGCCTTCACGTGTTGCCAAGCCGATAGCACCTAATGATTCAGGCTCATCAGTTTCACCATCACCTAAGAAACAATAAACACGTTGACCAGAGCAATCTTTAATGCCGCGATCAGTTAAATACTTAAGAAAACGTGCGGTATAAATAGCTTGTAGTGGACCTAAGCCCATTGAAACAGTTGGGAACTGCCAAAAGTCAGGCATTAAATGCGGGTGAGGATAAGAAGATAAACCATTGCCATCACACTCTTGACGGAAGTTATTCATCTGTTCTTCTGTTAATCGACCTTCCATAAATGCACGAGCATATATTCCTGGAGAAATATGACCTTGAGCAAAAATGAAATCACCGCCGTCTTTTTCTGACGATGCTTTAAAGAAGTGATTAAAACCGACATCATATAATGTCGATGAAGAAGCAAAGCTACCAATATGGCCGCCAAGCTCTAAATCTTTTTTCGAAGCACGTAATACCAGCACTAACGCATTCCAACGAATAGCGGCACGAATACGTGACTCTATGGTTTGATCTGCTGGCATATGTGGCTCTAATCCTGGAGGAATAGTATTTACATAAGCTGTTTTAGCATCAAAAGGTAAATGAGTTCCGCTGCGGCGGGCTCTATCAATTAACTTTTCCAATAGAAAATGAGCACGCTCTGGGCCTTCATTTTCTAACACAGACTCCATTGATTCTAACCATTCTTGGGTTTCCATTGAATCAATATCTAGATTTGGGAGCTCAGACATAATTACTTAGTCTCCAATTGTTATTTGTTAAGTAAATTTAATTGTTTAAAGATAGCTGCTTTTAAGCAAAAATCCTTAACTCAAGTCATTGTTCAAAAAATTTTAAAATTCTGTTTTTTTCATTCTGCGCATCGAACGTTCCATGCGACTATTTTCTTGCGTCATTTTCAGTAGCACTTCTTCAATAAAAGCTAAATGGCGATGACTAGCTCCCCAAGCTATTTGGGGCTTACCACTGATAATGGCACTCATTAAACGTGTGCGATAATCAGATATTTGGCTAAAAACATCGGGTCTTTTCGCCAAAATAGTTAAATTTTTCTCTATATTATCAATAAGTAAAGGCGCCATACTATGCGCCAGATGTAAAATAACGGCATTATGGCTAGCAGCACATATGGCTAAGTAAAATTCAAACACTGCTTGTGCTTCAAGACGATAATTGTCTTCTAATTGTGCACTACCAATATTGTCATGTTTATGCTGAATTTCATCAAAATCAGCTTGTGTACCACGCATAGCAGCATAATAAGCTGACATACCTTCAATACCATGACGAAACTCTAATAAATCAAATTGCGATTCTTTACTATTTGCCATTAAGGCAAATAGTGGGTCTGACAAGCCGCCTAAAATTTGCTCATTTACATAAGTTCCGCCACCTTGGCGACGTGTTACTAAATTTTTAGCTTCAAGCTTTTGAATGGCTTCGCGTAATGATGGGCGCGAGACATCAAATTGTTTTGCTAGTTCACGCTCAGCTAGTAACTTCTGACCAGGCTTTAAGCTACCTTCGAGGATCATTGTCTCAAGCTGAGCCATAATAATATCTGATAGCTTTGCTTGTTTTACCGGTTTTTTAATACTCGGAATTGACATCTAAAACCCTTCATTATGTTAATACGTTTCAGGCTAAGCTTTTTATTTTAGCCTAAAACAAGTGGTAAATTGGTCTTACCACTTGTTTTTAAGGGTCATAATGTAGCAAATGCTTATTCAATTGTAAACCTATAGGCGAATTTTTAGGCACTGGCAGAGAGAGGAAGGCGCATCATTTTATACCGTTGAAATGATGCTTTAAATTAAATATTGATAGCAGAAAATTAACTTATATAGCTATAGCACCTAAAATTTACACTTCAGCCTATGACTGCATCTTAAGGTGGTTAAGCTATCAAGTAGCTTTTAGGAAAGTATGCCTGTTAAAATTAATACCGCGATTAACGCTAAAAATAGCAACAATGTACGTTTAGCTAATTTAACCAGTAAACAAGGCTCGGCAGTACAGTCATCAGCATCAACCATATAATCCTCTGACATCTGTGCAACAGCTATCAATACTTTACTTGGTGCTTTCTCAAATTCAAATAGGTTTTCTAACCAAACCGGCATAGCTTTCGAGAAGTGACCAACAAACATATAGCCAAAAGCCACAAGTCGCACCGGTAACCAATCAACCCAGAAAAGTAATTGCTGACTTGCTTGATTATTGTCAAAACTTAGCTCGCTGTTACTATTTTCATGCGCTGCATCTGATACGACAACATCTTGCTCATTAGCACATTCATTTAACGCTGTCTCTTATACACATCTCCGAGCCCACGAGACAAGAGGCAATCTCG
>OJHO01000632.1_pt1 | contig 14188 bp, 14 predicted proteins | sample 1595311 | NCBI WGS metagenome assembly OJHO01 (sample SAMN05416879, study PRJEB24817) | seawater metagenome | isolation source: Sea water | place: Canada:Atlantic | collected 2013-11 | reverse complement strand
ACGAGATTGCCTCTTGTCTCGTGGGCTCGGAGATGTGTATAAGAGACAGGGGTGACGAATGTCGTGCAATATGCAATTTTAACGTCAATAACTAGCCACTCATCGAATTTTTGCCTGCTATCCTTGTACGTACAGTGCATGCAACATAGAATCAGAACAAGCTTCACTGTGATTTAGCCATATTATTGGCTAAATCACATCATTCATCCTAATAAAACTAACAAGGTCATTTAATGAAAATTCGTTATCTTGCACCATTGGCCATTGCTATCGCATTAGCCGGTTGCCAACAAAATACCACCACAGCCAATGTGGTAGCTGTAGCACAAGCAGAAAGCACGGCAAACAATCCTTTTTTTTCTGATTACGATACTCCTCATGGTATCCCTCCGTTTGATAAAATTAAAAAAAGCGATTACTTACCGGCTTTTTATCACGGTATCGCACAGAATAAGCTTGAAATCGATGCGATAACAAAAGTTAAATCTCGCCCTACTTTTGAAAACACTATTGTAGCGATGGAAAAATCTGGTAACTTTCTAAATAAAGTCAGCAGTACTTTCTATGGTTTAACCGGCTCAATGTCTGATGATGAAATGCGTGCTATTGCGAAAGAGATCTCACCAAAACTTTCAGCCTTAGGTGATGACATTGCATTGAATGATGCTTTATTTCAACGCGTTAAAGCGGTTTATGATAACAAAGATAAATTAGGCTTACGCACAGATCAAATGCGCCTATTAGAAAAAACCTATAAAGGTTTTGTCAGAGGTGGTGCTAACCTTAACGATGCTGATAAATTAAAACTACGCGAACTGAACGAAAAGCTCAGTGGTTTAAGCTTAAAATTTGGTGAAAACCTGCTCGCTGAAACCAATAACTTTGAAATGGTTATTGATAATAAAGCCGATCTTGACGGCTTACCTGCTGATATTATTGCAGCAGCAGCGGCAACCGCGACCGCCCGAGGTCACGAAGGAAAATGGGTATTCACCACACACCGTCCAAGCAAAAACCCTTTTTTAACCTACTCAAATAACCGCAAACTACGTGAAACCATCTATAAGGGTTACACCATGCGCGGTAACAATGACAATGCCAATAACAACCAAGCAATTGCCAGTGAAATGGCTAGCCTACGCTACCAAAAAGCTCAACTTTTAGGTTACAAAACGCATGCCCATTTTGTGCTTGAAAATGCGACAGCAAAAACACCTGAAAATGTTTTTGAGTTATTAAACAAAGTTTGGCCAGCAGCATTAGAAAGAGCAAAAGAAGAAACTGCAGATATTCAAAAAATGATTGATGCACAAGGTGGTAACTTTACAGTAGCCGCATGGGATTGGTGGTATTACTCTGAAAAAATTCGCAAACAACGTTTTGATATTGACGCAGAAGAAATTAAACCTTATTTTTCATTAGAGGCAACGCTACAAGGCGTATTCTTTACAGCCGAAAAACTTTGGGGTGTAACCTTTAAAGAGCGCGATGATCTACCCAAGTATCACCCAGAAGTACGTACATTTGAAGTGTATGATCGTGACGGTAGTTACGTTGGGATATACATGACAGATCACTACGTGCGCGAAAGTAAGCGCGGCGGGGCTTGGATGAGCAGTTTCCGTAAGCAGTACCGCATGAACGGTGAAGATGTTACACCAATCATTTATAACGTATTAAACTACCCTCGCCCAGTGGGTGACAAACCAACATTATTAACCTTTGATCAAGCATCGACTTTATTTCATGAGTTTGGACATGCCATTCAAGGATTACTGTCAGATGGTTATTACCGCTCTCAAACGGGTACATCACTGCCAAGAGATTATGTAGAATACCCATCACAAGTAATGGAAAACTGGATGACAGAGCCTGAGGTATTAGCGAACTTTGCTAAGCACTACCAAACTGGTGAAGTTATTCCACAAGCACTTGTTGAAAAAATTCAAGCGTCTGGCAAGTTCAATCAAGGTTTTGGTACTACAGAATATTTAGCAGCAGCATTGCTTGATATGAGCTGGCACTCATTAGAAACAGCTGAATTACAAGACGCTAATAGCTTCGAAAAAAATGTTTTAAAAGAAATTGGGCTAATTGAACAGATCGCACCAAGATATAAAACAGGTTACTACTCGCACATTTTTGCTGGTGGCTACTCTGCTGGCTACTATGGCTATATCTGGTCAAATATCTATGATGCTGATACTTGGTTAGCTTTTAAAGAAAATGGCATATTCGACCAAAAAACGGCTGAACTCTACCGTAAACACGTGCTTGAAAGCGGTGGCACAGACGATCCAACGATTATGTACCGTCGTTTTAGAGGACAAGACCCGAAAGTAGAACCATTACTTGAGCGTAGAGGTTTAATCAGTAAGTAAGATTGAAAGGCTAAAATATTATCTTTCGTCTATTAAAAAGGGTCGCAAATCGCGACCCTTTTTATAATTTGATATTCACCACCAAGTCATTGGTATTACTGAAGGTACATACTACCTTCAAAAAATGCAAAAACAGTTTCAAAAGCATTTTCTTGGTATTGCTTTAAACCCGTATCACGAAAATCAATATCAACCTGGCTACGTGTTAGCGCTTTTTTGATAAAGCTACCTGCTAGTATTTCTACAGGTAAGTCTTTAATAAGCTGAATAGCTGCTTCCAATTTGAACCCAACAGGTCCACCGGCGAATTTACCTTTTAATGCACGCCCTTTGATAACCACTTTATCAACTTTATAGTCTTCCATCAGCTTAGCGAAAGCAAATTGAAAGTATTGTACTTGCTCGGCATCACCCGCATCAACCAGACTAATTTTTTGTACGCGCGTTTTTGGTATGTCGTACAACCCATTTTCCCGCGACATGATACAAATAATTGCATCGTTACCTTTTAACTCAACACCACATATTTTCATAAATTAACCTCGTTACTATAATGTTCATTATTATAAAATAGTTTTGCTTAAGCTGCAGTGTTTTCATGCATTTAAAGTTTACTGCTAACACTGAGTCACTTAACTGATATTATCTTGTGCTAACGTAATGCCATGCAACTTAGCAAATTCTGTATATTCGAATACCGCATTAGGGTTAGCTTTATTTTGTTGGCAAACCCCGCGTTGGTATTGGTAGCTAAAAACATCAAACCAAAGATCAAGTAAATCTGCATTGACCTGCTCACCTGCTAGCGACAATATCTGTGCTGCAACTTCAGCAGTGGCTAATTCGGTATTATTAGCCGCTAAACGAATTTGATAACGAGAACTGAGCTTGGTTGTATCTTCAGGTGTTTTTGGCGTAAATGAAACCACTGGTAAGTTTTGTAAATAAGGGCTACGACGAAACATTTTTTTAGCTTCACGCCAACTGCCATCAAGCATAATAAATAAAGGTCTTTTACCTGTTGCTAATGTAACTTTATTATCAAAAATTTCCCTTTCTTCACCGGCATAGGCTTTAGGAAATACTATCATGGGTTGCCAAATTGGATCATTTAAAACAGCAAGGATCTCTGGATTAACTTCTGTTCTTGACCAAAGAAACGCAAAACTATCCGGGATCAAATCAGCAATGAGTTTACCGGTATTACTTGGCTTTAGCACTTCCGTGTCGTACATCAATAATAAAAAGCCAGCGTTAGATGTAACACTCGGCGCTAGCAAACAAATACAAAATTTTTCAGCCAACCGACAAAGCTCACAACGGACCACACGTTGCCCTCTCGACTTGTAGGTCGTTGTACTCAAACTTTTACGGTATTGATGAAGTCGTTGAACTGCGTGCATATATAATCTATCGGCTGATTTTGGGGCGCTACTGTAACGTGCACTTTATGCCTTAGCAATAAAAATAAGATAAAACACGATAAAAAGCGCTAAGGGGTACCCCTAGCGCTTTATTGAAAGTCATGTCCGGTCCTAAATGTATTTACACATTTAGGACTTTAAAATGAAAACGAAGTTATCAAGCGATTAAAAATTAAATTTCACCATGAGAAGTCTTTTTACTGGCTGTGATAACGTTGTAATCGGCAAGTTCATCAATACTTGCTTTCAATTGCTCTTCCAGATTATCAATCACAATCATCGACTGACATAACGCCTCACCACGCTTTTCAAGTCCAGCACCGCGCGCTTCCATTTCATGCTCTATTTGCTGACCAAATTGTTCCATTTTGCTGCCAAAAGCATCCATATCACCACCTGAGTACAGCATTTGTTGACCAACAGCAATCATTAAGCTTCCTAAAGAGTTTTGGATAGTCGTTTCAACTGCCGACTCGATTCTTTGCTCAAAGTCCTCACCAAAAAAATCCTCGCCAGCAAAGCCATCTTCATCGATATAAAAATCTTTACTGCCGTCAAACTCTGCATTGACTTCAGTACGAATGCTAGTAAGTTGCGTAGTTAGCTCTGAACTAACATTATTACCTTCACCTAATAACTCGTTAAACGCTAAATTTACACCATCAATTGCTAAATCAATAGCCTCTAAAGCAATCACTTTTACCTCAGGTACAACCCCACGAATATTAGTTGAATATTCATGAAGTAAAGATCGCTGGCTAGCAGTCAAAGCCACTTCTTCACCATCAATCAATAAAACATCATTATTGCTGATGGTATATAAAGGTGATTTATTTTTAGAAAAGGTAATTTTTTCGGCAGTAATACTAACCCCACCAGTTAAGTCAACGTTACATGATTCACTAGAAAAAGAATTTTCGTGTGCATAACTTACTGAACTTGCCATAATTAATGCTGTTGCGATCAAAGTTTTCATATTACCTTCCTTTACAAATTAGTCAGATTAGCCATCATCAGAGCGAAAATAAGCCTCTATTACTTACTCTTCTTTACAAAACGAATGCCAACATACAAAGCCTATAAATATCAACAACTAAGGAAAAACCCATAACATTACTAAAGTAACGTAAAACTAAATATTAGTGTTATAGCTAAATTATTAGTCAATTTAACAAGTTGAATTTAATTGCATAAATAGCTGGCAGTGCCGTTAAAAGGAAATGAGAGCATGATTAACTTTGTAATTTTAATGATCGTTGGAGAAGTTTAACTGATATATTTTGTCTGAGTAGTTACTATGACTTTGACTGGTAAGTTAACCTTTGCATTTCAAACAGCCTTGAGCGACAACGTGCGAATTCAAAACTAAGTTGACTACCTTGATATAGCTCTGAAATATCAACCTGTGCAGCGATAATTAAACGAATGCCTCGGTCATAAAACTCATCAACAAGGGCAATAAAGCGTCGAGCTTCATCATCAAGCCCTCTTAATTGCCCCATCACCACACCACTACGCTGGTAGCAATCTTCTACACCAGAGAAAACCGCAGGAATAAGTTTACCACTAAATTGAGGAACATCGCTGATCAACACACTAGCGTATTGATCTGCTAATTTAATATAGTCTCTTTGGCTACGCGGACAGGAGCAAATAGCCATAAAATCAAACCAAATAACACTCTCACTACGAGCATTAAAGTTAATGCTTCGACCATGAATCATAATGCTGTCATTATATTGGATATTATCGCTAGCTAAAGCTAAAAAATGTTGAGACAAAAAGTTATCTGCGTTTTCATCACCAACATGAAAATCTCGATATTGATGTGTCACAGAATCACTTACGCGTAATCGATGATCTTTGGCTCCGTCAATAGAGATAATTTGGCAATATTGTTGAATAATATCAATGGTTGGTAAAAACCTTTCCCGTTGTAAACCATTTAGGTATAGCTGCTCTGGTCTACAGTTTGATGTAGCAACCAAAGTAATACCGCTTGAAAGCATGGCATCGAGTAACCCCGCTAATAACATAGCGTCACCAATATCATTAACAAAAAACTCATCAAAACATAGTAAGTCAACTTCTGTTGCCCACATTTGAGCAATAAGCACTAACGGGTTGTCTTTACCGCTATAGTCATGCAGCTTCTGATGTACACTCTCCATAAAGTGATGAAAATGTATGCGCTTTTTGCGTGTTATATTCACCTGTTGATAAAATAAATCCATCAACATGGTTTTACCGCGCCCTACTCTGCCATAAAAATAGATCCCATGAATAGCAACCGGCTTGGTGAATAATTTTTTAAATGAAGTGAATAGAGGTGTTTTTGTTCGTCTAAGGAATAGTTTTTCTGCAAGCTTGTCCAAAGCAATAGCTGCTTGGAGTTGCTCAGTATCGAACTTAAGTGACTTTTGCTCAACAAGTTGTTTATATTGGCCAGTAACCGACATAATTATTTTATTATAGACACAAAAAAGGGCAGACTAATGTCTCCCCTTTTTTTTAACACTGTTAATATTTTAGCTAGTATAACCAGCTAAGAAATATTAATTAAAGTGCTACGATGTTCTCAGCTTGAGGACCTTTCTGACCTTGAGTAACAGTAAACTGTACTTTTTGGCCTTCAGCAAGAGTTTTGAAACCGTCGCCAGAGATTGCAGAGAAATGTGCGAAAACGTCTGGACCAGATTCTTGCTCGATGAAACCAAAACCTTTAGACTCGTTGAACCATTTTACTGTACCAGTAGTTGTATTAGACATTTGTATTATCCTATTTATTCGTAATTGATGCCTCAAAAATAAGGCGATGTTGCAGGAAGTGTTGCTATTACTTATTAAACAGGACGAGCTACTTACTAATATAACTTCGAAACTTTGTACATAAATATAGGTCTTACTTTCTAGCTGAGACGGATTCTACCGACTTTTTATCAAGAGTCAAGCCGTTTCACAGAAAAGAATCAATTGTAGCAATAATAAATGTAATCGCTGCATTGTTAATCAACTTACGCTGATTATACACACGAACTGACGCTACAACTGTTTCAGCGCTTAAGTTTATTTTACTTTTACCTTATTATTAGTATCTCTACTACGTCTAATTAACTCGTCTCCTAACAACGTATTTTTTGCTTTCGCCAACCGATCATAAAGTAAAACATTAACGCTTGCTGCTAAGTTCATGCAGCCAATGGTTGGCACATAAACTACCGCATCAGCTTTGTTAATTACGTCTTGAGCAATCGTGCCATCTTCGGGGCCAAAAATATAAATGGCGTTTTCAGGGTGTTCAAATTCAGGTAAAGGTATAGCGCCCTCAACCAAATCAACACAAATAATTTTCTGCCCTAACAGTAAGTTATCAGTTAAGGACTCAACAGCATGCAAAGGAATTTTTTGAGATACATCTTTTGTGTCAGTATGAAACTTTGCCGCTCTTGCGTAGCGAACACCTGTGTAGTGAACTTCATCTGCTTGGTAACAACCTGCAGCACGCATAACAGCGCCAACATTTGACGGGCTTTTGGGATCAGTTAAACCAATTACTACATTTTCATTCTTCAATTTCATTTCCAGCTTTCTCATACGCTAGGTCTTAATTTTGTCTGATTTTGCGCTGCAAGTGCGCAGACTACAAGTAAATTATTTTTGCAGTGTAAGCCTAACTTTTATTGCAAAATACTATTACAGCTTTCTATTAAATTAATATCTGATAGCATCAAATATTAAATTTTTTCTAATTTAGTCAATTTATAGGCCTATTTCATGAAAGCAAAAATCAATATTTTAACCTTGTTACTGTCCAGTACTATCTTTTGTTCTGCTAATGCGGCAACTATAAGTGCTGCTCCATTAGTTTCCGTGCCAAGCCATGAAAATTTCTTCAATAGTATAAAAGCCTTATGTCATAAAGCATTTGCAGGTCAAGTGACGGTCGATAACGCTAGTGGTGGTGGTTTTAGTAATAAAAAACTTATTATGCATATTAGGAAATGCTCCGATGAAAGGCTTGAAATTCCTTTTCATGTCGGTGATGACGCCTCTCGTACTTGGATAATAACAAAAACAGGCTCAGGGCTTTCATTAAAACATGATCACCGTCATCAAGATGGTAGTTACGATGAATCAACTATGTATGGCGGACACACCAATGACGCGGGTTGGGCCCAAGTACAGTCTTTTCCTGCTGATGAATATTCAAAGCAGCTATTCGTCAAATCAGGTATTCCACAGTCGGTAGGCAATACTTGGCAAATGTTTGTCTACCCTGAAAAGTTTAGCTATCGCTTGATTCGCCAAGGACGAGAGTTTCGTGTTGATTTCGATTTAACCCAGGCTGTTCAGACACCAGATGCACCCTGGGGCTATAGCGATAAATAAACCATTATGGTTAAGTTATCTGCTGATTTTTTAATAGAAACAGAAATAAAAGCTTACATTTATAGCCGTTAATTTCATTTAAATCCTGTTTAAATTGCGGAACTTTTAAATAACGGCTTAGTCAACAACTAAGTCGTTATTTTATTACAATTTAAAGGGAATATTATGAAAAAAATTATTACAAATTTCTGTAAAACCAATACCTCGTTACTCGTTTTCATTTCCTTGATGTTGGTTTTTCGTAGCGCCGTCGCTGATTGGAATGATGTTCCCACCGGTTCAATGAAACCAACAATAGTTGAAGGTGACCGTATTTTTATCAATAAAATGGCTTATGACTTAAAACTACCTTTTAGTCAGAAAACATTAATAAAGTTTGCTGATCCAGAGCGCAATGACATTGTCATTTTTGAATCAAAAGTGGCAAAAAAGCGCTTAGTAAAGCGCGTTATTGGTATTCCTGGTGATACTATTTCCATGCAGAAAAATCAACTCTCTATTAATCATCAAGTCGCTGACTATACAGTAGTTTCTCAGCAAAAAGAGTATACCCTGAGCCAAGAGCGCATTGCCGACCATACTCACTTAATACGCACCCAAGTACAACCGGGCAATAATAACCAACCACATAGAGCAAATTTTAATGAAATAACCATTCCCGATGGTTTTTACCTCATGATGGGAGACAACCGCGACAATAGCGCTGATTCACGTTCAATTGGTTTAGTGCCCCGTGAAGAGATTATCGGGCGCTCTAACACGGTCGCATTCTCTTTAAATTATGAGCAATATTTAATGCCGCGCAGCGAACGATTTTTGAAAGCTATTTAATAGAGTTTAAATTAGTCTCGTTTTAGCAAAACATTAAACAAACATCATAGTAGTAGAGCTAAAGTGTGATAGTTAACCTATTTCGCTATCTGTCACACTTAACTGATTAACTGATTAGCTGATTAGCTGATTAGCTGATTAGCCTTTAGCCTTTAGCCTTTAGCCTTTAGCGACTATGCTAACGTTAGCGACTGCCATTCTTTAAGCGCTTCGGCTTGACCATTTTTAGCTTTAATATATAAATTCAACAGTCTAATTTCATGGCATTGTTTACTCTCAATAGGCTTTGCTAGCACTTCTATCAAAGATATCCCCGCCTGCTTTAGTGTTGTTGTAAATGCAGCAATAAACTGATCAACGGTTTCTATCGTCGTTGAACTTCCTTGATAGCCTTTAATGACTTGATGAACATCAAACCTTTCATCATTACAATGATAGATCGCATCGTCACCGCTTTTACCTAGATGAAAAACATTATTACGCATATAAATAATCGTGACGTCCGTGTTATCTTTCAAGAAGTGTATTAAATCGTTGAGCTGAAAATGGAAACCGCCATCACCAATGATAACTACAGCCCTTTCATCAAGTGCGTTGTCTTGCAAACGCTGAGCAACCACGCGCGCATAAGGCAATGCGGTCCCCATAGCGCCATACCAAGGGTTTGTCAGCCAGCTACGACCTAAAGATGACGCTTTTACTTTTAAACTATAGCTAGCAAAATAGGAATTACCGACCTCTGGTAAATAGACAAACTTAGTCTTACTCTCAGCTTGTATGTAATTTAATGTGCTTGCTAAATTATTAAAATCAAGCTCATGGTGAAGTTGTATCTTTTGTGGTTCAACAGATGGCGGGTTAAAGCTGAAGGCTTTTTTATTACGCTGTAATAGTAGCTGGAATATCTCAACTAAATCTTTTTCTAATAATGTGCCACCTTTAAGTAAGGTTTTATTTTCAAAAGTTTCAATTTTATGCGTGCCAGTGGCAAAAGCAATATTACTGTCTTGCGGCAGTATACTACTGGCAACATCTATAATGTAATCAACCTTTTGCTCGATATAATGACGGCCCGATGTTTGAGTGAATACACCGTTATATGAGCCCAAACAAAGCTTGTGATATTCATCAAAAAGCCCTTTTGCAAACCAACTGGTAGCATAGGGAATACTAAACTGCTCAGCAAACGCCATCAGCAGTTGCTGCAGTACTTGATTATGCTTCAACCTATCGCCCAGATATAACAATGGAAACTGAGCATGTTTAAGTTTTTCTATAATCGCGCTAACGACAAGTTCAGCACCCGTTAAAACATGCTCACACTCACAAATATGACTTGTGCTTAGTGGTAACTGAATTGGCTGCGTTTTTTGAAACACTTGATCACGAGGCACTTCAATAAAAACGGGTTGCTTAGTTTTATATGCATGTGCCACAAGTTGATAAAATCGCTCACCCGCAACATTGGGGTGCCCTGCTGCTCTTTGCCCCTGTAATCGTTCAACTTTTACACCTAAGGCCGCAAAAGCATTTAAGGCATTATCATACTCAGTTTTCCAAGCGGTATTGGGATGCAAAGTATGATGAATTGCTAGGTTAGCAACTTCCGACTCTGCAGGTGCTCCTGAAATAAACACCACAGGCAAGCCTTCAGTAACGGCTAGTGCAGCAGCAGAGGTGCAGGGTAAACTACCCACCATATAGGTCGATAGGCAAAAGCCAATACCATCAATTTCAGCTTTTGCACAAGCAGAAAATCCGGCATGCATTTCGTTACTTGATGGACATATAGTTACTTTTGGCGCGATAGCAGCAATTAAATTGGCCGCAAAATCCCCTCCTACACCATAAACTCTTTCAGCGCCAAAAAATTGGATCACCTCAGTGATAACATTTCCTAAAGTTGGCAAGCTATCATTATATGCCTTACCTAAGTTCATTTCATACGACATCGCCAGTTAACCTTGAGAATAATTTACATAAGTCAGCGACTTTACTAAGAAAAATCGATGCTTCAACTGATCAAGATCATGTTTATCTTTGGTCATAAACACTTACTAAGCTTTCCATTGTCAGCACTACGTTACACTCAATGTAAAGTTGATAATTAACGAGCAATACCATATTTAAAAAATCTAAAAGCTTGCTTGGTCTTGTTGTTTTCCTTAAAGCAACTTATGATTCTTGTAATTTTTAACAGCTTGAGCCATAAGAATATACCTATGAACTTCTCAAAATTATCAAAAATATCACTTGCAGCACTTACCTTTATTAGCCTTTCAACTTCCGCCACTATAGTTGAATTCCAAACATCTCATGGTAATTTTAAAGTTAATCTGCATGATGAAACTACTCCTGAAACTGTACGCAACTTTCTTAAATACGTTACCGATGAAGATTATAACAACACCGTTGTGCACCGTGTTGTACCTGATTTTGTGATGCAAGCAGGTGGTTTTGAATTTACCGGTAACTTACCTTTAACGGCAATTCCAACGGATAACAGCATAAAAAATGAACCGGTTTATTCTAATGTTCGCGGTACAATTGCTATGGCGAAAGTGGCAAACAATGAGAATAGCGCTACAAGCCAATGGTTTGTAAACTTATCAGATAATAGTGGCGGAGACCCAAAATTAGACACGCAAAATGGCGGTTTTACAGTATTTGGTGAAGTTATCGAAGGTATGGATAATATTGACGCTATTGCAGCGTTACCTTTGTGTTCAAGCATACCTATGCCTGATTACAGTGCTGAGCAATGCGCGGATAGCAGTTTTGTTCCGGGCACTAACAACTTTGTCATTATTGAATCAGTTACAATTTCTGATCCAACGGTTAATTCCGCCAATAGCTTAACGCCAGTAAAAAACACCTCTTTAGTTGTGGCACCACCTGTTACTCCAGAGCCTCCAAAGTCAAGTAGCAGTGGCGGCACTATCGCATGGTTTGGTTTGTTTTTTACCGGTTTAATTGCGCTAAGAAGACGTTTTAACTAATCAGCTCTCGTTCATTTACATTTAGGCACTATGCTGTATTGTTTATCATTATTGCTATCATAGTGCCTAAGTTAACATCACGAACTCTCTAAAAGCGCAGTCTTTACTTCTACAGCCATTTTTTCAGTCTTGGCATTAGCTTGAAATTGACTTTTGCACCAAGTATCAATGAGTAACCTTGCTATGGACTCTTTTCGTGGTAGTTTAGGACCTGCAGCATCGTCTCCCCAATCTTTAAAGTCCATTAGTTGCTCAGCAGTAAACCAAGCGGCACTTCGCAACTCTTCTTCTTCAAGACACAAATCCAAACTGCTAGCTTGTGCAATAAAACCTACCATAAGGGAATTAGGAAATGGCCAAGGTTGTGAATCGACGTAACGAACGTTATTTACTTGCACCCCTGCCTCTTCAAGAACCTCTCTTGCAACAGCTTCCTGCAATGACTCTCCAGGGTCAACGAAACCAGCAAGTGTTGAAAATGCTTGTTCTGGTGTTCGATGATGTTCAGCCAATAAGCAAACTGCCGGGCCAAATTTTGGTTGATATTCCACCAGCATAATAACAGCAGGGTCTGTGCGCGGAAAATGCTCTTTTTGACAATTTTCACAAAGGCAAACACGCCGATGACCACCATCTAATGCCTTAGTTTTTGCGCCGCAATAACCGCAATGTAAAGCACTTTGCTGCCAATGTATTAAGGCTTTACCGTAACTCAGAATAGCGGCCTGTGATGGGCTTAATAGTGACAGTGAACGCCTAAAGTCAATAAACTTGCTATTATCAATATTAAGTTTTTTCAGCCACCCCGCTATTTCATCGTCATTCATTATCGATAAATCACAAACAAAATAAGCAATATCAGCACTTGTGCCCAAAAAAACAGCATCGCTTGTCTGTGAAAGTTCGGTAAACACATCAGCATAATTAACTTCACTTGCAGAGTTAATGCCGTTTTTTCTAGTGTAAACGGCTAACTTCTGCTGATAATAAAGAAACTTACCTCGCCAAAAAAAATAGAAGCAACTATCTTCTGAGCTTAATTTATCTTGCATCCAAGTTTGATCTTTTCTCAGTGTTGAAGCACGATCAAGTGGCATCTGAGAAAAGGTTAAATCATTATTCATTTTCGCTCTCTTGTAACATTGACTGTTCTTCGAATGATAATTGCCATAGTTTCGACCATTGACTTAAGGGTGCAATTACTTGAAACAGCGCAAAACCAATAGCGGTTAATTGATAGCCTTGTAAATTTTTTTCAATTAAATTAGTTTGTTGTAACTCTTTCAACCGCTTGGTTAACAATGTGGGTGAAATATTTTCGCAGCGCAGTTGCAACTCACTAAAACTCAAGGTTCCTTGGCGTAACTGCCAAATAACCCCCAAACACCAAGTACGACCAAGTAAATCAAGTAAAGCCATAATCGGCTTACCTGTTTTTGAGCCACGAACAGCTGAACCGGGGATCGGCAATGACATAGAATTTACTCCCATAAAACCTAACTACACTTTATGTAGTAAAGTACATAAAGTGTAGTTAAGAAGCAAATAGTAATTGATGATTAATGGTTTATTTTGCCACGCAAAGCTTTGTTAGAGCTAAGCCTTTTTTTTGCATCTAAGCGTCGAAGATTCGAACCTTTCGTCGGCTTGGTGGCTCGTCGCGCTTTTTGTACTATCATGGCAGACAAAATTAATGCTTTTAGACGCTTTAGTGCGTCATCTTTATTCATGGTTTGCGTTCGATAAGATTGCGCTTTAATGATGACAATACCGTCAGTTGATATTCGACTGTCCGATAGTTTTAGCAGTCGTTCTTTATATAGAGCGGGTAGAGACGAGCGCTTAATGTCAAAGCGTAAATGGATAGCCGTTTCGACCTTATTAACTCGCTGACCGCCATTACCTGTGGCTCTGATACCTGTAAGCTCAATTTCCCAGTCAGCAATGACAACGTTATTGGAAATCTCTAGCATATTATCTCTAATGACATGTTATTAAAATGTCTATCTTAAGCATATTTGCGTGTTATACCAAACTAAATTCACCTTTACTCTCATTGAGCTGCTGGGTGATTTGACGTTGATTTTTACATCTTTGAGTGATGAAGTAGGATAACCTGTCTCTTATACACATCTCCGAGCCCACGAGACAAGAGGCAATCTCG
>OJHO01000626.1_pt1 | contig 14290 bp, 13 predicted proteins | sample 1595311 | NCBI WGS metagenome assembly OJHO01 (sample SAMN05416879, study PRJEB24817) | seawater metagenome | isolation source: Sea water | place: Canada:Atlantic | collected 2013-11 | reverse complement strand
TCTACACGTAAGGAGTCGTCGGCAGCGTCAGATGTGTATAAGAGACAGTTACTAATGTCGCTGAGTTTTTTGCGTAATTTTTTTATATGGCTATCAATGGTACGGTTATTCACAATACGATGATCAGAATACATGTTTTGCATCAGTTGTTCGCGGCTAAAAATACGTTCTGGTTTTTCCGCTAACGGTTTTAGTAGTTGAAATTCTACCGCGGTTAATGCGACTTCTTGATGATGGAAACTCACGGTAAGGCGATATTCATCCAATGTAATCATATCACTAGATTTTTCAAGGGTTTGCGTTCTTCTTAATACAGCCTTAACTCTAGCAACTACTTCACGCGGACTGAAAGGCTTGCAAATGTAGTCATCAGCGCCTAGCTCTAAGCCTAACAAGCGATCTATTTCTTCTACTTTTGCGGTAACCATTAAAATAGGTACGTTAGAAAACTGTCTAATTTCTTTGCAAAGATCGATGCCGTTTTTACCTGGTAGCATGATATCGAGCAAAATAGCTGTAGGTTTATTTTTTTAACCCAAGCAATAACGTCATCACCATGATGAATTAAGTTAGGGTTAAATTCTGCCATGGTAAAATAATCGGCTAATAAAGTCGCCAGTTTTATTTCATCTTCTACTATCAAGATCGAATGTGACATTCAGTTTCCTTAAGCTAAAGGTAAAGTAATTATTAATGCTAAGCCGCCTAAACTTGATGCCACAGCACTTATTTTACCTTGATGCGCAATAACAATATGCTGGCAAATAGATAATCCCAAGCCAAAACCGCCGGTTTCACGATTTCTTGAGTCTTCCACACGGTATAGGTACTCAAATAAGTGTGCTAAGTGTGCTTCATCAACACCAATACCGTTATCCTCAATAGTTAAAGTTACGGTGCCTTTATTGCTTTGTGAACGTTGCTCGTCAGCGTTATCAACAGTTAATGAGACTTTAAGCTCGCTAGCACCTGAGTATTTAATACAGTTATTGATTATATTTTCGAATAGCTGATAGAGCCGAGTTTTGTCAGCATAAATATTGGCTTCTTCAACGCTAAAATCAAGTAATAACGTTATGCCAGCATCGGCTAAATAACTACGATATTTCCCAGCTTCATTTTGAATTAATGATACTAACTCTTCAGCGTGCTTACGATAGCCCATGCCACCGATATCTGCGCTTGCCAGTTGATTTAAATCGTCTATCAAGCGTTGTAAGTGTTTCACTTCGTCATGGGCAGAAGCAATATTAGTTAAGGTTAATGGCCTTACCTTATCTAGCATTGCTTCTAATTCACCACGTAAAATAGCAACAGGGGTTCGAAGTTCATGTGATATGTTGGCTAACCAGCGTTTACGTGCGCTATCATTTTTTGCTAACGTTAAGGCAAGCTCATTGAAATCTCGACTTAATTCACTAAGTTCGTCTTTTCGTTTCAGATCAATAGATTGCTGATAATCACCCCGAGTTAATTTATGCATGCCTCGGGTGATCAATTTAATGGGTTCAACTATATGACGAGCAAGAGGTAATGTCAGCAACGCCACTAACAGCATAACAATTAGGGCAATCAGCCATAAATATTTTTGTTGTTGTTCGATAAAGTCAACTTCATAGCCCTGGGTAAGTTCGTTACGTTTTGAAATAGCCACAAACCCAATCACCTGATTATTTAACTCAATGGGGGTTTTGGTATACGTTAATGTCAGGGGATAGCTACCTGCAATTTGAAACACAGTTTGCTGATGACAATGGTAATTTATACAAGCCAGAAGATAGTGGCGCCGATTTTGTTGAAGGTAGTTTTAATGAAGAAAGCTTTGCCAAGAAAACTAATGAAGACGATGAAGATTGGTCGGATATCATCGCACTTTTTGATGCTTTGCATGCTGAAACAAGAACAACGGCACCAGATACATGGAGAGAAAACCTTGAAGCAGTTTTTGACGTCGATGTGTTTTTACAATATTTAGCAGTAAATGGCATCATACAAAACTGGGATACTTATGGTCGTATGACGCATAACTATTACCTTTATAATAACCCTGAAACATCAAAGTTAACTTGGATCCCTTGGGATAACAATGAAGCACTGCAAGAGGATAAAATGTCAGGTGCTTTAGCGCTAGATTTCTCTAACTTAGATAGTGTTAGTTGGCCGTTAATTGCAAAAATTTATGCTGATGATGTTTACAGAGCGCGTTATAACGAATACGTATTAACAGCCATAGGTGGCGCTTTTGAAACTAATACGATGCAAGCCGCCTACGATAGTTACGCAGCCTTGGTGGCCCCTTATGCAACAACAGAGCTATCAGGCTATTCATTTTTAAATAGTGAGAGTGACTTTTATCAAGCAATTGAACAGCTAAACGCGCATGCAGAGAGTCGTGCACAAGCGGTTGAAACTTATTTAGACAGCCAGTAGCGGTTAGCGGGTAGGTTGTTTTCTTGGGCGTAGTTGTTAGGTAAGCCTTAACAGAAGTGTTAAGGCTTTTTATCAAGCGGCCTGTTAAGTGCCTATTAGGGAACGTTGTTAAGTGACTGATATTTACGCCATCATAATATGGTCATGCTTACCGCCTGAGATAAGTAATCATCAGCTATTGCTATGTAGCGAATGTCAGTTATTCAATAGCAATTATAGGTAATAACGTGCTGAAAACTCAAGCAATTGCATGGCAGGTATTGGCTTACTAAAATAATATCCTTGTATGAAGTCACATTTTAACTTATTCAGTACTTGTAATTGTTCTGCTGTTTCAACACCTTCCGCAATAACCGTTAACCCTAAACTATGGGACATGGCAATGGTTGCCTTTACTAAGTTGTAATCAGCTTTGTTCGAGGTGATACCATTGATAAAGCTTCGATCAATTTTCAGTACGTCAAACGGGTACTGCCTGAGATAGCTTAATGATGAATAGCCGGTACCAAAATCATCCATTGAGAGTTTTATGCCAAGTTCATTAATTTGTTCTAGTGCATGGTGTATATAAGATTGTCCGCTCATCAACACCCCTTCAGTAATCTCAAGCTCTAAATATTTACTACTGATATTACTCTCGCTTAAGCTTTGTTTTATAAAATTGAGTAACCCAGCATCTCTGAATTGACGAGGAGACAAATTGACCGCGATTGTATACTGCTGCTGATCGGCACTTTGCCATTGAGCTAAAAAACCTAACGCTTGTTTCATAACGAATTGCCCAATAGGTACAATGAGACCCGTATGCTCAGCGATTGGAATGAATTCATCTGGGGCTACATGCCCAAGTTTAGGGTTATGCCATCGTAGTAAGACCTCTGCACCAATAATATTTTCATTTTTGGCATTAAACTGAGCTTGATAGTGTAATTCAAACTCATTACGCTCAAGGGCTCCATGCATTTGCTCTTCAATTTCGAATCGCCGTTGCATGCAAGTATTCATTTCTTTAGTAAAAAATGAATAGGTATTGCGCCCTAGTGCTTTTGCTTGATACATTGCTGTATCGGCATTGCGCAGTAAGTCAGAAGCGCAACGACCATTTTTAGGATAGACGGCAACCCCAATGCTCATGGTTAATATTAACTCTCTACCTCCAATTTTAAACGGCTCTCTAAAGGCTTTTAGTAAATTCTCAGCAATAGCTAGCGCATTATGATGTTCAGTTAGCCCTCTAAGTAAAATAATAAATTCATCACCGCCTAAGCGCCCAACAGTATCTTCTTTGCGTAAAACCTGTTGCAGCCTAGCCGCTGACTCTACCAAAAGCTTGTCGCCTATTTCATGACCTAATGAATCATTGGCTTTTTTAAAGTCATCTAAATCAAGAAACAAGACAGCGGCTTTTTCATTATTTCGTTCTGCTTCAATTAATATTTGCGACAAGCGGTCGAGCGCTAAAAAGCGGTTAGGCAATAAAGTTAAGCTGTCGTAATAGGCTTGATGACGGATTAATTCATCCGCTTTATGCTGCTCGGTAATATCACGAATAATGACCATCATTTGTTGATATTCTTTTAAATGACTAATTCTCGCTTCAAAATATGCCAGACCCTGAGGTACAGATAACTCATATTCAAAACTTGTTATGTCTTTTTGTTGCAGTGCTTTCGTAATATGGCTTTGAAATTGATTAGCAACTTTTTTAGGCAATACATCGGCCATATTTTTGCCAATAAATTCACTTGCTGATACATACAGATAGTTCTTATTACTGGCGTGATAATCTAGGATGGTGCCGTCAGCTTTCATTAAGAAAAATAAATCTGGAATGGCTTCAAAGATAGTTTCAAGCATGTGCTCTTTAAATAGCGCTTGCGCCTGTGCTTGCCTTACATCTGTTAAGTCAATATCAATACAGTACATTTGCTTGTTGTTATATTGATTTGTGAACATAACATGACTTGAAAAAACGGATATTTCAGTACCATCTTTTTTACGCAAGGTGATTTCAGATGCTGGTATTTCTATACCTTTCGTTATCCAATTATGGTGTGCATCAATGACTATTTCGCGCAGGGCATTAGGGATAATTAGATTTTCAATTTTCTCGCCTATCGCTTCTTCTTTACTGTAGCCATAAAGTAATTCACTACCTTCATTCCAATAGATGACACGTCGTTGTTCATCGTACCCTTGGACAGAAATAGCATTTACTGCATCAAATAATTGATGCAGTGGATCATTGATAACATATTGATGAGTTAACATTTTGTAAATTTTGCTTGAGTCCATTAAGCGCGATCCAATAATGACAAGGCAGTGATCTTAATCATAGCATTTTCGCACGGCCAAATGCAATTGAGTTAAGTTCTGCGACTCTTACCTTTACTGTCGTTAGAACGATGCTCTGGCATATTGCTGTTTGCGGATACTTTTTTAACTTAAGCTGTTGGGTTACTTTATTTTCACCATAGTCAATTGGTGATTTCGTAGTAGTCTGTACTTACATTACATTTGCTGTCCCAAGCAATAACTGCGTTGAGTTACTATTATTTTTAGCCCCTTAATCGACTACGTCGATAAGCGCTAGTGAACCATCTTGTGCACTGGCCGCTAAATCGAAACGTGAAGCTTGACCTGAAGGGTACCACTTCTTTTCGTAAGCTAAGCAGCCCCATAATACGTGTGCTAAGGCTATTTTATTCTGTTGTGGGTTTAATGGTGTTGGTGTTAATTTCTGGGTGTAAGCGTTGTAATTAAAAGCCAGTGGGGCTTTATCTGGACGTAAAATGGTAACATTATCACCTTTCATATAAGCAAAGTTATCAGCATATTGCATCATGGCTCTTCCCGCCGCTTGGCTGTTATTAAGATCATGGCCGAGCATCGGTGATATGTTTTCAATACCCATTAATGATAATAAGGTTGGTGCCAAATCTATTTGGCTTACCACTCTTTCGTCAAGGGTGTTTGCTTTTCCTGAATTAAGAATAACACCAGGTATATGAAAATTATTAATGGGGACTAAATCATTACCTGAAGCTCTGGCGTCATGGTCAGCGACTATCAGGAATACGGTGTTTTGCCAATATGCTTGTGTTTTAGCCTTAGCGATAAACTTACCTAAAGCATAATCAGCGTATTGAATCGCTTTATGGCGGGCTAATTCTTTTGTATTGTATTTTGCTAGCTGCGCTTGGCTATAGTTAATCGGTTTAACAACGCCTTTTGGTATTTCGAAAGGGTCGTGGTTGCTTGATGAAAAAATGAAGCTGAAAAAAGGTTTATCTGCGTTATGTAGTTTGTTTAGTTCTACATTTGCTTGGCGAAATAAATCTTCATCACTGGCACCCCAAGAGGCAACAAATTTAGGGCTTTCTATATCGTCAAAATCGACAATATCATCAAAGCCATTACCTAAAAAGAAACTTTTCATATTGTCGAAATGGCTTTCACCGCCATAAATAAACTGAGTATTATAGTTGTTGTCTTTTAACAAACTCGCGATGGTAAAAAAATTTTGTTGAGACTTTCCTAATTTAACAACAGCTCTTGCTGGGGTTGGAGTAAAACCCGTGATTACAGCTTCTATTCCCCGTACTGAGCGTGTTCCTGTAGCGTATAAATTCTTAAAAGCCCAGCCGTCATTATTGAGTTTATCTATTTCAGGTGTTAATGCTATGCCCCCTAGAGAAGAAACAAATTGTGCACCTAAACTTTCTTCTAAAATAATAACTAAGTTTTTAGCTTTGCCTTGGTAAACAGGTAAGCGTTTATTTAATGATGGTAGATCGGAAACAAGAAACGACTGGGGAGCAAGTTGTGTTTCAGTTTGAATAATATCTATAAGGTCTTGCTCATGCATCTTACCGTAAAGTTTGGCGGCATTTTCTTCATCGCCAAATTGTTTATAGGCGTGTGTAACACTGTAAATAGAATTAAGCGTTAACGAATTTATCAATGGGTCGGTTGAGAAATAAACCAATGAGGGGTTGATGGGTCTATGTCCTATTGTACCCCTAGCAAACGCAAAAAGTACCACAATAAGCAGACAAAATGAGATAACCGATGACGTCAAACCTCCTTGTTGTGTTTTCTGATAACGTTGAAATAACCTGTGGTTTAGTTGCCAAAATATTTTACTGATGAATATCAGTAATGAAATCACCAGTATTAGGGTGACTAAATGTCCATTAAAAAGCATTTTCATGACTTCATTAGGATAAGCTAGATATTCGATGAACAATCTATTGGGGCGAAAGCCATACTCATTAATAAATGCTGGCGTGGCTAATTCAAAAAACAAAACACTAATAAATACGGCGGTAAATACCCCGCTAAGTAAGGTGAGCCAAAGTGCGGAATATTTATGCCACAGCATGAGCCAAGGATGTATCAATGCAGGGATAACCAATAAGTAGCCAATGGAGCTTAAATCAATTCTCAAACCATTAAAGAGTAATGTTATTAAGCTTTCAATGTTTGCTATTCGTTCAAACTGCCAAACGCTTAAGCCAAGTCTTGAGATAAATAAGCTCAGCACTAATATTAAAGGGAATAGTATAAATGGTCGTATTAGGTAAATGATTGAAGTAAGCATTGTTGTTCGGTATGAATAAATAAAACACAATGCTTACCTTAAATAATCAAGCTTAAGACTTACTTAAGTTAAACTGAAATAAAGCTGCTAAGAAGGTTATTAACATAATATAACCAGCCATATGATAATGGCAATTATCATGCTGATTAATACGGCAGCAGAGCCCAAGTCTTTTGCTAATCCCGACAAAGGGTGTATTTCAAGTCCTACCCGATCAACCACAGCCTCAATTGCCGTATTGAGCACTTCGGTAAAAATAATAAATACAATTGCCAGCACAAGTACTACCTGTTCTGTAGTACTAATATTAAAGAGAAAACTAACCGGAACTGACAAACAAAGTAGCAGCAACTCTTGTTTAAATGCGGACTCATTTTGATACAGCCATTTAAATGCCCGAAAAGAATTTAGCGAAGCTAGATAAATACGTTTTAGTCCTTTGGGTTTATCTTTATTGTTAAACACTAGTTTATAGCCTCTAAATGTTGTTGATTAACTGTCGTGGTTCGAGCAATTGCCGATAGCGATTTACAGTGGATAAATGAATCTTTGTCATTGATATAAGCTTTCGACTGAATTGACATAATACTGAGTAATGTATCAAAAACATTATCATGACTTAACGGCGCACCTGACATTTGGGCGAGACAACTCACGCTAAAGTCAGTTTGCTGTTTATCATTCCAATAAATCATTGGAATATGTGTTTGCTCTTCAGGAGAAAATGCGTATGGCAGACCATGTAAATAAACCCCTTTTTCTCCTAAAGACTCACCATGATCTGAAACAAACAATACTGAGGTTTCCATCGCTTGTTCTTCGGCTAACGTTTCCATCTCATTGATGATTTTTGACAGCACAAAATCGGTATAGGCAATGGTGTTATCGTAAGTATTCACTAGCTCTTCTTGTGTGCAATTTTGTATATCGCTTCGCTGACAGTCAGGGGTAAAAACTCTTTTGCTTTTAGGGTAGCGTTTAAAGTAAGTTGGGCCATGCGAGCCAATCATATGTAGCACAATTAAAGTATTTTCATGAGTCAGGTTTTTTAGCTTAGCTCTTAAAGGCTTTAGTAGGGCTTCATCGTAACAATATTCACCGTCGCATAATGGATTTGAGGTGTCGGTTGCCACTTGCTCGCTTTTAACTCGAGTACAAACGCCTTTACAGCTGCCATTATTATTACTTATCCACAAAACATCAGCACCCGCTAAATGAATAATATCAACGACATTTTGTTGGGCTGTTGCGATACGTTTATCATAATTACGTTTGTCCAACCGTGAAAACATGCAAGGCACGGAAATAGCTGTGGCTGTTCCGCAAGAGGTCATATTTGAAAAGGATACCACACCCTGTTTTTCAGTATATTGATTAGTGTTTTTAGGGTAGCCATTGAGTGAGAAACTCATTGCTCGAGCAGTTTCTCCTAATACCATAACCGTCACATGTTTTTTATTATTTCCGCAAACAATCGAGGGTGCTGTGTCTAAAACTTGAAATTTTAATGGTGGATAGAAATAGTGATTTCTGATGTATTTATAGGAAGAATTAACCATTTTATAAGGAATAATATAGCTAGCAATATCTTTATTATTACGGCCAACAGAAGCATAGTTAGAATAAAATACACTGGCGACTAGAAATGCGAATCCAAAGCTGGCGCTGAGTAATTTTAAGCGGCTAAGCAATTCTTTTAAAAACGGTTGATAAGTTAGCTTTACAGAATAAATTAGCCAGCAAGGAATGACAGCAAAAATAATAAAAAAGCCTAAAGCGTAAACGTTTATATAGCTTAATGCTTCTGCAGTATCGGTTTCAAAGCTGTTTTGTACCATGCCATAATCAAACACAATACCATAAGTTACAGTGGCATAGAATATCAGTGCTGATACGAGTACCGTTAGTATTAATATGGGTTTTGTTATCCACCTAAAGGCAAGTAAACCTTGTAACAGCAGCATTAAGCTCAAAAGAAAAAACGGCAAAGAAGCCAAGAATAATACATTGTAGTTTTCGAGTGCCGCAATCGCTGAAGATGCTCGAGTAAGAAAGGGTAAATTCAATATCAGCGCTAAATAGCTACATGTTATAACTAACAGCTGATTTGGCGTTAGGCTTTGCTCGCGAATAAAGCGGAATATTTTTCTCATGCCGGCTCACTCACTAGTAACATTGAGCTTATCGTGATTAGTGCTACATGGCAGAACATGTCTGTAGGTAAACCGCGCTTTAATTGCCTAATTGTTGCTGGTTGTAATATGTTAGCGTGGTTTGAAAAGTAGATAGCATTCAGCGCTGTGTTGGCCGCTATTTGATAAAATGTCATTGTCATAAAAACACCTTTATGTAAGTGTTTCTATGTTATTGAAGCTAGCTTAAGATTGGCTTAGCATAAACTGATAAGTCACCTAAATTTGCTTGATAATTTACTTAAGATAACGAGTTACAATATTTACAAGTAAACAAAAATATCTGATAAAACATACAAACTAAGCTAAAGCATAGGCAGGAGAAAGCTGAGCTAATCCTTAACATCTAGTGTTGTAGATAAAGTGATAAGGCTTTTACTATGCCATTTTAATTTATTAAAGCAGTAGTATTAAAAAGTTGGCTTTACTGCTCTCAAATAAGTATCGCCAGGCTTGATTATACGATGATGGTAAAAGAGAGTTGATTTTTTGACGTTAGGTTTATTCTTATCTCGGCATTAATTTTTTCACAATAAGACTTAACTATTGCTAGCCCTAAGCCATATCGTTGTGAAGAGGTTCTTGATTGATCTTTTTGCCATAAAGGTTCAAAAAACTGTCCGAGCTCTTGCTCTGTATATTGATAAATGCTGGTATTTTCAATACGAAATTTCACTCGCTCTTGGTTGCTATCGAAATTTACCCATATGTTCACTTGGCTATTGGCGGGGCTGTAATGTAGCGCATTACTGAGCAAATTAGTTAATACGGTTTCAAGAGCAAATTCATTGGTTATGACGGTATCAATTTCTGGCGCTATTATTAACGAAACGTCACGCTTTGCTTTATTTTCCCGTTGCAATATAGCCGCCATAAAACTTGTAATAGTAATAGCGCTTTTTGTAAGTTCTGCATTATTAGTACTCTTTTGCAGTAACAAAATACTGCTCACAATACTTTTGAGTCGTTCGGAAATATTGAGTACATCGGTGGTAAAAGTGGTTGATATTTGCTTGTCTTCAGGAAATTTTATCGCGACTTCGCTTAAATTGATCAGCTCTGCAATGGGGGTTTTTAACTCGTGAGCAATATCAGAACTCATTCTTTTTTCTCTGGCATACAGTTTTTTGTTTTCTTTAAGGAAATGATTAATGCCCCCGGCAACAGGCAGTAATTCTTCTGGTAAATTGTCTGTGTTAATAGCATTAATATCTGAATTAAGATTGATAGACTTAATCTCATTATTTAGGCTATCTAGCGGTATTAAGCCGCGCTCTACTACTTTGTAAACAATAAAGTGAACGGCAAACACGGTTGAGAGCGAAGATAAAATAAAAATAATATCAACAAACCAAAGAGTTTGATTTAGACTTTCATTGCTAACCGCATAAGCTAGCATCATAGGTTTTTGATGTTTGGTAAAGTTGTTTACTGGTTCAGTAAATTTTTCTCGTACATCACTATCTATTTGCGGTATAAATTGCGTTGCAATCATACGTCCTGAACGGCCATCAGGTAAGGTAACATTGATAATTTTAGCTTCATTTAATACCAGATCAATTTGCGGAAGATTATTAACGTCAAACAAAGCTAAAGTTTTTGAACGTTCAAAAACCTTATTGTCGTACCATAATTGGAAATACTCAGGATCAGTTGCACCAGAAAACTCAGGCATAAACTCATCCGCAAAATCAAAGTCTACCTTTTCATTATCTTCACTTACCAAAGTCGTTAACAAGTGCAACTTATTACTCATCGCTCGATCAAACTCTTGACTGATCCAAGTATCGACACTGATATCAGTTGCTAAAAGTATCGAAACTAACAACACTGATACAGAAACCGACAGGTAACGACTTAGCTTTTTCTTAATAGAGTACATCAGTTGTTTTCCACAAAATATCCGAAACCGCGCTTTGTTTTTATCGGTAAATCGTAGCCCAATACTCTGGTCTTTTTTCGAGTGCTTGATAAATGTGCTTCAATAGAGTTTTTTGCTACAGCATCATACTGTCCCGCTAAGTATTCACTGAGTTTTTCTGGGCAAATAACTTTACCTTGATTAGAGAATAAACACTCAACTAGCTTGTATTCGTTGGGGGTTAAGTTGGCGTCTTTGCCATCGCAATGTAATTGCTTTAAGTGTAGGTCTAAACAAAATGATCCAATAGTAATAGTCGTGCTATCTATATTTAAGCTACCGCGTCTCATCAAACATAATAAACGTACATGTAACTCATCAAAAGAGAAAGGCTTAGTGAGGTAATCATCGGCGCCATTTAATAAGCCTTCAATTTTGTCTTCAGTTAAATCTCTGGCAGATAAAATAAGCACACGAAGGTCTTTATTAGCCTTTCGAATGGCTTTTAAAATAGCGGTTCCATCAACGGATGGTAGCATTAGGTCTAAAATGAGTAGAGAGTAATCTCCGGCAAGCGCCATGCTTAAACCCTCTGAGCCATCTCCGGTATCATCAACGGTAAAGCCAAGGTTAGATAGCCCTATTTTTAGGCTTCTTCGAAGAGAAGTTGAATCTTCAATGATCAGTATTTTCAAGATAAACCCAATAAAATTTCAGCTTAATATCATTAACATAGCAAACGTAACTTAAGAATAGCTGAGTTTTTGCTGAAAGAATGGAGTAATCAAGTAAATTTTTAGCGTAAGAGCTTGAGTAAGCAATACTTGACGTTTAGCTTTTAAGTAGCTGGCTTAGCTAATTGTTCATAGGTATGTTTGAATTGATTACAGCATTAAAAATAATGTGATTACTGGTATTAATATGGTTTTATTGAGAGGGATGATTTAAGGCACTGCCTTGAATGTGATAGGCAGTGCTTAACGGTAACGCTTGCTTAATAATGGGGAGGAGGGGGCTCTATTTCGTCTTTACCTTGTTGATCTGGGGTGTTCTCTTTAATTCTATTTGCCAACAGGGCAAGTTGATGTTTAAGTTCAGCAATTTGTCCTTGATGTATACTCAACTCACGATTGAGCTGTTCGATGGCATCATCCTGAAATGCATTTCGTGTTTCAAGCATTTCAATTGCTTGTGTTAATTCATTACTTATTTTCACTATTTATTTACCTGCCATAATTCGGCGTATCCTGAAGAGCTTTCAGTAATCACTTGGTTATTATCCCTAAAAGCAACACTATAAACAACAGCTCCAGCGGGTCTAATATCGTCTCGCGGCAAAACTCGCCAACTCGTTAAACGATCACCGGTTGCAATAGCCCAAATACTGACTTTACGAGAGGGAGCACCGGTTAATAATTTAGTGCCATCAGGTGAAAACTGTACTGCACTAAACACTTCTTGGCGATTGAAATAATTTAATTTTGACACAAGCTTGCCGGTTTTTAAGTCCCAAATATTGGCTGACTTCTTACTGTCGGCGGTGAAGGCGTATCGACCTTTAGGGTCAAGTGCCACCATAGTGACGCGGCTCGGATGATTAAAACGATAAATAACTTGTCCCGACAAGGTGTCCCATACATAAGCAACAAAGTCATTAGAGCCTGAAATGGCAATGCGACCATTGGGCAGCATATCCACGGCATTAATTTTTTCTTGATGACCTAAAAACTCTAGGCGTCGGCCTGTGGCAAGCGTAATGTGTTCAACTTTACCATTACCTTGGCCTATGAGCAGGTGAGCACCATTATTTGATACTGCCACATCACGAATAGTTGACTCAGAAATCGACCAAAAGCCTTCAGATTGACCACTGTCAATATTCCATAACGAAAAATCGTTGCGATTGGCTGTTAGTGCATGGCTATTATTATTTGCAATATCAGCAACTAAAACCAAATTGTCGGCACTATTTTGTTGTTGAGACCAGCTGTATTTTAGTGCGTTGTTATTCAAATCCCATAACGTTATGCCATGATGAATTGATGAAACGACACTGTATTTACCATCATTAGAGATGTTCGCTGCGTATGCGCCTTCTGCTGCATGTTGCCACCTTTTTACTGGTGCTTGGCCTGCAGGCTGACAGCCGGCAAGTAAGGCTAATAAAAGCACTATATTGTATTTCAGAAATTTTAAGTTACAGTTCAGCAAAATATTAATACTTTTTTCTTGAGGCATTTATCGTTAGTATAAGCCGCATTGTTTCACAATTCACACATATTTAAATGACTTAGCGGGAATTTCCAACTGAGTAGTAAAACGGAGATGTAAATGAAATTTTTTAAACCGACTTTAGTCGCTATTGCTTTATTGTCAGTTATGGGTTGTCAAGAGTCAGCTACACAAGAAGAAAAAGCTATTGCCCTTGATACCGAAATACAAAAGCAAGCCTATGGTCTAGGCGCTTCAATTGGTATGTACATGGAGCGCAACTTAGAAGAGCACGATAAAGTAGGTTTATCGCTAGACAAATCAATTATCATTCGTGGCTTTACTGATAGCATGGCAGGTAAGTCACAAATTGAAAAAGAAGACATTCAAGCTTTGTTGATGAATTTAGATCAAGCAATGAAAGCAAAACAAAGAGAGCAAGCATTAGCTAAAGCTGAAGCAAGCTTAGCTAAAGCTGAAGCAAGCTTAGCCGAAGGTCAAAAGTTCTTAGAAGAAAATGCTAAAAAAGATGGCGTACAAGTGACTGAGTCAGGTATTCAGTACGTGGTATTAAAAGCCGCTGAAGGTGAAAAGCCGGTAGCAACTGACACGGTTAAAGTTCACTATAAAGGTACTTTTATAAACGGTGAGCAATTTGACAGCTCATATGATCGTAATCAACCAGCAGTATTTCCTCTTAATGGTGTTATTCCAGGCTGGACTGAAAGCGTACAATTAATGTCTGTAGGCTCTAAGTATAAATTTACTATTCCTTCAGATCTTGCTTACGGACCTAATGGCAAGCCACCACAGGTTCCAGGTAATTCAGTACTTGAATTTGAAATTGAATTACTAGAAATTGTTAAGCCTGAAGCGGCACCACAAGTTGGCGACCAATAATAAGGTATTTATCTTTAATAGTTAAAAAACCAACCACGAGGTTAATGCCAGTCAGTTAACAGCTGACTGGCGTTTTTTGTTTGGGTATTTACT
>OJHO01000596.1_pt1 | contig 14771 bp, 8 predicted proteins | sample 1595311 | NCBI WGS metagenome assembly OJHO01 (sample SAMN05416879, study PRJEB24817) | seawater metagenome | isolation source: Sea water | place: Canada:Atlantic | collected 2013-11 | reverse complement strand
TCTACACGTAAGGAGTCGTCGGCAGCGTCAGATGTGTATAAGAGACAGCCCTTGGGTCAGTGCAGCACCCTGCGCTTTGATACACCAGACCACCGTTTAAGGATGAACCATGCGTCGAAATCGCCAGTCAGCGCAGGTGTCGCTTGCCTTTCTGATAGCCTCCGCGATCACCCTCGGCATGCTGGTACTCACCATTGTACTGGTCAGCCAAAGCTTTCGCGGCATGGAAAACGCGAAAATTACTGCCGCCAGTGCCACGGCCCATCAGCTTGCCGTCAGTGTGGATGACCGTATCCGTGCCATCACCGACCCGCCGTCAACCGCTCTCGCTGTCCTCAGCCACGACCCTCTTGCCATCGCCGATACATTGCAACAACGCCTAGTCAGACTACCGGTTGTCGCCGACATTCTCGACAGCAGCGACATCGTCAGTGCCGTTTACGCTGGCTATGCCAATGGCGATTTTTTCCTGCTACGAAAGATACGCAGCTCTGGCGCCATGCAGTTTCCAGACGCACCCACCAATGCGCAGTACCTGCTCCAGTCTATCACCAGGGCCGAGGATGGAAGGCCGCAACCCATATGGCACTTCTACGATGCCAGCCGCACCCTTCTGGAACGTCGCACGCCTTCCGACTACCGCTTTGATCCCAGAGATCGTGGCTGGTACGAGCTCGCTGATGCCTCCGGTACGACGGAACTGACCGCGCCCTATATTTTCTTTACCACGGGTGAAACCGGTTTGACGCTTTCCCGACGGCAAGCCACTGCGAAGGGCATGGACAACAATACCGTGTTTGGCATCGATGTAACTGTTACCGACCTGGGCACGCAGCTGGCCGAACTGCGGCAGACGCCCGGCACCCGCATTGCCATCGTCAATGCCGAGGGTTCCCCCCTGGCCTACACAGGGCCTGATACCACCAACAGCGGGACAACATCCACCACAGCAAAGCCACAGGGACTGAATGACAGAGCCATCGACGCCGTCCTGGAACGCGATAGCATGCAAGCCACGAGTGAATTGGTAAACCGTTTTACCACTGAAAACCGGGACTGGTACGGCATGACCGAGCCCCTTGAGTCCCTGGACCAGGAGAACCTGAAAATCGCCGTGGCCATTCCCGCCGACGAACTATTGGCTGATGTTTGGGCAGCTTTGACCCGTCAGACTATCCTGGCGAGTGCTATCGCACTTCTGTTGCTGGTCATCGGCTGGTTCCTGGGCCGTCGTGTGGGTAGGCCACTGGAATTGCTGACACGCCGGGTGGGGGCACTCTCCCGTTTTCGTTTCGACACGTCCGTTTCCGTTGATTCCCATATTCGCGAAGCGCGTCAACTCAGCGTCGCCCTGGACGATATGGCCAGTACGATCCGCAGCTTCCAAAGCATTGCGACCGCACTCAATCGGGGTCAGGATCTGGATAGCCTTTTGCAGGATATCCTCGAACAGATCGTTCACATCCTCGGGCAGACCCGGGGTGCTATCTACCTGATGAGCCGCCAAAGCAGCGAACTCAGGCTTTCCGTGGACCGCGACATACACCCGCCGGAGACCATCACCGGCGTCAACGCCAAGGACGACGACAACGACGTGATAAGGGCGCTCCGTAACGCCCTTTCCGGCCATCCGGTATTCGCCATTCTCAGAAACCGGCGCAAACAGTTGATTGGGGCCCTCGTTATCGAAATGGAGCATGGTGAGCACACCCACCTTAGCGACGACCTGATCGTATTCGTCGATGAGATCGCCGGCTCCGCCGCCGTTGCGATCGAAACCCGTGAACTGATTGAAAGCCAGCAGGCGTTGCTTGAGGGCATCATTCGCCTGGTTGCCAACGCCATTGATGCCAAGTCACCGTATACGGGTGGCCACTGCGACCGCGTACCCAAACTCGCCCAGATGATGGTCGATGAAGCCATCCAGAGCCCCGCAGAACCCTTTGCCAACTTCACCATGAATGACTACGAGCGCTACGAGTTCCACCTGGCAGCGTGGCTTCACGATTGTGGAAAGATCACCAGCCCCGAGCATGTGGTGGACAAGGCTGTCAAACTGGAAACGATCTACAACCGCATCCATGAGATTCGCACCCGCTTTGAAGTTCTGCATCGGGATGCGGAGATCCAGTGCCTGAAAAGGCAACTGGCTGGCGAGAGTTCTCAGCAGGCGGAAACCGACCGGGATCGGGAACAGGAAGAGCTGCAGGAAGCCTTTCGCGCAGTCGCCAACGCCAACACTGGTGGCGAATTCATGTCGGAGGACAACATAGAGCACATCCGGCAGATCGGCCAACGCACCTGGGTGCGTCATTTCAGTGACAGGCTGGGATTGTCCGGCGACGAAAAGCAGGTTTTGACTGGCACGCCGGAGCAGACGCCACCGGCTACCGAGTCCCTGCTGGCGGACAAGCCCGGCCACCTTCGTCCCTGGGGTGCGCACAAACCGCCCGTCACCAAAGACGACCCACGGAACCGGTGGGGATTCGACATGACACTTCCAGAACATGCCGTTAATCAGGGTGAGCTCCACAACCTGACCGTGGCAAAAGGAACCCTGACCCCCGAGGAACGCTTCCGGATCAACGACCACATCGTACAGACCATCTGCATGCTGGACGCCCTGCCCCTGCCTGACAGACTTGCGAACGTGCCCCACCTGGCAGGCACCCACCATGAACGCATGGATGGACAAGGTTACCCCTGCCGGCTGAACGCAGACGACATGGGCATTCCCGAGCGGATCATGGCGGTGGCGGATATTTTCGAGGCGCTGACCGCCGTGGACCGCCCCTACAAGGAGGGCAAGACACTGACCGAATCCCTGACCATCATGCAGAGAATGGTGAATGACGGACACATCGACCGGGCGGTGTTCCAGTTGTTCGTCCAGACAGGTATCTACCGCCGATACGCAGAGCAACACCTGCGTCCGGAACAAATCGACGCCGTGAATGAAGAACGCTTTCTGACATGAACATTCCTCCATCGCGACGGGTTATTTTCGAATTCTTCGCCGAAACCCGTATACTTTGCGCAGTTTTAAACACTTGAAAAGGACACTGACATGTTCGGCCTGTTTATCGGCGGTTTGATCGGCTACCTGTTTGGCCGCTTTCCCGGCCTTCTGATTGGCGCTGTGGCAGGCGTACTGTTGACCCGATACATCAAGAGCCGTCTGTGGCAAAAACTGCGCAATGTGCAGACGGACTTCCTGGAATCCGTGTTTGCGGTGATGGGCGCCCTGTGCAAAGCCGATGGCGTTGTCACTCGCGATGAGATCCAGGTGGCGGAACGCCTGTTCGACCGGTTTCGTCTCTCCGGCGAACACCGGGAGCGCGCCAAGGCAGCCTTCAACCGGGGCAAGGCCAATGACTTCGACCTGGATGCGGAACTGCAACACTTCTTGCGGGTGAGTGGCCGCCAGCCCGCATTACTGCAGATGTTCCTTCAGGTACAGGTGTCTGCCGTTGCCGCCGATGGTGTGGTCCACCCGGCCGAACACGAGATGCTGGTGCGTATTGCCCGGGGGCTGGGACTGCCCGAGGCCCAGGTAGACCAGTTGGAAGCCATGTTGAGGGGCGCCCACGCCGGCCAGTCTGGCGCCGCAGGCCAGGCATCGTCCGCCAGCCAGATCGACGATGCCTATAAGGTTCTCGGGGTGTCGCCCTCCGCCAGCGACGCCGAGATCAAGAAAGCCTACCGCAAACTGATGAGCGAGAATCATCCGGACAAACTGGCTGGGCGCGGCCTGCCGGAAAGCATGCGGGAAATGGCAGAAGAGCGCACCCGTGAGATCAGCCACGCCTACGACGTAATAAAGGACGCCCGCAACTAACGAAAGGCCCGGCGAGGGCCTTTTCTTACTTCCCCTCTATCTGTTGTGCGCCGCGATGCAATTTCCTGATATGACATATCGTCACGTTTAGGTTTTATATACAGTGGATACAGTCCCGAAAACAACACGGAGTATCTGCTTTGACCGCCCAACATCCGTTGCAACCCCACCCGCAATCAATGCACACGTTCAGTGACGATCTGCTGGGCCGGCACGACGCCACCGGGCTGGCCGAACTGATTCACAACGGCGACGTATCAGCCGGCGAAGTCCTCCAGGCTACCCTGGCCCGGGCGCGAATAGCCGAACCCTTTATCCATGGCCTGGTTACCCCCATTCCGGACGACGGTGCCGGCATGATCGCAAATAAAACTCCGGCTGCAAAAACGGTGCCTGGCATCTTTGCGGGCGTTCCCACGGTGATCAAAGACAACACCGAGGTGAAGGGATTCCCCACCTCCCATGGCACTGCGGCCATCCATTCCCACCCGGCCGACGAAACCAGCCCTTTCGCCCGTCAGTTGCTGGCCCAGGGCCTGGTGTGTTTTGGCAAAAGCACCCTGCCTGAGTTCGGCTTCAATGCCACCACCGAACCCGCCCATGACACCCCAAGCCGCAACCCCTGGCACCTTCAATATTCCACCGGTGCTTCATCAGGAGGTTCCGCGGCGCTGGTTGCCGCAGGTGTCATCCCCATCGCACACGCCAACGATGGCGGTGGCTCCATCCGCATTCCAGCCGCCTGTTGTGGGCTGGTGGGGTTGAAACCAACCCGGGGACGGCTGATCGACAACGATGCGGCTAAAACACTCCCCATCAATATCGTCAGTGATGGTGTGGTAACGCGCACGGTCAGGGATACCGCCAACTTCTATCACGGAGCGGAACGCTTTTTCCGAAACCCGAAACTCCCGGCCGTAGGAAAGGTAGAGCGCCCCGCCACACGCTCACTCCGTATTGGCCTGGTGACCGACTCCATCAACGGTCACGCCACCGACAGTCAGACCCGCGCAGCCGTTGAAAATACAGCACAACTACTCGAAAAGCTTGGCCACAAGGTGGAACCGGTAGGAGTTCCCGTTGCCTCATCTTTCCCTGATGATTTTGCGCTCTATTGGGGAATGCTGGCCTTTGGTGTGCGCGCAAATGGCAAGCGGTTGATTCACCCAAGTTTTGACAAGTCACAGCTGGACGGGCTAACCCTTGGGCTGGACAAAGCCTTCCGGAGGCAGTTCTACAAATTACCGGCGGCACTCTGGCGCCTGCACCGGTCGTATCAGGACTACGCTCGCACCATGGCCAGTTACGATGCCATTCTCACTCCGGTACTGGGTCACACCACGCCCGAAATCGGCTACCTGAGCCCCACGGTCGACTTTGATACCCTGTTCGACCGCCTGACCCAATACGTCAGCTTTACGCCACTGGCCAACGCCACCGGCGCACCCGCCATTTCGCTGCCAGCCAGCCTCACTGAGCAGGGTCTGCCGGTTTCCATTCAGCTGATGGGTAAGCACGGGGGTGAGCAGACACTGCTGGAACTGGCGTTTTTGCTGGAGGAGACGATGAACTGGCCCAGGATAGACAGCCAGCCCATCAGGTCATGACAGGTTCCGCTCCCTGAACGGAGGGGGGCTCGCAGACGACGACCTGATTCCGCCCACGCCCCTTGGCCTCGTAGAGGGCCCCATCGGCCCAACTGAAGATGTCTTTGGTGGCATCCGCCTGGCTGGGACAGACGGCACACAAACCAATACTCACCGTCAGGTGCAAAACTTCATCCGACACCCGGAACCCGGTTTCCTCAATCCGGCTCCGGATTTTCTCGGCCACTCTCAGCGCCCCCTCTTTCGGGGTATCCGGCAACAGAACCACAAACTCTTCGCCGCCGTAGCGGGCAGCCAAATCCTGCGGGCGCGTGACATAGTCGCGGATACAGTTGGCCACCATCTGCAGGCAATCGTCGCCGACCAGATGACCATGTGTGTCGTTGAACTTCTTGAAATGATCGATATCCAGAAGCAGCAGTGACAATGGCTGACTAAATCGATACGCCTTCACCACCGCCGAGCTGAAGGTACGGTCAAAGTGGCCACGGTTCTTGAGCCCGGTGAGCGCGTCGGTAGCACTGAGTTCGCGCAACTGATCGTTGAGCGACTCGAGGTCCCGGGTGCGCTCCTGTACTCTCTGTTCAAGTAACGTATTGGCTTCCTGTTGAATACGAAGGGACTTTTCCTGAGCCATCCTGGCTTTGCGTTCTTCAAGCAACAGGCGCTGCTGGGCCTCGAAAGCACGCTTCTTTTCCCTGTTAAGCCGGTCTGCCAGCGCCATCGATAACAGAATGACGCCTATAGCGGAGCCCACCTGGGTTGCGTTCTCCGTCAGCAGGTTGCGTGGCAACACGGTGAACTTGCTCAGTGCCAGGACAATCCCTCCGAAAAGCATAAACACCCAGGCCAACGCGTAGTACCTCGCTGCGGGGTCCTTTTTCAGCCAGCGCACAATGCTGAGCACCAACATGGTTGTACAACCTATGAAGGCGATCAGGATTGTGGGCAGAATCATCAATCGGTAAGGAACCAGCAGTCCCGCAGTGGCCATAGCTCCAGCCATAACGATAACGCCCACTGTCAGCCTGTTGAGAACCGGGTGGTTGGCGGGCGTTACGTTGATAAAGCGAAGACTGAAAGTACCACCGAAAAGCACCACCAGATTAAGGAACACAATAATCGCCTGGTCGTTCCACCAGGTGGCCTCTGGCCAGAGATACTGGAAGGCAACGCCATGCAGGCTCGCCAGGAACAGGGGCATGGCCGAAATGTACCCCACATAATGCAGGAAGCTCCGCTCGCCAACCGCCATATACACAAACAAGTTGTAGAGGATCATCACCAGCACAATGCCGTAGTAAATGCCCTCGAACAGGCTGCGGGCCTGCTCGGCCACGTAGAAAGCATCCTGATCCCAAAGGGTCAGGGGCACCTGCATGGAACTGGTGGTGTCCACTCGAAGATAGATGGAGAGCTCGTCGTCACGTGAAAGGGAGAGCGGGACAAGAAAATTGCGGTGGTAGATTGGGCGCTGGTAGAACGGCTGCTTATCACCCAATAACTGTCGTTCTACAAGCTCGCCATCTTCGAGCAGATAGACCTCGATATGGTCCAACACCGGATACCCGATTTCCAGGAACAGGGGAGCCGTGGCGGCCCCTGGGTTGCGAACATTTACCCGGAACCAGTAAACCTCATCACCGTATCCCAGGCTAACGCTGTCTTTTCCGTTTGACTGCCACTCCCTTTCGGGAAGCTGTCTCACGGAATCCAGGGGAACGGCGCCGGCGGGTTCCTGCCAATACTCCACATACCTGAGAAGCTCCAACCGCTTGGCATAACCGTCCCAAACCGCCGGCTCCGCTGAAACCAGAGCAGGCAGCGCAAACAGCATAATGGCGAACAGAATCTGCGTCAGACCCTTTTGCAAAGATATTCCCAGTTCAAGAGAGACAATAAATTTGTTGTTTTTTCGCTACCAGCATAAACCAGAAACCGGCATTTCGCCGCAGGCGCCTTTAAAATGACTCAATCAGACAATAAAGCCTAACTAACTGCGGTACTTCCGAACGCTGGTGACGACCCATGTCCCACTCTTATGACTTCAAAGTGGACAGTATCGGGGCCGGGTGCCAGTATGAGAAAGTCGAAAAATGAAAAATGCTGGCGCAAAGCGACCAAACGCCGCTCCTTGTCGTACACCTACTATCGTCCTCGAAACTGACAGCCAGAGACTATGCACGATACGGACACCTTCGTGACCTTTCACAAGGCACTGACGGAACTCAGCCACAGTCCGGCGTTTATCGACAAGAAGCGCCCGCAAAAACTCGCAGACCTGACGGCGCTCTGCGCGAGGCTGCTCAACGTTGACCGGGTCAGTGTCTGGCAGTTTCCGGAGGAGCGTGACCGCATTGAGTCCGAGTGGCTTCATACTACGGACGCTGCCACCGGTGACAAATCCAGCCTGTACCAGTCCGGCAACCCGGACTACTTCTCGGCCCTGGAAACCGAACGCGTGCTGTCTGTCCGCGACGCCCAGAACGATCCCCGCACCCGGGCATTCGCGCCGGGCTACCTTATACCCTTGAACATCCTATCGATGCTTGATGCACCGGTATTTGATGGTGCCCGGCTCAGTGGCGTCATTTGCCTGGAATCAACGCACCAACGTGACTGGACCTTGCCGGAAATATCCTTCGTCATCGCTATTGCCGATACCATCAGCCTGATCAATACCCACGAAGCCTGGCTCCACTCACAACGCGCACTTGAATACGTTACCCGTTACGACTCACTGACCGGGCTATCAAACATCGAATCCCTGCGAGACCGTATCGGCCACCTCGCCGACAAAATAGAACGACGAGGGCTTGGTAGCCTGGCGCTGATATGGATTGACGTGGACCGTCTGAAATCCATCAACGATGGGCTTGGGCCTCAGGTGGGTGACAACGTTATTGCCGAAGTCGGCCGCCGCCTGAAAAAGCTCTCTGTTCCAGGCAAGGATCTACTGGCCAGGATTGGAGGCGATGAGTACGCCCTCATGGTGCGCAACCACACCATGCGGGACTCTCTGGAACTGACCGCCTCGCGTATAAGGCAGGAAATCAACAGGCCCATCCGCCTCACTGGCCACTCCATCACCGTTGGCGCAAGCCTGGGCATCTGCCACTTGCCCGGAGACTGTCAAACCACCGAAGAGCTGTTGCGTGGCGCCGAAGCCGCCATGTACAACGCCAAGCAGCGGGGCCGGGACCAGGCGTGCTTCTTTGATTCGAGCATCCAGGTAACGGCCCGTTCGCGATTCGTTCTGGAAAACGAGTTGCGGGCAGCCATCAGCAACCACACCCTGGAGGTGTTCTATCAACCCATCATGAGCGCCGCCGGGATGAAACTGGAGTCGCTGGAAGCCCTGGTACGCTGGCAACACCCGCAACGGGGTTGGCTGTCACCCATTGAATTTCTGGGGATAGCCAGAAGCGGTGGCCTGATGTATGCGTTGGGGGAGTGCGTGCTTCGCCGCGTGTGCGAACACTGGCAACAGGCCCACAACCAGGGCATTACGCTGCCAGAGATTTCCGTCAACCTGGCGGCCGAGCAGGTATCGATACCGGAACTGCCCAGCCTGATCAGGGAAACCTGCCATGAATATGGCGTGCCGGTCAGCGCGTTGCATTTCGAGGTAACCGAGGATTCCATTCAAGGGGATTTCAACTCACTGAACAGTATCCTGGAAGAGCTGGTCGCCGACGGTGCAAGCCTGTCCATAGACGACTTCGGAACCGGCTATTCTTCACTGTCCCGCCTCAAGAGCCTGCCCTTCTCGCGGATCAAGATTGACCGTTCCTTCATCAGCCAACTGCCAGACGACGAGGACGACTGCGCCATTACCCTCTCGATCATTGGCCTGGCGCGAGGGCTTGGGCTCTCAGTCGTCGCTGAGGGTGTCGAAACCGAAGCCCATGAACAATGGCTTTTCCAGCGGGGCTGTGATTACCTGCAGGGTTATCGATACAGCAGGCCGCTGCCCTTTGAAGCCCTGCTGGAACAGTATTTCACTCCCATCTAGTGGCCAGTCACTACTTCTGATTGATCATATGTAATTGTATTGACGCCCGCCATTTCGTAGTGCGTGAGCCGACCGATCGTGTTTTACTACGCGCGATCGAAAGCTCTAGCTAGAAACAGGCCCCCTACGTTATGAATTGGTATTCCCGAAGCATTCTCAATCGTGTGCTGAGCGTTGTCATTGCCGCAAACTTGGTCGTCATACTGGTTGCCGGCTACTACTTCAACTACTCCCTCCAGGCTAAGAACGACTATCACCGGCTGGCCAGCCAACAAATGGTCAGGGCACTGGAGGCGCAGGATATCCTCAGTGATTTCAAGACCCAGGTCCAGGAATGGAAAAACGTATTGATTCGCGGCTCGGATGCCGGTCAGCGTAAAAAGTACTGGACCCAGTTCCAGGAACAGGAAGCCCTCATCCAGCAGAAGTTGGATAGTCTTATCCCAAGGCTGGAAGATGATCAGGCCCGCGCACTGATGAGTCAGTTCCAGCGCTCCCACCAGAAGATGGGTGAAGCTTACCGGACCGGGTTCGCCGACTTTGTGGCATCAGGCTACCAGCACGGCGAAGGCGATCGGGCCGTCAGCGGCATCGATCGGGAACCATCAAGGCTGATTGAAGAAGCTTCCGCACTCATTCGTAAACAGGGTGTGGCCGAGGCCGCGGCCCTGAACGAATCCGTCACTACGAGCACCTGGCGCGTCGGTGGCCTGATGCTACTCGCAGTGTTTCTGGGAACGATCGCTTGCGTCATTGTCCTGGTTCGTTCCGTCGTCCGACCGACGCAAACACTGATTGGCCAAATGCACAAACTGGGGGAAGGTGACCTGTCTGATCCCGCAACTCTAATCCGTCAGGATGAATTGGGTCGACTGGCTGATAGCGCCCGCAAGCTACACGGCTTTCTCTCAGAAACCGGCGAATTGATGGAAGAAAATGCTCGCGAACTCGAACTCACGGGCTCAATGATCCGGGACAATGCCGGCAAAGTCTCATCCCAATCCGAACTTGCCCATCAGCGGATTGACCAGATCGCGACCGCCATGAACGAGATGTCGGCAACCGCTCAGGATGTCGCACAACACGCCGCGGCAGTTGCAAACCAAGTGCAGGAAACATCCGGCCAGACGGGCGAAGCTGACAAGCAGATCCACGCCGCAGTGGACAGCATGAATCGACTCGCTGACCAGATTCAGACCTCGTCACGAACCGTCAATCAGCTCACTTCCGACGGCAAGAAGGTTGGCGACGTAATGAAAGTCATCCGCGAAATCGCGGACCAGACCAACCTGCTGGCACTAAACGCCGCCATAGAGGCAGCCCGCGCTGGAGAGGCGGGCCGAGGGTTCGCCGTAGTCGCAGACGAAGTCAGGAATCTGGCAGCCAAGACCCAGGAAGCCACCGTGGAGATCGACCGAATCATCGACACCATAGCCACCGGGTCCAGAGACGCCTCTGAATATATGCAGGCAAGCGAGATTGTCACTCAGGAGAGCGGGCAGTCGGTGGAGGCGGTCAGGCAGACATTGGGCGAGATCAATCGCCGCATGGGCAGCGTGAATGACGCAACCACTCAAGTGGCAACGGCGGCCGAAGAGCAAACCAGCGTCAGCGAGGAAATTAATCGTAACGTGACCGAAGTTGCAGAGATATCCGAAACGATGAACCGCGCTGCAGAGGAAAACCTCACCATGGTTCCAAAGCTTGAAAGCATGGCGAAGGCGGCACGGGACTTATCAAGCCGCATTCGACGCTAATCTCCCTCCACCCGGCCAACGCGGTTTGTAAACCACACCACTATCGGTTTACAAACCCACGTACCCGTTGGCCGGTCTTGTCACCCAAAACCAGCAGCGCCGGGGTCAGCAACAGCGTGAGCACCGTTGCAAACGCCAACCCGCCGGCAATAGCACTGGATAGCTGGGTCCACCACTGCGTGGACGGAGCACCGATGCCCAAAGACGGGGTCAGGAGATCCACATTTACCCCGAGCACCATTGGCATCAGCCCGAGTATGGTGGTGATGGCCGTCAGCAATACCGGTCGCAGGCGCAGGCATCCGGTCTCCAATGCGGCCTCGAATGCCGCCATACCGCTTTTTCGCATCTGGTTGTAGGTGTCGATCAGAATGATGTTGTTGTTCACCACGATGCCCGCAAGGGCAATGATGCCCATGCCCACCATTACGATTCCGAACGACTGCCCGTTGAGCAGCAGGCCAAGCAATACGCCCGCTGTGGAAAGCACAATGGCCGATAGAATGAGCGTGGTCTGGTAGAGCGAATTGAACTGGGTCACCAGGATCAACAGCATCAGGGCAATCGCGACCAGAAACGCCGATGCCAGGAAATTCGAGGCTTGTTCCTGGTCCTCATTCTCGCCGGCAAATCGGACGGATACACCCTCGGGCGTTTCAGGCATTTGCTGCTGCAACTCCATCAGCAGTTCGTCCGCACGGCGACCCGGCTCTATCTCGGACTTGATCGTAATGGTGCGCTGTCCGTCCACGCGGGTAATGCTGCCAATCTTGTCACCGGGAGCCAACTCAACAAACTCCGAGAGCGGTACCTGCCCACGGCTGGTGTTAATCGTCTGGCGCTGGAACTGATCCAACTCCCGCCAGTTATTAGGCACTCTCACGGCGATATCGACTTCGTCGCGCACGTCCTCAGGGCGATAGGTGGCGAGCACCAGTCCGTTGGTAATCAGTCGCACCGCACTGCCAACGCTGAGCACGTCTGAACCAAATCGGGCGGCGGCTGAGCGGTCAACGTTCAGGCGCCATTCGATGCCCGGAAGGCTGCGGTCGTCTTCGACATCCACAAAGCCATCGATGCCAGACATTCGTTCCCGGACAAGAGCGACATACCGTTCCAGTTGGTCGCTGTCCATACTGCTGACCATAAGCTCAATGGGCTTGCCATCCGCAGGACCACCCTCTTGCTTGCGAAACTCCAGTTCAATGCCGGGAATGTCCGCAGTGAGTGAACGGAAATCTTCCAGTATCTGTGTCGCTGGCCGGCGCTCAAACCAGTCCGTGAACTGGAACTGCAGCACACCGATGACGTCTGGCGCCATCTGATTTCCGGGACTGACCATTGAGCGAGCATAGAGGGCTTTCACCTCAGGCATTCCCTGTAAACGCTGCTCGACCTGCCGAACGATGGCATCGCGCTCCTGCACCGACAGATCCCCTCTGGCCCTGACATGTACCTGCGCTGAATCCGGCTCCACGCTCGGGAAAAATTCAACACCATGGTTGAACTTGCCATAAGCCGCATAGATGACCACAACGACGCCAAGCACGCCAAGAAGTGTAAAACCGGGCTTTGCCAATAGTCGCCCGAGAACGCCACGGTAGACGTCCGTCATCCGACCACTGATCGCAGACTGGGGACGGCGTTTTCCTCCGCTGATGCTGCCAAGGACCGGCAAAAATACGAGAGCCATGGCCAACGAGGCGGCCAGACAGATGATAACGGTGGTGGGCAAAAAGCTCATGAACTCGCCGACCACGCCTGGCCAGAACAACAGGGGGATGAATACCGCCAGCGTGGTGGCGGTTGACGCGATGATGGGCCAGGCCATGCGGCTGGCCGCCTCGCCCCATGCAGACTTTACGTTCTGGCCCTCGGAGAGGTTCCTGTCGGCAAGCTCCGATACCACGATGGCCCCATCCACCAGCATGCCAGCCACCAGTATGAGGCTGAACAGAACCACAATATTAAGGGTAAAACCCATTCCCCAGATCACCAGGATACCGGTCAGGAACGCACCGGGAATGGTAAGCCCCACCAAAAGCGCAGAACGGGGACCCATGGCGGCAATGATCAGGACGATCACCAGCACGATGGCCGTCAGCACATTGTTGAGCAGATCACTAAGGATGTCCCGGACTTCACCAGACTGGTCCATGATGTAGCGAACCTCGAGCTCGTCGGGCAGTTGCGGCCCGGCACGTTCAATCAGCGCCTTCACCTTTTCCACGGTTTCGATGATGTTGGCACCGGTCCTCTTGGAGATTTCCAGCACCAGCGCCGGCTCACCGTTGATCCTGGCGAACCCTCGCGGGTCTTTGAAGGTTCGCTGAAGCATAGCCACGTCGCCAAAGGTCACGACGGTGTCGCCGCCTACCTTGACCGGCATGGCCATAACATCCTCCACGGATTCAATAACGCCCGGAACCTTCATGGTCATGCGACCGGCACCGGTATCCAGGCTTCCGGCAGCAACCAATTGATTGTTGCGAGTGACCAACGTCGCCAACTGATCAAAGTCGACGCCATAGCTTTCAAGCACCTGGGGATCGACAACGATCTCCAGGAGGTCTTCCCTGTCACCACCAATGTCCACTTCCAGCACTTCCGGGATGCCTTCGATGGCATCCTGCAAACGCCGGGCAATAGTGACCAGCTCGCGTTCGGAAAGAGGCCCGGAGAGGCCAACCGACATGACCGGAAACAGCGCCACGTTAATTTCATTGACCCTTGGTTCGTCAGCTTCCTGAGGCAGCTTGCTGCGGGTGGTATCAACCTTTTCCCTCACATCCTGAAGCGCGATGTCCGGATCAAACCCGGCGTCGAATTCCAGCATCACCGAGGCGTGGCCCTCGGAAGCCGTACCACGCATTTCCTTGACGCCCTCGAGGGAACGCAATTCCTGCTCCATTGGCCGGATAAGCAAGCGCTCACCGTCTTCCGGGCTGATTCCCTCCAGTGTCATTGACACATAGATCATGGGAATGGTGATGTCCGGGTTCGCTTCTTTGGGGATGGTCTGAAAAGCCGCAACACCACCCAGGATCAGGAAAGCCAGTGTCAGCAGTGTGGTCCGGCTGCGGTCGAGAGCGGCGAAAATCAAGGTTCGCATATCGGTTAGCCCCGGTCCGAATCACGATCAACCGGGCGTACCTGCTGCCCGATGGATACAAAACCCGCGCCCCGGGTAATCAACCGGATTTCATCCGGCAGGCCAGTGACCCAGGCGCCATCCGTGGTGACGTTCAGGAGTTTGACCGTGGTAAACACCACTTCGTTATTGTCGCCCACATAGCGAACACCGGGCCGGCCATCATCCCCAAGACTGAGATAGGCCGGCGAAATGAACATCGCCTCCACTTCCGGCAGCGCAATGCGCAGCGTGGCACTACCGCCGGCAACCCGCTTACGTTCCGGGTTGTCTATGGCCACCTCCACCGGGAAACTACGGGTGTCCGGGTCTGCGGCACTGGCCACGAAATTCACCACGCCTTCCAGGCTGTCACCTGTCTCTTATACACATCTGACGCTGCCGACGACTCCTTACGTGTAGA
>OJHO01000595.1_pt1 | contig 14771 bp, 10 predicted proteins | sample 1595311 | NCBI WGS metagenome assembly OJHO01 (sample SAMN05416879, study PRJEB24817) | seawater metagenome | isolation source: Sea water | place: Canada:Atlantic | collected 2013-11 | reverse complement strand
GAGCTTACGCCTGTTATTGGCTGAAATTCGTGCAGGTAAAATGACGGTTATTATCCTGGCCTTAATTCTCGCAGTCAGTTCGGCCACGATCATCAGCGTATTTAGTCAGCGTCTTGATAGCGCCATGCTGAATAAAAGCAGCGAGTTATTAGGGGCTGATTTGCGTTTGCAGTCGCGTGAAGAAATTTCTCAGGATTGGTATCAAATTGCGCATGGCCTAAATTTGAAGAGCACCACGACATTAGAATTTCCGAGTGTGGTTTTATTCGGTGATGAAATGGCACTCGCCGCGGTCAAGGCCGTCGATGAGGGATATCCATTAAAAGGCCAGTTGGCTAGTCAGAACAATGCATCTCTGCAGCAAGGGCCAGCCATCGGAGAGGTCTGGTTAGAGCCACGTCTATTAGCTTTATTAAACGCAAAGCTTGGCAGCGTGATTGAAGTGGGAGCGATTACCTTAACGGTAAAAGAAATATTAATTAATGAAAGCGATCGTGGTGGGAATTTTTATAGTTTATCACCGCGCTTAATGATGAACCTACACGATGTGGCTGCGGCAAAACTTGTTCAGCCTGGCAGTCGAGTTAGCTGGCGCATGCTGGTGGCAGGTGATTCGCTTGCACTGGAGAAATTAAAGAACGCGCTAGAGCCGCTAATGGTTAGCCATCAACGATTTGAATCGCTAACCGATAATAATCAAGCGCTAGCCGCGTCGTTATCAAAAGCCCGCAGCTATTTATCCCTTGCGGCTATGCTAGCAATTATTCTAGCAGGAGTCGCCATTGCCATGGCTGCTCAAGATTATGCCCGTCAGCATTTTGATAGCAGTGCTTTATTGAGAACCATGGGGGCAAGCCGACGCTATGTCACCCGTTTGTATCTTTATCAACTGATATATTTAGCATTATTTACGAGTATTATTGGCTTGGGGCTAGGTTATTTTGGCCAAGAAGTATTAACTCAAATAATGGCGGTCACTTTAAACAAAGGCGGCGCTGAGGCTAGCTTACCCAGTGCTGATTCTTCGGCTTGGCTCATCGCCAGCTTAACCGCCCCCGTTACCTTAATCGGCTTTGCCTTACCACCACTATTGAGACTTGGAAGAGTCTCGCCGCTGCGAGTATTGCGCCGAGAGCTGGAGCCAATGGCATGGAATAGCTGGGCCATTTACAGCTTAGGTTTAGTCATGATGGCCTTCCTAAATTACTGGTTTAGCCAAAACTTAACCATGACCTTGATAATCATATTAGGCGGGTTTTCAATTTTATTGGTGCTGTTGTTCTTATTGCAACTACTGCTATTAGTTATCGATAAATCATTACCTAAAACGAAAGTATCGATGAGTTTTCGCTTTGCTTGGCAACAGATTAATCGTGATCGTTACCGTACATCGATTCAGATTTTGGCCTTTTCATTAACCCTAATGGTGATGCTAATTATTGCCATTGTGCGAAATGACTTATTGCAAGATTGGCAGCAGAATTTACCCGACAATAGCCCCAATTATTTTGCGATGAACATTCAGGGCTATCAGGTAGATGACTATCAGAATGATTTAACCCAAGCAGGGTTCATGACTTCTACCGCTTTTCCCATGGTTCCTGGGCGTTTGACCATTATTAATGATGTTGTGGTGAAAGATGATGAGCAGTATTCCCAAGATCCTGCCTTGCAACGTGATTTAGTCTTAAGTGGAGGCCATGAGTTGCCGTTAGGAAATGTCATTACTGAGGGTGAATGGTTTTCAGAAAATGCGATAGCAGAAGTATCGATCGCAGAAAGTTTGGCAAAACGTTTGCAACTAACACTCGGCGACCAATTAACGTTTGACGTTGCGGGGCAGCAGATACAAACGCGTATTAGTAGTTTAAGAAAAGTCGATTGGGGCAGCATGAAGCCAAACTTCTACATTTTATTCTCTAAAGATTTGGTTCAAAAATTACCGCTTAACTACCTAACCAGTTTTTACGCCGCCCAAGAGCATGCGCATAAACTGACGCAAATTATTCGTGATTATCCTGGTATTACGTTATTGGATATGAGCCAAGTGCTTGTTCAAATTCAAGGCTTATTAAGCCAAGTAACGCTGGCAGTTGAGTACTTATTGATCTTAGTTTTACTCGCAGGGCTGTTAGTATTAATAGCGGCGTTGAATTCGAGCTTGGATGATCGTTTGCAGCAAGGCGCTGTCTTAAGAACGTTAGGGGCGAAGCGACAGCAATTACAGCGAATGCAGTGGTATGAATTTTTATTACTGGGTGCACTTGCAGGGCTCATTGCGGTGGCGGGTGCTGAAGTGATCTGTTGGATTTTATATCAGAAGCTATTCGAATTAGAATACTCTTGGCATTTGAGTTATTGGTTGTATGTCCCTGTGGTATCGGCCTTGATCATTGCGCTGCTGGCTAATCGAAACTTAACACAAGTCATTAAACAGCCTCCGTTAGTTATTTTACGCAAGCTGTAGTAAACATTATTGAGAATTGTATGACTCAGAAAGTCGCCATCAGTAAAGGCTCCATTAATAAAGTCACCATTAATATTGTGATGGGTTTTTTAGGTGTAGGAAAAACAACGTCGATATTACAGGTATTAAAGCAAAAGCCAGCCTCTGAAAAGTGGGCGGTACTGGTTAATGAGTTTGGTGAAGTCGGTATTGATGGCGCTATCTTATCGGCTGAATCGGGAATGACGGTAAGTGAAGTGCCTGGCGGTTGCTTATGCTGCGTTTCGGGCATTCCCTTTCAGGCCGCCTTGGCCAATCTTATTGCCCAGCAAAAGCCTGATCGTATTATTATCGAGCCTACAGGGTTAGGGCATCCTAAAAATTTAATTCGAACGTTAACATCGAAAGACTACGCACAACATATAGATCTGAGAGCCTCTATTTGCTTAGTTGACCCTCGGCAGTTAAAAGATCCTCGTTATCAGCAACACGAAACGTTTAATGATCAATGTTATTTAGCGGATGTCTTAGTGGCGAATAAAATAGATGTTTGTAGTGAACAAGATAAAGACAATTTCTATCAATTTTCCAATACGATTAAACCGAATAAAAGTGCATTAGGTTGGATAAAAAATGGACAGCTTGACCTTGCTTGGTTTGATTTACCACGGGACCTTCAGCGTCGTAGTAAAGGCCATCATGTTCATGGGCATAGTCACGATCATGAGCATAAGCATGAACATAGCCATAAGAAGGATCATTCTGAGTCTGATAGTGAAAAAGATAGTGAAAGCATGGCTCTGGTGAGTCTAAAACCCGGGCAAAACTATAAGGCTTTTGAAAACGAAGGCATGGGTTACTTTTCTATTGGTTGGTTATTCGCTGAAGATCAAATATTTGATCATTCATTATTATCGCAGTGGTTAATGCTATTAGATGTCGAACGCGTAAAAGGGTTATTAATAACCGATAAAGGTACTCGCGTTATGAACCTAAAAGATCAAGTCTTTAGTGAAATGCCAACACGAGCATTAGCTCAAAGCCGTATCGAAATAATTCATAATCAGGCATTAAATAAACTGGAATTAGAGCAGCCGTTATTAGCGTGTCTTTTACCGCAATGACTAAAGCAATGACCTTATTTGTTACTATCTTAAGCCATTAAAAAGTGATTTTAGACAACAATGGGTTAAAATAGATGACGTTAAATTAGATGACGTTAAATTAGATGACGTTAAATTAGATGACGTTAAATTAGATCGTATTGAAAACCGCTAAGCGTAAGATCAGAGGTTCACTATGGCATCAGCCAATATACTCGTAGTAGAAGATGAACAAGCCATCGCTGACATGATAATCACCTGTTTAGAAATGGCCGGCTATCAGGCTAAAAGAGCGGCTAATGGTGAACTTGCCCATCAAATGGTGCTCGATGAAAGACCTGACCTTATTCTCGCCGATTGGATGATGCCGATGATGTCGGGTATCGAATTAACCAAACGCTTAAAGCGGGACGCAAGTACTGCAGAAATCCCCATTATTTTATTAACAGCAAAATCGGATGAAGACGATAAAATTAATGGCTTCAATGCCGGGGTCGATGATTATGTCGTTAAGCCTTTCTCACCGCGAGAATTAATCGCTCGTATAAAAGCCGTATTACGTCGTGGTAATCCTGATACAGAGGCTGACGGATTAACAGCAGGTAAACTTGTATTAGATCGTTCAGCCAAAAAAGTCAGTATTGCGCAAGAAGCGATTAATTTAGGTCCTATAGAGTTCCGTCTACTAGAATTTTTCATGTTACACCCCGACCGCGTATACTCTCGCGAACAATTACTCGACCGTGTTTGGGGTGGTAATGTACATGTTGAAGATAGAACCGTGGATGTACACATTCGTCGTTTACGTAAAAATATTTCAATTTTAGATCATGATGCCTTGATACAAACCGTCCGTGGTGCGGGTTATCTATTCTCCTCGAAAGACTTTAAGTCTGACGTTGTTCAATCTAATGTTAATCATTCTGACGCCGTTAAATAAGACCTTAATTCAAACCTTAAATCAGAGTCGTGTTTGTCTACTCACAAAACACTGGGAATAAAATTTTGCAACAAATAGCTTGGCAGCGTGAGCTTTTACGCATCGTAATAATTGTTGCCTTGGCAACGGCCACAGGCATGTCATTTGAGCAACCTTTCTGGGGTGCCTTTCTAGGGTTGATCGTTTCGCAAGTGTTGATGTTAAAACGATTAAATGAACTTTACCGCTGGAGCAATAACCAAGGGTCAGCACCACAAGACGGCGGTTTAGTTGGCTATAGTGTCGACATTCTAGTTCGACGAGAGCGTTCGTTAAATAAAAAAATTGATAAGCAAGGTAAGCAGCTTAAGCGTATCGCAGAAGGTATTGAATCATTAAAAGATGGTGTTCTTATTGTTAATCAAGCGGGATGCATGACGTCGTTTAACCGAGCGTCTTGTCATCTATTGGGCTTAAGAGCCGATACGGATATGGGGCAGCACATTACCAACTTGATACGTGCTCCTCGTTTTGTTAGCTATTTTAAACAAGCGGATTATAGCGATGTTATTGAGCTAGAAAGCCCTCATCGTTCAAATATTACGGTACAAATACAAGTCGCTCAATTTGGCATTGATCAGAAAGTTATTGTGGTCAGAGATGTGACAGAACGACAGCGTGTCGAAAAAATGCGGCAAACCTTTATTGCAGATGTTTCACATGAATTACGCACGCCGCTAACCGTGATTAATGGCTATTTAGAAATGCTAGAAGATGCAGATCTAAACCCAGGGATCAGTCGTGCTATTAAGCAAATGAGTACCCAAAATGAGCGCATGAAAAGCCTCGTTAATGACTTATTACACTTATCAAAGCTCGAAAGTGATAATGCAGGAATCGGTAATGATTGGTTTGAATTGCAACCTTTATGTGCGATCAGTGTTGATCAATTACGGGCCTATAGACCGACGTCGTTAACAGGCGAGAAGTTTCCAGAAGCCACTCTAAGCTGTGATTGCGTTTCTGGTATAGAGATTCTTGGTTTTTCTGAAGAGTTCAGTTCAGTACTGATCAACTTAATTACCAACGCCATTAAATACGGGCAGAAAGAGGGGCTGGCGGCAGAGGTTAAGGTGAGTATTCATACCTTAGATGAAGGGCTTGAAATTGCAGTGACAGACCAAGGAGAAGGTATTGCGCCTAACCATCTGTCTCACCTGACAGAACGCTTCTATCGTGTTGATGAATCAAGAGAGTCGACAGTAGGGGGGTCTGGATTAGGTCTTGCGATTGTGCGTCATGCACTTGAACATCATGATACTCAGCTCAAAATAGAATCGATCTTAGGAAAAGGAAGTCGATTTAGCTTTGTAATACCTACTGAACGTATTCGTATGAAAGGCAGTGCTTGATTCTTTAGATAATTTAAAAACATCAACAGTATGAGCTTTAGGCTATGAATTTAGGTCATTAATGTATGCCATTAATTTAGGCACAAAAAAACGCCTCTGGTTTTTCAACCAGAGGCGTTTTTTATTTAGCTAACAGTTTGTATCTGAATTAGAACTTATATTCTAAGCCAACACCGTAGTACTGGTTGCTTTTGTTTTCATCATACGTTTCGTCAGTAACAAATGCGTAAGCTTTAGCACCTTCACCCAACTTATAATCAGCACCTAAGCTATAAGTTTCAGCGTTATCTTTCACAATATCGGATTCACCATATTGGGCTTTCAATTTAATATCTGAATTCAACTTATAAGACGCTGAGTAAACCCAACCTTCGACGTCGTTGTCAGAACCTGCACGGTTATCTTGCTCCCATAAAGCAGCAACAGTGAAATCTGACATTGAATACTGAGCGACAAGACGTAATACATCTGTATCTATATTCACGTCTGTATCATAAGCAATAGCTGCATATACATTCTTTTGAGTGAAGGTTAACGAGCTTGAAGTACCGTCGTTTACTGTTTCATCTTCAGATGCAATGTGAGCAACAGTAGCCACTAAGCCAGACATTTTAGGCGTGCTGTACTGGATTGAATTTTCTTTTCGCTTATCGCTTTTAGTAATTACGCTTTTGATGTCGCCTTCAAGATCGTTGAATAGGTCAATTTTCTTTTGAGCTTTCTTTAATGGTGTATCGAACGTACCTACGATAATCTGACCAAAGCCACCTTTAATACCGGCAAAGATATTACGCTGAGAAAATGTTTGGCCTTCATCATTATCCTTGCTGTTATCACCGTCATCAACAGCTGTTTGATATTCAAGCTTGTAAATACCTTCTAGGCCATGCTTCAGTTGAATCTTACCTTTAACACCTAAGCGAGAAGCATTAGAAACAAGTTCAGAAATACTGCCTTTACCTTCTTCTTGAGTATTCTGTACAGATACATTGACCTTGCCGTAAAACTCAGGCATTTCAACTTCAACTTTTTCTGCATTGGCGAAAGTTGGCAATACTGCTGCAATGGCTAAAGAAAGTGCTGTCTTTTTCATTTTAATATCCTGTTCGTTGTTTTGTATAAAGCTATATTTAATGTTGTTTTAAATTTCGAGTTGATTATGTTTTATAAATGTTACAGAAATATGACGATATGACAGTAATATTTCAAATATTTAAATCAATATCAATTTTTTATAGATCATTATTCTAAATTTAGCCAAAAATTTATAAGGACCAATTATGACTTTGAGTACTATTTTAGACATTAAAAAGCCCACTTAAGTGGGCTTTAAACTAATAATATGTATGAGTGAATTTAATCACCCATACATTAACGAGTACTTAAGTATTGTCAGGTAGGTCAGACTGGGCTTGCTCTTCCATTTCAGAAAGAGAGCTGTGACGTACATCTGTACCACTTACTAGGTAGATTACCTGCTCACTTATATTACGAGCATGATCGCCAATACGCTCAATGGCGCGTAAGATCCAAAGAATATTAATGGCTTGGCCAATAGAGCGAGGATCTTCCATCATATAAGTGCTGAGTTCGCGAATCGCTGATGCATACTGTTCATCAACCATTTTATCACTGCGCACCACTTCAATAGCGCCTTTAACATCGTGGCGTGCAAATGCATCCAGCGCGTCGGACGTCATTTTTACAACCGCGTTACCCATATGATGAATAGACTGGTTGCACATTTTCGATGCCGCTTGGTTACCATTAGCCACTTCAAGGGCGTGAATCGCAACTTTTGCCGCTTCATCACCCATGCGCTCAAGGTCACGTACAACTCGAGATACCGCAAGTACCATGCGTAAATCCGATGCGGCGGGTTGGCGACGAACAAGAATGTGCGTACATTCTTGGTCGATCTTCACTTCCATTGCATCAACGTCATCTTCACGCTGAATAATTTTATCGGCCGAGCTGGTATCACCACTACAAATAGCTTCGATTGAATCAGCAACTTGGCGTTGTACTAAGCCGCCCATCGCAAGCATTTGATTACGAATGCCTTCTAGATCTGCGTTGAACTGCTGTGAGATGTGTTGATTAAAATTCATGTCCATCATTTTATCCTTATTAGTGCTCTATCCGAAGCGGCCAGTGATATAAGCTTCCGTTAACTCGTGCTGAGGGGTCGTGAAAACTTGTTTGGTTGGGTTCACTTCGATCAACTGACCTAGGTGAAAATAAGCGGTGCGTTGTGAAACACGAGCAGCCTGCTGCATAGAGTGAGTTACGATAGCGATGGTGTATTTTTCACGCAAGTCATCGATCAACTCTTCAATTTTAGCCGTCGCAATAGGGTCAAGTGCAGAACATGGCTCATCCATTAAAATAACCTCTGGATCAACCGCAATCGTACGAGCAATGCATAAACGCTGTTGCTGGCCACCTGAAAGCCCTGTACCTGGAGAGTGAAGGCGATCTTTAACTTCATTCCATAAGCCAGCACGCTGCAAACTTTTTTCTACCGTTTCATCTAGCTCAACGCGCGATTGGGCAAGTCCGTGAATACGAGGGCCATAAGCAACGTTATCATAAATGGATTTTGGGAAAGGGTTTGGTTTTTGAAAAACCATACCAACGCGGGCACGTAATGGAACAGTGTCCACATCTGGGCCATAAATATTCTCGTCATCGAGTAAAATTTCACCCTTAATGCTGCAAATATCAATGGTATCGTTCATGCGGTTTAAGGTACGTAAAAAAGTCGACTTACCACAACCCGATGGACCAATTAAAGCGATAACTTCATTGGCGCCGATGTCTAACGTTACATCATGAATGGCTTGCTTATCGCCATAGAAAACATCAACGTTACGTGCTGACAGTTTAGGCTTATCACTTAACGGAATACCTGTCGTTATGTGGTTTTCAATATGTTGCATACTTGTATTCATATTCAATATTTCTCTTTCAAGCTTTCGCTTTTAAATTCTTTTTAAAGACTGTTTGATTTAAACAGTCTCAATCGATTTGATTTTGATCTACCAACGGCGTTCTAAGCGACGACGTAAAATAACCGCCGTGGTATTCATCACGACTAAAAAGGATAATAGAACTAAAATAGCTCCCGAGGTGCGTTCTAAGAAAGCGCGCTCTGGGCTATCCGACCATAAGAAAATTTGCACCGGTAGAACCGTTGAAGGATCATTAATAAATCCAGGAACGTCAACGACAAACGCTACCATACCAATCATTAATAGTGGGGCAGTTTCACCTAAAGCTTGTGCCATCCCCAAAATAGTTCCCGTCAGCATACCCGGCATTGCCAAAGGTAAAACGTGATGAAAAACCACTTGGTTTTTTGATGCGCCTAAACCATAAGCGGCTTCACGAATAGAAGGTGGTACCGATTTAATGGCCGCACGAGCTGAAATAATAATGGTCGGCAGTGTCATCAGGGTTAATACCAAGCCGCCTAATAAAGGCGTTGAACGCGAGACACCAAAAATATTAATAAAGATGGCCATGCCTAATAAACCAAAAATAATCGAAGGTACGGCGGCTAGGTTATTAATATTGATTTCTACAATTTCAGTCATGCGATTACGCGGTGCGAACTCTTCTAAGTATATCGCTGCGGCAACGCCAATTGGGAAAGATAGAATGAGCGTAACCATTAAGGTTAAAAGCGTCCCTTTAATAGCACCATGAATACCAGCCAATTCAGGCTCGCGAGAATCACCGTTAGTGAAAAACAGGGTATTAAAATGCGTATCTAACTTCCCTTCTTCAATCCAGCTATTGAGCCAGACTAACTGTTGGTCGGATAGACGGTCATTCATATGACCTTCGGCGAGTTCGCGATCGTGTTTAAACCACTGGTCAACATCATCGTCCATTAATAGTTCGATGCTCACACTTGTATCGATAGCGTCTGGGTTAGCCAGTAGCAATTCTTGTAATTGCCAAGAAGCGCCAGGGCTGATCAGTTTGAAGAGTTCGCGCTTTGCACTACGGCCTTTTGGCTTTAGCATTTTCGCAAAATGGCGCTTAATTAAACCGTCAAAGTTAGCAAAGCGAATTTCATCGATGGTGCTCTCTTTATTCAGGTTTAAGTAGTCGCTGTCTAATACGATCTCGGTGGTTAGGCTGGTTTGCTTAAACGCCCCAGTACCTTTACTAGCGATATCCGTAAATAAAACCACTAGGCATAACATACCAAAGAAAACAGACGCCATGCCATATAAGCGAAAGCGTGTTTCAGCTGCACGGCGGCGGCCTAAGCTCAGTTCAACCTTTTCACGGGTTGTTAGCTGTGTCGTTGTCATAGTGTTCGACTCAGTTGATGTATTTGATTTTTTTTCATGTGAATCATTCTTTTTAATATCAGTCATATTGCTCTCGATATTTTTGAACAATTTTTATTGCAACAAAATTTAAGATTAAGGTTGCTAAGAAAAGCACCAAGCCTAAAGCAAAAGCCGCTAGTGTTTTTGGTGAATCAAACTCTTGGTCGCCGACCAGCAAGGTTACAATTTGAACGGTTACGGTAGTCACACTATCTAGAGGGTTGGCGGTTAAGTTCGCAGCTAAGCCTGCGGCCATCGCTACGATCATGGTTTCACCAATTGCTCGAGATACTGCAAGCATAACGGCACCTACGATACCAGGCAGTGCAGCAGGAATAACAACCTGTCTAATCGTCTCGTTTTTAGTCGCACCTAAACCGAAGCTGCCATCACGTAATGATTGCGGTACGGCGTTAATCACATCATCGGATAGCGAAGAAACAAAAGGGATGATCATTACGCCCATTACTAGCCCAGCGGCTAGTGCACTTTCGGAAGATACTTCTAAGCCTAAGTCCGTGCCTAATGCTCGAATAAAGGGTGCAACGGTGAGTGCGGCAAAAAAACCGTAAACAACGGTTGGAATCCCTGCCAATACTTCTAAGGCCGGTTTTGCGTATTTGCGCACATTACTGCTGGCGTATTCAGATAGATAGATTGCCGCCATTAAACCAACGGGCACTGCAATAATCATTGCAATGGATGAAATTAAAAGCGTACCAGCAAATAAAGGTACCGCTCCGAAGCTGCCTGAGGAACCAGATTGATCAGCCCGTAAAGCGACTTGCGGTGACCAAGTGGTACCAAATAAAAATTCTAGTGGATTGACTTGCTGAAAGAACATCCAAGCTTCGAACATGACACTAGCAAGAATGCCAACCGTGGTTAATACCGCAATGCCAGAACTAGAAAGTAATAGAAGATTAACAATACGCTCCATTTCTGAGCGAGCGCGCAATTCAGGTTTAATGCGGCGAAAGGTAATGACAAAGCACACCAAGCATAAACTTAATGCGATGCCCGAGTTTAATATCAGTGTGCGCTCGTTCAATGCCGTTAGATGTTCTACTGCGGGCAACAAACTAGGGTCTGCAGCAATACCAGAAGCTGAAGCTAGATTATAAACTTTACTGATAGTCAGCTGAATGGTTGAAGAATCTGCTTGTTGAATAGCAGCTGGAAGTTGAGCAACTAATAAATGGTTAATAACAGGGCCTTCTAATAAATGCCATGTCAGTAATAAAATAAGGGCGGGTACACCGGTCCATAAGGCCATTAACGTACCGTAGTGATCGGGCAAGGAGTGCATTCGCACACCTTGATTGGAGATTGCTCGGGCGCGGTTTCTACCTAAAAAATAGGCACCTCCCAGAACAATGATGACGATGATGAGCAGGCTACTAAAGTTCATATTCTTTTTTGATTACTCGTTATGGTTTTCTTTTAAATACGCAAAAACCGAGACTCATTCTTTTTCAGAATAAGCCCCGGTATTGTGTGCTATTAACTAGTATGACTTACTTTTTAGTCAAAGGTATTAAGTTCTTCACTGTGTTCAGTACGTTGTCACGCTCTTCATCTGTCATTGGGATCATGCCTTTCTCGGCAAGGTAACCGTATTCACCCATGGCTTTCTCTGAAGTAAATTCTGCAAGGTACTGTTCAATACCAGGGATTACGCCGATGTGAGCCTTTTTAACATAGAAGAATAAAGAGCGGCTTACAGGGTATGAACCGTCTGCAATCGCATCGAAAGTCGGTAACTTACCATCGATCAATGAACCTTGAACTTTCTCAGAGTTTTGCTCTAAGAAGCTATAACCAAATACACCCAATGCTGTCGGATTAGCCACTAGCTTTTGTACAATCAGGTTATCGTTTTCGCCTGCTTCAACATAAGCACCATCTTCACGAACCGCGTGACAAACTGCTTTATACTTCTTTTTGTCCTGCTTCTTCATTGCTTTAATGAAAGGGAAAGTCTTACAACCGCCTTCTAAAGCAAGCTCAGCAAATGCATCACGAGTACCAGATGTTGGTGGTGGACCTAATACTTCGATTTTAGATTTTGGCAACGTAGGGTTGATTTCGTTCCACGTCTGGTATGGGTTTTCAACTAACGTTTCGCTACCATCTGGGTTAGGAATGTTCTTAGCAAGTGCTAGGAATATTTCACGACGTGTTAAAGAGATCTGTTTAGCGGCGGTAGTATTCGCTAATACAATACCGTCATAGCCCACGGTTACTTCGATGATGTCTTTAATGCCGTTTTTAGCACAAAGCTCAACTTCTGAACTCTTAATAGCACGAGAAGCGTTTGTAATATCAGGGGTTGCACTACCAACACCAGAACAAAATAACTTCAAACCACCACCAGAACCCGTTGATTCAACCTTAGGTGTTGCGAACTTAGTCGACTTACCGAAGCGTTCTGCAACCACTGTTGAGAATGGGTAAACAGTTGAAGAACCTACAATGCTGATGTAATCACGCTGTGCGTTGGCTGACATGCTGATTGCAGAAGCTGCAAGTGCAGCACTAAGGGCTAAAATATTTTTCATCATCATTTCCTGTTTAATAGTCATTCTTATTTAGACCATTCTAAGTAAGAAGTATTTGGTCGAATAGTTATTTAGTGATGAGGAGTATCCATGAACAATGTTACAGAAATATGACAGGAAATGTGAATATTTAAAGAATTTTTGCTGAAATTATAAAAAGGGTACGGTTCCTGCTCTACCTCTTGTAAAGCGGGGCTCTTAAAGCGCTGCGCAAACGATTTTTAGAGGTGGTTATGGGCGGAATACGTGGATTTATCACAAGGAATAGCTTGCCCGAGCATTATTTACAGCAAGCTTCCATCTGGTTTGACCCCATTGTTGAAACCTTGATTGAGCATCATACAGAGCACCAAAACGGTGCGCGACGAGCTAATCTAGGACGGCCTAATCCAGCACGCACCTTAATTGTGGGTATCAATGGCTGCCAAGGGTCAGGCAAAACAACGCTTGCTGATTATTTGTGTACGCGTCTAAAAGACAGAGGGCTGAAGGTCACGGCTATCTCTATTGATGACTTCTACTTAACCCGGCTGCAAAGGCAGCAGCTTGCCTTAGAAGTGCATCCACTTTTATCGACTAGAGGAGTGCCAGGCACTCATGATTTAGAGCTAGCTTTAGATACCTTGCATCAGCTATCTGCCAACAGTGGTGCAGTAAGAGTCCCGAAGTTCAATAAAGCGCAGGATGATCGCTTTCCCCAAGAACAGTGGCCAGAGGAACCTGAAACCCCTCTCGATATCATCATTCTAGAAGGCTGGTGCGTAGGGATTACCGCAGAAGCAGAAGGCGCACTATTAGCGCCGATTAATGAACTGGAGTCCTTGCAAGACCCTGATGGTCAATGGCGCAGTTTTATTAATCAGCAATTGGTGAGTAATTATCCCGAACTGTGGCAACTCATTGATCGCTTGATCATGCTGCAAGCGCCGAGTTTTAGTTGTGTTTACCAGTGGCGATTAGAGCAAGAGCAGAAGTTGGCCGAGCAACTGAGCAGTAGTGCGGGGGGAAATAAAAAACACAACCTCGCAGATCATCACATTATGAGTGCAGAGCAAGTTAAAACCTTTATTCAACATTATGAACGGTTAACGCGCCATAGTTTGAAGTACTTACCGAAAGTATGTCAGCATTTATTTCAATTATCGTCGAAACGACAAGTTGCGGCCTATCAAGCGCCAAATCCTTTACCTAATGACCCACGATTTGGTTTGCAGGATATGACGTTCGACTCTGCACTAGAAGGACCTGCTAATGGTTAGTCCCAATAATAAATGGTTAATATTCAGTGATCTTGATGGATCGCTTTTAGATCATGATACATACAGTCATGCCGCGGCTGATGCTTTACTCGCAAAGCTAGATCAAGATGAAATCCCAGTCATATTAACCACCAGTAAAACTCGGGCAGAAGTCGAAGCCTTACGAGTAGAGTTAAATAATAGGCACCCGTTTATTACCGAAAATGGTGCGGCGGTTTATATCCCACAAGGCTATTTTGAAAGCAAGCCAGAAGGCTGTATTGAGCGCGATGGTTTTTGGGTTTATAGCTTTTCTCAGCCACGCAGTCATTGGCTTTCGATACTGGATAACGCTAAGAAAATATTTCCTTATAGCTTTAGTCATTTTTCTGCGATGAAAGAAGAAGTGATTGCGCAAGTCACTGGGCTATCTCAACAGCAAGCGCTGCAGGCGAATACTCGTGAATACGGCGAGCCCATTTCTTGGTTGGGAGTAGAAAGCGCTAAACAAGTCTTTATCCAATGGTTAGAAGAGCAGGGCGGGCACGTATTACAAGGTGGACGCTTTCTGCATTTAAGTGGCTTTTGTGACAAAGGAAAAGCATTAGTCTGGCTGGCGGAAGAATATAACAAGCAATATGAAAAAGAATGCACAGCGCCAGCGCTAAAAACAATTGCCGTAGGAGATAGTGATAACGATGTCGCAATGCTCGAAGCGGCTGACCTCGCCTTAATCATTCGAT
>OJHO01000578.1_pt1 | contig 15005 bp, 10 predicted proteins | sample 1595311 | NCBI WGS metagenome assembly OJHO01 (sample SAMN05416879, study PRJEB24817) | seawater metagenome | isolation source: Sea water | place: Canada:Atlantic | collected 2013-11 | reverse complement strand
GCCTCTTGTCTCGTGGGCTCGGAGATGTGTATAAGAGACAGGTATCAGTTTATTGGTATGGATCACTTCGCGAAAGCAGACAACGAGCTGGCTATCGCACAAAATGAAGGGGAATTGCATCGAAACTTTCAAGGTTATACAACGCATGGTAATTGTGATTTATTAGGGCTGGGTGCATCGTCTATTTCACAAATTGGCACCGCTATTTTACAAAATAAAAAAGAGCTAAAGCATTACTACCATAGCATTGAAACGCAAAGCGGCTGCGCACTTAGTAAAGGTATGCATTTAACCCATGATGATGTTATTCGAGCGGATGCTATTAAGCAGCTTATTTGTCAGTTTGAACTAAACATAGACGAGTTTGCTAAAAAGTATCATATTGAATTTGATACCTACTTTGCGGAGGCTTTGGTTTCTCTTAAACCACTTATAGACGAGAACATGGTGATTATTGAAAAAAATCACGTCAGTGTCACACCCCGGGGTAACTTATTCATTCGTATAATTTGTATGTGTTTTGATGCCCACTTACAAAATAAAATCAACGCAACGCGTTTTTCTCGAGTCATTTAGCCCCATAATTAAATATTATTTGGGCACAAAAAAAGCATACCTAGGTATGCTTTTTTAATGTTATGAACGAGATTTAGTTAAAAACTACGTTTTCACTACCTGGAGCAGCTTTGAACTCAGAAATAATTTTAACGCAATCGGCCTTAATCTCATCACTGTAGCTTTCTTCTGCACGCCAACGCGCCGTGTCTTGCTTAAATATTTCTTTTTTAGAATATTTTTTTCGGGCATCGTGTGTCGGCATTTCTTTTACCACTTGGTACATCTTATAAATGCCAGGGTACTGTATGGTTAAATCTCGCTCGTCTTCAAAGCCATATTGCGACATAAGCACCCACACGCGCAAACATCCCTCTGAAAACTCACATTGTTCTTCTTTCATTGCACGCGCAATTAGATGAATACTGTCGGCAAGCTTAGCATTTCGCTTTAAACGAGATGCTGCAAGCTTTTGCTTTTGCTCTGCTTGCTTTTTAGCTATTAACTTTTTTTGTGCACTTAACTTGTACAACAACTGACCCGCATAGAATGCCAAACCAGCTATAATAATAGCGCCTAAACACAAGGCTATGATCACAGCAGTACTCATTGATTACCCTTAATTACTTATCTTCGTCTTCATCATCGTCTAGCCATTCACTGGCAAGATCGTTTGATAAATACTGGTCGAAGTCTGAATTACTCTCTTCGCCAAAGTCATCTTCATCATCAAACTCGTCTTCATCCTCAAGGCCTAATAATTTGCATAGAACCTGATGGCGAGCAATTCGACTATTAAAGTACTTAGCATCTTTACCAGTCAGCATCTCACCGCCTTCATGACGCTCAACCAACTTAAGTAAGCGTACATCATTTTCAAGCTCTTCAAGCTCTTGTTCTGGTGTAAGCTCTGGCTGAACTACTTTTTTAAGTTCAACCACTGGTTTTAAGTTACGTTTCATTTCTACTTTTGGTTCAGCAGCAACAGGCACTAAAGACACCGGCTTTTTACTACCAATACGTTTATCTCTCGAACCTGAATGCGATGTTTGGTTTTGTTCTTCAACCAAATCTGGCGCATTACGAGAACCAGGCTTAGCACCTTTAGTTTTTTTAACGCGCTGCTCTTTTAACGCACGCATTTCTTTAAGCTTATCTTGGCTTAAGCGAACAGGTCCATTTGATGGGATTTTGCGTGACTTTTTCTTTCTACTCATATCTTGATCATCTCACTTAAGAGGTTTTGAGCGAGGCGTATATTAATAGGCATCGCAATGCTGGCATAGCCAGAAGAATTCAGTTTGCGCTTTAGAGGTTGGGCTTCTCTTTAACATGACGCACTAGCATATTGCTAAACGGTGGGTATTGTAACAGGACAAATAAAAAGGCGGTAGAGAAAACATCTCTACCGCCTACTAATCTGAGCGCCATAAAATGGACACTTCTCCCTTCGACTTTTTAGTCTTTATTATTTTTATTATTATCAGTCCGTATTGTTATTATTTTTACGTTCCTTGTTTCATTCCATTTTGTTTTTATTATTAAACTTCCATGAGTTATTTTATTATTTTCGGTCATCCTGACTCTTTTGTAGTATTTCCTTTAGTAGCACAATCTTTGTGCTATGTAGTCGTGCCGCGCTACTTTCCTTATAGCTGTTTCCATTTTTTTATTGTTTTTTGCGACAACTGTTAATTTACTCGTTAATAATTTTGTTACAACTGGTTTATATCTTTTTTCTTACATTACAGCCATACATAAATAAAAGCCTATTTAAATAACAACAACTTAACAAATAAAAGACATTTAAAATAAGACTTTTACCATACATCCGCATGGTCAATGTCTCACAAAGTGAAAGACGATATCGCGAATTTCAGACACAAAAAAAGCAACCGAGGCTGCTTTTTTTTCATATTACACTGTAGTTGGTATCTAAATTTAGATAAATACGACTTTAGTGTAAACCGCCTAAGTACTTAGAAAGCACTTCAATGTCTTTATCTGTTAGCTTTTTAGCGATGTCACCCATCATACCGTTTAGGTCATTATGGCGTGTACCATTACGAAACTTTTCAAGTTGAGACTTTATGTACTCTGGATGCTGAAAAGACACTTTTGGAAACTTAGCTAACGATGAGCCGTTACCACGAGGACCATGACACGAAGCACATGAAGGAATGCCTCGCTCTGCATCACCCGCTTTATAAAGCATAGCGCCAACTTCAACGACGTCTTTAGGTGTTGAACCCTCTGACATGTTTAGTGACGAAAAGTAAGCTGCCAGATCTTTCATGTCTTGTTCGCTAAGTGGCATTGCCATTGCGCTCATTACAGGATCCATACGGCCTTCTTTCCCGCCTGATGTCATACCTAGTTTCAAATCCTGAAGTTGCTTTAGGATATAATCTGGGTGTTGGCCTGCAATTTTAGGGTAAATAGTAATCGGTGCATTACCGTCTGGGCCGTGACATGCCGCACACGTTGCTGATTTTTGTTTACCTGCGTTTACATCGCCATCAAATGCTGTTGCGTTGCTTGCTGACAACGCACCAAGCAATATTGTTAAAGATAGTGCTATTTTTTTCATGGTGAATTCTCTGTTCCCGACCCTGTATCATCTACAATCATGATGTTGCAATACATATATTCTACACGATAATAAATTCTCTGGCACGTTTTCTACACATATTAAGCTTATAATTTACAGGGTTTTGACTAAGGTGAAGCTTTAATATGCTTTAAATGTACCACAGACACTGATTTAAGGTATTTAAATACGCTTTTTAATACATCTTTTATAGTATAAAATACGTGCCCTAAGTAAATTTGGTTTACTTAACGTTATTTTTAAAGTTTTAGGAGAGCCTGTGCTCAAATCTCGTATCAAATATAATACCGCGTCTTTCGTTACAAGCGCTCCAGACATTACTAAATTACCTGCTGATACGGGAATTGAAGTTGCGTTTGCGGGTCGTTCTAATGCAGGTAAATCAAGTGCGCTTAATGCATTAACCGATCAAAAATTAGCACGTACGAGTAAAACCCCTGGGCGAACTCAGTTAATTAATACGTTTGAGTTAGCTGATGTTGATAACATGCGCCTAATAGATCTACCAGGCTACGGTTTTGCCAAAGTACCAATTGAAATGAAGAAGAAATGGCAAAAGTCATTAGGTGAATATCTTCAAAAACGCCAAAGCTTAAAAGGAATAGTTGTTTTAATGGATATTCGTCATCCGTTAAAAGATTTAGACCGCGACTTAATTAATTGGGCGATTGGAAGCGAGATTCCAGTATTGGCCCTGCTAACAAAAGCTGATAAATTAAAGCAAGGTGCAAGAAAGGCACAAGTACTACAAGTTCGCCGCGAACTAAGCGAGCTGGACGGTGATATTACTGTCCATGCATTTTCATCTTTAAAAGGCACTGGATTACCAGAAGTAGCTAAAAAACTAGACGAATGGTATTTAGGCCCCGTTATCGCGGTACCACCTGTAGAAAAAGTAGCTGACGAAAGCAGTTCAGACACAAACACTGCAAGCTAACTTAAGTAAAACACCTCACCTGCAGATTGAATAAAATAGCCGAGCTCATCAGACTCGGCTTTTTCTGCCCACTGATAAAACACACTTCTTGCTATACGTGCACTACAACCAAAAGGTAATATTAAATAAGGTACTTTAGCGCCCTTATAATTTTTTACCCGTAAGGGCTGTTGCTGGCAAACAATCCACTGCCTGGCTAAATTATCAATACAACACAAAGCCTCGCCTTCATTAGTTTGCTTTAAAAACCAATCAACAATAATAAACGGCGCATCTTCTACTGTAATCGTTACTTTTTCGATAGGTGTTTTTAAATAAAAATGTGCACCCTCTTTGCACAATACAGAAGCAAACAATTTGACCATAGGTAGTCTTGTTATTTTACTACCATCGTAAAACCATTCCCCTTGGTCGTTAATAACGATTGGCAACTCACCACAATGAGAGGGTTGCCAACTATCAAAGGGCTTACTCGGCTCACTTAACTGTTTACTGAGCTCATTAAGCGAAATCACTGTTTATTAAGCGTTAATGCAAATGAAACTGGGATAGCCGTTGCAATCGAAGGCAAACCAGCAAGCTCTTGTAACTGTTTAACTCCCTCTGTCACACCAAAGTCGCCACTATTTATGATGACTGGCGTGAATGAAGCAAGCGTCAAATCACCACTTTTATTGCTATTTACCAGCACATCAATTGAAAGTGATTTTTTGTTACCATGAAAATCAAGCTCTGCGCTAATACCTTTTAATACGTAACTACCCGGTTTTTTAATTATTTCTAACGATGGCTTCAAATTAGCTGTTAGCACGGCTTTTGGGAATGTATTTACTTCAAATAACAGGCTTGTAAGCCTTTGATTACGAATAGGTATATACGTTTCTACTGATGCTAAATCTATATAAACATTAAACTCACCTTTATCGTTAAGCTTACCTTCGATTGCAGTGAAGTGATGGGCTTCTGCAATCGTGTCTTTCTTTATAGAAACAAAACTTACCTGGCTTTTATCGTTGTCTAGCAGCCAATTAGCAAAGGCAAAATTAGACATAAGTAAACTTGATAACGAAAGGCCTGTAATCACTAACGCTTTAAACATAACGCACTCCTTTAAACACATAGATGAAGGTAAAACCTCATTGAATACTATCATTTAGAAATAACATAAACCATACTAAAATATGAGATTGTAATATCGCAACTAATACTCGCTATAATTACGGGGTTTAAACGTAAAGATGATCACAATAGAAGTAATAATTAGGTCGAGAATACTGAAAAGTGCGGAATAAAAAACGGCCTAATAAAAGGTTATTAGGCCGATATAGCAAACTGGGGAGTCGCTAACAATTTGTTGCATCTTTACAGACGCATCATCAACAGGATGTCCTACAGAGTAGGACGGGCGGGACTTTAACAAAAGCGCGCATAAAAATACAATCATATTCTGCATTAATAGTTAGAATTGACGAACATGTAACCATTTGGCATAAATAATTACCTATTTTAACTAATTATTAACTAAATTCTGTTTATATAAAATTGACCGGTAAGGTACTACTATTTTTAATACACATAAAAAAAGCGCCTATTGGCGCTTTTATTATTTATAAAGTTTAGTGGGCTTGTTCCCAGTTTTCACCTTCGTCAGCCTCTACTATTAAAGGTACATCGAGTGAAGCAGCTTGTGACATTAACTCGCAAATTTGTTTTGTGTAAGCCTCTGCACAATCAGTTTTAATCTCAAATACTAATTCATCGTGCACTTGCATAAGCAGCTTCACGGTATTTGGAGCTTGTTCGTACACCCACTGATTAACACTTAACATAGCCTTTTTAATTATATCAGCAGCAGTGCCTTGCATAGGCGCATTTATAGCAGCACGCTCCGCGCCTTTACGACGGGCTCCGTTACGGGCATTTATTTCAGGTAAATGCAATCTGCGTCCAAATATTGTTTCAACATAACCATTTTCTGCTGCTTTTTCGCGTGTTGTTTCCATGTACTCTAATACGCCTGGAAAACGTTCAAAATATTTATCAATATAATGTTGAGCTTCATGGCGTGGTACATCTAACTGGCGGGCTAAACCAAAAGCCGACATACCATAAATAAGACCAAAGTTTACGGCTTTTGCTTTTCGGCGCATGTCTGTTGTTACGTCATCTAAATCAACACCAAACACCTCGGCCGCGGTCGCACTATGAACATCTAAACCGTTTGCAAAAGCATTAAGCAAACCTTTATCTTGTGAAAGATGCGCCATTATGCGTAATTCAATTTGGCTGTAATCGGCTGCCACTATTTTATAACCATCAGCAGCAATGAAGGCCTCTCGAATACGACGACCCTCTTCTGAGCGAATAGGAATATTTTGCAGGTTAGGATCGGTAGAACTTAAACGCCCTGTCGCTGTTACAGCTTGATGGTATGACGTGTGTACACGCTGTGTTTTTTCATTAACCATAAGCGGTAGTTTATCGGTATATGTTGATTTAAGTTTTGATAAACCACGGTGTTCAATAATAACCTTAGGTAACGGGTAATCATGAGCAAGCTCTTGAAGTACCTCTTCTGCGGTTGAAGGTGCACCTTTAGGCGTTTTTTTAATTATTGGCAGCTCTAGCTTTTCAAACAATAATACTTGTAACTGTTTTGGTGAGCTCAGGTTGAAGGGTTCACCTGCAATTTCAAACGCCTCTTTTTCAAGTTCAATTAAGCGCTCACCTAAACGTTGGCTATGCGCGCCAAGCATGTTGCTATCAATTGCAACCCCTGTGCGCTCAATATCTGAAATGACGCTTACCAATGGCATTTCAATCTCTTCAAATACCGATTTAAGCTTTTCATCTGCCTCAATTTTAGGCCACAGTACTTCGTGTAAGCGAAGTGTTATGTCCGCGTCTTCTGCTGCATAAGGCGCTGCTTTTTCGAGTTCAATTTGATTAAACGTCAGCTGCTTTTTACCCTTGCCTGCAATATCTTCAAAGCTAATATTTTTATGACCTAAATACTTTAATGCCAACGAATCCATATCGTGGCGCGTACCTACGCTGTTAAATACATATGACTCAAGCATAGTGTCAAATTTAATACCATTGAGTTCATAGCCGGCATTGGCTAATACGCTTTTGTCGTATTTAAGATTCTGCCCTACTTTCGCTTTATTAGCGTCAGCTAAAATTGGCCCAAGCTTTTGCATCACAAATTCAAGGCTTAGTTGATCTGGTGCATCGGGGTAATCGTGCGCAACAGGTAAATATGCAGCTTCTCCTGCTTTAACGCTAAAACTCATGCCTACTAATTGCGCTTGCATATAATCGAGGCTAGTTGTTTCTGTATCAAAAGCAAAAAGATCAGCGCCATTAAGTTGCTCTATTAACGTATCAAACTGCGCCTCTGTTAAAATAGTCTCGTAATGAGCCTCTTCAACTTTTGGTAATTCTGTTTCTTGCGATGGAACTGCTAAGTGAGTTTGTGCATCACTTGGGTTATCTAGTAGCTCAGCTAACCAACGACGAAATTCGCATTCACCATATAATGCAATTAACTCGTCTTTATTTGGTTCCTGCAATTTAAACGTATCAAGATCTGACTCAACCTCAACGTCACACTTAATGGTCGCCAACTCATAGCTTAAAGGTAAATGATCTAATGCATTTGCTAATTTTTCACCAATTTTACCTTTAATTTCGCCTGCGTTATCCATTACACCTTGCAGAGATCCATATTTTTGTAACCATTTTACAGCTGTTTTAGGGCCACAGCCTTCTACGCCAGGAATGTTATCAACCTTATCGCCCATCAGTGCTAGGTAATCAATTATAAGATCTGGGCCCACACCAAACTTTTCAACAACTGTGTCAGGATCTGAAATACTGTCGGTCATCGTATTAATGAGTGTCACATGCTCATTCACAAGCTGGGCCATATCTTTATCGCCGGTCGAAACCAGTACATGGCGTTTTTGCTCAGAGGCAATTCGCGCAAAGGTTCCAATGACATCGTCTGCTTCAACCCCTTCAATACTAATAAGCGGAAACCCCATTGCTTTAATAATACTGTGGATAGGTGCTATTTGGGTGCGTAAGTCGTCAGGCATAGGTGGGCGATTAGCTTTGTATTCGCTGTACATGTCGTTACGGAATGTTTTACCTTTGGCGTCAAATACAACCACCATATGCGAGGGATCATACTGTCTGATCAAGCTTTTCAGCATATTAATAACGCCATAAATAGCGCCCGTAGCCTCACCCTTAGAATTAGTTAGATGTGGAGGAGAATGATAAGCACGAAATAAATACGACGAACCATCAACTAAAATAAGTGGATTTTCGGGGATCTGAGCCATGGTGAATTTGGATCCTAAATGCTAAAAATTATGATAATTGTAAGCATGCCATAAGGGTTAAAATAAAACGACTATCAATTGATATTCGGTATTTTATTAAAATAAGAGCAAGCTGTGGATAAGTATGTAGATAACAGGCACAAATAATTCTTCCAAGGCCTATTTAAACGCCTAGAAAAATGATTAACTATATGTTTTAATTTAAAAAAGATAATACGAAGTTCTTTTTTTATTATTTTTAAACCAATGTGGAAAAAGGTTTTGTATGGCTACTAGTGCCATCATCTACTTTGGTTATTCGTGTCCAATTAAATAACCGGAGGAGTATTTTAGCATAATGGATCGAAGATCATAGCGATCCTTTATACTTTTTTTTATTGGTGCTAATTGTGAAATGGCATATGCCGCATTGCAACTTACTTAGCGGATAATTTTCACACAAAAATTAATTTAAATAGGCAATTTCGTCCGTGTTAAACTTCAAACTATAGACTGAATAAATTAAATCAAGGAGCACAAAAGCATGAAAAAAGTAGCCGTGTTATTAGCTGGAAATGGTGTATACGATGGTGCCGAAATTAATGAAGCCATTTTGACTCTTTTACACATAGCTAAAAATGGTGCAACCTACCAGTGTTTTGCACCAGACATAGAGCAACTTCACACTATTAATCATCTAACGGGTGAGGAAATGAGTGAAAAGCGTAATGTATTAGTAGAAGCTGCACGTATTGCCCGAGGTGATATAAAAGCGCTTAACCACCTTAATAGCGATCAATTTGACGCATTAATAGTTCCAGGTGGTTTTGGTGCTGCGAAAAACTTATGTGACTTTGCGGTCAAAGGCGCACAAGCGACCATTAACAACGACGTATTAAACGCCTGTAAAAAATTCGCTAATGCCAATAAACCAGCCGGCTATATGTGTATCGCGCCTGCGTTAACTCCATTTATTTACGACGATGCAAAAATCACTATTGGCAACGATAAAGACACAGCAGCCGCACTCACTAAGCTTGGCGCAACACACTTAAATTGTGATGTTGATGACGTTGTAATTGATCAACACAATAAAATTGTGACTACACCTGCTTACATGCTAGCGCAATCGATTGTTGAAGCAGATGCGGGGATCGAAAAACTTGTTAAATCCGTATTAGCATTAAATTGATTGTAACAAAGGTTATTTATTAGATGACCAGGTATATTGGCTAAATAAATACGCCAAGGCACTTATTTTTGTTGAGCTAACGCAAAAAGTAGCCAGTTTTTAGTAATAAAAATACCTCTTAGCATTTTATAAATTGCCTCAGAGAGTTATAATCGGCGTAATTTCCGTCATCTATATCGTGATTGATCACGTTCAAATCGAAGTGAGCAAGGCAAAATGAAAAAATTAACAGCATTAGCATTATTAGTGTTAGCAACTACAGCATACGCACAGCCATATGATAACTCTATGACTGAAGATGCAATTAAAAAGCGTTTAGCACCTGTTGGTGCTGTGTACGTTGAAGGTGATAAAACTGCAGTAGCAGCCGCACCAACAGGGCCTCGCTCTGGTGAGCAAGTTTACCAGGCTGCGTGCTTTGCATGTCATGGTACAGGCGCATTAGGTGCACCTAAATCTGCAGACGATTGGGCACCGCGTATTGCCAAAGGCAAAGATACGCTACTTGAGCATGCAATTAACGGCTTTAATGCAATGCCAGCTAGAGGCACATGCATGGATTGTTCTGACGATGAAATAAGCGCAGCAATCGACTTCATGACAGCAGAATAACGCTCAGTTATACATAAAAAAAGGCTTAACTTGTTAAGCCTTTTTTTATGCCCGAAATACCGCGTTAACCATTATTTTTATTAGAATATCAGCTTGACGCTAAGCACTAAAAGTGAAAGTATAAGTCTAATAACTATACAATAATAATATCGGTTACATCATTGGAAGATAAACTCCCTTCATCGCGTAGATTAGCGTATCAAAATAAACGCCTCAAAACCCTACTCGAAAAGTACAAGCAATCACACCATTTGCAAAATGCGCTTATCCAACTTTCTGAGCGCGCGAGTACGGTTGCGGAGTTAACACTACTTTATCCCGCTATACACGATATTTTACAAAAGTATGTTCCCAGTAAAAGCTTTTATGTTGTTTTACAAAACCAGCAGTGCCAAACATTAGAGCTTTCTTATTTTTCAGATGAAAAAGATGGCATTGCAGTACCACTAAACCACTCTAATAGTTTTGATGAAGGTGCTACCGGTTATGTATTTAAAGAAGGTAAAACCACATACTTTACAAAACAACAAATGCAAGAGGCAGCCGCTAACGGCTTATTCAAAGCGCTAGGCACACCCGCCGAACATTGGGTAGGTGTACCTGTGTACCAAGAAAAAAATATTATTGGTGTGTTAGCCGCTCAAAGCTATGACGTAAATCAAAGTTATAACTCCCAGCAAATACAACTTCTTGAAGTGATGTCGCTGTATTTAGCGACGGCGATAGAACGTGTAAAAAAACGTGAGTATTTAGAGTCAGAAGTAAAAATTCGCACTCGAGCACTGACTCAAAGTAACGATGCACTTAATCTTGAAGTAGCTAACCGTAAACGCGCGCTGCAACGTCAACAAATTTTATTTAAAGTATCTGAAATCGCCACTCAAGCTAAAAATCTTGATGATGCTTACGTTAAAATACATGGCATAATAAAAACAATTACCTACGCAGAAAATCTTTATATTGCACTCTATGACAAAGACTCAGGTTGGATATCATTCCCTTACTGTGTTGATGAATATAAGGAAAATACTCAGCCCCGTCAGTTTGCCAAAGGCTACAGCGAATTAGTAATAAGCACCGAAGAAACGCAGCTTATTAACCCAGAAAAAGCACAAGCATTATTAAATAGTGGCGTGGTACAACGTTCAGCCCCCGTTCCTAACAAACAAAAAGCGACGAGCTGGCTAGGTGCACCTTTAAAAACATCACAGGGTGTTATTGGCCTTATTGTGTGCCAAGCATACAACAATAAACATATTTTTAGTCAAGACGATAACGAATTAATTACGTTTGTATCGCACCAAATAGCGGCTGTTTTACAAACTAAGCTAGCAAATCAGGCTATAGCTAAAAGTCACCAAGAGCTTGAATTTAGAGTAAACGAAAAAACAAAAGAACTGCAACAAACTAATTTGCATTTGCAAATGCAAATTGAAGAACGAAAAAAAATAGAGCAACAGCTTTATCACGACGCCCATCACGATTCGTTAACAAGCTTGCCAAACCGCAGTTTATTTTTAACCCAATTAGAAAAAACACTTCAACATTTTCAGCGTTTTCCAGAGCGTCAATTTGCCGTTCTGTTTATTGATTTAGATAAGTTTAAAGATATTAACGACCAACTGGGTCACCAAGCTGGCGATCAGTTCTTAATTAATGTGAGTGAGCTTTTTTCACAATGCATTCGTGAGCACGATTTATTAGCCCGTTTGGGGGGAGATGAATTCGTTATTTTACTAACGCATTTAACCGAACCACAACAGGCCGAAGATGTAGCTAATCGTATTATCGATTTAATGAAAAAGCCTTTTAATATTAAAGGTACTTTGCTGCAAAGCGGCGCTAGCATTGGGATAAACTACTCAAAACAAAGCTATAAGCATACCGACGAAATTATTCGTGATGCTGATGCCGCGATGTATCATGCAAAGAATTCTGGAAAAAATCGTTACGAGCTGTTTCATCCGTTACTCACTCAATCAATAGCTGATGTAGGGCAAAAAGCACTGCATCATCTTGATGTCATGCCAATGGGCTTTAGAAGCTCAGAAATTATTACACTAAACGAGCAACAGCAATCTGAATCGCTATTTGAAGCGTTCGGTGAGCATCCTATTTTAGGGTTTACCAGTTTTGAGGTTTTGAAAAAATTTGCTACCGATAAAGAGCAACACTTAAAAGTAGAGTTGCAACTTCTAGCGTGTGCTTACACGCAGGCCATAAATGCAAATGTGGCAATGGCATTAGTACCGTGCTCTTGCTTATTACTTGAAAAACACGAATTTACTTTATTTGTTGATGTGTTAAATAAACAACGTGGCCCAAGCCAACTTTGTTTACTTTTTGATGAGCAAGAAATTCGCCATGCATGTGCTACTCAGCTAGAAAATCTTAAGCAATTATCTTTGTTAGGCTACTCAATTGGCTTAAATAATTTTGCTAAAGACAGATGTGAACTTAACCTATTAACCGATGTAAATTTTGACTATCTATTGCTTAGCTCCACCTTTAGCAAGCGAATATTGCAACAAGATAGTTACGACCTGCAACTACAAGGTGTGCTTCCTATCACTAAGCTCAAAAAAATGAAGGTCATTGCAAAAGGACCCTCTATTCTTAATTTTAGAGCCTTATTGGAGAAACATGGCTTGTCATATTTTGTTGGCAAACAGCATACACTAACGTGCTCTAAGCCAAATCAAGGACACCTCAGCCAGTCTATTTAAGCCTGAGTATTACTCAGGCTTTTTAAACATAGCACGTAAGTTTGCTACCCTGGCCTGCCCTTTTTCCATTCGCTCTGCCTGCGAACTAGGCGCCTTTTTGTTTTCAAATGCTAAATCATCTTGCGGTAACTCTTGCACAAATCGACTTAACTCTGTTTCAGAAGTTTCACCAAATTGACGGCGAATTTTTGCATAAGTTAGTGTTAACTCTTGCTGAGCACGCGTAATACCAACGTAAGCGAGTCGGCGCTCTTCATCTACATTGTCTTCATCAATACTTACCTGATGAGGTAATAACCCTTCTTCCATGCCAACCATAAACACATACGGATATTCTAAGCCTTTAGAAGCATGCAATGTAAGTAGCTGAACTGCATCGGACTCATCTTCTTCCTCGTTACGCTCAAGCATATCGCGCAGTGTAAGTTTACTAACCACCTCGGCAAGCGTCATCGGTTCATTGTCAGCGTCTCCGGTTAGCATGTCTGTGATCCAACGATATAATTCAGAGACGTTTTTCATTCTCATTTCAGCCGCTTTAGCACTGGGCGATGATTCGTATAGGTAGGCTTCGTAATTAATATTACGCACTAAGTCTTTCACTGCCTCTAACGTATCACTGCGTACCGCGTTATCTGACAATTCGACAATCCATCGAGCAAACCCAGCTAAAGCGTTAAAACCACGCCCTTTTAGCCTGTAACTCAGGTCGTTATCAAAACAAGTAGCAAACAAACTTTGATGTTTTTCGTTGGCTAAAGTGCCCAGTTTTTCAAGTGTTACCGTGCCTATTTCTCGTCTAGGCGTGTTTACTATACGTAAAAATGCGTTATCGTCGTCTTGGTTTACGAGCAAGCGTAAGTACGCCATGATATCTTTAATTTCTGAACGCGCAAAAAACGACATACCGCCACTTATTTTATAGGGTATGCGGTTGCTCATTAATGACTTTTCAAAGCCACGTGCTTGGTGATTACCACGATACAATATAGCGTAGTCTTTGTAGCTGGTGCGCTTCATAAATTTATGCGAAATAATTTCAGCAACTACACGCTCCGACTCATGCTCTTCATCACGACACCCAATAACTTTTATCGGCTCACCGTACCCTAACTCACTAAATAGTTTTTTTTCTATATCGTGCGGGTTGTTAGCAATGAGTATATTGGCAGATTTAAGTATTCGCTGCGCGCTTCGATAATTTTGCTCAAGCTTTATAAGCCTAAGCCCGGGGTAATCTTTACTCAAAAGAACAAGGTTTTGCGGACGTGCGCCACGCCATGAGTAAATCGATTGGTCATCGTCGCCTACTACAGTAAAGCGTGCTCTTTCACCTACGAGTAGCTTTACAAGCTGATACTGGCTGGTGTTGGTATCTTGGTATTCATCCACCAGCAAATACTTAAAGCGTTGCTGCCAACGCTCACGAGATGTTGCATTGCTAGTAAGTAGTAACGTAGGGATCATTATTAGATCGTCAAAATCTAATGCATTATAAGCACGTAATTGTGTTTGATAGCGCGCGTATAGCTGCGCGAATAACGCCTTTTGCGCGTCACGCGCTTCACGTATTGCTTGCTCTGGCAATACTAATTCGTTTTTCCAGCTACCAATTTCCATTTTAAGTAGCTTGAGTAAATCTTTGTCTTTTTTTAATTCATCTTCAGTGAGCTCCGACAACAGCTGGTTGGTATCTTGATCGTCAAACAACGAAAAACCAGGTTTAAAGCCAAGTGTAGTTATTTCTTTTTTTATTATTTCTAAACCCAGTGTATGAAACGTTGATACCCATAACCCTTTTGCTTCTTGCTTGCCAAGCGTTTGTAATACACGCTCACGCATCTCTTTAGCCGCTTTATTAGTAAAAGTAACCGCTGCAATATTACGTGCTTTGTATTCACATTTTTGCACTAAGTAAGCAATTTTGTTTGTAATAACGCGGGTTTTTCCAGAACCGGCACCTGCAAGTACTAGACATGGACCACTAATGTATTTTACCGCTTCACTGTCTCTTATACACATCTCCGAGCCCACGAGACAA
>OJHO01000572.1_pt1 | contig 15060 bp, 10 predicted proteins | sample 1595311 | NCBI WGS metagenome assembly OJHO01 (sample SAMN05416879, study PRJEB24817) | seawater metagenome | isolation source: Sea water | place: Canada:Atlantic | collected 2013-11 | reverse complement strand
TTGTTGAACTTAAATGTTATCGATCCATCGATTACAGCGGTAAACAGCGCGATTAACTCATCTGACTACGTTGTTAAATGGACATCTTCGTGTGCTACATCTAGTTTCAGCGTGCCAGAGCAAACATTAACGACTGGAATTGAAACTCGTTATGATGCTAATGCTTGTACACCAGCAGATAATATAACGGCATCGTTATACTCTAGAAAAGATCTAACAACTGCGATTGATACCGCAAACGTCGCTATCTCTATTGGCTCGGAAGCGGTTATTGTCGAAACTCCAAAGTTAGGTAATGGCATTGGTGCAAACTTCAAAGCGGGTGAGCTATCATTAGGGGCTGAATATGTATTAGTGGGTAGCCGTTTAGACTTCACGGTTAACGCAGTTGATACAGATGCTTCAAATGCACTGACTAAAAACAACTACCAGTACACGTTTGAGTCAAGCTGTGCAGCGGATGCAAGTTTTGAATCGGATGTTATTGCCAGTTCAACAGGTCAGGTTTCAAACACTTACTTCAACCACAACTGTTCAGCTGTTAACACACTGACCGTGAGCTTGTTTGCTGCGGATGCGGATGTGACTACAGCGACAGCGTTAGATTCAATAGATGTGGTTATTGATGCTGTTGAGCCTAAATTAGGTTCCGGTACTGGCGCTGCTTTCCTTGCAGGCAAGATCTCAGGTGAAGTCAACTTAGTTGATGAAACCTCAACCTTGTTGAACTTAAATGTTATCGATCCATCGATTACAGCGGTAAACAGCGCGATTAGTTCATCTGACTACGTTGTTAAATGGACATCATCGTGTGCTGGATCTAGCTTCAGTGTGCCAGAGCAAACCTTAACGACCGGTATTCAAACTCGTTATGACGCCAATGCTTGTGCACCAACAGATACTGTTACGGCCTCGTTATACTCTAGAAAAGATTTAGCCACCGCGATTGATACAGCAACCACAACTATCTCTATCAGTGAGACTCTTGCTGAAAATCCAGTGCTAGGAACTGGCTTTGGAGCAAACTTCAATACTGGGGACCTAGATTTAAGTGCTACATATTTACTAGTAGGTAGTCGTTTGGATGTAACAGTTAAGGCCGTCGATGCAGATGCTGATAACGCTCCTACTCAAAACAGCTATCAGTATAAGTTCAGCGCCACCTGTGCAACTGCGGGTACAAATAGCTTTGCTTCTGTGGTTATTACAAGCTCTGATGCAGAAGTGACTAATACTTACTTTAATCATAACTGCACAGGTGATAATACAATCACTGCAGAGCTGTTTGATGTAGGGGTTGATGTGGATACAGCTACTGCACGCTCAACTGCAGTAGGCACAATCAGAACAGTTATGCCTAAGTTAGGTTCTGGCAGTGGTTCAACTTTTGAAGAAGGAAAAATTACGGGTGAAGTTAATCTAATTGATGTGACTTCTACTATGCTAAGCATGAACGCTGTTAATCCAGAGGATGTGAATAGCGTAATTAGTTCAGCAGATTACCTAGTAAAATGGGAGTCTTCGTGTGGTTCATTCAGTATTGACTCGCAGCTATTATCTACTTCTCAAGTAGAAACAAAATACGAAGCAAGTACTTGCTCTGGCTCGGATACTGTAACCGCAAGATTGTACTCAAGTGAAGATCCAACAGCAGAAATAACATCTATCTCGGTAGATATTGATGTGACGGTTTATAACCCTGTGCTAGGTTACGATAACTCAGGCATATTTGAGCTTGGCAGCTTAGATTTAGAGTTGGCATCTATCTCTGCCGGTGGGACGAGCAATGTTAATGTTTCTATTGTCGATGCTGATAATGCTAATGCGATAATTGTTGATAAGTCTTATGGCGTCCAATTTAGCTCTGATTGTGCTAGCGAGACGACACCTCTTGCTAGTTTCAGTGCTGCAGAAAATCCAGTGATTACTAAAAAGGGGCAAGTTCAAATTGCGTATAAAGCAGAAGGATGCTCTGGTAATGACACCATTACTGCCAAACTTTATGCCGTGGTTTCCGGAGAAGTTGATTTCAGTAAAGAATTGGCTACTGCCACATCTAGCATTGAAGTTAAAGACGCGGAGTTTGGCGCAATTGCATTCGTTAGTAATTCTGAAAGTTCTTTAACCTTTACAGGAATTGCTAACTCATTATTACAGTCCACAAGCAAAGTCACCTTTAAGGTAACTGATAACTTTGGTAATGCTATTAAAGACGCAGATGTAGATTTTTCTTTATCAGCTGGTGCAGCTGCATCGACATCAAGTCTTTCTGTCGCAAGCGGCAAGACTGACGTCAATGGTGAGGTGTCGACAACAGTTAATGCCGGAACGTCTCATGGGGTATTATCTGTAGTAGCAACGATTGACATACAAGTGCCTGACCCATTGAACCCTGGCTTAACTATCACAGAGAGCAGATCAACAAGTTCTTTGCCAATATCGGTCTCTACGGGTATTGCAGTGCAGAGTAACTTCTCGTTAAGTGCGGATAAGTTTAGTGTTGATGCTTTTTATAAAGATGGAGAGCCTGTGACGATAACAGCTCGATTAGGCGATCGTTATGGCAACCCTGTACCTGCAAGAACTATTGTTAATTTTACTGCTGAAAGTGGTGCTGTTACGCCCCAGTGTATTGCTGGCGACGATGGATCATGCTCTGTTACTTGGATTAGCCAAGGGACACGACCAGGTAACTATCCTGTGAATACAGCGGGTACCAAAAACGAAGAACATCTGCCAGTAGCTCCGATTGCTAACCCTCCTGTATTCGCACCTGATCCAAATGCTAAAGGCTTTACAACGATTACTGCTTATTCTACTGGGGAAGCTGGCTTTTTAGATGAAAATGCTAACGGTATTTTTGATCGAGTCGGTACTACAGATGAGCCTTTTGAGGTGTATGCTGAAGTGTTCCGTGACGATAACTATGATGGTACTTATGATCTAGATGAGGAAGAGTATTTTGAGTTTGTATCAGACGGAAGTTATACAGCAAAGCCAACGCTCCCAGCGGATCAGTATTACTTAGGTCCATTGTGTAACGTGGCAGCCTCAAGTTATGGCCACTGTGCTAGCAATATGTATGTGACTCAATCTATTCGTATTGTTCAATCTGATGGTCAGAGCCCATACTCAGCACGTTTTTATAAGAAGAATGGTGCAGGTGGATTTGATCTGCTAATAAGTGCAGATACTTTTAATGTCAATACAGACGGAAAGGTTTATTTATTAGTGACTGATACTAATGGCAATATTCCAGCTGCTGGTGTCACAATTAGTTTTGCTGCAGAAAATTATAAAGCGATTGAGGCTAGAACAGTTAAAGCTGCAGAACGTCCATATATTCTAGAAGAAGGCTTCCCATTAAATAGAGGCTTGCTGCATTCCTTTACTATTCGTCCAGATACAGGGGCAGGAGCAACTGATTTAGAAGTCACTATTCCTGGTGGAGAAGGAAAAGCAATTCTAAAAATTACAAACTAGAATTAATTTAACTTCTCAAATTGATCTAAACCCAGCCTAGTGCTGGGTTTTTTGTTATGATGTGCCGAACCTCAAATATTAAGTGAACATTTCAATGTCTGAATTAAAAAACGATCGCTTTTTACGTGCATTAATGCGCGAACCTGTAGACCAAACGCCAGTATGGATGATGCGCCAAGCCGGTCGCTATCTGCCAGAATATCGTGCTAGCCGTGCAACGGCGGGCGATTTCATGAGCCTGTGTAAAAACGCAGAGTTTGCCTGTGAAGTAACCATGCAGCCTTTAGAGCGTTATCCTTTAGATGCTGCTATTTTGTTCTCAGATATTTTAACAATCCCCGATGCCATGGGCCTAGGATTGTATTTTGAGACGGGTGAAGGCCCTAAATTTAAAAAAGTTGTGCGTACAGAGCAAGACGTTGCGGCTTTAAAAGTAACCAATACGGCAAAGGATCTTCCTTATGTTACGAATGCAGTTAGCACGATTCGTCGTGAGCTAAATGGCCGTGTTCCGTTAATCGGTTTCTCTGGAAGCCCTTGGACATTGGCAACTTACATGGTTGAAGGTGGTTCTTCAAAAGATTTTCGCCACGTTAAAGCCATGATGTACAACACGCCAGAAGTCATGCATCAGTTGTTGGATGTGTTAGCCGCTTCGGTAACAGAATACTTAAACGCGCAAATCGCTGCCGGTGCGCAAGCGGTGCAGATTTTTGATACTTGGGGCGGAAGCTTAAGCGATGTGTGTTATCGCGAGTTCTCGTTAAAGTACATGAACAAAATCGTTGCGGGTTTAACTCGTGAAAATGAAGGTCGTAAAGTACCTGTCATCTTGTTCACCAAAAACGGTGGTCAGTGGTTAGAGCTTATGGCTGATTCAGGCTGTGATGCTTTGGGTATCGACTGGACAACCGATATGGGCAATGCCCGTAGTCGTGTTGGTGATCGTGTTGCTTTGCAAGGTAATATGGATCCATCGGTATTGTATGCTAAACCAGCAACGATTCGTGCCGAAGTGAAACGTATTTTAGAAAGCTATGGCCCGGGTCCTGGCCATGTTTTCAACTTGGGTCATGGTATTCATCAGTTTGTTGATCCGGCTCATGCAGGTGCGTTTGTTGAAGCAGTAGGCGAAATTAGCCGCGAAATGTACAAGTAGGAAATACTGTTTGTCTTAAAAGGCCCGCATTAATGCGGGCTTTTTTGTTTGTGTGTTCTATTCTTAATATAACTGTGTGCGTCAATGACTCAAGTGAACTAATCAATAACCTATGTTATCCAGTAGGTAGAGTTACTGAACTAGTGTAAAATGCACCGCAAAAAATAGGTCAATGTAAAGCAATAGCGATAGGCGAATTGGTAATGTCAGTTAAAACAGTAGATGTCTTGTTGGTCGGTGCTGGGGCGATGAGTACCACCTTGGCTATGATGTTAAATAAACTCGATCCATCTTTAAAAATTTGCATGGTTGAACGCCTTGACCATGTAGCTCACGAAAGTACAGACGGTTGGAATAACGCTGGTACAGGCCATGCGGCTTATTGTGAGCTTAATTACACGCCACAAGCAGATGATGGCAGTGTGAATATATCGAAAGCACTTGAAATCAATGCTTCTTTTGAGGTGACCCTACAGTTCTGGTCGCATCTTGTAAAAACTGGCGCTTTGCCAACTCCTAAAGAATTTATTAACCGCACGCCGCATAAAAGCTTTGTGTGGGGTGAAAAAAACGTTGAGTTTTTGCGCAAACGATTTGAGTTAATGAGTGCTCATCATTTGTTTGAAGATATGGAATACAGCGAAGACCCCGATCAGTTGGCTAAATGGATGCCATTGGTAATGACGGGTCGTAAACAAAATCAAGCCGTCGCGGCAACCCGAGTTCATTACGGAGCAGATGTTGATTTTGGTTCTTTGGCTCGCGATATGGTTTCTTATTTACAAAAACAAGATAATTTTGAGTTGCTGCTTAGTCATTCGGTTGAAGATATCGAACGCTCGAAAAATGGCTGGTCGATAGAGCTAGAAGATACCAAGTCGAATAAAGATACCCGCGTTGAAGCAAAGTTTGTTTTCTTGGGTGCTGGTGGCGGTGCATTACCTTTGCTGCAAAAATCAGAAATTCCAGAAAGCGAAGGTTACGGTGGTTTTCCGGTTAGTGGCCAGTGGTTAGTGTGCAGTAATCCAGAGATTGCCAGTCAACATCACGCCAAGGTTTATGGTAAGGCAGCGATTGGTGCGCCACCTATGTCGGTACCGCATTTAGATACGCGCGTTATTAATGGCGAGCGTGCTTTATTGTTTGGGCCATTTGCTGGTTTTACTACCAAGTTTTTGAAGCAAGGTTCTATTCTTGATTTACCCGCATCGGTTACTGCCGGTAATTTAATGCCAATGTTATCTGTGGGGATGAATAACATGGCGTTAACTAAGTATTTAATTAGCGAAGTGTTTCAGTCAGACAAAGCGCGAATAGACTCGTTGCGTGAATATTTTCCTGCTGCAAAAGACAAAGACTGGTCTTTGGCGAATGCTGGCCAGCGTGTTCAAATTATTAAGAAAGACGAGAAGGGCAAGGGTAAGCTGGAATTTGGTACCGAAATTGTTTCGGCAGCTGATGGTTCTCTGGCAGCATTACTGGGTGCGTCACCAGGAGCTTCTACCGCCACTCAAACCATGATCGATGTACTTGAACGTTGCTTTAGCGATAGCTTAGCCAATAACGGCTGGAAAGAGCGTTTAAAAGAGATGATACCGTCGTATGGCGAGTCGTTAATTGATAATGCTGAGCTATTAAGAACGGTTCGAGAAGACACTTTAACCACACTTGAATTGAGATAAAAGCCGCTGTCTTAATTAGTTAAAGAGCTAAAGAGCGCGAGGCAAGCTCAAGCCACCTCGCGTTTTAATGTCTTTTACGGGTTAATATAAACACGCTTCACTCGTGGCGTTAATTGGCAAAACAGTTCATAGCTGATGGTTTGGCATAAGTCGGCAATCTCATTGGCGCATAGGTTTTCACCCCAAAGTTCAACTTCTGTACCAACTTCAATGTTTGTTAAATCACTTTGCTGATCACTGGTAATATCAACGCACAGCATGTCCATCGAGACACGGCCTAAAATCTTTAAGCGTTTGCCGTTGCACCACACGGGTGTGCCGGTAGGGGCACTGCGCGGATAACCATCGCCGTAACCTATAGCAATAATGCCAACACGGGTTTTTCGGGTTACTACTTGGGTTGCGCCATAACCCACGCTTTCGCCAGAATTAACCCAGTGTGTGGATACAATTTTTGATTTAAGGGTCATCACTGGTTTCAATAATGAGCGCGATTGTTGGTCGATAGGCGAATGTGAAATATAGGGTGAGCTGCCGTAAAGCATAATACCCGGACGGCTAATATGGTCAATGATTTTGGGCCAAGATAAAACCGCAGCGCTATTGTTAGACGATATTATTAAAGAAGGCCAGTGCAATAACTGCTGTTCATAAATAGGCTTTAAAGCGTTGAATTGATCGTCTGTTTTAGTTTCATCAACATCATCGGCGCAGGCAAAATGGCTCATTAAAGCTTTAATGTTTAGGCCAGTATCACGGCATTGCTTAAAGATGTTTTCAGCTTCTGCAAGACGAAAACCCAAGCGGTTCATACCAGTATCAACCTTTAACCAAAGTTTTAATCGACTAAAGCGAGGGTCTTTTTTTAACGTTGCCAGTTGATGAGGGTGATGAAGCACCATTTCTATGTCATGCTCAAGCGCTGCTTCCCACTCAGACAGATCAATACCACCGCCAAGCACTAAAATAGCTTGTGTTATACCTTGTTCACGCAGCTGCAGTGCTTCTTCTAAGCAAGCCACGGCAAATCCATCAGCGCCAGACAAGGCTTTTGCCACTGATGTTAATCCATGACCATAGGCGTTTGCTTTGATCACCGCATAGGCGCTTGTGCTATTGCCTTTAGCGAGTTGATAGTTGTCTTTAATATGTTGCAGATTAATGATTGCTTGAGTTGGGCGTGCCATGTTTTTCGCTTGATGTGGAAGACTAAATATAAGGTAAGGTTTATTATGTCAGTCTGCGCCGTCGTAAACTAGCAGCAAACTGATAAACAAGATTTCTATTGAGCAGTTTCTATTTAACAGCGTTAACAAGAGTTAAGATATTCATGCACCCATTGATTGCCGACAAAACCTTGGTTTTTTCCCCAGCACTGGCCGCCAGTATTGGCCTAGAAGAAGCGATTGTGCTGACCTGGCTCAATGACATTGCTTCAGCGGTGGGTGGCATTCAATGGCATATAAATAACGATCAGGTAAGACAAGCATTGCCGTTTTGGGATGATGAAAAAATTCGTTTGGTATTGCGTAAGTTGCACGAAAAAGGCTTGTTGCGATTAATATCGCCTCTATTTCCTGATGCACCACAGTTAATTTACTGTTTTGTTAACCAAACGCGGCAAGCCAGCCCAACGAATCAAGCCAATCAAGCTAGCGAAGCGGCACATAGCCACCTGCAGTCACCGCAGCGTCAGGTCGCTTCTAAAGAACCTATGCAGCAGCAATGGCAACCGACTCGAGACAATCTAAGTCGATTGCAACAACATGGCATACCCGACAGTTACAGCTTATCTAAGTTGGATGAGTTTATTCTACAAGCCCGCGAAAATGGCAATACACGTAACGATTGGAATACCCAGTTTTTTCGCTTTATTAAAAATCATTGGGTATATACTCAAACCGACGCGCATAAAAAGCAACGCAGTCTGGCTGAAAAAGCCGCCTTTAGTACCAGCCATACTTTAGCACCCGATCGCCAAGAGCGTTTTCAGGCTCGGCGTGAAGAGGCGGGGCCAATTACTCAGCAATGGCAACCCAGCTTAGATGCTCAACAGATACTGCAGCGCGCTGGTATTAATCCACAGTTTATTCAAGATTCGATCCCAGAATTTGTATTATATTGGCAAGAGCGTGGCGATGCGCATAAAACGTGGAATACTAAGTTTATTCAGCACGTTCGCCAGCAGTGGGCACGTTACTCATCGTCGTTAGAGCATTCTTCTGTTCCTACGCGTATCAGTGATGATTGGCAGCCAGTTAAAGACTGTTATGATATTCTGGCAATGGCGCACATAGATGCCAACTTTGCTAAAAGTTTAATTGGTGAGTTTGTCTTGTATTGGCGCGATTCTAATCAACTACAAACCAGTTGGAACAGTAAGTTTTTACAATACGTTAAGCAGCAATGGGCCAGACAATTAAATCAAGGCTCTCATATAGGTGGACAGGCACATGCAGGATCGCAAAGCGGTACTCAATCCAATTCTCAACCAGGTTACGCAACAGCTGCAGCAAGCAGGCAGCGCCTCACCGACACAGACTGGTAACGAGAAAGCCTATCGAGCCCCTAAGTCGCTGGATATTGAACAAAAATCGGCGATTAACCAAATCTTCGAGTTGTTTCGTTTTAATTATCACAATCAATTTTTAAAAGCGTTTCCTGATCACGACACAGTGATTATGGCAAAGCAGTTGTGGGCACGTTTGCTGGTGGATTTTCCAGCAGACACCATCATGTTTGCCGCCGAGCAAGTAGTAAAACAACAGAAATATTTACCCAACGTTCACGACGTAGTAGAAGCTTGCCAAAGCTCTGCTCATAAATTGTTAGGTATGCCTGATACTTATTCGGCATACATTGAAGCCTGTCGTGCGCCTTCGCCTAAAAAAACCTATCAATGGACCCATCCCGCGGTGTATTACGCAGGGCGCGCTAGCGATTGGTTCTTTTTAGCGAATTCGGTAGAGGCGAAAGCTTTTCCTGTGTTTGAGCGTAATTATGCTTTGCTGATGGAAAAAGTAGCGTCTGGCGAAAGTATTGAAATCGATTTGCCGAAAGCGTTGCCCGAAAAAATAGAAAAACTTATTGAGCGCAAAGAATTACAAAAAAAAATGAAGCAGCTCATTAAAGACCTTGATCGTTAAAGTAGAATTTTAAATATTAATCTCTACTTAAATAATAACGCCCCATTTTTACTCATAAACCTGCGGTAAAACAACTGGCTGTACCCAGTTGTTTGTTACGGTGCGCAATTGAATTCTGCTGTGACATGAGGCTGGCAATAGCCAATGACAATGACAATGAACGGTAGTGAAAACCACAACAGCAAGCACAAACACAATGGAAGTAAAAATGAGGCGTAAAAATGACAAGTAGACGGGTTAATCCATTAAGAAATATAACCGCGCACTTTGAAAAAATGATTCAGGGCAGGCTTTGGCTCAAGGTGCTCATTGCTTTGCTTGCTGGTGTGTAGGCGGGTATTTTGCTCGGCCCAGATCTTGGGCTTGTGTCTAGTCAAGCCACTAAAACCATCACCTCTTGGTTGGCTTTACCGGGCCAAATATTTTTAGCTGTTATTCAAATGATCGTAGTGCCCTTAGTTGTCGCTTCTATTGTATTGGGATTGGCTGCCAACAATAACCCCGGCGCTATGAAAAAAAATGGCATCATCGCTTTGCTGTTTATTTTTGTATCTACCGGTTTAGCAGCGGCAATTGGAATAATACTAGCATTAAATATTCAGCCGGGTAATTTTGTAGATGCTTCTTCGTTAATGGAATCGGGAGTAGGGCAAACGACACAGATAGTAGCGAAAGGCTTTCCAAGTGCTGCAGAATTACCGACTAAAGTGTCGGGTTTAATCCCCAAAAATCCCCTCGCTTCTATGGCAACGGGTGAAATGCTGCAGGTTATATTATTTGCTGCAGTATTGGGTGCTGCCTTGTTATCGATTCCTGCCTCACAATCAAAGCCACTTTTTGATTTGTTAAATGCACTGCAAGAAGTGAGTTTGCAAATCGTTTCTTGGGCGATGTTATTAGCACCATTAGCGGTATTTGGCTTAATTGCACAGTTAGTGGCAAATCTGGGTATCGAGGTGCTAGGAGGTATTGCGATTTATGTGTTTACCGTAGTGCTGGGTTTATTTATTGTCGGTTGCTTTTACTTTGCCGTAGCGAAAGTCACTTCTGGACAGCCGATTAAACAGTTTTTTGTGAACGTGAGAGAGCTGTTGTTATTGGCTTTTTCTACTAGTAGCTCGGCAGCTGTTATGCCCATTTCTTTAAGCGTGGTAGAAAACAAACTCAAGGTAAAGCCAGAAATTGCTCGCTTCTTGATTCCACTAGGTGCCACAATAAATATGACAGGCACAGCTTTGTATCAAGGTGTAGCAACTGTATTTTTAGCCCAAATTTTCAATGTTGAATTAAGTATTTTTAACTACTTATTCATTGTGACAATGTCGGTCGCTGCTTCGATTGGTTCACCGGCAACTCCGGGGGCAGGCATCATTATTTTAAGTATGGTTTTGGAAGGCGTAGGTATTCCTGCGGCGGGTATTGCTATTATTTTGGGTGTAGACCGTATTTTGGATATGTGCAGAACATCGATTAACGTACTAGGCGATGTTGTTGCTTGTACAACGGTGCAGTATTTTTCTCCACAAGAACCTAGCTAAGGACGTTGCTGCAAAATGGATCAAATCGCTCAAATATTTTCAGTAGATAATAAAATGTTAATTCTTACTCTTGTGCTGTTAGCAATAGTTGCAGTTTTATTTTCATTGAATCATTTTTTACGTGAGTATTGGCAAGAAAGAAGATTTCAATTTCAACTGACCATGTTAATACTCAGTTTATTTTCATGTGTATTAATTATTATCGTATTGCCGATTAACGAGACCTTGCGAGGGCAGTTACTCACTTTATTTGGTGTGTTATTCAGTGCCTCAATCGCTTTTTCTTCGACCACATTTATCGGTAATATTCTTGCTGGCTTTATGTTGAAAGTGATTAAAAATATAAAATTAGGTGATTACATAACAGTAAACGATGTAACGGGGCGTGCCACCGAAATGAGTTTGCTGCACGTAGAAATTCAAACCGAACAAAGTGACTTGGTGACTATTCCCAATATGATCATGGTAACTTTGCCTGTAAAGGTGGTGCGCAGCACGGGCACTATTATTTCGGTTGATGTGTCGCTGGGTTATGACGTCTCACGTTCTAAAATAGCTGACCTTTTATGTTTAGCCGTGGAAGACGCAGGACTAACAGACAGCTTTGTACAGATTAGAGAGTTGGGTGATTTTAGTGTGACTTATAGAGCAGCAGGGCGGATTAGCGATACCTCTGCCTTGTTGTCTATAAAGTCTAACTTGTATGGGGCAGTGCTTGATCGCTTACACGCTGCCAAAATCGAAATTGTGTCACCTAACTTTATGAACAGTCGCTCGGTACAAGATGTGTTAATGATACCGAAAGCGCAAAAACATTCTGGTAAAGAAAACAGTGATGGTAGCGCAGAAAAAATCATTTTTGAAAAAGCAGAAAAAGCCTCAGCGATTTCTAACATACAAACAGAAATAACCAAATTAGTCGCTATGTTAGAAAACAAAGAAGCGCCTGTTAGTGAAGAAGATAAACAGCTTACCGTGGCGAAAATAGAACAGTTGAAAGTCGAACTAAAAATAAAAGAAGAGCAGTTAAGAGAAGACGAAACAGCCCCTAATACAGCCACTGATACAGCCTAAAACTGAAGGTAATAGGTATTTATCGATGCATAATTGGGCCGATAGCTAATGCTATTCGTCATCATTCCAATCGCCTTGGTAACCGGCTGCCAAGTTTTCAAAGCGCGTATATTTACCCACAAACGATAAACGGTCGGTACCGATTGGGCCATTACGGTGCTTACCGGTAATGATTTCGGCAATGCCTTTGTCGGGCGTATCTTCGTTGTACACTTCATCACGATAAATAAAAGCAATGATATCCGCATCCTGCTCGATCGCACCCGATTCACGTAGATCCGACATTACCGGACGCTTGTTAGGGCGTTGCTCCAAAGAACGGTTTAGCTGAGACAGTGCAATAATAGGACAGCTGAATTCTTTGGCAATGGCCTTCATACTACGTGAGATCTCAGAGATTTCTTGCGAGCGGCCTTCTGACGGCCCAGACACACGCATTAACTGCATATAATCCACCATCACCAAGGCTAGGTCGTTATTGTTCTCGCGATACACCTTACGACAGCGTGCGCGCATGTCTTGTGGAGTTAATGCCGGAGTATCATCAATATAAAGAGGCAATTCTTTTAAAATAGTGACCGCAGAAGACAACTTACTCCAATCTTCTTCGATTAACTTACCACTACGAATGCGCGTTTGGTCAATTTTGCCGATCGACGATAGCATGCGCATGACAATGGATTCAGATGGCATTTCCATGCTGAACACCAAACACGGACGCTTGCTAGCAATCAATGCGTTTTCTACGAGATTCATCGCATACGTTGTTTTACCCATAGAAGGGCGTCCAGCAACAACAATCATATCGGCTGGTTGAAAGCCCGATGTGCGGTTATCGATCTCGGTAAAGCCCGAAGTCAGGCCGCTTAAACCGTCGGGCTTATTAAACAACTCATCCAGCTTGGCCAAAGTATCTTTTAGAATAGGACCAACAGAAACAGGGCCTCCTTCTTTGCGATTACCTTCTGCAATCTGGGCAATTTTTTGTTCGGCATCGGACAAAATATCAAGAGAGTTTTTACCCTCTGGCTCATACGCCGATTGGGTGATGTCGCTTGCGGCTTCGATTAAACGGCGTTGTTGCGAACGCTCTTTAACAATAACGCCATAAGCGCCACTGTTTGCAGTCGACGGGGTCATGTCGGCCAATTCGCCCAAATAGGCGATGCCACCGACATCTTCTAAAGTACCTAGTTCTTCTAATTCTTCTGCAACGGTAACCACATCGATAGGTTGCTCTTGCTCAACCAGTGATTTAATTGCACGATAAATATTACGGTGTTTGTGACTGTAAAAATCACTGTCTTCCAGAACTTCTGAAACCGATTCCCAGGCACGATTATCCAGCAGCAGTCCACCCAATACAGATTGCTCTGCATCAATAGAGTGAGGCGGGGTTCTTAGAGATAAAACGTGTTGGTCGGTCGTGTTTTCAGTCATTATTAATCTGGTCGGTAAGGCGAAAGAAGATCGTTAAAAAAATCTTGTTATGAACAAACAAAAAAAAGGCACTATTAGCTTGAGCTAATAGTGCCTTAATCTGAAACTTAGATCTAGTGCAGAAGAGATTAGTCTTCTGCAACAACCAATAGCTTCAATGTTGCAGAAACTTCTGCGTGTAACTGTACAGTGATGTCGAACTCACCTACGTTACGGATCGGGCCAGTTGGCAAGCGAACTTCAGACTTAACCAATTCAACGCCAGCTTCAGTAGCAAGCTCAGCGATGTCACGGTTGCCCAAAGAGCCAAACAATTTACCTTCGTCGCCCGCTTTAACAGCAACAGTCAATTCGATTTCTTCGATCTTAACTTTACGAGCTTGAGCAGCTTCTAACTTAGCAACAGCGGCTTTTTCAAGTTCTGCGCGACGAGTTTCAAACTGTTCTACATTTGCTTTAGTAGCAGGAACTGCTTTGCCTTGTGGCAAAAGAAAGTTACGTGCGAAACCTGGCTTAACAGTAACTTGGTCACCTAGGCCGCCTAATTTTGTAACTTTTTCTAATAGAATAACTTGCATAATAATATCCTTAGCACTACAGAGCCGAGACCTTTTGGGTTCACTCAGCTGTGTCTTTTAATCTACCTCTAATATCGATAACACTATCAATCAGAGAGATAAAAATTAGTAATGTGAATAGGTAAGGACCCAGTAGAAATACGCTTATATAAAACGCAAACAACCATTGTTTACCTAAGTTTTTCATCCCAACAATACCGTGTACAAATGCAACGCCGGCAATGACAAGAGGAATGGTTAAAATGGGCAGAATGCCACTTATTAACGGTGGAAGGCTAGAGCCAAAAAACAGCAATAAAACAACGCCAGAAACATAACCAACAGGAAGTTTTAAGGCATGAAATTCTTCACTATAACCACCAGGGTTATAAAAAGCGGCTTGCCACCAACGCGCTAATAATAAACACAAAACCATGACCATAGTTTGCACTGCGGCCAATGCCCCTACCATTAACGGGCCAACTTTAGGCTGAATGCTATGCCAAAGCTCAAGGTTGTCCTTTAAAGCTTCTGCTAGCATGGCTTCACTTTGCTTTTGCACTTCTACTAATACCTCAGGCATTAACATCGGTAGGGCAAAGTAAATCAATACGCCAATACCACTAGCGCTCATAAGCGTTAATCTAAGATCAATGCTAGAACGTAAGATAATCGCTAAAGTCGAAGCGCCAAGGGCTGTAAGAAGGGGCGTTGAATCCCCCATAGCCAACCAAGCAAATGCTGGCAAGCTACCCCACAAAACCACATTGGCGGCTTCTTTTGCTCCATGACGCAATATAGAAAGCGCCATGAGAGCAGCGCCCAACCAAAATAAAAGAGGGACAAGCAGCGTACCCACAATCGCAATGATTGCGTTTAGCGGTTTATCCATGCTCCATTTAGCTAGGGCTGTAAACATTATTACTCAACCGTCGCTTATTTATGAGCGTCAGTGTATGGCAATAAAGCAATGTAACGAGC
>OJHO01000571.1_pt1 | contig 15063 bp, 9 predicted proteins | sample 1595311 | NCBI WGS metagenome assembly OJHO01 (sample SAMN05416879, study PRJEB24817) | seawater metagenome | isolation source: Sea water | place: Canada:Atlantic | collected 2013-11 | reverse complement strand
ATGCCGCTATTCCTTTATTAAGTATTTTATCCTTGAAAAATAATCGAATCGCTTGAACTTGTTCAGCTGAACTTTCCAAACGATTAAAAATTTTGCGAAAGGCCAAGCCTTCGCTATGAGTCTGTAAATACCAGCTCACGTGCTTGCGTGCTATGCGCACACCTAAATAGTCACCGTAAAAGGTGTAGAGCCCTGCAATATGCTCTAATAAAATGGTTTCGATTTCAGACCAATCAGGAGCTGCTATGAGCTCGCCAGTTGCCAAGTAATGGGCAACCTGTTTGAAAATCCAAGGCTGACCTTGGGCGGCGCGACCGATCAAAACACCATCGGCGCCGGTAAAGTCCATTACTTCAGCCGCTTTAATAGCGCTGGTAATATCGCCGTTAGCAAAAACAGGAATACCTGCCTGTTGCTTGATATCACGAATGGTATGGTATTCAACTTCACCACTGTAAGCACAGTCACGGGTTCGGCCGTGGACCGCGAGCGAGACAATACCCGCCTGCTCTGCGATTTCTGCGATTTTGGGTGCATTCTTATGCTCAGGGGCCCAGCCCGTGCGCATTTTTAAACTAACCGGAACATTCACGGCTTCAACGACGGCGTGCAGTATTTCGCTCACCAGTCCTTCATCTTTCATCAAAGCTGAGCCTGCAGCTTTGTTGCAGACTTTTTTAGCAGGGCAGCCCATATTGATATCGATGATCTGAGCACCGTTCTCAACATTAAATAGTGCCGCATCGGCCATTGATTCTGGATCGCCACCGGCAATTTGCACAGCAATCGGCTCAGGTTCGCCTTCATGGTTCAATCTAAGCTGTGACTTTCGTGTATTACGCAACTTAGGATTGCTTGAAACCATCTCTCCAACCACTAAACCAGCACCCAAACGTCGGCAAAGCTGCCTAAACGGAAGGTCGGTCACCCCTGCCATGGGTGCAAGCACCACGGGGTTTGGCAGTTGGTAAGGACCAATCATTATCATAAGGAATGTATGACTTCTGGTTAAAAAATGCGCGATGGAAAAGTCGGCGTATAATACTCATATCAAGGGGATGAATAAAGGCCTATTGGGCAGTTTTTAGTGAGATTTTTGCAACTAAAAAGCTTGACTCGAGAAATTGAGCCTTTTATCGATGATTGTCGATAAAAGCAGCTCAATTTATTAGGCAGTATCAGAAATTTGTAGAGTTTTGTTAATGGTTGCCGACAAGTTCAATGCGATAGCCGACGGCTTCTGCTCCAGGGCTCGCGATTTCAATGGCAATATGAACGGGAACGTTCAGTGGCATGATGTTAGAACCGGCCAGCTCACCTGCTAGGTATTCTTTAGGCTTAAAGTGACGAGAGGCGAGGGTCTGCTCATTAAGACCAGTAAAGATCAGATTGAGGTCTGGGAATGGCTGCTCATAATCGGCATGGTTGATAATGAGAGTATCAATGTACAGCGCATTTTTAACTTTAGGGTGAGGGCGTACCATAAAATGCTGGGTATTCATTTTTTTAACATTTTGAATCGCAGGCAGTTGGCAATTAAGTAACTGGCAGCTTGCTGCATAAACTGGGCGGTAATTAGGATTACGTGACCATGAGTCGAATTTGAAATATCCGACTTGAGCAATTAAAGCAAAAATCATCACAATCGCGCCACTCAACCACAACCAAAGGAAATTAGGCTGGCTTGTATCAGATGCTTTCTGTTTTTTCTTATTCTCTAAATTCAATGGCTCATCAAGTAGGTCATTTACAGAGCCTGCAATTGAGAGTTCAATCTCTACAGTATCGTGGCTATGCCCATCGTCGCCACCAAGTTGAAATTGATCACTTTCGGGTTCATCCTCCAAAGAAGGCACAAAATCATCTTCTTGTTTGGCAACATATTCTTTTTCAAAACTCATATCGATGTCTTCGATTAAATCGTCATCGATATCTAACAGGGCTTCAGCCCAGGATTCATCTTCAGGATCGCTTTTTTTACTTGGCTTTTTGTCATCTTCCATCAAGATTGCAGCCCAAGCGTCATCGGTGCTGTCATGGCTACCGAATTTGTCACTGCCTAATTCAATATCGTGATCATCGTCCATGATAAAGCGCGATGTATTACGATCATCTTGTACGCCGAAAATGGAGTCATCTAATTGCAGGCTATTCTCAAAGGTTTCATTGCTATCACGATCAGGTTGGCGAATACCAAAATCTTCAAAAGGATCGTCATTGATTTGATCTGGGATATCGTCAAAAAGGCCATCGTCGACATTGAAGTCTTTCTTGGTTGAGGCGGGCGCTGGTTCTTCTTTTGGGTGCGGTGTTATGTGATCAGCCGCAGGAAACTCAATTTCTTCAACCTTGGTTTCATGAGTCTCAGGCTCTTGTGAAAGAGGCTCTTGTGTAGGAGATTCTTGAGTCGTAGAGGCAGAAATAGGAGATGCTGGAACTGGAGTATTAGTGGCTACTTCGGAGACCTTAGCACCACTGACAAGATGATCAGCCGCTTTAAATACTTGCAAACAAGACCCGCACCGAACGGCACCTTTCGCGGCCGCTAATTGCTCTAAGCGGATTCGAAAGGTGGTCTGGCAATGTGGGCAGCGAGTAATGTTTGTCTCAGCCATAGCTACTAATATCCTTTGCTCTTATTACAGGCAACTTTTTTATTATTTAAAGTTTTGTGCCAGTTAAGATGATCCAATCATCTAATTGTTCCATTCCGTCCATATTAAACCATGGTTCATACGCTGCGCGCACTTCGTCAGCTTGATGGCTTAATAAACCCGACAAGGCGAGTTTACCGCCACTTTTTGTCAGGGTGGCAATGTTTTCGGCCAGAGAAATTAATGGCCCTGCTAAAATATTGGCCACCATAATGTCGGCTTCAATTTTATGGGTATTCTCAGGTAATACTACGTCATACTGATCGGCAGAAATACCATTACGTTCTGCATTTTGACGAGTCGCTAATAAGGCCTGCGGGTCATTATCAACCCCTAGCATGCGCTCACTACCTAACAATAAAGCGGCAATACCTAAAATACCACTGCCGCAGCCATAATCGATAATCAGCTCGCCACCTTCAACCTGCTTATCCAAAAAGCGTAAGCAATGAGCGGTCGTTGGGTGTGTGCCAGTGCCAAACGCTAGGCCAGGATCAAGCATGAGGTTCACTGCATTTTTGTCTTCAGGCTCTTTCCAGCTAGGGCAAACCCATAAACGGTCGCCAAACGGCATGGCATGGAAGTTATCCATCCAGGCACGTTCCCAATCTTTATCTTCTACTAATTCAAGCTTATGTTCAGGAAAAGCTTTTCCTTGCATGGCAGGGTCGAATGAAAAAAGGTTTTTCATGTTGGCAATTAGCACATCGCCATTGATTTCAGCATCGAATAAACCGATTACAATCGTTTTATCCCATACCGGCATCGTGCCTAATTCTGGTTCTAAAATGGGTTGGTCTGCACCGTCTTGCAAGGTAACTGCTTGTGCACCTTCCAGTAACATAGAATCTTCGATGATTTCTATTTGATCAGGCAGTACTTCAACTTTAAGTTGTATCCAAGCCATTAGCTTTGTCCTTTTAACTGTACTAGTGCACTCGCAAGTGCCAATTCATAACCTTGTGGACCTAAGCCACAAATGACGCCAACGGCTTTATCAGAGAAGTAAGAATGCGCGCGAAAGTCTTCACGGGCATGAACATTGGAAATATGAACTTCAATGAATGGGATATTAACCCCTAAAATAGCATCACGAATGGCAACGCTGGTATGAGTAAAAGCGGCAGGATTAATAATAATGAAATCAATTCCTTCACTGCCAGCTTTATGAATGCGCTCAATGATTTCGAATTCAGCATTTGACTGGAAACAGTTCAAATCGGCATTGGCCGCAGCGGCTTGCTTAATCAAAGACTGTTCAATGTCTGCCAGAGTGGTATGGCCATAAACCCCTGGTTCACGCGTACCCAATAGATTCAGGTTAGGACCATTTAATACTAAAATTGAAGGCATACTGTGCTCCGCCATGATGTGCTCCGCATAGGTATCACATGGGATATTACGAAATACAAAAAATCATAATGTTAACTATTGGCGGGAGTTTGCACAAAAAGCGGCTAGGGGTCTAGTCCCTAATGCCTCTAATCCTTAGCAGGGCACACTTTTACGCAGTTTCGCCCCGCTCTTTTAGCTAAATACATGGCTTGATCCGCTAATTCGATCAATTCATTGCTGCTTTGACCTTTGTGCAAAGCAATGCCGCAAGAGAACGTTGAGTTAATCGCGGCAATGCCACCATGAAGGATGTGAGAGAAATTATTGCGAATTTCGTTCATTATATTTTCTGCATCATCGAGTGTCACATTAGGTAAAACAATGGCGAATTCTTCTCCGCCGTAACGACCGACAAAGTCTGTTTTACGTAACCTTTGAGTCAAAAACAACGCTAAGTTTTTGATCACTTCATCACCAATCGGATGGCCATGATTATCATTTACCTGTTTAAAGTGGTCGATATCAATCATAACAAAGCAGAGTGAGGTTTTATTGCGTAAACAGACCTTAATTTGTTCATCCAAGGCTTTCAAAATATGAGTATGATTATACAAACCGGTTAGGCTATCACGGGCAATAAGATGGCTTAAATCACGAGCTCTCGTTCCTCTTGTGCGAATTGTCGATAATAAATGGCGTGGATCTACAGGTTTGGTTAAAAAATCATCACCTCCCTCCGACATTGCAGCTAATTGAAGCTCAATATCTTCCTCTCCAGACAGAAAAATAATGGGAATGTTAATGTAATGAATATCTTGGCGGATGACCTTTGCTAGCTCAACGCCGTTACAGCCTGGCATGTACATATCCATCAAAATCATCTCTGGCTGAAACGATTCCAAAACATTCCAAACGTCCATTGGATCGGTCACTTTTTCAGTAATCATGCCGGCCGTATTTAAGGAACGTTCAGCAAAGAGCGCCTGTGATTTTGAATCATCAACAATGAGTATGCGAAAAGGTTGTTCAGGAACTAGGTTCACCAAACTTTCTAGTTGAGTGATGATGGCTTGCGGCGCAAGGCTTTCAAAGCTGCTAATGCCCCCTAAACGTAAACACTGAAGTTTTTGCTTAAGTGTCATCCCATGAGAGCTGTAAAAAATGATGGGAATCATGGGTGTTGCTGTTTTTACGACCCCCGCTTCTTTTACTCCTTGGTGCTCGGCAATAATAGCTAAACCATTATCAGCTTCAATAAAATCAATATCGATAATGATTGCCATTGGATGACGCTTACTAATGGCATTATGAAGTTCTTCTTGTGTCGTGAAAAGCTCGGCCCTTAAACCAAAATACTCCATTTGCTGTGCCAGTTGGATAGCGTTATCGGAGTCATTCAAAGCCATGTAGATCGGCTTCTTAACAACGATCATCTTTTCGGGCTTATTACTCTGATCATTTCTACGTAAAACCCCTTGGCTTAGCTGCAGCATCAAATCATTCAAGGTTTTAAGCTCTTCACTACTGGGGTGGCAGGTGTTTTTGACCTTAGAAAGAGTTGAATCAAGCTGTGTTGCAATCTCCACATACTTGGGTGAGTCGAAGCGCTGAGCAAAGCGTAATAATTTTTCATTCGCTTGTAGAAGGTCAGAGACATGCTCTTGCTGCCAATGATTATCATGCAGGCAGCGCCACAGATCTAGGAGATGCCTAGCTTGGTGCGTAACTCTTGTAGAAAAGTGCTGCTTGAGCTTTTCGCTTTTTGAAATATCCATGATGATCTATATCGCAAATGTTGTTAATAAGCCTAGCAGAAATACGGTTATTTGCTGGCTATTAGAAGAAAGTTATAGAAAACCTATTAACGACACCCCAGTGTCTGTTTCTGTGTCCTATAGTTAACCGAATAGCTAAGCAAATAGCTAAGCAAATAGTTAAGTAGATAGTGAAATAAATAGCTAAATAATATTCAGCAACCCATGAGAGAAAATTCTTGCTTGAAGGACTAAAAAAACGAGCCAAAGGGGTGTTAGCCCGATTAATAAAAGGGGGCACCTCAGCCCTGCTTTTATGTGTGTTCGTTCTATTACAAGCAGATGATCAACAATGGATCAGCAAAGAGTTGTTTAAGTCTGCTCGGCAAGATTTTGGTAGTGGAGCTGAGCAGCGACTACGAGATTGGCAAGCACTCTATCAGGACTTACGGGGCAAAGACGAAGATGAACAGTTACGAGCGGTGAATCATTTTTTCAATAATGCAGTGAATTATGTCAGCGACGAAAAACACTGGGGTCAAAAAGACTATTGGGCAACCCCGTATGAATCACTGACAACACACGGTGCTGACTGCGAAGACTTTGTGATCGCAAAATATTACACTTTAAAAGAACTGGGTGTAGAGGTTGAAAAATTGCGAATAACTTACGTTAAAGCATTACGGATTAATCAAGCCCACATGGTACTGACCTATTTCCCTACGCCCGATGCGATTCCTTTGGTATTAGATAACCTAATCGGAAAGATATACCCTGCTAATCGACGTACCGATCTTGAGCCTGTGTATAGCTTTAATGCATCTGGAATGTGGTTAGAAAGAATGAAAGGGCAAGGGATTCGAATGGGAAATCCTAACAAACTCGATTTATGGACCGGTTTACGGCTCAGAATGTCTGCTGAAGGCATGGATATTTAGGCTTAAGGCTTAGGTTTAAAGGCTTAGGTTTAAAGACTTAGGTTTAAAGACTTAGATTTAAAGTCTCAAAGCCCAACGCATAAAATCTATTAATGGAACCTGAATTAGACGAAAGTCTAAAATAAGGCCTTACTCGTAAGGCGCAACAAGGAAATGAACATGACATTAAAACGTCAACTTAGCTTGATGGCGAGTGCACTGATTTTGCTGCTATTAACCGGAAATTTGTTTCTCACGCTAACGAATTCTAGTAATTATTTTGAGCAGCAGTTGAATGCCCGTGCTTATGACGCCGCAACATCGCTCGCATTATCCATGTCGAATGCGGTCGCCGATGGCGATAAAGTTAAGCTGGAGCGGATGATTGATGTTTTATTCGATCGAGGGTTCTTTTCTGAAATATCACTACAGCTTTTAGATGGCAGTCGGTTGCAGCGAAAAGTGCAGCCACTTACACAAAACGGTGCGGCGCCAGAGTGGTTTGTCGATGTGGTTGATCTGGCGGTTATACCGGCTTATACCGATGTAACTCAGGGCTGGCAGCGACTAGGTAGTCTAATGGTAAAAAGTCATACCGACCTTGCCTACCAAGATTTATGGAGCATCATAAAAGCTGAAGTCATCTGGTATCTATGGATGGCACTGGTTAGCTTAATCAGTTTGCAAATAATTCTACGCTGGATGTTCAAACCATTAGAGCGAGTTGAACAGCAAGCATTGGATATCAGTGAGCGAAATCTATACGAGCAAGAAAAGCTCCCGCGAGCTCGTGAACTAAGACGCGTCGTACTAGCGATGAATCAAATGGTCAGAAAACTCAAAACAATTTTTGCTGAACAATCCGCCATCACAGAAAAGCTTCGGGAAGAGAACTACCAAGATGATGTCTCACAGCTACTAAATCGACGCGGTTTTGATCAGCGCTTGCAGCATATTTTACAGCAATCTGATGGCTATAGCGGTGTGCTTGTTCTGATGCAGGTTCAAGAGTTTTCTCAATATAATCAAGAGCAAGGTCGTGAGGCTGGCGATGAAATTCTGTTTAGAATTGGGGAGATCTTTAATCAATGGCACCGCGATCATAATGACGTCATCATTAGTCGACGAACGGGCGCTGACTTTTCTCTGTATATTCCTGCGACAGACTTAATCCATGGTGAAGAGTTAGTTGAGCAATGTTTTAACTTACTCTCAACAACGGTACTGACTCAGCGTGGTGGGCTGAATTTTCATTTTGGCGCGGTGTTTATAGAACGATCCTTAGTGGTAGAGGGAACACAAACAGAGCACCCATTAACGTTAGTTGATGCACTCAGTAAAGCTGATGTAGCATTACGCCAAGCACAAACACAGCATATAAGCCGCTATGGGTTTTATGCTGAATCCACTCAAAATGATATTGAACGTACGGCAAGCGAATGGAAAGGTGTATTAGAGACAGTACTGCAAGAAGAAAGTATCGAATTGCATTACCAGCCCATTTTAGATTCAAAAGGCGAGAAAGTAATACACTTTGAAGTGCTTAGCCGAATTTACGACCAACAAGGCATTATTTCAGCCGCCCGTTTTTGGCCTATGGTCGAACGACATCAATTGACGCCTAACTTTGATTTATTAGTCATTAAAACATTGTTAGGGCAGCTTCAGTCTTCGGCCAATGTTCAGCATGAGGCAGATAAAAAATTCTGCATTAACTTATCTGCAGGGTCTGTATTGTCTGAAACCTTTCATGACCAGTTAGAAGAGCTATTAGCGCTTTACCCGCAATGGCGAGAGCTTTTATGCATTGAAATCTCAGAGTGTTCAATATCACATATAGAATTCCCTCTGGCCCGTTTGGCTCATCGCTTAAAGTCACAAGGGGTTGATTTAGGAATCGACCAGGTAGGAACGGGTTCTTTAGCGTTCGCTTATTTGCAGCGGCTTCCACTGAGCTACTTACGCATTGCAGGCAGCTTTAACCGAGGATTACATCTAGCGCTCGATCATAAATTTTTTATTCAGTCTATGGTACAAATTGCGCATAACCTAGATCTTCAGGTATTGGGGGAAGGGGTAGAAAACGAAGATGATATCAAGGCTTTAAAGCAGACGGGCGTTGATGGCATGGGAGGATATTACTTCACTCCACCCATTAACGACCTAAATAAAGCGCTTGAATGGCGCGTTAAATCGAAATGATTAAAACCAAAAATTTAATAGCTATAAAATACTTATAAAAAGGCTTTAAGGTATCACTGCGACAATCTGTCTCTGGTGTTCAATGACGAACGGGGTAAAATACCCCGCTTATTTCAGCAGTCTTTAAACAAGCAGGTTTTCTATTTTGGCGACTAAACATCAAGCAGTTCGGATTATTACTATACTATCTAGCTTACTACTCAGTACATCTGTTTTTGCAGAGCTGGTGGTTGAGGATGGTTTTGTGCGTAAACCTATTCCGGGTCGTAGCATGAGCGCTGCGTTTATGACAATCAGTAATACTGGAACTGAAGATGTTGTTTTAACCACAGCCGCAATCGATGGTGCAAAGAATGTTGAAATTCATACTCACAGTCATCAAGATGGCGTGATGCGAATGCGTCAACTGCATTCATTAGAAATCAAGTCAGGGCAGGCGGTCAGCCTTGAACCTGGTGGACTTCACTTGATGGTATTCGGCATTCAGGCATTACCTGCAAAGCCAAACTTAACCTTGTGCGATGAGGCTAAGCGCTGCTACCAGTTTCCTTTGGCCGTTCGAGACTTAGTGAAGCGCTAATCTTTGAATCCGACGCATTAGACACCTTGCTTCAACTTCCCACATTTTAACTTACCTCGCCTTGGCCTGAGTAGCCCTTTGCCATGGCGCTGTCAGTTTAGTTAGTTTAGGTAGTAACTCACGGCGGCTTTAATGTCAGCGGGTTTGAAGGGTTTACTAAGAACATCAACAGCACCCAAAGATCTAAATAATTCGACCTCTTCGCTATCTTTTTCTGCGGTGACTATAATCACAGGAACCGACTTAATCCCTTCCATTGTAACCATGTTGCTAATGCGCTTGAGAACTTCCTTGCCGTCCATACCTGGCATTTGGTTGTCTAGCAATACAATGTCAGGCAGCCAATCTACAAATAATTCCAAGGCATCAGGTCCATTACTGACTTCCATGCACTCATAACCCGCAGTGCTTAGTATTTTATTTAATAACAAACTATTGACCTTGATGTCGTCGACAATGAGTATTTTTCCTAGCCCCTGAGAAGGAATACATTTTATTGATTCATCTTTTGATACCGATTCGTCAGAAGAAAGACCAGCTGTTTTATAGGTAGGCGTTAAATTTAGATGTTTAGCGATTAATTTTAATAGTTGATTGCGCTTGAAGGGTTTGCTCAAAAAGTCATCAGCCCCTTGTTCTAGAATACTTTCTTGCTCCGACTTAAATACGCTGGCACTCACGGCAATGATTGGAATTGCTGCGCCACGTTCAGTCGCTTTGATAGCCCGAATGGCATCCAATCCCCCCATTACTTGCATGCGAATATCCATAAGAATGAGATCGGGTCGCTGTTGCTCAGCAACGGCGCACGCCTGTAAACCATCACAGGTTTCAATAATATTGAAACCAAGAGGTGCAAGGGTTTTGTGAATAAGTAGGCGGTTATTCTTAACATCATCAACAATTAGAATGGTTTTATTGCAGGTTTGATCTTCTGAAAAACTCATGATTTCATGATTGGACTCGTAGTGACTCTGCTCTTCTGCTTCCTTAACTTTTAAAGTGACACAAAAAGTAGTTCCGACCAGCCTTTCGCTAGAAAAGCTAATATCTCCTCCCATTAATTGCGCATACTCACGCGCGATGACCATACCGAGTCCCGTGCCACCAATACTTTTTAGGCCAGATTCAGTCTGTTCAAATACAGAGAAAACTTTATGTCTTTCTTCTGGTGATATCCCTAAACCGGTATCCTCAATCTCTATAGTCAGTAAAAGAGCATTCGGTTCTTCTTGGGTTGGCCATTTGTCTGAGCGAACTCGTAAGTTGATGCTGCCATCTTGTGTAAATTTAACCGCGTTACCCAACAAATTAGTCAATATTTGCCTAGTTTTTCCTTCATCACCATGAATATAAAAAGCGGTTTCCTCATGAATGTCGAGATTCAGTATTAATCCCTTTTGATCTGATAGGCCTCTAAAGGTTTGCTCAACTTCATTAAATAACTTTCTTAAATTGAAGTTGCTATTAACTAGCTTGCTGTGTCCTGCCTCAATTTTTGAAATATCTAGAATATTATTGATTAATAACAGTAAGTTGTTACCTGCGGTATTAATGATCGAAAGCGTATGCTTGTCGTCATTTTTAATATTAGAGCTTTGCTGTAATAGCTCAGAAAAACCCAAAATAGCATTCATCGGAGTGCGTATTTCGTGTGACATATTGGCCAAAAAATTCGTCTTAGCTGAGTTAGCAATTTCTGCGGTTTCTTTAGCACTTACGAGTTCTTCGGTTCGTTCATTGACTCGCTGCTCTAACTCTAAGTTGGTATTACGAAGATTATCTGCGAGCTCCTTTTCTGTTAGCGCTTTTTCTTTGCGAATAATATTAATTTTTTCGGCCATCGCAAGGGATAGTAATATCATTTGTGTGATTAACCCCAATCGCACCCAAATCGTTGGTTCTTCAATAATACCGATATCTAAGCGCGAAAGAGGGAACATCGAAAAACCAATAATATGAAAGGTCCAAGAGAGTGTATACGCTGGCGCTGCGGAACAACCTTGGTACCAGCGAATGCAGCCAGAAACTAGCATTAAGATGAGTGTGGCAATTAAATAAAATTGAAAAAATACAATGGCGCTAGAGTAGGGGAATATTAAGAACGCAACCAGTAGCGCAAGCCAACCCCATAGGCCAATTATATTAATAACATACAGGCGTGGAGCTTGAGAACGAAGCTTTAGAATATAATTGGTTAGCAGTAAAACGGAAGAAAACGAGATAGCAAAGGCAACCGGAATAAGTGTTGGCCATGTCAAGTTGGGGAATACATACTGTGGAAGCAAGCCTTCGTAATACGTTGCCCCTATGGCTGCACCGAGTAGATAAATCGAATAATACACATAGCCCTTATCTCTGAGGATCAGTGCAAGTAAAAAACTATAGCCAAACATGATGAGCATTCCACCATAGGTAGCCCCTAGTATTAATAGCTTAAAGAGGCCCTCTGTGGCATGGGACTCTACAGAGTCGAGTGTTAACTTCAGGATCATTGGCGCTTGGTTTTCAAAACGAAGGTAAAATGTCTTTGTTTCTGCGGGGTCAGGCATATAAATACGAAATACAAATTGACGACTATCGACGTCGCGGGTAGAAAAAGGGCGGCGATTCCCCGTCTTTATGCTCGAGTACCCACCCTCGTCGGGGAGGTAAAGGTCAACAAAGTTAAAGTTGGTCAGCCCAAGAGATAAGCGCCAATCCTTAATGCGTACATTCTGATTGGTAAGCGATAGCTTGACCCAATAGGCAGAGTCAGTGAAGCCAAAGTGAGGTAGCGCTTGCTGGCTGGCTTTGAATTGATTTTGGAATTGAGGCGCGCTGACATCATCAATGGTTAAGCGCTTATCTTTATCTTCAAAAAACTCAAGGTGCATGCCAAGTGGGTAGCTTTCTTGTGATCCCGTTAAAACGAGCGGGTCTTGTGCCTGCACAGTTATACTCAGGAACAAACACAAGAACAAGCACATGAATAAACGCAAACTGTATGTCACTAAATGCACAATATAGGCACCTTAATAAAGGCTGCTTTAAGACTGAATTTAAATAAACGAAGGTGTAACTAAAGCAAGTAAGCAGCGCTATCTTAAATATAGCTGATAAATGCACAACCTGCAGGAAAGTTAACGGCTTCGCAGGTACCTTGTATAGAGGAAATTGACAAGAAATGAACACTCTTCTTGTAGAATTCGTCACGAACGAGCATGCTGAGCGCAATCCCCTTCAGATAGACTTTTAGGTCAGCAATTCCATGGATTTTATAGATTATTACACAGTATTAGGCGTCGACAGTGATGCGGATGAAGCAACGATCAAAACCGCTTACCGTAAATTAGCGCGAAAATACCACCCAGACGTCAATAAAGATGCCGGTGCGGAAGATAAGTTTAAAGAAATTGCCGAAGCGTATCACGTGCTTAAAGACAGTGAGCGCCGAGCAGAGTTTGATGATAATAAAAAATATGGTGGTCGCAGTGGTGGCTTCCAGTCTCAGGGTAGATCTTCTGGCTTTGGCGGCCAAGGCGGTTTTGAAGGCGATTACTCTGACTTCTTTTCTTCTTTTGGTGGTGGCCAAGGTTTTGGTCAGCGCCAGCCGCGACCTGTGCGTGGCCAAAATGTTGAGCTTGAGGTATCTGTTGGCTTGGCCGAAATACTCGAAGTTAAAGAAGAGACAGTTTCTTATACGCTATCAAATGCGGATGGCACTGGCACCAAAAAGAATTTGAAAGTTAAAATTCCTCAAGGGGTTGTTGATGGAGAAAAAATTCGGGTTGCGGGTCAAGGCCATGCAGGGCGTAATGGTGGCAGTGCAGGTGACTTGTTTCTTCATATTAAAGTGTTGGCGCACCCGTACTTTGAGAGAAAGGGGCAAGATATTGAGCTTATTATGCCGATTACTCCTTGGGAGGCTGCGTTAGGTGCGAAAATTACTGTGCCAACGCTAACCGGAAAAATTAGTTTAACCGTGCCAGCGAATACCTCTTCGGGTAAAAAGTTCCGAATTAAGGGGAAAGGCTTAAATACCAAAACAGTAACCGGTGATTTTTTAGCCATTGTTAAAATAGCGTTGCCAGCAACAATGAGCCCTGAAAGTGAGGCCTTGTGGAAGCAGTTGGCAGAAACAGAAGCCTTTAACCCGCGAGAAGTGTGGGGGAGTTAAGGATAGAAGCAATGGACTGTCAGCAAAGTAATGATGTAACAATGGTGATTATTTTTTGCTAAAGACATGTTGATATTAACGTAAATATAAGTTGTAAACCCCATGGCTTAGGCGTAAAACGGCTAGAGTTAATTAAATCGTTAATTAACTCTTTGATCGAGTAATTGATTGTAATATCAAACTCATATCGAGTGCCGTATTTGGTTGATTCAGGTAGTCGGAAAACCTCGCACTACCGAATAACATTGTCTAAAAGGAAAGGCCGTGTATAAAACGCTTATTGTCGTTGATACAGAAGATTCACCGCTGAAAGATCAGTTTTCAGATGTCATAAGCTTTGAAAAATATTTACGTGATTACCCTAAGGTCAACGAACCGCAAACACGGCTAATCAACCTCTGTGATACCGAACATTATCTAAGCAAAGGCTACTATTGTTCCTTGTTGGCAGAAGCCCGCAAGCATGTAGTATTGCCTAGCGTAAAAACCATTAACAACCTGCGCAACGAAGTTGACTTGCAGTCGTTGGTTCCTTTGATTTCTGGTTTTACCGAAAGCTTGGACCAAAGTATTTGGATTTATTTTGGCAAGACTCACGGTTTAAACCAAGGCCACAATCAAGCTCAAATAAAAGGTCTGAAGACGTTCGCGAAAAAGCTATTCCAAGAATACCCCTCGCCGATTATTAAACTCAATATCAGCCATGATTCGGCGACTAGTTCGGCTAATAGTTCGGGCATCCGTACAGGTATGACTGTCAGTATCGAGCGCTGTGCGCCGAATGCTTTGCCTGAAAACGAACAAGTTATCTTCCTTGAACAGCTAAAAGACTTTACCCAAACTGTTTGGCGCATGGGCAGTGGTGCAAAACGCCATCGCTGGGATATGGCGATTCTGGTTAATCCAGAAGAAAAAGTGCCGCCGAGTAATAAAGATGCGTTAAGTCGCTTTGTTAAAGCAGCGGCTAAGCAGGGAATTAATGCTGAAATCGTATCGTATTCACAGATTACTAATATCAATCAATACGATGCCTTGTTTATTCGTGAAACTACCGCGATTGATCATCATACCTATCGTTTGGCATGCGAAGCTGAAAAGAACGGCATTGTGGTCTTAGATGATCCAACGTCTATCTTACGTTGCTGTAATAAAGTGTTTTTGCACGACGCGTTTAGCTATCAAAAAGTCCCTTCGCTTAATACTGTAGTGGTGAGTGATGCCAGTGCAGAAACGGTCGCAAAACTGCGTGACGAAATGGGCTTTCCTTTAGTTTTGAAAATGCCAGAAGGGTCTTTTTCTAATGGCGTTTATAAAGTTAAAACCGAAGAAGAGTTAACAGAAAAATTATTGGAGCTGTTAGCTGAGTCGGCCTTGGTATTAGCGCAGGAATATTGCTTCACTGATTATGATTGGCGCATTGGGGTTTTAAATGGCCGTGCGATTTACGCGTGTCGTTACAAGA
>OJHO01000570.1_pt1 | contig 15084 bp, 10 predicted proteins | sample 1595311 | NCBI WGS metagenome assembly OJHO01 (sample SAMN05416879, study PRJEB24817) | seawater metagenome | isolation source: Sea water | place: Canada:Atlantic | collected 2013-11 | reverse complement strand
CGAGATTGCCTCTTGTCTCGTGGGCTCGGAGATGTGTATAAGAGACAGGGTAAGTGATGTATATGTTTTTGTGTCATTTTCATTAACGCATCGTAAGCGGTGCTATTAATATCTATGGTGGTCATATCGTCCGTCATAATTGCACTAACGGGTTGTTTTATACTTAACCCTTGCGCCACACATCGACGACGAATGTCTTTATCGGTGACTATGCCTAATGGATGTTCATTATCAGCAACTACTAAACAAGAAAAGCCTTGTTCGGTCATCAAAATAGCTGCTTGTTGAATCGTTTTATTCGGACTAATCGTTACTACAGGGCTGTGATAAAAATTATCAATTGGGCTATTCAATAAGGACGAGTTTACTATTGCTTCTTCATTTACTTGCAACATTTTTTTATTCAGTCTTTGCTCTGAAGTGTGTTGAAAGTAGGCGATTACATCAGGATACTCTTTAATTAATTGCTGAAAATTATTGTAATTAATCCCATAGAGTAAGGTATCTTCATCTGAAGCAATATTTGGGGGTGTATGCCTATGTTGACTCAAACAAAAAGCCGAACATATCTCCCCTTCACTATACTTTGCTAATAACTTTTCATCTTCGCTAAAGTAACTTAAAGCACCCTTGCGAAGTATGTAGATATTCGCTTCTTCATTGTTTGTGGCTGACAGTGATTGGCCGCGACGAACATAACTAATGCTGATCTCTTTTACTATTTGCTCAATGATATTACTCGGCAATAAGTCCAAAGGAGGAATCGCTTGAATAAATTCGCTGATTTCACTTAATGCTGAGTCCATAACAATATCCCAAGTAAATACACTTACTGTATTTAGGGGAATTGTGTGACTTAAGTCAACCGTTAGAATCGCGTTCTAGACTAAAGTTTAATATAAGCGCTGAAATAATATTGCTAGTGTGTAACTTAGAGTAGGTTAAGTATTCATTTATCCAATGTTGGTTTTACCAGCGGGTCGAATTAATAGTCAACCTCTCTTAAACAACAGGTAATACCGATTGAAAATCAATTTGGTATATAGCGTATAAAAATCATAAAACGCTGTGCTTATTAAGCTGATTATGTTTGATAAGAATAATTGCTAGGAGAGAATGATGGAAGGTAATGCAACATATTGGACAGAGAATCTGCGCCTAATATTTATATGTCTTGCTGTCTGGTTTGTAGTTTCGTTTGGCTTTGGCTTATTGCTTGTAGAGCCATTAAATGAGATTCGATTGGGTGGGTACAAACTAGGTTTCTGGTTTGCACAACAAGGTTCGATTTACACATTTGTCGGTTTAGTTTTTTGGTATACCAAGAAAATGAACGACCTTGATAAAAAATATAACGTGGAGGAATCATAATGGATGAGTTAAAAATCTATACATACATAGCCGTATTTGGTTCTTTTGCTATTTACTTTGGTATTGCTTGGTGGGCTCGTGCGGGCTCAACCAGTGACTTTTATGTTGCTGGTGGAGGTGTAACGCCAATGCAAAATGGTATGGCTATTGGGGCTGACTGGATGAGTGCCGCGTCATTTATTTCAATGGCAGGTATGATTTCATTTTTAGGATACGGGGGCTCTGTATTCCTAATGGGTTGGACCGGTGGCTACGTACTATTAGCTATGCTATTGGCTCCTTACATGCGTAAACATGGTAAGTTTACCGTACCAGAGTTTATTTATGACCGTTATTATTCTAAAACAGCGCGTGTCGTTGCCGTTGTTTGTTTAATTATCGCTTCTTTAACCTATATCATTGGTCAAATGAAAGGTGTGGGTGTTGCTTTCTCTCGCTTTTTAGAAGTTGATTATGACTTAGGCTTATACATAGGTATGTTTGTGGTATGGGTTTATGCTGTACTTGGTGGCATGAAAGGTATTACGTACACGCAAATCGCTCAGTATTGTGTCTTAATTTTTGCTTACACTATCCCGGCAGTATTTATTTCACTGCAATTGACCGGTAACCCAATTCCACAACTTGGTTTAGGTTCTACTTTAGCTGACGGTAGCGGTGTTTACTTACTTGATAAGTTAGACATGGTAGTAACGGATCTTGGTTTTAAGGAATACACTACAGATAACATGGGCGGTACAGTGAATATGTTCGCTTATACCATGTCATTAATGATCGGTACGGCCGGTTTACCTCACGTTATTATGCGCTTCTTTACCGTTCCTTCTGTGAAAGCTGCTCGTCAATCAGCAGGTTACGCATTAGTTTTCATCGCATTGTTATATACCGTTGCTCCTGCAGTTGGTGCTATGGCTCGTTTGAACTTAATGAACACTATTGAGCCAGCCGCTGGTCAAAACATGGACTATGCTGAACGTCCACAATGGTTTAAAGATTGGGAAAAAACTGGTCTATTACAATTTGAAGATAAAAACGGTGATGGTAAAATTCAATACAATGCTGACAAAGCAACCAATGAAATGGTGAAAGTTGACCGTGACATTATGGTATTGGCGAACCCTGCAATTGCTAACTTACCAAACTGGGTAATCGCGTTAGTTGCTGCTGGTGGTTTAGCTGCCGCATTGTCTACAGCTGCTGGTTTATTGTTAGCAATATCGTCCTCAATTTCTCATGATTTAATGAAAGGTATCTTAACGCCAGATATGTCAGAGAAAAATGAATTACTTGCCGGACGTGTGGTGATGACCTTATCTATTATTGTTGCAGGTTATCTTGGTTTAAATCCGCCTGGATTTGCCGCAGGTACGGTAGCATTAGCCTTTGGTTTAGCTGCATCGTCAATATTCCCAGCCTTGATGATGGGTATCTTTGCTAAGAAAATGAGCGGTAAAGCAGCTGTAGCAGGTATGGTATCGGGTATCGGCGTGACTATGCTATATGTGTTCCAACACAAAGGTATTATGTTTATTCCAGGTACATCATTCTTGGGTGATATGGGACCAAACTGGTTCTTTGGTATCTCACCGAATGCTTTTGGTTCAGTAGGCGCATTAGTTAACTTTGCTGTAGCATTTGCAGTATTAAAAGTTACGGGGCCGGCACCAGCACATATTCAAGAAATGGTGGATAACTTCCGTACGCCACATGGTGGTGTATCGGCAGCACATGATCACTAGAGTGTTGTAACGGTATTGAATACCACAGGAATAAAGGCTCCCCTTGTGGAGCCTTTAATTTTTTGTTAACTCGATTTGAAAAACCAGTAAGTGTTGTCGTGCTAACCACGGTAATATGCAGTATTGAAGAATAATTTTTACATTTGGATACTAAAGAAAATAAGGATGATTATGAACCGTCATACAAAAGTAGCTTTAATGGTGGCACCGTTTCTTATCTTGGGTGGCTACATAGCGTCAGATTTTTATCTTGAAAAGCAAGCAGAGCAAGCAAGAATATTTAAATTGGTACCCTTTGGCCATTGTGATGTTATCAATCAAAAATGTATTCTTAAATCGGGCAAATTTGAGGTTAATATTTACGACAAGGCTGGAACAACTACGGTAAATTCAACTTTTCCGCTTGATAGCGCCACTTTATTTTTAGTTGATAGCAGCAATCAAGCCAGTGCGTATCCATTGGGTATGATTGATAACCCTTATTATTGGCAAAGTCCAACCCCGTTACGTGAGAGCATTAGTGCTCAAGGTGAAAAATACAAATTACGCGTTATTGCCAATATTAAAGGTGGGCAATATATTGCAGAGTTTTACACTCAAACCGTTAAGTAGCTTTAAACGCTAATTGCCAAATTTTAACGGTGACTGCCACCTATAAAGGCACGTTTTGCATCAGTATACGTACGCTTATCAGCGAAACCTTTTAAGCGACGTATACAATATCAATGACCTTCCCCTAGCAGGTTATGCACATTTTCTTCCTATCACGGAACATTTTATCTAGAATAACCAATATCTATATCAAACGTTTTGACGTGACCAACTTTAATGACCAACATTTCTATTAAGCAAAAAGTAACACTCGCTCTTATTCTCTTTGTATTGTTAACTGCTAGTTTAGTGGGGGCGCTAAGTCAGTGGAGTGCTCGCAGTATTATTGAAGACAGAATGCTCAATAAAGAACTGCCCAACACCATTAAACAAATTAATGGTGAAATAGATAAAGAAATTTCCACCATGCGTGTTATTGCTCAGCAAATTGCTACCGATCCTTTTATAAAAGATTGGTTTGCGCAAGGACGTTCAGCAGAGGGCGAGGCGCATTTGTTGGCCAAGTTAAGTGCTATTTCAACTAGTCATAACTTAAGTAAAACTTCTTTTGCCGATCGTCTGTCAGGCCATTACTGGAATCAAGACGGGTATCTTAGACAGTTAAAGAACGATAATGTAGATGGTTGGTTTTTCGCTTATCGTGAAAGTGGTAAAGCAAGCTCTGTCAGTATTTATGCTTATCCAGATTCTGATCAAATTGATTTATTTGTAAATTATCAAGAGGTGAACGGCAAAGGATTAGCAGGCATTGCGAAATCATTTGAAGATATCGTGAACTTGCTAAGTCGTTTTACACTAGAAGAAACCGGTTTTGTTTATTTGGTTAATCAAGACGGTATTATTCAATTACATAAAGATAAGTCATTGGTTGGTACGTCTATTAATAGTATTTATTCGAAAAATATTACCAATACTATGCTTGATAAGTCGGCATTTAGTCTTGATGAAGCTCAAGATAATAAGGTTGATGTTTTTGTTGCTGCCAGCTTTATTCCTAGCGCAGATTGGTATGTGGTGGTGCAAGTGCCACAAGCTGAGGTTTTTGCCTCATTAAATGATACCAATGTGCGCATGATCACATGGTCTTTGGTCGTGATAATTATCGCTATTTTTGTGGCACTTCTGATTGCTAAATCAATTACTCGTCCTATTGATTTGTTGGCTCGGTTATTTCTTCAACTTGGTCAAGGTAAAGCGGATATTGCTTATCGTATACCTGAAAGTGGTCAACAAGAACTAGTCAATGTAGCGCATGGTTATAATCAGTTTATTACCAAGCTTGAAGATGTGTTTTTGCAAGTGTCAAAAGCAACATTAACGCTTAAACAAACGGCTGAAGCATTGCAAGATAAAGCTAACGAAACTATTACTAGTTCAGTAAGTAATGATGAAAACTCTCATCATATTTCTACGGCCCTAAGCCAGATCAGTGAAACAGTATCTGACGTAGCGCAGAATGCTATTCAAGCCTCTGATATTGCGAGTAATATTAAAGATAATAGCGACTCAATCAGTCAAGTTATACATAGCGCTAAGTTAGAAGTTGAAGAACTAGGTAATAAAATACATGACGTATCTAATGTAATTAATACCTTGGCAACGAATAGTGAAACAATTGCGGGTGCGTTAGGTGTTATTCAAACTATTTCTGATCAAACCAATTTGTTAGCATTAAATGCTGCTATCGAGGCTGCACGCGCTGGTGAACATGGTCGCGGTTTCTCAGTAGTTGCGGATGAAGTGAGAACACTTGCCAGTAAAACGGTTGAATCAACGGCTGAAATTCAGGCCATTATGAATATATTAAAAGACACTTCTGCAACAGCCTCAAAAGAAATAACCCAGATTATTGAGCAATCAGAGAGCACGAGCCAGTCAATTGCCAAAGCAGAAGATATTTTGCAAGTTAGTTTGACACTGACAGATCAAATACTTGATTCAAATCATTTGGTTGCAACTGCTACCGAAGAGCAAGCGTTTACCATTAATGACATTAATAATAATATGAGCAGTATCACTGATGTGGCTAAAGCGAATATGAATAATGTGCAAGAGATCGTTGATAATGCTGCTAATTTGAATCAATTAGCGGAAAACTTAGATAATTTAATTGTGCAATTTAAAGGTGGTAAAAGCTAAATTTTTTGCCATCAATAACCGTGATAATGATGGTTAGCTTGATATCGACAAGAAAAATATGTTGAGCTACTGTCATGGTTACGTACTCGCTTCAGCTATATTCGGTGCCTTGCGACTAAAGTATAGGCTTGGATATTTTCATTCGTTTGGCTAGCTTGCTATCGTAGAGTTGAACATCACCATAACCAATCAATAAGAATAAAATAGAGAAATTTTATGTTTCCAAACTGGCAATTAGCAGGCTTAAGTTTTGCTTATATAGGCTTATTGTTTTTTATTGCCTACATGGGAGATAAGTATCGTCATAAATTAGTCAGAAAAAGTCAGGCAATAATTTATGCGTTAACTTTGGGGGTGTATTGTACTTCTTGGAGTTTTTTAGGTACCACAGGGCAAGCATCAAGCAATTTTATTTCTCATCTGCCGATATACCTAGGGCCAATCATACTGTTTACGTTTGCTTGGCCTTTTATTCAACGCATTATCCGTGTCAGCTTAAAATTAAACCTTACCTCAATTGCTGATTTACTTGCGGCCCGTTTTGGTAAATCACATAAGCTTGCTATTTTAGTTACTATCGTCGCATTAGTAGGGACCATGCCTTATGTTGGCTTGCAATTAAAAGCCATTGTCTATTCATTTCAACAACTACAGGCAGAACAAAGCCTCGCCAATTGGCACTTTGGTTTGGTTGTTAGTTTAGTTTTAGCCGGTTTTACCATTGTATTTGGTGTGCGTAATATTGACGTTACTGAACGCCACCCTGGAGTTATGTTAGCTATCGCTTTTGAGTCTTTAGTCAAACTATTTGCTTTTCTTGCGGTGGGTATTTTTGTAACTTATGTTTTATTTGACTCTCCGATGGAAATTTGGCGGCGTTCATCGGCTAATATTGAACTAGACCAACAGCTTAATTTTCCTAATATTATGTCAATGTTTGCCATGTTAGTGATCACCATGGCGGCTTTTTTATCCCTACCTCGGCAATTTCAAGTAATGGTGGTGGAGCTCAAAGATGAAAGAGACACTTGGCTTAGCCGACGTATTTTTCCGCTGTATTTATTAGTGTTTGCCATATTTGCCGTACCTTTAGGCTTAGCTGGGCACTTATTGCTGGGTGAAACTGTGCCATCAGATGCTTATGTTTTATTTTTGCCTTGGTATCAGCAACAGCCTTGGTTGACACTCTTAACATTTTTAGGGGCTATATCGGCGGCGAGCTCTATGGTGATAATTTCTTCTATTGCCTTAAGTACCATGCTCAGTAACGAAATTGTTTTTCCTTGGTTATACCGTGCGAATAAACATAGCCAAAGTCACAGTGATTACGATAACTTTCGTTTACGGTTGTTAACTATTCGTAAGGTGTTAGTATTATTTGTGATTTTATTAGGTTATGGCGTATTTCTAATGGCGTCACCTGATACTTTAAGCTCTTTAGGTGAAATCGCTTTTGGTGCTTTTGCCCAGTTAACCCCGGCCTTAATAGCTGCTTTTTATTGGCGTAGAGCAACGCTAACAGCAGTTTATGGCGGTATTCTTATTGGTTTTGGTGCTTGGTTGTTTCTTAACTTCATTCCACAGTTTGGGCTGTACCCTAACCCTTTTGAAGGCGGTTTTTTGCCAGCAAGTTCAATGGCAAGTTTGCTGTCTTTATCAATGAATATTATTTCAATGTGGTTGCTATCCCATGTTAGCCGTCAGAGTGTACAAGAGCGCATGCAGGCGTCTTTGTTTATGGAGTATCAAGCTCCTAAAGCGTTACAGTTGCAGCGAAATAAACAAATTAACATTCAAGAGCTTGAGCTATTGGTTTCACGTTTTGTTGGTGAAAAAAAATCAAGTATCAGTTTTACGCAGTTTCAGCGTTTAACGGTTAAATCTAAAATGAGTAATGTCGCTTATAACCAAAAATTATTGCAACATACTGAAAACACCTTAGCGAGTGTTATGGGGGCTTCGTCTGCTCGATTAGTATTGTCTTCAGCGTTAGAAGGGCGTGATATTGCATTAGATGAAATTGCTGTATTAGTTGAAGAAGCATCTAGCCAACGCCAACAGTATAGCCAAGATTTATTGCAAAGTGCGATCGAGAATGCCAGTGAAGGCATTTCGATTGTCGATAGCGATCTCAACCTGGTTGCTTGGAATAAAAAATATGCCGATTTATTTGATTATCCACCTGAGCTTGTTTACCAGGGGAGCCCTGTTAGTGATTTAATTCGTTATAACGTTAAACGTGGCTTATGTGGTGTCGGTAAGGTGGATCAGCAAGTAAATAAGCGTTTAGCGCATTTACGTAATGGCAGTCCACATAGCTCTGAACGCGAGCATAGTGATGGTCGAGTGATACGCATTGAAGGCAACCCCTTACCTGGTGGCGGTTTTGTGATGCTGTTTTCCGATATTACCGCTTACCGTCAGGCGGAAAGAGGCTTAATTGAAGCTAATGTTGATTTGGAAACTCGTGTACTAGAGCGAACAAGAAAACTAGAGCAAACCAACGATGCCTTGGCATTAGCGCGGGAAAAAGCTGAACAAGCACATGTGAAGAAAAGCTTATATTTGAAAGCCTGTAGCCATGATCTTATGCAACCATTAGAAGCCGCACGTTTGTTTACTTCGGCGTTAGCTAGCCAAGGCAATTTGACCGCTACACAACAACGACAACTTGATAATATTGATCATTCTTTAAAAGTAGCCAATGATTTGGTTGCCGATTTGGCGGAAATAGCGCGTATTGAAAGTGGTAATATCAAGCCGAATATCACCACTTTTTCGATTAAGTCATTATTTGACGATCTGGCGAAAGAGTTTTCTGCCAGTGCGCTTGAGCTTAATGTTGAATTTCGTGTGCATAGCAACTCTTTGTGGTTGCGCTCTGACCGGAGCTTATTGCGTCGAATATTACAGAACTTAATTGGTAATGCCTTTCGTTATGCTAGCCCTGGTAAAGTGTTATTAGGAGCAAGAGCAAAAGGGTCATTGGTTGATATTCAGGTTTTGGACAATGGTCCGGGAATTCCGCTTGATAAACAAAGTATGGTTTTTGAACAATTTACTCAGTTAGATAATCAGCAAAGTGCTTCAGCAGGCGGTTTAGGTTTGGGGCTCAATATTACGCAAAGTTTAGCTAATTTATTAGCTCATCCTTTAGCATTACGATCGGAAGTGGGTATGGGTTGTAAATTTTCTGTTGGTGTTGACCGAGCGCAAGCCCAACAAGAAATGTCGGTGTCGAAACCTGCTGTTAATGTTGGTTTAAGCGATGTTACCGTCATGTGTATTGATAACGACTCAGACGTGCTTAGTGGCATGGTTGAGTTACTGTCGGCATGGGGCTGTAATGTTTTAGCGGCTGACTCATATAGTCAAGCGATATCGCTTTATGACGACCACAAAAGTGACATCGAAATTTTACTGGTTGATTACCAACTCGATTATGACTTTAATGGAATTGCGCTCATTACTGAGCTAAGAAAGCTGAGTAGAAACTATGTGCCTGCGATCTTAATTACCGCTACCACAGATAGCGATTTAGAAGAAAAAACCTTAGCAGCAGATATAGGCTTTATGCGTAAATTGGTTAAACCTGCAGCACTTAGAGCAATGATGAGTGCGATGCTAACGAAAAAACTGCAAGAAAAATATTTACAATAATACTTTAGCAAATCATCAGCTAACTACTTTGTAGTTGCACATCAGCAATATCAAGTTGTGAAATAGCAATCACGGCTTGTGTGCGGTTGCGAACATCAAGTTTACGAAATATTGCTGTGGCATGAGCTTTAATCGTTGCCTCAGAAACATTTAGATCATAAGCAATTTGTTTATTAAGCATACCTTGAGCAAACATCATTAGAATGCGATATTGCTGTTGTGTCAGGCTTGCAACACGTTCGGCGATATCATTATTATCTTGCGTCGGTGCTGACTCATTGTAAGCCGCAGGGGTCCAAATATTACCTAACAATACGTGTTGAATAGCATTGTAAATATCTTCAACAGGTGTCGATTTAGGTATAAATCCTGACGCACCATAGCCCATTGCTTTATGTATAACTTCATGATCTTCGTGAGCCGAAACAATAACAACGGGAATTTGTGGGAAGTGATTTCGAACATGAATTAAGGTATTAAAGCCATGTGCGCCGGGTATATGTAGATCTAGTAAAACTAAATCACTGTCACTATTATCGCTGAGTTGTTGTTCTAATTCTGCAATCGTTTGTGCTTCTAACCACTGTGTTTGCGTTAGTTTTAATTTTAGTGTGGCCAATAACGCCTGTCTAAATAATGGGTGATCGTCAGCTATTATAATTTTTTCTGGCTGAATCATGTCATTTTTTCCTATAAAAACCCCAAGTTTAGCTTAGGTGGTTAAATCTAATTTAATAATTAGATGAGTGTCGACAATATGTTCTGCTTATTGTCTTAAGCATAGTTTATTGCAGCAGAAAGAAGAAGTAGCGCGTTATAAAAATAACGCGCGATAACTGCAACTATGCCTTTTCAGGAATATTTGCTAACACAGCGATTAAAAGCTGCCAATATTGTTCAACCGTGGCTATTTGTACTTTCTCATCAGGTGAATGTGGGAACTTGATGGTTGGGCCAAATGATACCATGTCCCAGTGAGGGTAGGCTGTTTTGAATAATCCACACTCAAGACCGGCATGAATAACCATAATTTCTGGTACTTTATCAAAAAGCGACTGATAGGTATCTCGCACAGTTTGCATTAATGCTGAGCTTGTATCTGGCTTCCAGCCAGGGTAAGCCCCCGAAAACTTAATTGCGGCGCCTGCCAATTCAAATACCGATTGCACCATGGTTTGTGCATCTAAGCGGCCATCATCATGTAAACTGCGAATTAACGTCATAGCAACAAATTTGTTTCCTTTGCTGCGCATAACACCTAAATTTAATGAGGTTTCAACAATGCCTTCAATATCATCACTCATACGCAATACGCCGTTAGGGCAAGCGCTTAACGCACGTAAAATGGTATTTTGTGTGTCGAGTGTCCAGCACTCATCAAAGGTTTCAGGTGAAATTAACAACATGTCAATATCAGTCTCAATTGCACCTAAAGACTGACGTATAGTGGTTAAATATTCTGCCAATTTAGTTTTAAAGGCTGCTACTTGGGCTTTATTAATAACAAAACTCGCATCAGCTTCACGTGGAATGGCATTGCGTAAACTTCCGCCATTTAATTCAGTTAAACGCAACTCAAACTCGTTACTTGCAGCCAGTAGAAATCTAACTAATAGTTTGTTGGCATTAGCACGGCCGGTATGTATATCAACACCAGAATGTCCGCCTTTTAAGCCTGAAATAGATAAGTTAAAAGACTCAACATCAGCAGGAGCATCTTCATTGGTAATCGCGAAGGTAGCTTCACCATCGATGCCACCAGCACAGCCCATATAAACTTCGCCTTCCTGCTCTGAATCGGTATTGATCAGTAATTCACCGTCTAACCAACCTGCTTCAAGGCCAAACGCGCCAGTCATGCCGGCTTCTTCATCAATAGTCACTAATACTTCTAATGGCCCATGAGGCACGTTGTCACTAGCTAAAACCGCTAATGCTGAGGATAAACCTATGCCATTATCAGCGCCTAAAGTTGTGCCTTCAGCAGTAACCCAATCACCGTCAGCTTCAGTGATAATATAGGGTTTAATCGCATCAACAAGAAAGTCATGCTGAGTATCGGCATTTTTTTGCGGAACCATATCCATATGGGCTTGTAAAATAACGCCTTTTTTATTTTCCATGCCCGCAGTAGCAGGCTTTTTGATAATTAAGTTGCCAACCGCATCTTCTTTAACACTTAGACCTAATTCGCTAGCCCAAGATTGTATCCAAAGTGATATTTTTTGTTCATGTTTCGATGGATGTGGAATGCTACAAATTTGCTCGAAAATTTGCCACAGTTTATTAGGTTTTAGTTGCGCTAACTTGCTCACGATGCTTCCTTAGAGGTTTCATTTGCCAATACAGATTGGCGTATTGTCGAAAATGGCGTTTGACCGTTACTTATCAGCCATTAAAAATTGCCATTGTTCATTAAAGTCATTACTGGGTTTTTTGGTAAAATCAGAACGAACATACTGATTAATTTTACCTTCCGCGAAAGCCATTAAAATATTGGCTAAAGCTGGCTCTGAGATAGTAAAACCTTTACCTTCTCTGAGCTTGCGTTCGCGTAACACTTGTTTAAATTGTGATTCTAGTTTCTCAAAAAATTGATTAACCCGTGCTCGTAATCGTTCGTTTTCGCCCATTAAGGCATCACCCGCTAAAATACGGCACATACCAGGGTTACGTTCAGCAAAAATGAGTAAAACATGCAAAATATGGTGGCATCGAATCAGAGCTTCTTTATGGTCGGATAATATCAAGTTGACACGAGAAAAAATCGACTCTTCAATAAACTCTATTAAGCCCTCGAACATACGTGCTTTTGATGGAAAGTGACGGTAAAGTGCTGCTTCTGAGACGCCAACTTCTACAGCAAGTTTAGCTGTTGTGATCCGTTGCCCTGCGCTGGTTTGTAGCATATGAGCAAGGCATTCTAAAATTTGTTGTTTACGATTAGGTTTTTGAGTCGCCGACATAAAACTGATTCTCTTGTTTTTGTTATATTTTCAGTAGTCATTAATAGTAGAGCTACTGAATAATTAGCATGATTGTATAGCGTTATTTAGTTGATATTCAATAAAGAACTTAACGGCTACTCACTTATTTTTTGAGTGTATTTTTCAGCGTATGATGAATATGTTGCACCAGTTTCTTGGCCAATTCATTTTTGTTCATCAAGGGCAGCGCTTGTTCATCATTGGCAGTGAATACGGTTAAAGCATTGTCATCACTATTAAAGCCCTGACCTTCAGCCGCAACATTATTTGCGGCGATCATGTCGAGTTTTTTACGGGCTAATTTATCTCGAGCATAATGCTCAACATCTTGCGTTTCAGCAGCAAAGCCAACGGTAAAAGGTTTATTTGTCATCGCAGCAACATCTGCAACAATATCTGGATTTTTTATAAGGTTGAGTTGCATGGTGTCGTGTGACTTTTTAATTTTCTCATTGGCGATATTGTCGAGGCGATAATCAGCCACAGCAGCGCAAGCAACAAAAACATCTGATGTAGCGGCGTGCTCTAAAGCTTGTTGATGCATTTCAATCGCACTTGTAACCGATATTTTATGACAATTTTCTGGTGTGATTAAATTAACCGGGCCAGAAATTATCGTCACATCAGCCCCTAGGTTTTGTGCTGCTCTGGCGATAGCAAAGCCCATTTTTCCAGAGCTGTGATTTGAGATATAACGTACGGGATCAATGGCTTCACGTGTTGGCCCTGCGGTAATTAGCCATTTTTGGCCAGCTAAAGGCTGCTGCTTGCTAGCAGCCATCTCAAGATTATTGGTAATGTATTGACGCGTTAACTCGACTAATTCCTGTACGTCTAACATGCGTCCTAAACCAACATCCCCACAAGCTTGTTCGCCAGCACCTGGGCCAAAAATAGCATAATGGCGTGCGATTAATGTTTCGATGTTTTTTTGCGTTGCTAGGTTATGCCACATTTGCTGGTTCATTGCTGGAGCAATGGCTACGGGTGCAGCTGTCGCTAAGCAAAGTGTGGTTAATAAGTCATTGGCCATGCCGGCGGCAATTTTAGCAATTAGATCGGCTGTCGCGGGGGCAATTAGAATAAAATCAGCCCATTTGGCCAGTTCAATATGGCCCATAGCTAATTCAGCTTGTGTATCTAATAAGCTATCAGATACCGCATTGGCAGAAACGGCTTGTAAGGTGAGTGGCGTTATAAATGCTTTGGCACCTTCGGTCATGACAACACGCACATCACCGCCCTGATCTTTAAGTCGGCGCACTAGCTCTGGCGTTTTATAAGCGGCAATACCACCACTAATACCTAATAGAATTTTTTTACCCTGAAGAATCTGCATAAACTGCTAATCTTAATAACAACAATGGGCGATAAGATAGCATTATTCACACTTTTTTTAAAACCACTTTGCAAGGATGCACTTATGTTAAAAGACTGGCCTACCGATGAAAAACCACGTGAGAAGTTATTACAGCAGGGTGCACAAAGTTTAAGTGATGCTGAATTATTAGCTATATTTTTACGAACTGGCGTTAAGGGCTGTCATGTTGTTGATCTATCAAGAAAATTGTTAAAAAACTTTGGTAGCATATCTCAAATATATCAAGCTGATTTAACAAGCTTTTGTCAACATCATGGCTTAGGTGTGGCGAAGTATGTTCAGTTGCAAGCCTGCTTGGAAATGTCGAAACGTTATTTGGCTGAGCAAATGAACACGGGGCAGGCCTTAACATCTTCAGCAATGACACAAAATTTTTTGAAAGCGGAATTACGCCATGAAACTCGAGAAGTTTTCGCGGTGTTATTTTTAAATACTCAACACCAAGTCATTAAGTTTGAACGTTTGTTTCACGGCACTATTAATGCTGCTGCGGTGTATCCACGTATTGTGGTGGAGTTTGCAATAAAATATCAAGCTGGAGCGGTTATTCTGGCACATAATCATCCATCGGGCATAGCAGAACCCAGTATCGCTGATAATCAAATTACTACGCGCTTAGAGCAAGCGTTGGCGTTAATTGATGTTAAAGTGCTTGACCATATTATTGTGGCAGGATGCTATTGTTACTCGTATGCAGAGCATGGTCGTATTCACTTATAATGTGTGGTTGTTTTTAACCTTAAGAGCTAACTGTGTTTAATGAGAGCATGCTAGTGTTTAAAAGCACTAATAAACCGAATCAGAGGTAAGCTAAGTTCTTCAATGCTAAGGTTTCTGGGTAAATCAGCCTTGATGAAGGTAAAACTTATCATATTGATAATAAGCTATGCGGCAAATGTTATAAAAATTGACTAAAGTGATTATAATCATTTCTTCACATCTCCATATCCAGAGTTCAGGTAGTAAGAAGGAAAAGTGCTTTAGCGGCTGAAATAAGCGTTATTTTACTATTTTCGATATCACGAATATTTTGCATTGCTAGTGCGCTTGAGTAGCGAAAAAAGTAAAATCAATGAAATGTTCGGTTGCTAAAATAGACAGCTAATGATTGATTATTGCTCTACTCGGATAATAATACAGCATATAATCTGTCTCTTATACACATCTCCGAGCCCACGAGACAAGAGGCAATCTC
>OJHO01000556.1_pt1 | contig 15291 bp, 16 predicted proteins | sample 1595311 | NCBI WGS metagenome assembly OJHO01 (sample SAMN05416879, study PRJEB24817) | seawater metagenome | isolation source: Sea water | place: Canada:Atlantic | collected 2013-11 | reverse complement strand
AACCCCTGTTACCGCCGTGAAAGGGCGGTGTCCTAGGCCTCTAGACGATGGGGACACTAAGACAATACGTTTTGAAATTTGGTGGAGCCTAACGGGATCGAACCGTTGACCTCAACACTGCCAGTGTTGCGCTCTCCCAGCTGAGCTAAGGCCCCGTCTCAAAACGTGGGCGTATAATATGCTTGAGTTGTTTTTCTGTCAACAATTTTTCTTTGTTTTTTCAATGGGTTAGGGAAGAGCTATTCACCACCGAGGCACCGAGGTGCTTCGCTGCACCGAGGAAAGATGAAAGATGAGGAAAAACAGGAGAGAAGAAAGATGATGGGGAAAGGAAAAGGAAAGGCAAAGGAAAGAGGGGGTGTCTGGTTTTCTTGCTCTGCTTCCCTATTCTTACTTAACGTTCCGTTATCCCCTTTCTTCCTCCTTTTCCTCGGTGGTGAATAGCTTTTCAGAAAAATCTAGGCATCAACTAAAGCCGCTTCAACGGCCGCTTCGTGCCCACGGTAAGCCTTTTCCATTTTCTTCAGTTTCTTCTTCCCTACTCCACCCAATACATTAATCGCGTGGCGTAAGCGTGCGCGGCTCATGTCTGGGCCTAGCAATGCCATGGTATCGAGCACTGAGATGGTTTCGCTTGTACCAGCGATGGCGATGAACAATGGATTCAAGAAGTCTTTTGGTTTGATTTCCATGTTTTTAGCCAATGCGAACATGCGCTTTTGGATTTGATCACGATCCCAGTGACGAATTGCTTCTAGCTGCCAAAGTGCGAACTGGAGTATTTCTACTTGCTGTTCTTGCTCTAGGTTTTTGTGCGTGAAGCTTTCTTCGGTTAATACGGTCATGCCGCCTAAGAAGTGCCCTGCTAAACCGACCACATCGGCAAACGTTTCTACACGAGGCTGGATGTGTGGAATGATTGGCAATAAGCGTTCTTTGTCTAAACCCCAGTCGGCGAATTTTTGTGCGAAGGTTTCGCTATCAAGTTCACGCAACCATAGGCCGTTTAACCAGCTCAGTTTTTCGGTATCGAAAATTGGGCCGCCGAGTGATACACGCTGAATGTCGAAGTTGTCGAACATTTCTTGGCGAGTGAATTTTTCGCTTTCGTCTGGCATTGACCAGCCCATGCGACCCAGGTAGTTCAATAGCGCTTCTGGCATGTAACCCATGCGCTGATAGAACAAGATGGAGGTTGGGTTTTTACGCTTGCTTAACTTGCTCTTGTCGGCGTTGCGTAATAGAGGCATGTGGCAAAGTGCTGGCATGTCCCAACCGAAGAATTCGTATAATAGCTTGTGCTTAGGCGCTGAGTTGATCCACTCTTCACCACGAATTACGTGTGTGATTTTCATTAGGTGATCATCAACCACGTTGGCTAGGTGGTAGGTTGGCATGCCGTCTGATTTCAGTAGAATTTGAGCATCAACGATTTTCCAATCCATCTCAATCGTGCCGCGAAGCATGTCATCGACTGGGCAGATGCCTTCTTCTGGTACGTTCATGCGTACTACAAATTCGTCGCCATTGGCCGCGCGCTTAGCAACTTCTTCGTCGGATAGCTTTAGATCACTTGGCTTTAAAGCACGACCAAGGTCTGCGATGCCTTCGCGTAATTCTGTTAGTTCTTCGCTGGTGCGGTAACAACGGAATGCGTGGCCTTTTTCGATGAGCTGCTCGGCGTATTGAGCGTAGTCGTCTTTGCGTTCGCTTTGACGGTAAGGGCCGTATTCGCCACCTACATCCGGGCCTTCATCCCACTCAAGACCTAACCAGCGCATGCTGTCTAGAATCGCTTTTTCAGATTCAGGCGTACTGCGGCTTTGATCGGTATCTTCGATACGCAGAATGAATTTACCGCCATGCTTGCGAGCAAACGCAAGGTTAAACAAGGCAATGTAAGCGGTGCCTACGTGTGGATCGCCAGTTGGAGATGGCGCGACGCGAGTACGTACGGTCATGAGTTGTCTCTAATTCGGTTAAACGTGGATAATTTGCCGCGTATTATAAAGCACAAAGGTATTTTAGCGAATACTAAAACGCGTAAGATCACGGGATGCTTGGTATTCAAAAGGGCTTCTGCGATAATGGCGGTCCTTTTTAATCGCCTGTAATTGATCTGTCTATGACTTCTGAATCGTCTGCTGAACCGTCTACTGAACTGACCTCTGAGTCGCCATCCGAAATACCTTCTACAGCGGTAGATTACTCGTCGACCTACTCGGCGGCTAAAGACGTAGACCCAAAAGACTTAGCCGAGCTGATTAATTTTTTGCCGTGCGAAACCCCAGATCAGTGGGTAGAAGTCGCTCTGCAGCGCCAAGATATACTTTTGATTAATCATGCTTATTTAGAAAAGTGTGCCGCTAGAACGGCATTGAACTTGATGTTCGCCTACCCTGATAAGCCAGAGCTTCAACGCAAAATGTCACGTTTAGCCCGTGAAGAACTAGTGCATTTTGAACAGGTAATTAAGATTATTAATAAGCGTGGGATGACGTACAGAGGCTTGAAACCCTCCCGCTACGCAGGCCTACTGAATAAAGAAGTGCGTAAGGCATCGGACGAAAAACTGATTGATTACCTGATCATAGGCGCACTCATTGAAGCCCGTTCATGCGAACGCTTCGCAAAACTGGCCCCGCATTTAGATGCTGAACTGGCTAAGTTTTATACCTCGCTCTTAAGATCAGAAGCGCGTCACTATAAAGATTATCTAACCCTGGCCCAGAGCTACAGTAAGACATCGATTGATGATCGTATTGCATTCTTTCAAGAGATAGAGCGAGAAGCGATTGAATCTGAGGATGACCAGTTTCGCTTCCACAGCGGCGTGCCTTCGGATTATTTGAAGCGGGGGTGAAGGCTTTGGCTGGTTTTATGGGCGGCCATACAAGCGGCCTTATTACAAGGACAGCCAGCTTAGTATTACAAGTATTACAAGGACAGCCAGCTTAGGGCCTTACAAGGACAGCCACCTTAGTGTTTTGTGCTGATTTTCGAGGGTTTATTTTCTGCGGCGTATTAGATTTTAAAATTTTGAGTCGAATCACCATTTATTCCAACAAACAGAGCGCTTTTGTTGATTTTCAGGCACAGTTATCCCGTAGCATTCATCATTCTTATTTTAAATATTAACGTGTTTAATGAAACATGAGTTTACAAGTCGCCAATCCTGGCGGGCGCTGATATTTCAGGTGATCGCAAGCTATTCGCAGACTGCTCTCCCCTCCTACGAAGGAACTAAATCTTTCTTCAAAATTTGATGCCATATCCAGCCACTGCTCTTCACCAATTTTTAATCTATTTAAAATTTTTTCGGCGCTTGAGCTAATGACTCCTCGCTTATCATTTCGCAATATTTTTCCCGTACAATCAACCAACTCTAAATAGTCTGTCAGCTTCATTTGTATGCCTAATGGCTGCCCCATCTTTGGGTTACCGACGAATGGGTGAAGTGATTTCTCTTGTTGAGTTAACTGGTTGGGATTCTTACAAACTTTGGCTGTTTTGCAGCGTTTATTGATCGAGGTATGCTTTGATTTCTCTGGCGTTGCGGCCATTTTTGATCGTACGGGGTTAAGGTCAACATAAGCCATGCAGGCTATTAAGGCCGCTTCATCGAGCAGTGCTTGTGATTTAAAACGCCCCTCCCAAAAACGCCCGCTGCATTCATCTTCGGCATTGGCTTCGCGTGCGATGGCTTCATTTAAAATCCGCATAAACCAGCTGATATCCTGAAGCCTAAGTCTCCACTTATTGATTACTTTTTGGAAAACCTGCATTTCGGATTTGGTTAATGGCTCTTCTTTAAGGTACTTCTGCGAGAGTAGCGTGCCATTAAACAGTTGATGCCAGCGCTCTACAACTTCGTAATCTGACCATTTTTTAGCTCGGGCCGTATTGATATGTAATACCACGTGATAATGATTATTCATGATTGCATAGGCGGCAATATCAAGCGCAAAGATTTTTGGCAGCTCGAGCAATCTATTTTCTAGCCAAGCTCGCCTATGCTCGTAGCTTTGACCTGTCATGGTATCGATACCGCAGAGAAACGCCCGCCTCACGCAGCGCGCAACACAGTGATAATAAGGAGTACTTTCGACTGAGATTAGCGTTTTTCTGGGCTTTGGCATCACGTTCACCAGGTAATATGAGGTTGTATTTTTAACCGTAGTAGATGATTTATGCTTTTCAACTGGGAATGTTTAGATGACAGGTTATGTAATGATTAGTTAGAGGTAGCAAGGGTTTTAGGATGGCTGTCCTATTAAGAAGCTGTAGATTCTGGGGTGGCTGTCCTGATAGCAGGAGGGGTTTACTGTGATGGGTGTCTGGTTTGAGACTGGGATGGGTGTCTTTGTAAGAAGAGGAGCCCTTTTCAGGGCTTGGGTTTACATGGTGTGGGTTAGGCGGTCGGATTGCAGTGCGCCTGCTAGGTAGGTTTCGATTTTGTCTTTGGCCATTGATTCTTCACCGGTGAATTGTACGCCTATACCGGTTACTTTGTTGCCTTGTGAGCCTTTTGGGGTTAGCCAAATTACTTTGCCTGCTACTGGAATTTTTTCGGGTTCTTCCATTAGTTTTAGCAGCATGAAGACTTCTTCGCCTAGCTGATATTGTTTATTCGTGGGGATGAATAATCCACCGCCTTGTATGAACGGCATGTAGGCTGCGTATAAAACAGATTTATCTTTAATGGTGAGGGATAAAATACCACTTTTAGGATTCATGCTGGCCTCTTAAGACGATGACGTCTGTGTCGATTATCTTTGTGTCGACTATCTTTGAGTCGATGATGTCTGTGTCGATGGTGTCTGTGTAAATGACTGCTGCCAGTCGAGTAACAGTGACTCTATCAGTAATGATGCATTGTAGTTGCCCTGCCCTGAGGCTAGGCGACCTGCAATTTCTTGTAATTTATTTTGTAAGGTTAACAGCTTTAGCTTTGATACGGTAGCTACTAACTGGCCGATCCATTCGCTTTGTTGTGGGTGGCTTATTTGTGTTGCGTCTGCTCCCATTCCTAGCTTCATGATATCTAAGCTTAGTCCGGTCCACCAGTTTATGGTGTCGGATAGTTCATATTTGCTGAGTGCTTTGCTAATGTCTTGCAGTTGTTGCTGCCCTGATAGCCATTTTTGCATCAAGGTTATGTAGGTTGCGTCTTGTTCTAATAGCCCTTCGCGCAACCAGCGTTCTGCTTTTAATGGCCCGCCTCCGCATTGGCGCAGTGCGAGTGCTAGGTCTTCTGTGGAGGCATTCGGTAGGCGTTGCGTTAACCAGGCGAGTGCTTGTTCCGTTTTGGGTGGGTGCAGGTTGATTCTTTGGGTTCGACTGCGAATGGTGGGCAGTACTGTACCTAGTCGTTCGGCCATTAATAATAAGTACGATTCCCCTGACGGTTCTTCTAATGTTTTTAATAGCGCATTAGAGGCGTTCGGATTCATGGCTTCTAGTGGATAGACTTGCACGACTTGGCAAGCGGATATCTGTGGGGTTTTTGATAAGAAGTCATTGAGCTTTCGAACGGTGTCGATTTTTATTTGCTTACCTTTGGCTTCTTGGTCGCAGATAAAATAATCTGGGTGGCTGCCTGCGTTCATTAACTTGCAGCTGTGGCACTGATTACAGCTGTCGTTATTTTTTGCCGTTTTTTTATCAACGGCTTGGCATAATAAAAACTTTGCCATTTTAAAAGCGAGTGGTCGTCTACCCGTACCTTCGTTGCCTAATAATAATGAGGCGTGTGGCAGCCCTGCTCCGTGGTAGCGTTTGATTAGGTCGTTCCACAGTTCTGTATTCCATGGAATATCTTGTAGCAATACTTGTCGTGCGTCTTTACCTTGCTGGGCAAGTTCTGCTTCGTCGACGGCCATTATTTAGGCTCCGGCTTTTGTTGTTCTAGCGCTTGTTTTAAATCAGCCTGCACCGCTGTCAGTTGTTGCGCAGCGTTTATAATGTGCACTCTGTTTGGCGATGCTTTGGCGATTGCTAAAAATCCTTCTCGCACTCGGGTGAAGAAGTCTAACTGTTCTACTTCGAAGCGATCGGCTGGGCCGCGTGCTTGTGCTCTGCCCATACCGATGTCGATGGGTGCATCTAATAAAAAGGTTTTATCCGGTTCGATGCCCATTTGTGCAATGGTTTTTAATTGCGAAATGGTGTCGAGTTTTAATCCGCGGCCATAACCTTGATAAGCAATGGTTGAATCGGTGAAGCGATCGCACAGCACCCAACATCCACGTTCTAGTGCGGGTTTTACAAAGGCTTCTATATGTTGTGCGCGGGCGGCGAAGACTAATAATAATTCGGTGATGTCGCTCATGCGTTCGTTGTGCGGTTTTTTTAATAACGCTTCACGAATAATTTCTGCGATTTCGGTTCCGCCTGGTTCGCGGGTGACTACGACGTCTATACCCTGCTGTTCTAGTAGCTGGCGACAGTATTCAATGTTGGTCGATTTGCCAACGCCTTCGCCACCTTCGAAGGTGATGAATTGCGCGGGCATGGTTTTTTTATGACTCATGGTATCTTCTATTTTTTTAACAGCATTTATTTCGCTGCAGGCGCAGAGCGGTAATCTTTACTGCGTCGATAAATTTGGTATTCGCGTACGGCTTTATTGTGCTCAGTCAGTGTTGTTGAAAAATAATGACTGCCATCACCTTTGGCGACAAAGTATAAGCTGTCGCCGTTATCTGGATTTAATGCCGCGTTAATGGCTGCTCGACCTGCCAATGCAATCGGCGTTGGCGGTAGGCCTTTTGTGCGGTAGGTATTATAAGGGTTTGAGCGGTCGCGCAAATGTTTCTTTCTTAAATTACCTTGGTAATCTTCGCCAAGGCCATAAATAACTGTGGGATCGGTTTCGAGGCGCATGTTTTTTTCTAGGCGTCGGACAAATACTCCGGCGATTTCTGGACGCTCGCTTGCTTGACCTGTTTCTTTTTCGACGATGGATGCCATCACTAAGGCTTCGTAAGCTGTTTTATACGGCAGCTGTTTAATTTGCTGTTTGGCGAGTTTATTTTGGTAGCTTTGCCATTCTTCATTCAGTACCGATTGCATTCTTGCATGCGCTTGCTTAAGGATGGAAGAAACAGAGTCGCCATGATGGTAAACGTAAGTATCGGGGTATATCCAGCCTTCGGCTAAGGTCTCTAGCCCGAGTATTTTTTGAATGTTGTCTGTGGTCAGCGGTTGAATATCTTGAATCAGCTTTGGGGCTTGTTTTAATCTTGGCAAAATATCGATTAAGCGTGTGCCTTCAATGAAGCTGACTTTATAGGTTTTACTCGAACCTTGCGTTAATAAAGTCAGTATTTGATAAACTCGCGTACTTGCGGGTAATTCAAACTCACCTGGCTTTAAATCTTTTGCATTATCTAAAATTCGGGCCTGTAATAATAATACTTTCGCATGCGGCAGCCAGCCTTGAGCTTGCCAGTTGTACGCTAGCTGAGACAGCGTTTGGCCTTTTTTAATTTCTACGACAATGCTGTCCTGATTATTTGCTTCGTTATCTTTCACACTATTCCCAACAGCGTTTATGGGCTGTTGTAATGCATAGATAATAACGGCTATGAATGAAATACCACTCAGTAGAATAAGCAGAAATAATTTTTTAAGCATGCGAAGGCGGATCTCTTTATTTACTTATTGTTTTGATAAATTGTAGCACTCGCTCAGTGTTGTATAAACTGGCGATTAAATTCTGTGGACAAGGTCTCAATGGCTTTATTTTGCTCAATGGTTTGGCCGTCTATTTGGGAGACTGGCTGAATGCCCATTAAGCTGTTGGTTAAAAATACCGCGTCGGCGGTTAATAGCTGATCGAGTTTGGCATCTTTTTCTATAATGACGGCTTTAGCCACAGCGTTTGAATTCTGTGCATATTGGTCGATCACCCAACGCCTTACGCAACCGTCTATACCTTCTTGACTGAGGTCGGGGGTAAATAGCTGGCCAGATTTCAACCAGAATATATTCGACATGGTGCCTTCGATCACGTCACCGTCTAGGTTGAACATGATGCCTTCGTCGAAATCATCTTGTTCACTCCATTCTGAGCGTGCGAGCACTTGATCTAAACGATTTAAATGTTTTAACCCTGCCAACCTTGGCTGTCGCGAAAGCGCATGGCGACATAAGGTTAATTTAAATTCGTTTTTAGTTTCACGAACCGGTAAGTCCGTGACAAGTAGCCACCAGTTTAACGATACTTGCTGTGGGATTTTATAGCCTCTTGGGCCTTCTCCACGACTGATAACTAATTTTGCGCAGGCGCTTTTAACGTTGCCTAAATGCTCGCTAATAAAGCTTTGCCATTGAGCAAAAAAATCATCGAGGGGTAAGTCTAAAATTTGCTGCGCATTTTTGAGTCGTTGCTGGTGGTATTTCCACATTGGGATTTTACCGTCGACGATGCGCAGCGTTTCGAAAACACCATCACCATACTGCAATGCTCGGTCATGCATGCTAATGCATTTATGTGCATCGCCTGTCTCTTCATTGCCAGCCTCTGCACTGCCAGTCTCTGCATCGGTTGAAATAAGAATGCCGTTGGCGAAGAATATTTCCATTTGAAACTGACTTACCTTTTATTGAGTCTACTAAAAACTTCTAGACTTTTTTGAACAGCAATGACCCGTTAGTGCCACCAAAACCAAATGAGTTTGAGATCGCCGCGTCGATGTTCATTTTACGCGCAACATTAGGCACATAATCTAAATCGCAGCCTTCACCTGGCTCGTCTAAGTTGATCGTAGGGGGGGCAATGCTATCGGTAATGGCTTTAATGGTGAAGATGGCTTCTACCGCGCCTGCTGCACCTAATAAATGACCCGTCATGGATTTGCTGGAGGATACGGCAACGTTATCGGCATGCTCCCTAAATAACCCGCGTACTGCTGACGTTTCTGCAATATCACCGGCATGGGTTGAGGTGCCATGTGCATTGATGTACTGAACTTGCTCTGCTTTCATGCCCGCATCGTTTAATGCGTTTTGCATCGCCGCTTGTGCCCCACTGCCATTTTCAGGTGGGCTGGTAATGTGATGAGCGTCGTCGCTCATGCCAAATCCGGCGAGTTCGGCATAGATAGTTACGCCACGTTTTTTGGCGTGCTCATATTCTTCGAGTACTAATATGCCTGCTCCGTCTCCGAGTACAAATCCGTCACGATCTTTGTCCCAAGGACGGCTGGCTTTTTCGGGTTCGTCATTGCGGGTCGACATGGCGCGAGCCGCCGCAAAACCACCGACCCCTGCTGGGCAGGTTGCCATTTCTGCACCGCCAACAATCATGATGTCGGCATCGCCATAAGCAATGGTGCGTGCGCCATAGCCGATGTTATGTGTGCCGGTTGTGCACGCGGTAGCGATGGCGAAGTTCGGGCCTTGCAGTCCGTATTTAATGGCGATGTTACCTGCAGCCATGTTGACGACGGTTGCAGGAATAAAGAAAGGTGAAACTCGGCGCGGGCCTTTTTTGTCTATATCTAGGCAGGTTTGTTCTATGGTGCTGATACCACCAATGCCAGAGCCGACAGCAACGCCAATTCGAGCGGGGTCGATTGCCTTGCTTTCTTTGTTGGTATCGAGTTTTGCATCTTTCATGGCTTGGTAACTGGCCGCGAGTGCATATTGTATAAAGACGTCGATTTTGCGCGCATCTTTGGTTGTCAGGTCATACTGGGTGACATCAAAGTTTTTTACTTGACCGGAAATCTGGGTAGCAAAGGCTTCGCTATCAAATGATTCAATCTTGCCTATGCCACTTTTACCAGCCACGAGTGACTGCCAGCTATCTTCCACTGTATTACCCAGCGGACTAATCATACCTAAACCTGTGACAACGATACGACGCGAGTTCATAGATCCCCGATCCTTCTAAGTTTTTTGAAGCGTATTTAACAACTGTTTTCGTTAAGCGTAAGCATAACAATTGTTAGGCATTTTAACTGCTTAATTTTGTTTCTTCTTAATAATAAAAAAGCCGCAATCTTAACAGAGGCGGCTTTTTTTAAAGTATCGATATACTAAGTAACTGCGAGATTAAAGATGCGCAATAATATAGTCGATAGCTTCTTGAACACTGGTCAATTTCTCAGCATCTTCATCTGGAATCTCAGTTTCAAATTCTTCTTCAAGCGCCATTACTAATTCAACAGTATCTAAAGAATCAGCACCTAAATCATTTACAAAAGATGAAGTTGATTTAACTTCTTCTTCTTTAACACCCAATTGTTCGATAACGATTTTCTTTACGCGTTCTTCGATATTACTCATTTTATACTTCCTAAGTTCATTAACCCATGTTCATGCCACCATTCACATGAATGGTTTGGCCTGTAATATATGCTGCATCGTCGCTTGCTAAAAAAGCAACGCTGCCTGCAATTTCGTGTGTCTCACCCATACGTTTCATAGGTATGGTCGCTAGGATGGCTTCTTTTTGATTTTCTGGCAAGCCATCTGTCATATCTGTTGCAATAAAACCTGGGGCAATTGCATTGACGGTAATGTTTCGACTGGCTATTTCTTGAGCTAAAGAACGTGTTAAACCTTCTAACCCAGCTTTAGCTGCTGAATAATTAACCTGCCCAGCATTACCTGTTGTACCTATGATTGAGCTGATGTTAATAATGCGGCCTTCGCGCGCTTTTATCAACGGCTTAATTAAGCTTTTGCATACTCGATAGACCCCTGAAAGGTTGGTATTGATCACATCCAGCCATTCTTCGTCTTTCATGCGTATGAAAAGATTGTCGCGAGTAATACCGGCGTTATTGACAACGACATACGGTGTTCCGTGCTGAGCAAGGAATTCAGCCATAGCCGCCGTTACGTGCGCAGAGTCTGAAATATCTAATACGAAAGCATCATGCTCGTCGCCGAGAGTTTTAAGCGATTCTTTTAATGCAGTCGCGCCAGTTTCTGAGGTTGCAGTGCCGACGACTTTGTAGCCTCGCGCAATCAGTGATTCTGCAATGCCTTTACCAATTCCTCGGCTCGCCCCTGTCACTAACGCAAGTCTTTTATCTGACATTATCCTTCGCCTTCATTATCCTTCACCTTTTAGTGCGCTGAGTAATTTTTCGAAACTCGCGCTATCACCGGTAGAGTATGTTGTTAATTCTTTATTAATGCGCTTGTTTAAACCGCTAATAACTTTACCTGGGCCTACTTCAATAGCCAGCTCTGCACCTGCACTTGACGCCTCTACCGCACCAATCCAATTAACTGGGCTATAAAGCTGTTCTACGAGGCGCTGCTGCATATCGGCAACCGAGCTAACGGCATTATTTGCATTGTGATACACGTCGAATGCGGGCGCTGACCACTTAACATTGGCCAAGGCTTCTAAAAAAGGTTCAGCCGCTTGCTTCATTAATGAAGAGTGGAACGGTCCACTGACTTGCAGCGGAAGAGCTCGCTTAGCACCGGCTTCTTTGGCAACGATACACGCTTGCTTGATACCTGCTGCCGTACCCGCAATAACGATTTGACCTGGGGCATTAAAGTTGGCAGGTTCTACTACTCCTGCCGAACTGGCTTCGTTGCAGACTGCTTGAATTTGTTCGCTGTCTAGGCCAAGAATCGCGGCCATGCCACCTTCTCCGGCGGGGACTGCGGTATCCATCAACTCGCCACGTTTTTTAACTAAGCGCACCGCATCTTCTAACGATAATATGCCCGCGGCGTAAAGTGCTGAATATTCACCGACCGAGTGCCCTGCTGCGGCAACAACATTAATTACATCACCGACTTCTTGCTGGATAATACGCCAAATAGCGGCACTGGCAGTCACTAAGATAGGCTGAGTATTGTAAGTAAGATTTAACTCTTCTGCTGGGCCGTTTTGCACCAGAGACCAAAGGTCTTGGTTAATAGCCTTTGAAGCTTGTTCGAAGGTTTGCTTAACGATCGGATACTGTACTGCTAAGTCTGCAAGCATACCTAGCTGTTGTGCACCCTGGCCGGGGAAATATAAAACGACCTGTTTCATAGGAGTCTCTCAAAAAATTCTATTATCTGTTTTAACCTGCGACTGTATTCGGTGATGGTCGCAAGGCACTTATTATGAGGGAAAAATTATTACAGTAAAGTGAACCCCAAGCACGAGTGCGATGAATTATTCTACTTGATCACATTTTTTATAATTATTTTGTCTGCTTAACAACCTGCTAGGATGAAAGCTCGTCCATTTCCTCATTCAACCGTTGAGCTGTTCCGCGTTCTATTTCAGTTAATGTGTAGCGTATTGAGTGATAGAAAGCTTCTTCGTCGGACTTGCCATGACTTTTAATAACCAAGCCATTAATGCCTAATAACAAAGCTCCGCTATGCAATACCGGGTCGAGTTGACGTTTAAACCGAGCAATCACCGGATTGGTAAAAAACGCTAGCGCCTTGCCAAATAAACTCGATTGAAGTATTGAATCAAACTGCTGCGAGACGTGCCGCAAAAGCCCTTCGCTGGTTTTTAAGGCGATATTACCATGGAAGCCATCACACACTACGATGTCTAGCTGACCTTGGTATAGTTCATCAGCTTCGACAAACCCGACGTATTCAATGCCGTCTATTTTTGAAATCATCTGACCAGCCAGTTGAATTTCTTCTGTCCCTTTGCACGCTTCTTTACCGATATTTAATAAACCTAATTTCGGTTTTTTAATGCCCTGCGCTTTACGCCAAGCTGCCGATAAGATGGCAAATTGATACAACCCATCAGCCCCTACGTCGATATTTGCACCTAGATCTAGCATCAGCAAAGGTTTACCTGCTGTAGGAAGGTCTCGGGCCATCGCGGGTCGGTCTATCGCAATCAAGGTCGATAAGGTATAGCGGGATAACGCCAGTAGCGCTCCGGTATTACCACAACTGACACACGCTTGAGTTTCGTTATTGGCAATGCTTTTAAGCGCGAGTGCCATGGTCGACTTTTGTTTACGACGTAACGCATGAGACGGCTTATCTGTCATGTCGACAGATTGTTCGCAATAATGAATGCTAAAACGGGATTGGATGTCGCTGAATTCAGAATTATGACTGGCAGAGGCAAGCTTAGAAATTTCGCTTTCTAGCCAAGTTTGTTCTGTTTGGGATATATAGTATTGAATCGATAGATCGCTACGCTCGGCAAGAATTCGCTGCGCGGCTTGAAAAGTAACGCGGGGACCGAAGTCCCCGCCCATAGCGTCTACTGCAAGAGTAAACGTCATGACTTATTCGTCGTTACCAGTCTCCACGACTTTCTTACCGCGGTAGAAACCGTCAGCAGTAACGTGGTGACGTAGGTGTTTTTCACCAGTCGTTTGATCTGTAGATAGAGTTGCAGCATCTAAAGAATCGTGTGAACGACGTTGACCACGACGTGAACGTGTTACTTTACTTTTTTGAACAGCCATTTTGAAGGCTCCTAACTTAACGCTATTTCGATTTTAACTGCTGAAGTACGGCAAAAGGATTATCTTCTTTTTCCGTGACCTCAACCTGTTCCGGTTCAGCCTTAGGCTGTTTTGTTTCGCACTCGCCGTCTGCATGATATGCAAACATTGGTAATGCTAATATAAGCTCATCTTCTACCAACTCCCATGGGTCAATGTTTCCATTGTGATCCATAATCGCTGGTTCGTAATGCTTGGGCAGATGTTTCGCTTTCTCATCAGAGAAGGCTAATCCAATCTCGAACTTCCCTTGCACCTCGAGTACCACGGCATCCAAACAACGCTGGCATACCATAGTAGCTTTTGTTGAGCATTCGCCATCGATATACATGTGATCATCAGCATCACGCTGAAAAGCCAGTTTATAGTCAACCGGCCCATTCACATCTTCGACGGCTTCCTGAAAACGTTTAAATAAATTCACATCTAATGATCCGGTTAAAACCTTCTCATTATCTACAAATCTTATAGCATCTAAACGTTTAGGTAAGGCTGCCTCAGCCATAGATGGCGACATAATAGGCATCCGCTTATCCTGTGTCAAAATTATTTAGCCTTTTTTCGATATTTATTATGCAAATCAATGCAGTTGCAAGCTAGGAGCGGTCACAACTGTCGCCAAACCTGCACCGATGCTTGCCCCTAATTTTTGAATTAAGGATTCCCAAGGATCAGGCTGACGCGTGAAGTTTACCATCTCTTCGCTATTAAATTTAGTCCTAACTAACGAACTAGTCGATGCTAGGCCATCAATTAGCCCCATTTCTACCGCTTGCTCGCCAGACCAGACCAATCCACTGAACATATCCGGGGTTTCTTTTAAACGATCGCCACGGCCTAGGCGTACTTGCTCGATAAACTGATTGTGCGTGACTTTCAGAACACCCTGCCAGAATTCTTTTTCTACTGGATTTTCAGGGGAGAACGGATCAAGGAATCCTTTATGCTCACCCGAGGTATATAAGCGACGCTCTACACCTAGTTTCTCCATGGTACCGGTAAAGCCGAAGCCTGATCCAACAACGCCAATAGAACCTACTAGGCTTGCTTTATCGGCATAAATCTCATCGGCCGCTGCTGCAATGTAATACGCGCCCGAAGCCCCCATATCGGTAATAACCGCATAAACCGGTAATTCACGGGTTTCTTTTAAGCGCTTGATTTCATCAAACACATAACCCGATTGAACTGGGCTTCCACCTGGGCTATTGATACGTAGAACCACACCCATTACGTTGTCATCTTTAAATGCATCTCGTAGCGCAGTAATAATATTATCGGCACTGGCGTCTTGCGCAGCAGCAATAACCCCATTCACTTCAATAATAGCAGCGTATGGCTGATCACCACCCTGCACTGCGCCACCCATTGGGCTTCTAAACATAGCAAAAATGGCAATGACATAAGCCAGCATGCACAACTTAAAAAATATACCCCAACGTCTCGTTTTGCGCTGCTCGTCTTGTAAGCCGGTGACGACCTTTTCGATTAACTTCCACTCTTTAGTGGTTGAGGGGTAATCAACGTGATTATTGTTATCCATTCTTTTTTATCCAGTCCAATAAATCGATTAAATCATGGCATAAGGCTTTCGCGCCAGAGGCCGTGAGTATTTTGCTTTCATGGGCACCATGGGTCATACCAATGGAATCCATATTAATATTTTTGGCCATATCCAAGTCAAAGCTGGTATCGCCGACCATTAAAGCCTGCTGATGAGTGATATTAAGTTCATTCAATATTTCTTGCAGCATTTTAGGGTCTGGCTTAGAAGCCGTCTCGTCGGCGCAGCGCGTGATGTCGAAAACATCTCGTACATCCATACCATCGA
>OJHO01000551.1_pt1 | contig 15387 bp, 10 predicted proteins | sample 1595311 | NCBI WGS metagenome assembly OJHO01 (sample SAMN05416879, study PRJEB24817) | seawater metagenome | isolation source: Sea water | place: Canada:Atlantic | collected 2013-11 | reverse complement strand
GCCTCTTGTCTCGTGGGCTCGGAGATGTGTATAAGAGACAGGATCGACCTTCTGGCGGAAAAGCTGGCCGCAGCGCAAAAGCCGCTGTTCATCTTTGGCGGCGGTGCCGTTGGCGTTCAAAACGTTGACGCCCTGCTGGCCCGCTGGCAGGCGGCGAGCCTGACGACCTATGCCGGACGCGGCATCGTCTCGCCCGGAGCGCCGCTGCATTTCGGGGCCTATCTCGCGCGGGAAAGCAGCGTGGATGTGATCGCGCAGGCGGATCTTGTGATCTCCGTCGGGACCGAGCTGGCAGAGGTGGACCTCTGGCGCGATCATCTGGGCCATTCAGGCGAGCTGGTGCGCGTTGATATTGATCCGTCGGTTCTGGCGGACCCGCAAGCGGCACCCTTTGCCATCCTTGGTGATGCGGTACAGGTAATGGCCGCGCTTGACGCTGCCTTGCCGGACGAACGCACAGCAGCGGGTTGGAATGCGGCCGAGGTGGCAGGCTGGCGCAAACGCTGGCGGTCAGAAGTGGATATGGAGCGTCCGGGCATCCTTGCCGTGGTGGAGGCGGTGAAGGCTGCGACGCCCGAAGGCGCGATGATCTACTCGGACATGACCCAATTCGCCTATGCCGCAACCGAGGTCTGGGAGATGGACCGCCCCGGGTATTGGCATCATCCCTACGGGTTCGGCACGCTTGGCTACGCAACACCTGCTGCGATTGGTGGGGCCATTGGCCGCCCCGGGCTGCCGACCATGGCGATCATCGGGGATTATGGCTTTCAGTACACGGTGCAGGAACTGGGGGCTGCGGTAGAGCTGGGGCTGCCCCTGCCGATCATCCTGTGGGACAATGGCAAACTGGGCGAAATCGAAGACAGCATGACCCGCGCGCAGATCGCGCCAAATGCGGTCATCGCTCATAATCCCGATTTTTGCAAACTGGCCGAAGCCTATGGAGCCTATGCCGCGGCACCGAAATCGCTGGAGGAATTGCCAGAGGTCCTGGCGCAAGCCTTCAAGGCCGACCGCCCGACGTTGATCTATCTGACGCCCCAGACCGCAGTCTGATCAAGGGCGCGGCCCGAGGCGGTTCAAACGACTAACCCCGATCCCCCGTTAAACGGGGGATCGGGGTTTTATTTATTCCCAACAGCTGACCAGTACGGTCATGCCCTTGGCTTTTTCACGCAGGTCCTGCGGCTTGATCGTGGTGCTGCTGGCCGTGGTATCAACGGTGACACCGGCCTTTTGCGCAAGCTCTGCGATGACCTTGGATTCAACCGCAAAGGCGACATCTTCGGGCAATTCGCGTGCGCCATTGGCACGGGGCAGCAACATGCCCAAGACCCGCCCGTCACGATCCAGAATCGGGCCACCCGCGTCACCGCTGCGGGCTTCTAGCGCGAGGCGGGCGATGTTCTCTTCGCCTTGCAGCCCACGCACATCGGCGAGCGTGCCATAGGTCACCGTCGCCGATCCGAGCACGCCTTCATAGGGGAAGCCCGCAACCGCGATTTCGGATTGCAAACGGGGGGGCACGGTGTTGAACGCCGCCACATCCAATGGCGAAAGTGCTGCGCGGGGTTTCAGCAGGCTGATCCCGCTGGCCGCATCATCAACAACCACATCAAGCTCTGTCTCGTCGTCCAGCGTCAGACGACCACAGCTTTGCACCGCCTCGGATGTGGTCGCGACAGTACCGCGCCCGTCAATGAAGAAGCCCGAGCGCGAGATTTTCGGCGACCGGATTTGCAAACCCGACACCAGATCGACAGCCTGACGGTCGCCACCCCCCGCTGCGGCATCCAGCGTACCGGGCAGGCGGGTAAAGGATTTTGTCATCTCGGCAATCACGCGGCGGCGGCGGTCTTCGTCCCCGGCGGGCCAGATGAGGGTGAAGCCCTTGATCTCGCCACTCTGCAGCGACACCTGCGTCTGGCTGACGATGCGGCCGTTCTCGCCGATCAGCTCGAAACTGTCGGACTTCCGCTCGCGCGGGCCTTCTTCGGGGACGATTTCAAGAGTCTGCATGATGTCATATAGACCGAAAAGCGTATCCTGATCGCCCGCCTGACTGATCAGCAGAACCCGCGCGTCGATGTCGCCGGTGCCATTGTAATGAGCGAAGGGGGGCTCGAACCGGTCAAACCCCACGATCTTGGTCGGCATCACCATCTCGATCCCCGCGTCGGCGTTGCGCACGACCTGCAGGCCCAGACCTTCGAGCACGGCGTTATATTGTTTCAGAAGGGCGGCGCGTTGCAGCGTTGTCAGCACGCCGGTGGCGTCATAGCCGTTGGCCCCTTGCCAATCGGCCATAGACCCCCGCGTACCCCGCCCGAAGGCACCGTCGATAGAGGCATTGTAAAACCCCGCCCACTTCAGCGCGACCTGCAGCTGTTCGCGCGCCTCGCGGTCAAGCTCCCGTTCGCTGGCGCGCGCTTCGGCCAGGGTTTCGTCACGTGGTGGTTCGGGCAGCACGGGCACTTGCGTGGTTTCTGCCTCTGCGGTGGCGGTGTTCTCTTGCTCCAGCGCTGCGCTGGCGGGGGGCAGGGTGGTTTGCGTAATCTCGTCGTCGGTCTGCGCCTCGGTCGGGGTTGCGGGATCAACCGGTGCGATCAGCGGAATGTTCAGGACGTTCGCGCCCACGGGCCAGAACTGCTGCTGGAACCGTTCAGAAAGCTGGATAAAGCTGTCGCGCGGAATCACCCCGTCGCGGCGGTAGCGGCGCAACAGCAGCTCTGCGTCATCACGGCGATAGGGGCCGACCGCGATTCCATACCAGCTGCCGCCCAAGGCAAAGCCGTTCACATCCTCAAGATTGGCGCTATAGGCACGTGCGCGATCGGTCGCCGCGGCCAGATTGGGCTGGGCTTCGACCTGTATCCAAACCACATCATCGGCAGACTGTGCAAAGGCAAACGGGGCAATAAACAAGGCGGCGATCAGGGCCGCAAACAGTCGCGTCATAGGTATGGGTGCTCTCAAGGATTTAAACTTGCAATAGATAAGCAGGAACCTATGCAAAATACCATGCTTGAGACAGCGCAAATCATCACAAAGCTGCCAATTGACCCTACCGCAACAGCACCTTAGGAAAGGCGCGCAGCAGCAAAGGCAAAATCTTATGTCCGACCCGGTCCAGCGCCCCCGTTCATTTCAGGAAATCATCCTCGCCCTACAGTCCTATTGGGCACGTCAGGGCTGTGCGGTCCTGCAGCCCTACGACATGGAAGTCGGTGCGGGTACGTTCCACCCGGCCACGACCCTGCGCGCGCTTGGCACCAACCCTTGGGCCGCCGCCTATGTGCAGCCCTCGCGCCGCCCGACCGACGGGCGCTATGGGGAAAACCCCAACCGTTTGCAGCATTACTACCAGTTTCAGGCACTGATCAAACCCAGCCCGCCCAACCTGCAAGAGCTCTACCTCGGATCGCTTGAGGCGATCGGGATCGATATGGCGCTGCATGACATCCGCTTTGTCGAGGATGATTGGGAAAGCCCCACTTTGGGCGCATGGGGACTGGGCTGGGAAGTCTGGTGTGACGGCATGGAAGTGTCGCAGTTCACCTATTTCCAGCAGGTCGGCGGCCATGATTGCCACCCTGTATCGGGAGAGCTGACCTACGGGCTCGAGCGTTTGGCGATGTATGTTCTGGGCGTCGATCACGTGATGGACATGCCCTTTAACAGCCCCGACGCGCCGATCCCGCTGACCTATGGTGACGTATTCAAACAGACCGAGGAAGAATACGCCCGCTGGAACTTTGATGTCGCCAATACCGACGTGCTGCTGGACCACTTTGTCGAGGCCGAGAACGAGTGCAAGGCGATCCTTGCGCAAGATGCCGTGGACCCCAAGACCGGCAAGCGCATCGTGATGGCGCACCCCGCCTATGACCAATGCATCAAGGCGAGCCACATCTTCAACCTTCTGGACGCCCGCGGTGTCATCTCGGTGACAGAGCGTCAGGCCTATATCGGGCGGGTGCGCACCCTTGCCAAAGCCTGCGCTGACGCCTTTGTTCAGACACGGGCCGGCGGTTGGTCGGAAAACGCGGCATGAACGGTAAAATTGTAGGAGGCGTCATCTTGGTTGCAGCAGCCATTGCGGGTCTCGCGCTTTATTATCTACAGGTCTACGGCTATTATCACGAGGCACCGGCACCGGATGAGGGCGTCTCGCTGGTGTCGATCTCCAGCAATGCGTCCGAGCCGATCCTGACCGACAATTTCCGCGCCATCGACGCCGACAGCTCGCCCATTCGCTACCGCGCATGTTTCGACACCTCGCTTAGCCTCGCCCTGCTGTCCGAAACCTATGTCGTCAGCGACGAGGTCACGCCGCGCAATGCACCGGGCTGGTTCGACTGTTTCGACGCCAAGGCCATCGCAGAAGAGATCGAGGCAGGCACGGCGCTGACCTTTCTGGGGCAGAAGAACGTGCATTTCGGCGTTGACCGTATCGTTGCGATCACTTCGGACGGGCGCGGCTATGTCTGGCACGAGCTGAACGATTGTGGCGACAAAGCCTATGATGGCACCGTGGTGGGCGAAGCTTGCCCGGAACGCCCCGCCGACTGATCCGACCCGGATCGACCGGCCCTTTGACATAAGCGCTGTTTGCGCGACACATATTTAACCGCACCCAAGCGACACGCGGCCCCGAAAGGTACGAACCCATGCCCGACCTCCTGATAGAGCTTTTCTCGGAAGAAATTCCCGCCCGCATGCAAGCGCGCGCGGCGGATGATCTAAAGAAACTGGTGACGAACGGTCTGGTGGATGCGGGGCTGACCTATGCCTCTGCCGCGGCCTTTTCGACGCCGCGTCGTCTGACCCTGACGATCGAGGGGATGCTGGACGCCAGCCCGTCGCTGGTCGAGGAACGCAAAGGCCCCAAGGCCGACGCGCCGGAAAAAGCCATCGAAGGGTTCCTGCGTGGCGCAGGCCTGACCCGCGACCAGCTGGAAGAACGCGACACCCCCAAGGGCAAGATCCTGTTTGCCATGATCAACAAGCCGGGCCGCCCCGCAGCCGAGATCGTGGCAGACGTGCTGGAAACCACCATTCGCAATTTCCCATGGCCCAAATCCATGCGGTGGGGCAGTGGCAGCTTGCGATGGGTGCGCCCGTTGCATTCGATCCTGTGTATCCTGTCGGCCGAGGATGGCGCGCAGACCGTGCCCTTGACCATCGACGGGATCACTGCGGGCGACACCACGCGCGGGCACCGCTTTCTGGCCCCCGATACAATCACCGTCAGCAGCTTTGACGATTACAGCGCCAAGCTGAAACGCGCCTTTGTCGTGCTCGACCCGGCAGAGCGGCGCGATACGATCTGGAACGACGCGACCAATATGGCTTTTGCCAACGGGCTTGAGGTGGTCGAGGATGCGGGCCTGCTGGCCGAGGTCGCAGGGCTGGTGGAATATCCCGTCGTGCTGATGGGGCAGATTGGCGATGATTTCCTTGGTCTGCCGCCCGAGGTGCTGCAAACCTCGATGAAAGAGCACCAGAAGTTCTTTTCCGTGCGCAACCCCAAGTCGGGCCGCATCGAACGCTTTGTCACCGTCGCCAACCGCACCACCGCCGACGATGGCGCGACCATTCTGGCGGGCAATGAAAAAGTGCTCTCTGCGCGTCTGTCGGACGCTAAATTCTTCTGGGAAAACGATCTGCGCATCGCACAATCAGAGGCCGGGATGCAGACTTGGGTGGACCGTCTGTCCAACGTGACCTTCCACAACAAGCTGGGCACGCAGGCAGAGCTGATCTCGCGCATGGAAGCACTGGCTGGTGAGCTCGCCCCGACGGTCGGGGCCGACGCGGAAGAGGCCCGCGCCGCCGCACGTTTCGCCAAGGCCGATCTATCGTCTGAAATGGTCTATGAATTCCCAGAACTTCAGGGGCTTATGGGCAGCTACTATGCCAAAGCCGCCGGCAAGTCCGAGGCCATCGCCGCCGCCGCCCAAGACCACTATGCGCCGCTGGGGCCATCCGACGACGTGCCAACCGCGCCCGTGTCCATCGCCGTGGCGCTGGCAGAGAAAATCGACAAGCTGACCGGCTTCTGGGCGATCGACGAAAAACCGACCGGAAGCAAAGACCCGTTTGCTCTGCGTCGCGCGGCCTTGGGCGTTATTCGGATTTTGGTTGAGAATGATGTGTCGCTGAAACTGCGTGACACCATCCTTGAGCATTTGTCTCAAGCCCCTGCACCGGCTGCTGGAAGCGCCGAAGAGACGGCAGAAAACCTCCTCTCCTTCCTCCACGACCGCCTGAAGGTGTACCTTAAGGACCAAGGCGTCCGTCATGACATCATCGACGCTTGCATCAGTTCTTCTGATGGCGCACCTGCTGGTGCGACGGAAGGCAACGACGACCTGACCCTGCTGGTCAAACGCGCCAAGGCGCTGAGTGAGACGCTGAAAACCGACGACGGGGAAAACCTGATTCAGGGGTTCAAGCGCGCCAACAATATCCTGAGCCAGGCCGAGGACGCGGATGGGGTGGAATACTCCTTTGGCGCGGATATCAAGTTCGCCGAGACCGAAGAAGAGCGCGCGTTGTTTGCCGCCCTTGATACCGCAGAGGCGCAGATCAAACCGGCGATGGAGGCACAGGATTTCGGCACAGCCATGTCCGCGATGGCGTCCTTGCGCGGCCCGATTGATGCGTTCTTTGATGCGGTGCAGGTGAACGCGGACAATGCGACGGTCCGGCGCAACCGGTTGAACCTGCTCAGCCGTATCCGCACGATCTGTAGCTCGGTCGCGGATCTGACCAAAATCGACGGGTAACGCAGCAGACCCGTCACGTGGGCAAGGCGATCACGCCTTGCCACACCACGGCGAAAGCCTATGCTGCGCAGGAACCAAAAGGTGCCGCAGTGCAGAAAACCGCCATGACAACCCTTGTGACCCAAACCGCCCCCATCGCGAATGATACGCATGGGGGGCGTGCGAAATGTCTGCAACGTCTGGTCCGTCTTGATCTGCCGGTGCCGCGCACGGTGGCGCTGCCCTTTGATGTCGTGCTTGAGATCGCGCAGGGGCAGATCCCCGATCTGCAAGCGGTCGCTGATGAATTCCCCCACGACGCGCTGCTATGCGTGCGCCCCTCTAGCCAGGACCCGGATTGGGGCGGGCCGGGGGCGGTGATGAACATCGGCATGAACGATGACCGCTATGCCGACTATTGCGAACGCATGGGCGAGGGGCCCGCATCGGCGCTTTATACCCGTTTCGTGCAATCCTATGCCGTCAATGTGGCGCGGCTGGACCCCGATATGTTCGACGACGTCGAAGGCGACGGGCGCGAGGCGCTGCTGCAATCCCTGCGCGCCTACGAGCTTGAGACCGAAGAAAGCTTCCCCCAGGACCGTGTGACCCAGTTGACCGCCGTGCTCAGTTCCATGGCGCGGGCGTGGGAGGGCACCTCGGCGCGGCTGTTGCGGCAGGCCAAGGGGGCTCCTGCGGATGCAGGGCTGGGCCTGATCGTGCAGCAGATGGTATTCGGAGTGGGCACGGGGATTTGCGGATCGGGCGTGTTGCAACTGGTGGACAGCACCACCGGCCTGCCACAGATCACCGGGCGGTACCTGAGCCAGTCGCAGGGGCGCGACGCCTTGCAGGACACCGCCGATGCGCTTTACCTGACGCGCGATCCACGCGGCCCGTCGCTTGAGGAGCACGCCCCCGAAGCTTTCGAGATGCTCAAACAGCACGCGGCGCTGATGCGGGTGCGGCTGCGCGCCGAGATGCAGGTGGAATTCGTCATCTCTGACGGAGAGTTGTTTATCCTGGATGGCGTGCGCGTGTCGCGGTCCTCGCGGGCGGCGGTGCGGATCGCGGTGGCGCTGGCGGACGAAGGGATCATCCCCCGCGAAGAGGCGCTGATGCGTGTCCAGCCCCGCACCCTGACAGAGCTGTTGCACCGGCAGGTTGACCCACGGGTGAAACGCGATGTGATCGGGCGCGGCATTGCCGCCAGCCCCGGTGCCGCCACCGGCCGGATCGTGTTCAACGCGAATGACGCGCAAGCCAGTGCCGCACGGGGCGAGAAATGTATTCTGGTGCGCCGCGAAACCTCGCCCGAGGATATTCGCGGGATGCACGCCGCCCAAGCCGTGCTGACCGAACGCGGTGGCATCACCAGCCACGCCGCGGTGATCGGGCGGGGCATGGGCTTGCCCTGCGTCGTCGGTGCCTCGTCGATGCGTTTCGATCTGGTCAAGGGGGTGATCACGGCCCCTGACGGGCGGATGTTCAAGGCAGGTGATGAAATCACCCTCGACGGCACCTCGGGAGAGGTGCTGTGCGGGGCCGCGGATATGCTTGAGCCGCTGCTGGACGCGACCTTCCAAAAGCTCATGTCCTGGGCCGAAGACGCTGCCGACATCGGGATACGTGCCAACGCCGATCCCCCTGCCGACGCACAAACCGCGCGCAATTTCGACGCGCAGGGAATCGGGCTGTGCCGGACAGAGCATATGTTCTTTGACCCCAGCCGCCTGACCGTGATGCGCGAGATGATCTTTGCCGATACCAGCGAAGGCCGCCGCGCCGTGCTAGAACGCTTGCTGCCAATGCAACGCGATGATTTCATTCAGCTTTTCCGCATCATGCAGGGTCAGCCGGTGTGCATCCGTCTGTTCGATCCGCCCTTGCACGAATTCCTGCCTTCGACCCGCACCGGTCAACGCGATCTGGCCGAGGCGCTGGATTTGCCGCTGTCCAACGTGACCCGGCGGATCGAGGCTATGACCGAATATAACCCGATGCTCGGCCTGCGCGGCGTGCGTCTTGGCGTGACGGTGCCCGAAATCTACGAGATGCAGGCCCGTGCGATCTTTGAGGCTACGATCGAAGCCAGCCGCGATGGCGACCCCGTGGTGCCCGAGATCATGATCCCCCTTGTTTCGGCCAAACGCGAGGTTGAGCTGATCAAGGCCAGCGTCGACAAGATCGCAACGGCGGTGAAATCTGAACGCGGCGCGACCTTTACCTACCGTTTGGGCGTGATGGTCGAAACACCCCGTGCCGCCCTGCGCGCCGGAGAGATTTCGCCCCATTGTTCCTTCCTCAGTTTCGGGACAAACGACCTGACGCAGATGACCTATGGGTTGAGCCGCGATGACGCGGGACGGTTCATGTCGACCTACGTGCAGCAGGGCGTTTTCCCCGAAGATCCGTTCCATATGCTGGACCGTGATGGCGTCGGAGAGTTGCTTCAGCTTGGTGCCGCGCGGGGGCGGGAAGCACAACCTGGGATTACCTTGTCGATCTGCGGAGAGCACGGCGGCAACCCCGAATCGATTGCTTTTTGCCGTGCAGCGGGTTTCGACTACGTTTCTTGCTCACCTTTCCGTGTTCCGGTCGCCAGATTAGCGGCGGCACAGCTCGCAATCGCGGACAAGATAGGGTAGTTTTGCGCGGCTGATCGTCTAGATGTTGTTTTCCTGTGCGGGTTCCCGCGCAGGCGGTTTCGGCAGGGTTTACGCTCGGTGCCAGTTTGGGTAGGGGGCGCTGTCCGAAACTACTTGCGAGGCGCTCAATGCGTTCTTTTCAGAAAATCTCGTCCTGCGCCCTGCTGGCGCTGTCTTTGCTTGCTCCTGCCGTGGCGTCCGCCAGCCCGCAACAGGCCAAAGCACTGGCTGACATCGAAGCCAAAGGGCTGCGCTCTGTCGGGTCGGAACGTCTGGAAAGCATGATCGCATCGAACAACGCAAGCGAGGTGGAATTCACCCGCGCATGGCTGGCCGAACAGCCGAAAGCATCGGGCGGCGAACAATGGCGCTGTCTGGCAGAGGCGCTGTACTTTGAAGCGCGCGGCGAGACGGTCAAGGGCCAGTTCGCTGTGGCCGAAGTGATCATGAACCGTGTGAAATCCGCGCAGTTTCCCGGGTCTTTGTGCAGCGTGATCAATCAGGGGACAGGTCGGAAATACCAGTGCCAGTTCACCTACACCTGCGATGGCAATGCCGAAGTGATATCAGAGCCGCGCGCCTATGCGCAGGTCGGCAAGGTCGCGCGGGCGGTGCTGGACGGCAAGGCACCATCGCTGACAGGGGGGGCAACGTATTATCATACCACCGCCGTAAGCCCCCGCTGGTCGCGCGTCTTTACCCGCACCACCAAGATCGGCGTGCACATGTTTTATCGCGACGGCGTTCAGACCGCGTCGAACTAAGCGGCGTTTCTGTCGTCTTTGATGGCTGGCCAGCCGTGTCTGGCTTTGGTACATCCGCGCAAACGGTCTAGGATCGTTTGCGAGTGAGACAAGCAAAGGCCCAAACCCATGACAAGTGACACGCGGCTTGCCTTTGCGCACCCGTCCGAACGCGCTGCTGCGACGGCGGGGCCTGAACCTCTGGACCGGATTTCCCTGCGCGATCATATCGTTGAGGTCGAGATCGGCGCCTTTCAGGCCGAACGTGGTGTAACGCAGCGCATCTGTTTCAATGTCGTCGTCGAGGTGCAGCCGCTGACCGGCCCCGTGGACGACGATGTGGACCGTATCCTGTCCTACGATCGCGTGACCGAAGCCATCGCCTATGAGCTGTCGGACGAACGGCTGAACCTGCTCGAGACGCTGGCCGAACGGGTCGCGGATCGTATCTTGCTGGAACGGCAGGCGATGCGGGTGTTTGTGCGCATCGAAAAGTTGGACCGTGGCCCCGGTGCTTTGGGCGTCGAGATCGTGCGCGGCCGTGATGATACCCCCGACAGTCAGGCCGAAGCGCGCGAGGTGCCACACCCCGAGCTGGTCTATCTGAGCAATGATGCCATCGCCTCGCCGCATCTGGCGGGGTGGCTGGACCAGTTGCACCAGATGGGGCGGCCCCTGATCCTCTGTGTCGGCGCATCGGACACCGCCGCGCCGCAGGTCGGGCATAAAATGGCGCAGCGCCGCATTGATCTGCTGGCGATTGAACAGAATGCCTGGGTGCTGGCCGCAAAGGATGATCGCTGTGTTGTCGTGGCGACGCGGACAGAGCTGGATTGGGCGATGAAGAACGGCCAGACGAGTGTTTGGGCCCCGTCGAAGATCGTGCTTGATAGCGTGGATACCCCCTCGGCGCAGCCGCGCGATGCCGTGGCCCTGGCCGCGTGGTTCGCCGCCAGTTTCGACGCGACAGAGATGTTGGTGATCGGGGCGGACCTGCCGGCTGACGCCTCTGTTCCGCTGCGCGCCGTAGCGGTGGACCAAGGCAGGCTGTGAGACATGACCGATTACTTTCGACCTCTCGTCCAGATCGGCCCCGCGCGGCCTGACACTGCGGTGTCTCTAGCGGGGGGGTGGGGCTGGTTCACCCATGCCGAGGTCTTGTCGCGCAGCACGCCGCCCCGTGTTGTACCCGCGGCCGATATCCCGGCGAGCGTGATGGCACGGCTGACTGCGCCCCGACCCGCGATGGCAGGGCTGACGCTGGACCGCCCGCGCATCATGGGCATTCTGAACACGACGCCCGATAGTTTCTCGGACGGGGGGCAGCATAATGCTGTGCCCGATGCGCTGCGCGTCGCGCAAAAGATGGTGGCCGCCGGCGCGGATATTCTGGACATTGGCGGCGAGTCCACGCGCCCCGGCGCGGATTTTGTGCCCGTCTCCGAAGAGATCACGCGCACCGCTCCCGTCATCGCCGCATTGCGGGGGGCGGGGATGCACACGCCGATCTCTATCGATACCCGCAAGGCCGCCGTGGCCGAGGCCGCGGTCAGCGCTGGTGCCAATCTGGTAAACGACGTGTCGGGCTTCACTTTTGATCCCGCCCTAGGCCCGCTGTGTCAAAAACTGGCGCTGCCGGTTTGCGTTATGCATGCCCAAGGCGATCCCGCGACCATGCATCTGGACCCACAGTATGATAACGTGCTGCTTGATGTTTTTGACGCGCTGGAGCGGCAGATCAGCATGCTGGAGGCATCAGGCATCCCGCGGGGGGCCATTCTGGCGGACCCGGGCATCGGGTTTGGCAAGACGCAGGATCACAATCTGGCTCTGCTGGCGCGGCTAAGCCTGTTTCACGCTTTGGGGACGCCTATCCTGCTAGGCGTTTCGCGCAAACGGTTCATCGGAACGATCGGCAACGCGCCGCAGGCACAGGACCGCGCGCCGGGGTCGATCGCCGTGGCGCTTGCAGGATTGGGGCAGGGTGTGCAAATGATCCGTGTGCATGACGTGGACGACACCCGCCAAGCGGTCGCTCTGTGGCATGCCGCATATTTTGGGAGCATTTTATGACAAAATTATTTGGAACAGACGGTATTCGTGGAAAGGCCAATGTGCATCCGATGACAGCAGAGGTCGCCCTGAAAATCGGGGCCGCTGTGGGGCGCTATTTTAGCGCTGGTCGTGACGGTGTGCACCGTGTGGTGATTGGTAAGGACACGCGGTTGTCGGGCTATATGTTCGAAAACGCGCTGACGGCGGGGCTGACGTCCTCGGGGATGAATGTGCTGCTGCTGGGGCCGGTGCCCACGCCTGCGGTCGGGCTGCTGACGCGGTCGATGCGGGCTGATCTGGGGGTGATGATCTCGGCCAGCCACAATCCGGCGACGGACAATGGCATCAAGTTCTTCGGCCCCGACGGTTTCAAGCTGAGCGACGCTGTGGAGGCAGAGATCGAGGCGCTGATCGAAGGCGGCGTGGAGTTGAACCCCGCCGATAAGATTGGCCGTGCCAAGCGGATCGATGACGGGCGGTTCCGCTATGTCGAGCGGGTGAAGTCATCGTTCCCGCGCCAGATGCGTCTGGACGGGCTGAAGGTCGTGATCGACTGCGCCAATGGGGCCGCACACCGCGTCGCCCCCGAAACCCTGTGGGAATTGGGGGCCGAGGTGATCGAGATTGGCGTGTCGCCGAACGGCTTTAATATCAACGAGAATTGTGGCTCGACCCACCCCGAACGCGCCGCAGCGGCGGTGGTAGAGCACGGTGCCCATGTGGGCATTTGTCTGGATGGCGACGCGGACCGCGTGATCCTGATTGACGAAACCGGCAAGGTCGGTGACGGGGATCAATTCATGGCCCTTATGGCGTCCCGTTGGGCGGCCGAAGACCGGCTGGCCAATGGCACCTTGGTCGCCACCGTGATGAGCAACCTTGGCCTTGAACACTTCTTGCAGGGCAAGGGGCTACGGCTTGAGCGGACGTCCGTCGGCGACCGCTATGTGGTCGAGCGGATGCGCGAAGGCGGGTTCAATCTGGGCGGCGAGCAATCGGGCCATATCGTCATGACCGACCACGCCACCACGGGTGACGGTCTGATGGCGGGGCTGCAGTTTCTGGCAGAGATGATCCGGTCGGAAAAGACCTCGTCCGAGCTGCTGAACAACTTTGAACCCGTGCCGCAACTGCTTAAGAACGTAAGATTTTCTGCCGGTCAGGTGCCGTTGGAAGACGCGCAGGTGCAAGGGGCCATCGCACAGGCCGAAGCCGACCTGGCCGGTCAGGGGCGTTTGCTGATCCGCAAATCCGGCACCGAGCCGCTGGTGCGTGTGATGGCAGAACATGAAGACGCGCAGCTGATGGAGCGTGCAGTCGATTCCGTGGTGGATGCGGTCACGGCGGCTGTCGCACCTTAAGCTGATCGCAGGGTTGCTGGCGGGGATGTCCTGCGCGGCGGCCCTGCCTTGCCCTCGCGGGACGCGCCGCCTGCGGTGGCTGTGGGATGCCTTCGGCGAGGATTTAGAGCCATTTGGAAGCTAGGCGCGCGTGCGGGTCAACAGGCGACGGAATGCGCCATATTGGCTGAGTGCGACGCCCGAAAGGATCAGTGCCATCGCGTAGAGCAGGGATGGCGGCAGCGGTTCATTCAGCAAGAGCGCGCCGAGGCAGACGGACCAGACGGGGACTTGGTAGTTCACCAGTGACATAAACACCGGGCCTGCGCTGCGGATCACCAGCACGCGAAGGAAGTTCGCGGCGGCGGTGGGGATCAGGCCCAGAAACGCCAGCGCCGCGAAGATGGACGGCGAGGGGCGGGGCGGTAGACCTTCGATGATGATCGCCATGGGAACGGTGATGCAGGTGGCAATGATCAGCAGGATGGTCGCAAGACCGATCGCGTCCACCGCGGACAGGCGGCGCATGATGATCGAGCTGGTGGCGTAGCACCCCGCCGCTCCCAGGCAGGCCAGACGCCCCTGGGTTTCAAGCGCGGTGCCGGTGCTTTCAAAGGCTTGCGCGCCGATCAGGATGACAACGCCGACAAAGCCCAGGGCAAAACCGATCACCTTGCGCGGGCTCATCGCTTCGCCCGGAACGAAGAAATGCGCAAGCGGCAGGATGATCAGCGCCGTCGCGGCCATGGTCACCCCCGCAAAGCCCGAGGTGACATATTGCTGACCCCAAGCGAGCAGGCTGAACGGCACGGCAGAGCTGGCGGCACCGATAAAGATAACGGCCGCGATATCGCCGCGGGTGGGGGATTGGGTAAAGAGCCGAAAGCCGCGCAGACCCCAGATAGCGATCATCACGGTGGCCGCAAACCCGACACGTGTGGCCGCGATCCAGAAGGGTGGCATTTCAGTCAGGGCGATTTCGGTCACCAGAAACGTGCCTCCCCAGATGAAGGCAAGCAGCAGGATCATCAGCCAGCTGGATTTGGTGATCTGGGACGCGTCCGGCATGACATATCCTGTGGGAAAACTCGGCCCGCCAGATGTGACAGCCGGATGCGCAAAAGAAAAGGCCCGGTGCAGAACCGGGCCTTTCCACATCGCTGCATCGGCGATCAGTTCTTGGATTTGTCGACCATCTTGCCGGCAGAGATCCAGGGCATCATTTCGCGCAGCTTGCCGCCGACGACTTCGATCTGATGTTCGTCATTGGCGCGACGCGAGGATTTCAGCGTGGGCTGACCGACGGAGTTTTCCAGCATGAAGTCACGCACGAATTTGCCCGACTGGATGTCGCTGAGAACGGCTTTCATGCGCGCTTTGGTCTCGTCGTAGGGCAGGATGCGCGGGCCGGAGACATATTCGCCGTATTCCGCCGTGTTCGAGATCGAGTAGTTCATGTTGGCGATGCCGCCTTCATAGATCAGGTCAACGATCAGCTTGGTTTCGTGCAGGCATTCGAAATAGGCCATTTCGGGCTCGTAGCCGGCTTCGACCAGTGTTTCGAAGCCGCAGCGGATCAGTTCAACGATACCGCCGCACAGAACAGCCTGTTCGCCGAACAGATCGGTTTCACATTCTTCACGGAAGTTGGTTTCGATGATGCCGGACCGGCCGCCACCGATGGCGGAGCAGTAGGACAGGCCGATTTCCAGCGCTTTGCCGGTGGCGTCGGTGTCTACCGCAACCAGGCAAGGCACGCCGCCGCCTTTGGTGTATTCGCCGCGCACAGTGTGGCCCGGGCCTTTGGGGGGCATCATGATCACATCAA
>OJHO01000549.1_pt1 | contig 15424 bp, 10 predicted proteins | sample 1595311 | NCBI WGS metagenome assembly OJHO01 (sample SAMN05416879, study PRJEB24817) | seawater metagenome | isolation source: Sea water | place: Canada:Atlantic | collected 2013-11 | reverse complement strand
CGTAAGGAGTCGTCGGCAGCGTCAGATGTGTATAAGAGACAGATTAATCATAATGTGGGCTTTATTGTTTGTTAGTCAAACAATGGCTACAGCGTTTGATACACATAGCATTCATCAAGAAAGCAATACCAAGCAGCAGTTATCTCACCGCAGCTTGGATATATCACATAAATTACACCCTGAAGGTAGCTTAATTACTTCGAGTGATGAGGCTAGCGCTGTTAGTCGTGATGGGCAGGATAAATTTGATTGTCATCATTGTTGTCATTGCCATGCGCCTTCTGGTGTTTATATTCTCTGTACTGAAGAATCAAGTGCGTTATATAAAAGTAATAACAGTGTCATGGCAGGTAAAACAGCGTTGTTTTCTTTTCTGCTAGCACCCGAGCACCGCCCTCCAATAAGTTAATTGACTGTTAATTTATATCTCTTGTAAATCAAAATATTAATTTATTTCCATATGGTTTTTATATGCGCTTTTTTAGCCTTATAAATCACTCTTTAGCGTCGATATTAATTCAGGGCCGTTAAGGCTGGCTGGAGCATTGGCAATGGCTAATGAGTAATAAATTACTTTTTTCGATTTATCTGCTCAAAAGATAACTTGATGAGAGCGAACATGCCTGAACTTAGCATTAGCTATTGAGCTAATGCTGTATTCCTATCTAAGGCAGTCTGTCAATTTTATCTTGCACTTTAGAAAAATTTTAGGATTCAATGAAAATGAAAAAACTTATTGAAAATGCAGCCAAGATCAATCTGCAAAATATCAAAGTATTTAAATCAAAAAAAATGTTTAACATCTCGATCATTATTAGCTTAAGTGTCAGTATTTTATCCATTGTTGCAATGAATAAATCGGCAATTGCCTCGACAATTACGATAGTAGCGCCTCATACGGGGCATGAACATGGTGAAAATAATGCTGTGGCTAAAACAATATCGTCAGCACCTGAGTACCGTAAAGGTGCAGTTATTAATGCAACGCATCAACCTAATCGTAGTGGCAATGAAGGTCATGAGCGGGGAGTGAGTTTTAGTCCGGATAAAATGGCTATTGCCGGTATCAGTGTTAGGGCAATTTCTGCTCAGGTTTTTATTGATACTGTTTATGCACCAGGTGAAATTAAAGCCAATGGATATAAAAGCTATATTGTTTCACCACGTACTGAATCAGTAGTGATATCTCGTCATGCTACTTTAGGGCAGCATGTTGAAAAGGGCGATGCCTTAGTGACTTTATTTAGTGAGTCTGTCGCTGAAGCACAAGCGACTTATCGTGTCGCTTATAATGACTGGCAACGAAATAAAAAGTTGGGTAAAGCAACCGTGAGTGAAAGCCGCTTACTGAGCTCTCAAACTGATTATATTTCTGCTTATAGCCGTTTGAAAGCCTTTGGCTTGACTGAAAATGCTATTGCGCAAGTGGTAAAAACGAACGCTAATAGCCCTGATGTAGGTGAGCTGGGTCAATACACTTTAATTGCACAGCGCGCAGGTGCAGTGCTCAGTGATGATTTCTCTCAAGGTCAGCGTGTTTCTGCTGGTGATGCCATGATGGTGTTAGCCGATGAGAGTGAGTTATGGGTTGAAGCACGCGTGTCGCCTAACAAACAACTGAATTTACCTAAAGGTACACAAGCTATTATTGACATGGCAGAGCAATCATTTGTTGCAACGGTTATTCAAGAAGCCCACACCATAGATCCTAAAACACGCACGCGTATCGTACGTTTATCGGTAAAAAATGTCGATGACCGTTTGCACCCAGGTATGTTTGTTAATGTCAGTTTTAGTTTTGAAACGGCTGAAAAAATTATTGCGGTACCTGAATCTGCATTGATGCGTTCAAATGATGGTGATTGGACCGTCTTTGTTGAAGATCATCCTGGCGAGTTCAGTGCTGTTGAAGTCGAACTAGGTCGATCGTTAGGGCGTTATCGTGAAATTACAGGAATTGCTCCCCAAACGCGTATTGTTACAAGCGGAGCGTTTTTTGTCGCTTCAGAAATAGCAAAAGCTGGTTTTGATCCCCATGGCCACTAAACATTCATCAATAGCGAATAGAAAAGGAGCAGAATATTATGTTTAATAAAATGATCGATTTTTCTGTTAATAATCGCCTGTTGGTGATGTTGATGTTAATCGCGACCTTGATAGCTTCGATGTTTATTATTCCGAAACTAAATCTGGATGCTTTTCCTGATGTTACTAACGTGCAGGTAGCCGTGAATACCGAAGCACCAGGTTTAGCAGCCGAAGAAGTCGAGCAACTTATTACCTATCCCATTGAAGCGGTAATGTACGCTATGCCAGATGTTGAACAAGTGCGTTCAATTTCAAAAACGGGTTTGTCTGGCGTTACGGTTGTTTTTAAAGAGGGCACCGATATTTACTTTGCCCGACAATTAGTTTTTGAGCGCTTACAGGCAGCTAAAGAATTGATCCCCACAGGGGTAGGGACACCAGAAATGGGGCCAAATACTTCGGGTTTAGGACAAGTATTTCAATATCTGCTTATTGCCGATAAAGATGCTGGCTATGATGCTATGGCGCTGCGTAGTCTTAATGATTGGATAGTGAAGCTATTAGTGATGCCTGTTGATGGTGTGACCGATGTTTTGTCTTTTGGCGGTAATGTTCGCCAATATCAAGTCAATGTCGAGCCCAGTAAGTTACTTTCTTATGAGCTTACGCAAGACGATATTGTGCGCGCTTTAGACAATAATAATAGTAATGTTGGTGGCTGGTATATGAACCGAGGCCAGGAACAATTGGTGATTCGCGGCACGGGTTGGTTCAATGGTGGCGAAGCAGGTCTGAGGGATATTCAACAAGTTCCAGTGAAAACGGTTGATGGAACAGTTATTACTGTCGCTGATATTGCAACCGTAGAATTAGGCAGTGAAATTCGCCAAGGCGCGGTAACCATGACTCGACGCATCAAAAGCGGCGAAAGTGAAAGTTTAGGGGAAGTGGTCTCGGGCATTGTACTTAAACGCATGGGGGCGAACACCAAGGCAACCATTGACGGTATTAACGCTCGTATTCCTCTAATTGAGCAAGCACTACCCAAAGGCGTGCGCTTTGAACCGTTTTATGATCAATCAGACTTAATCGTTAAAGCGGTGAGTACCGTGGTTGACTCTCTTATCATTGCGTTTATCTTGATTGCTATTGTTTTAGCGTTATTTTTTATGAACTTACGTGCAACATTCTTAGTGTTAATTTCAATACCAATTGCTATCGCTATGACCTTAATGATCATGTCATATTTCGGTCTATCTGCTAATTTGATGTCACTGGGCGGTATTGCCGTTGCTATTGGTATGTTGGTAGATGGCTCAGTGGTGATGGTTGAAAATATGTTTAAGCATCTCAATAGGCCTGACGATATACACCGAGCAAATGCGATGGCGCGCAATAAAAGCCTAAATGCTCGTCAGTTTGCAATCAGAGATAGCGACCCGCATGATGTTACACATGATCGCCATGGGATAGCATTGCGGCTAAAGCAGGCAGGTAAAGAAGTTGCGCGACCGATATTTTTTGCTGCCGCAATTATTTTGGTGGTTTTTATGCCGTTATTTAGCTTTGAGGGGGTTGAAGCTAAATTATTTCAACCTATGGCGATTAGTATTATCTTAGCGGTTATTTCAGCGATTTTTGTTGCTTTAATTATTGTACCAGCCATGGCGACTTACCTGTTTAAAAATGGTGTGCAAGCACGTCAGAGTATTATTTTACCGCCGCTAGAGCGTTGGTATCGCAAAAGCTTAACCGTAGCGATGCAACACACTAGAGTGGTAATAGTATTATCTTTGATTTTACTGCTCAGCGCTTTTGCTTTAATACCACAAATTGGTACTGAGTTTGTGCCTGAGTTAGAAGAAGGCACTATTAACTTAAGGGTAACATTAGCGCCTTCTTCAAGTTTAGAAACTGCGCTGAAAGTGGCGCCAATTTTAGAACAGAAATTAATGAAATTTCCTGAAGTTGACTATACGTTAAGTCGTATGGGACGAGCTGAAATTGGTGGTGATCCTGAGCCGGTCAATAATATTGAAATTTATATTGGCTTAAAACCGATTAGTGAATGGACTAGCGCAAAAAATCGTTATGAATTACAGCGTTTGATGGCCATTGAATTAGAGCAATTTCCAGGCTTGTTATTGAATTTTTCACAACCTATTGCTACCCGAGTTGATGAGCTGCTTTCAGGCGTTAAAGCCCAGTTAGCGATTAAGCTTTTTGGTGCTGATTTAGCGATTCTTGCCGCAAAGGGTCAAGAAATATCGGCGGTAATGAAAACGGTTGACGGAGCTCGTGATGTTGCTATGGAGCAAATAATTGGCGAGGCACAGTTAGTAATTAAACCGAATAGGGCGCAACTATCGCGATTTGGTTTTTCTGTTCGCGATGTTATGTCTGTTGTGAAAAATGGTATTGGCGGTACGACAGCAGGCCAAGTTATTAATGGTAATGAGCGCTATGATATTTATGTGCGTTTACAAGAGAAAAGCCGAGATAGTCGTGATGCTATTGCTGAATTACGCCTGCAATCACCCACGGGGGCTTGGGTACGTTTAGGTGATATTGCAGATATTGCTTTAGCATCTGGTCCACCGCAAGTGCGTCGTGATGATGTTCAGCGTCGAGTGGTTATTCAAGCGAATGTACAAGGCCGTGATATGGGTAGTGTTGTGGCGGATATCCGCGCTGTTATTAAGGCGAATGTTGAGCTACCTGCAGGGTATTCGGTGGTTGTTGGTGGGCAATTTGAAAACCAGCAACGAGCCCAAGCGCGTTTAGCTATTGTGTTACCTGTATCATTGGGGCTAATTGCATTATTGTTATATTTTGCCTTTGGTTCAACAGGGCAGGCGATGTTAATACTGATCAATGTACCTTTAGCGATTATCGGTGGTATATTTTCGTTGTATATTTCAGGGCAGTATTTGTCAGTTCCTAGCTCGGTTGGCTTTATTACCTTATTTGGTGTTGCTGTTTTAAATGGTGTGGTGATGGTCGACAGTATTAATCAACGAATTCGGGATGGTTTGACCATATCAATCGCTGTTTTTGAAGGTGCTATCTCACGCTTACGCCCCGTGTTAATGACGGCAATAACCTCGGCATTAGGCTTAATTCCTATGCTAATGTCAAATGGGGTTGGTGCTGAAATTCAACGGCCATTAGCCAGTGTTATTGTCGGTGGTTTGGTAACGGCAACCTTACTGACATTATTTGTTTTACCTGTACTTTTTAGCTGGTTTTCAAAAACAAAAATAGTCAGTTTACAACGCTAGACTTTACCGGTTAAAGATAAAGAATTATTGTTATAACATGAGCTTGTTAATACCAATTACACTAATAAGCTGATCATTTTTCACGGTCTAAATGAATAAAAGCTGCGTTATTTATTTTATATATAGAACAACTATATAGAAAAATAAATGCCTTGATTCTATCCATTTATCCTCGCTACAAAATTGGTCACATTATTAATGTAAATGGTATAAGCTAGGCTCATCTTATGACTTTAGGTTAACTTATAAGCGCTAGTATTATTTAAGAGGTCAAAATGTCCCATTCTCATCGTCATTCGCACAGTCACTCTCACAGCCATTCTCATACTGCTAATGGAAAGTTAACCCTAGCGGTTTTTATTAATGTTTTATTGACGATTGTACAAATTGTCGGTGGCATACTTTCCGGGAGTTTGTCATTAATTGCTGATGCGTTGCATAATTTAAGTGATGCAGGTGCAATCGTTATTGCCATATTTGCTCGTAAAATTTCAGCCAAAAATGCCGATGAAAATATGACCTTTGGTTATCAAAGAGCCGAGATTATTGGTACATTAATTAATAGCATCACCCTTATTATTATCGGTTTTTATCTGATTTATGAAGCTGTAAGCAAGTACTTTAATCCGACTGAAATTAATGGTTGGCTGGTGATTTATATTGCGGGAATTGCATTGATTATTGATATTGCTACCGCGGTACTCACTTATATGTCTGGTGCAAAAGATAGCATGAACTTACGTGCTGCTTTTATTCATAATGTTTCCGATGCCTTGGCATCTGTTGCCGTTATTGTTGCTGGTATCTTAATTATACTTTATCAATGGTATGTCGTTGATATTATTGTTACTATTTTGATTTCTATTTATGTGCTTTACCATGGTGGCTTACTTGCGCTTGAGAGTATTAAAATCTTGATGCAAGCGGTGCCAGAGGCATGTGATGTAAGTGCGATTAAAGCAGACATTGAATTGAATTTACATATCACTCATGCCCATGATATTCATGTTTGGCAGCTTGATGAACATAAATTGTTTTTAGAATGCAAGTTAGAGCTTGCCGCTAATATTGACCAAGTAAATCTGGCCGAGATCAAAAGTATGCTGGAAAATAAATATGCGATTAAGCACTCAACCATTGAAGTGAATCGGCAAGGCGCTTGCATCGAAGCTAACTGTTATTAAATTACTTTTACTGCACCGATTGACGATAATTATTAATTAGATTAACTAGCTAAGTGCCACAGTAAATAGAGCAAAGACAATGAGAATTAATCATGATAATTTTTGAAAAGGTTGTTGCAAGTATCAACAATATTTTATGGGGTGAAGGGCAAGTACTTATTTATGTTTTGCTGTTCGCCGGTTTTTGGTTTTCTTACCAATTAAAGCTGGTGCAAATTTTTAACTTTCGTCATATGTTTTCTGTGATGAAAAACAGCGCTAAAGCTGATGATAACGCAACAGAAAGCTCAGGTATTAGTTCTTTACAGGCACTATTTATTGGTTTATCAGCCAGGGTAGGTACCGGAAATTTGGCCGGTGTTGCTGTGGCAATTTCACTTGGCGGCAGTGGCGCAATTTTTTGGATGTGGATGATCGCTCTACTGGGTATGGCAACAGGCTTTGCTGAAAGTATTTTAGGTCAACTTTATAAAGTGAGTGATGATCATAAGGAGTACCGAGGTGGTCCCGCTTATTATATTCAAAAAGGCCTTAATCAGCGTTGGTTAGCTATTTTATTTTCGCTGTGTTTATTTTTAGGTTATGGCTTTAGCTTCAGTGCGATGCAAGCCAACACTATTGCCGACTCGCTAAATCATGCTTTTAATATTCCAAGTGTCTATTCTGGTGCTGTGATCACCATACTTGCCGGCGCGATTGTGCTTGGCGGGCTAAAACGTATTGCACGCTTTGCTGAGTTGATTGTACCTTTTATGGGCATCGCTTTTATTATCGTCGCTGTGATTATAACGCTAATGAATATATCAGCAGTACCCGCGATGTTATACGACATTATTACCTCAGCTTTTGGCTTGCAAGAGGCAGGGGCAGGTATGTTAGGTGCGGCGATAAAAAATGGTATTCAACGTGGTTTATATTCTAATGAAGCAGGGGCTGGCAGCGTGCCACATGCTGCAGCAAGTGCTCGGCCTGTACCTAATCATCCTGTGACCCAGGGCTATGTACAAATGCTAGGGGTGTTCCTAGATACTATGGTACTTTGTACTTGTACTGCCGTTATCATTTTGCTTGCTGATATTAATGTGAGTGGCGAAATGGAAGGGATCCGTTTAACGCAAAATGCTATTACGCATCACTTAGGTGACAGTGGCGTTTATTTTGTTTCGGCAGCAATCAGCTTATTTGCTTTTACTTCTGTGGTGGCAAATTATGCCTATGCTGAAAGCAATTTGCACTTCTTCAGGCTTGATAACAAAATCGGACGCAGTCTATACACCATAACGTATTTGGCTATGGTCTTTTGGGGCGCAAGTGCAAGTTTGAAACAAGTATGGAGTATGGCTGATGTTGCATTAGGGCTTATGACCTTAGTTAACGTTGTTGCTATTGTTCAACTTACACCAACAATTGTTGCCTTGACACGTGATTATAATAGCAAACGTAAAATTATAAATGTCAGCAATACTGAAATGGCGTTTAAAAGTACAGATATAAATTATCAGGGTAAAGTTGAGCCTGGGATTTGGCAGAAATAAGCTAATGTCGCTATGCTTTGGTAAGGCGAGTATATCAACGCCTTGCTATAAGTTTTTGTTTTTAAAGGTTATTGTTTGTCTCGACCTCGCTATTAGCTTTGTAGGATGCAGTATGGTTATTGTGTCAGTAAATTAAACTAATGAATAATGGCGACTTTGAAAATCTTTTCTATAATGAAGACTTGCCTCAAGTTTTTACGGGAAAGTGATTTATATCAAGAATTAAAACCAAAGGAAGTGGTAGAGTAGTTAACAACTTGTCGTTGAGTTTTATTCACGCACCTGCCTTTGATTGTCGTTTTTGTGCAACTCATTCCTAAACTTTACATTACTCTTATTAAAAGGATAAGTTGTGACGTTTTCTGATATATCTTTCAAAAATAAAATATTTCTTTTATTGGCACTGCCAGTGCTAGGTTTTGTCTGGCTTAGTGCTTTAACCATTAAAGAAAACTACGTAGCGACACAGGAGATGGAGACACTCACTCAGTTAACCCGACTCTCTGTTACCTATAGTGAACTGGTTCATGAATTACAAAAAGAACGAGGAGCTACTGCTGGATTTATAGGATCTAAAGGGAAAAGCTTCTCTAATGAGCTAAAAAAACAGCGAATTGCAAGCGATGCCAAAAGATCCAATCGCGACGACTTCTTAGCGAACAATAATTTTCAGCATGAACTCATTATTACCCTAAATAAAAATATTGCTACAGAACTCGCAAAACTTGACAGTATACGTACAAGAGTTAACCAATTAAATATAGACAGTACAACGGCGATCAGCTATTACACCAACCTTAATAGTCAGTTACTGTCTGTGTCTACGCTGATTGCTGAGCTTAGTACGGATGCGCGTATCACGAAGCAAACTATGGCGTATTATAATTTCTTGCAAGGTAAAGAGCGTGCAGGTATTGAGCGGGCCGTTATGAGTAATACTTTTGCGTTAGATGAATTTAAAGCCGGGGTGTTTGTTAAATTTATCTCTTTAGTCACTGAGCAAGAAACTTATATGGCTAACTTTCTAGCGGCAACTAATGCTAATAATGCGAGCTATTATCAAGAAAAAATGTCGCAACCAGCAATTAAGGAAGTGAGCAAATTACGCCAGATAGCCAAAACTAGTCAGGCTAACTTTTCTGTTGATGCCGTTTATTGGTTCAAACAGGCGACACTAAGAATCGGCCTGTTAAAAGAGGTTGAAGATACCGTAGCGAAAAATTTGCTTTTATTAGCTGACGCAGATCATGCTAAGGCCTATAACGCATTGCTCGTCGATGTGGTTGTTACCATCATAGTGCTATTATTAGTGGTTATTATTGCTACCTTTTCAATAAAAGATTTAACCTCACGGGTCAATGAATTGACTTATGTTATGGGCAAGGTGCGCAATGACAATGATCTGTCAGTGCGAACTCAGCTGCAAGGAAAGAGTGAGTTAGGACAAATATCTATCGCTCTAAACCTCACCTTAGAGCAGTTTTCGCAAACCATTAATGAAATTTCAAATGCTAGTTTAACCTTATCAGCCGCAGCCGAAGAAACCTCTACCACATGTGAATACAATGCACGTACGTTAGTAGAGCAGCAGGAAGGCATTGGTGTGATTGCTGCAGCGGTAGAGGAGTTGTCTGCAACGGTGAAAGAAGTTGCCAGTAATACGCAAGTTACTGCTGATTCAACAAAAGAAGCTGACAATCAAGCAAACAAAGGCTTGGATGTGGTGAAAGCATCTTATGATTCAATTGAAGCCCTTTCCAAAGAGATTGATAGTTTAGCGCAAAAAATTAATAGCTTACATGCTAGTAGTAGCGATATAACTAAAGTCGTTGATGTTATTAAGTCAGTTGCAGAGCAAACCAACTTACTAGCCCTTAATGCGGCTATTGAGGCGGCAAGAGCAGGAGAGCAAGGTCGAGGTTTTGCTGTGGTTGCTGACGAAGTTAGAACCTTAGCGCAACGTACTCAAGACTCCACGTCAGAAATAGAAGCTTTTATTAGCACTTTACAGGCTGATGCGAGTGCTGCACATCAGGTGATAGAAAACAGCCAACAAAAAGCGATTATTGCTGTAGAAAACTCAAGAAATGTTGAAAACACTCTGCAAGAGATTACAACATCGATCGGCAATATTTTCTCTATGACAGAGCAAGTTGCAACCGCTATTGAAGAACAGTCAGTGGTAACACAAGATGTCGCACAGAACATTGTTGATATTGAGCAAAAATCGACAGAAACAGCTACTGGGGCTGCACAAATAGCTGCTACAGCGAAAGAGCAGGCCCACCTTTCAACTACCATGCAAGATTTAGCAAGCCGGTTTCGCGTTTAGATATGATGTTAAGGATTAGTAATAAAAATAAACTTATTGCCAGCTTTGTTGCTTTACTTTTAATTGGACTGCTAGCTTCAACAACGGTGGCCTATTTCCACGTCAAAAAACGTTTAGAAGTTGCCATTCAACAAGAAATACAACTAAAAGCTGATTTAGTTGCGGTTAAATTAAATCATTTAACGCAAAATACGATAGAGCAAGTTAATCACTTTGCTCTACACCTTGATTTATCTGGTATCGAACTTGAGCAACATCCCAGTTTTGAATATTTCTTACTACGCCACCCTAACCATAATGGCTTAGAGTATTTAGGCTATGTGGTTGACTCTGATGGTTATTATGGTATCGCTAACTGGCAAATACCTGCCGGCTATGATCCAAGAAAGCGACCTTGGTATATTGAGGGGAAGAAAGCCAACAAAGCAAGGTTTGGTAAACCATACATCAGTGTTGATAGTGATTTACAAGCACTGTTAGCTGTAACATCACCGATCACACAAGACAGTAAGTTTGTTGGTTTAGCTACCGCCCATATAAAATTTGACTATGTCTTAGCAATATTACGTGATCTTGATCTGGGTTTAGCAGGCAAGGCATTTCTAGTCGATCAGCATGGAAACGTTGACTTACCTCAAATACAGGACGTTGACTTAACGTGGCAGGCTGAAGTTAAAAACATTATTAAACAGGGGGTGACTTCGAGTTTGAATAATGCAACAAACTCCTCAACACAACTTTTTTATATAACTGATGCTATTGAGCATATTGCTAGCCGTATTGTTTTTGCGGTGCCGAAAGCCGCAGTTTCACAAAAAATCTATCAAGATACTTTGACATTACTGATAAAGTTTTTATTGATTTTTATTCTCGTGATGTTTGCCTTGTACTTATCTAATCGGCATTTACTTGCTCCACTTTTTAATTACCTTGAACTCGATAGTGTTACGCGCCTGCCCAGTAAAAAACACTTTAAGCAACAAATTACACAAGATTTTTTGCCCTTAAACAAGCCTGGCCGTTTACTGATCATTAATATGGAAAATTTTAGTCGGATTACCGCGGCATACCCAGCAACAACGGTTAATTTACTGCAAAATAAAATTAAAGAGCGTATTCAACTACAATTAACAGAACACTCCTTATTGGGTAACTTTTCAGAAAGTCGTTACATTGCTTATTATCAACTGAGTGAAGGAGATAATAATGAATTACTGATAGCACTGACTTCAGCATTATCTCAATTATATGAAGTAGCAGGCGGTGAAATTTACTGTAACTTTAGGATCGGGGTTTGCGACTTTCCTGAGCACGGCAATGATATTGAAACCTTAATAGATAATTCATTTTCAGCATTGGCGAGTATTAGTCGACAACATAATAATACTTTTGCTGTTTTTACTCCGAAAATTAATCAGCAATTTAGTGACGTTCAAAAAATACATAATGCCATGACAAAAGCATTGTATGCTAAAGAATTTACCATGGTATACCAGCCGCAAATAAATAGCTTATCAGGCGAACTTTTTGCTGTTGAGGCATTAGTTCGTTGGCATTCAAAGGCGCTTAATCGAACCGTTTCTCCGGCTGAGTTTATTCCTATCGCGGAATCTAATGGCTTAATAGTGTCGTTAGGTGAAAACATTATTCGACAGGTATTTAGCCAAGTTGCGCAATGGAATGAGCAAGGATTAACCATTGCTAAAGTCAGTATTAATATTTCACCACAACAGTTACTAGCCCATAGTTTCTATGACAACTTAATGTGTTGGATAAATGATGTAAAAGTTTCGCCGAAACAAATTGAATTGGAAATCACGGAAACGTCATTGTTACAAGATCCTACTGCCAGTATCGCAGTATTAAACAAACTGAATCAATGCGGATTTTCGATTGCTATTGATGACTTTGGTACCGGTTATTCATCATTAGAATATTTAAATACCATGCCACTGCATAAGTTAAAAATTGATCGTAGCTTTGTTATTGACCTTGATAAAAAAACAAAAAGTGCTGTGCTTGTTAAAACTATTATTGCCATGGCCCATAACCTGGGCCTTGAAGTATTAGCGGAAGGCGTCGAAAATCAAGCGGAAGCAAGCACCTTGCAGGTACTAGGTTGTGATAATATTCAAGGGTACTTATATTCCAAACCGCTCAGTGCGCCAGATTTGGTAGATTATATTGCAAAAAGAGAGCAAAGTAATATCAAGCAGTTAAGGCAAAAAGCTTGAGTTGTTAGTGCTGAAACGCATTGAATATAAGACTAAGACTGCTAGATGCTACTAGACAGTCTTGCTTGAAAAAATAGGTCAATCGTTGACTTTATTGAGCAAACACAAGCTATATTAACAAGGTTATGCTTTGCTTCTTTCGAGTAAGCGCCTTTTTTCGATTGCCATGGGCGTGATCTCATCATGCAGCTTTTTCTCGAAGCCTAACGCAAAATACACTTCAGCCATAAGAAATAACGGCCCAATAACTAAGCCCATAATATCGTCTAAAAATGCAGGCTTAGCTTTTTCGTAAATATGACCAATAAATTGAATGACCCAGCCTAGCACAAAGGTCGCTATTGCTAGCCAGAATGCATACTCCTTTGCTGACACTAAGCTAGCTAGGTATATATTAGCGAGTGTATAAACTAACATGCCAAAACCTAATTTAAGGTGCAATGTGAAGTAATACACGACGCTGATGCCTAGTAGTACCATCGCAGGAGTAAAAGTGAGTACATCATCACCGATGGTAACGTTAATGCTTTGTAGGCTCAGTAATAGGGTAATTGCCCATACAATAAGTGGGATACCAATAAAATGAGATTTAATATTTTGTTTATTAAAATGCACACTTTTGTAATTTGCTAGTTGAACTTCGACTGTTTTCATGACAGTTCCTTCTTGTTATTTAGTAAAATATAATGGCAAGTTATAGTGCATATGTAAAGAAAGCTGACCAGCAGCTAGGTGCCACAACGTAACTCCCAAACCGTATCACAAGCTAGAGATCAGCATTTGATTAACTTTATCGTATTGCAGTTATGCGATCTTACTCATACAATAACAGCATTAGTTATTGAAAAAGTTAATATTATGTCTTCAGATAAACTGGGCTCCAGCCTAAATTATAAACGCCAAGAACAAGGCTACCGTGATCGCGCATTAAAGCTATTTCCTTGGGTATGTGGTCGTTGTGCCCGCGAATTTGAATATTCCAATATTAAAGAGTTAACGGTACATCATATGGATCATGATCATACAAATAATCCAAATGATGGTAGCAATTGGGAGCTACTTTGTATTTATTGCCATGATAATGAACATGCAAAATATACCGAGCATGCCAATTATCAAACAGAAGTAAAAGCTGGCGACAGCAATCAAGATACGGCAACTTATAACCCATTTGCTGATTTAAAATCATTATTGAAAAAATAATGCTAACCCTAAGCCGATAAAAAGGAATTGCTCGTGGCAGGTTCGAGTTTATTAACATTAATTGATGATATAGCAACGGTATTAGATGACGTGGCTATTTTATCGAAAGTTGCAGCAAAAAAAACGGCTGGCGTACTGGGTGACGATTTAGCGTTAAATGCCGAGCAAGTCTCTGGTGTGAAAGCCGATAGAGAGTTACCTGTTGTTTGGGCGGTGGCGAAAGGTTCGTTTTTAAATAAATTGATCTTAGTGCCTTCGGCTTTGTTGATCAGTGCATTTTTTCCGCCTTTGATCACCGTTTTATTAGTTTTTGGTGGCTTATTCCTCTGTTTTGAGGGTTTTGAAAAGGTTTTCCATAAATTTTTCCATAGCAAACAAGATTTAGCACAAGAACACGAAGCGGTGATTACCGCTGTTAATCAAGACAATATTGACATTGTTGCACTTGAAAAAGAAAAAATAAAAGGCGCTATTCGTACTGACTTTATTCTCTCGGCGGAGATAGTTGTTATTGCACTTGGCTCAGTTAAAGAAGCGGCTTTTGAAACACAAGTTATGGTTATTTCAGCTTTAGCTATTGCAATTACTGTTGGGGTTTATGGGCTTGTGGCAGCGATTGTTAAATTGGATGATTTAGGCCTTTATTTGTTAAGAAAGTCAGTATCAGGTGGTTTTAACGCTTTGCAAAGGTCTATTGGTCGAGGTCTTTTGATATTTGCCCCTTTTTTAATGAAACTGTTGACCATTGTTGGCACTATCGCGATGTTTTTGGTCGGCGGTGGCATAATCGTACATAGTTTTTCGTGGTTAAGTCAGCAATTTCATCATATTGAGCAGCAGGTTAGTCAATACTTAGGTGCGGTATCAAACATGACATTACCCATTTTACTTGATGGCCTTACTGGTATGATTGTTGGTGGCATAGTGTTAGCCGTTGTTAATTTAGTGACTCGATTGAAAAATCGTCAAGTTGCCAGTAAATAATTAAACCTGCAGGTTGATTTAAAACAAGCTTTTCAACTATCTAGCATAAAAGTTACAAATTAGTTCATTTTAGCTATTGTTTTTTATTGTGATAGCCCAGAGTATATAGTTGAAGACAACAAAAAAGGTAGCAATATGAAAATTATCATTTCTGGACATCACGTTGAAATCACCGAAGGCATAAATCAAGCAGTTGAAAATAAATTTGCCAAAGTTGCTAAACATTTCCCAAGCCTAATGACCTTAGATGTCATTATTACCGTAGAGCCCAATGAGCAGAAACTAGAAGTTTCTACCAGTTATGAAGGAGCAACTGTTTCAGTTAATGCTGCTGATAAAGAGTTATATGCAGCGATAGCGAGTGCAGCCAGTAAACTTGAAGCGGCATTAGCGCATCGTAAAGGCGTATTGTCAGCTAAGCAAAAAAAGAAATATGAAGTTGAGCAATCAGATGCCTTTGAAAGCGTTTAATTTTAGCTTTTAGACATTGACAAAAAAGGCCGTTAAACGGCCTTTTTTGTTTTTTACGGACTAGTAATAGATAAACTTATGTACATTTAAAGCTAGCTTAGCTTATTTAACCTGAACTCTGGATCTGTCTCTTATACACATCTCCGAGCCCACGAGACAAGAGGCAATCTCG
>OJHO01000548.1_pt1 | contig 15459 bp, 18 predicted proteins | sample 1595311 | NCBI WGS metagenome assembly OJHO01 (sample SAMN05416879, study PRJEB24817) | seawater metagenome | isolation source: Sea water | place: Canada:Atlantic | collected 2013-11 | reverse complement strand
GAGATTGCCTCTTGTCTCGTGGGCTCGGAGATGTGTATAAGAGACAGTTGTAAACCCTTGCCAATATGTTCTAAAACATCTTTTTCACGAGCGGTCAATATATTTTTATTTACCACCGAGTTATCATTTAAGTTATTTAAACAAGTTACTAGGTTTTTAATTAAAAATTCATTGGCACATATATTTTTTGAAGCTTCCAACACAGCAATAAAATCTATTTCATTAAGCTTTTCATCACTTTCATTAAGCTTTTCAATAAGCTTTATTAACTGTTTTTTTGCTGTACCATTGGGTTTTATCATAAAGTAAAAATACTTTAACAAAGTACTAAAAAAATCCCCAATATTGGGGATTTTTTTTAAGTGTATGATTTACAGTTCAATATAAGTGTTATTTTTTATCCAAAATTTTATTCGTGTTTTCTGGTATCTTGTAGATTATTAAATAATCAAAACTTTTTTGTGCCAGAATATGAAAATCAAATAGTAGGATTTATAAACAGAAATATTGATTTTTTATTTTCTATATATTGGAATTTTAAGACCTACAAAAACATCGGTAGCTTTAGAGCTATCAGATAATAGATTACTAAAAACAGATCCTGAACCTACAGTTAAAGGACCTAATCTAAATCCTCCGCCAAAAGCAATATCGTCGTATTGCCTGATGCTAAATGGAGCATAGAAACTAAACCATTTGGTTTCTAATCTTGGTGCTAAAGTAATAGTATTAACTACAGAGTTGGCTAACTCATTATCATTTTTTACTAACGAAAGATCCGCCTGAGCACTAATAAGCCATTTTTTTGCAAGTCTGTAATCTACTAAAACGTGTAACGCAGTAGGTAATGCTATTTTAGAACTTTTAACTTCTGTGGTACTATTATAGTTGTCATCAAGGAAGTCTTCTGTATCCTCATCAAAGGATGAAGTATTTACAGTCGCATTCATATCGTAAGTAGTTATTTCGGCGTTATCATAAGTTATAGAGCCTATGTCCGTAACAGATATACCTACCTTGAGTTTATAAGGATCTTGGAAGTACCTTGTACTGTCATTATCTTTATTGGGATGCCACTGATATGTAAAGCCTACGTCAAGTCCATAACCAGAGGAAAGGTTATCAAAATTAATATCGTCATTGTCAAAATCTTATGTTGTACCATATGAAAGCGATCCTTGGGTTTGTAAAGTTTGGCTTGCAGCAGCGTATTGTCCTTGTAATTCTGGGCTATTTAAAAATAATCCACCTGCTCCCATTAAGTATTTTAATGTAACACCTCCTGTTAAGAGGTGATTTTGCTTATCCATAAGAATGCGACCATATGCCAATCCTACTTCTCCCCATACATGGATAGTACCATTTAGATCTGTTGAATCAAAATCAAAATCATTATCTATATCAAAATCATCTGCAACACTTTCGTAAAGTTCACCATTGATCTTATTGATATTAAAAAAACCTCGTGCTCTGGTAATAATGCCAATGCTGTTCTTTTTATTGATGTTTAACATAAATGATGGCCCAAGTATATCAGCATTAAAGAAAAAATTATTGTCATTAGAAGGAAACCTCTCAGCATCATCTTCAAAATCAAAGCCACCGTCAGAATTAATGATATCCTGAACATTAATGCCAAAATAATCACTACCTCCAAACCCACTTACAGAAATAAGGTTAATGTCAGATTTAAAATGAGAGGCCACAATATTTGATGGGTTGTAGCTTACTCCTTGTATCCCAGAATAATTATCTACCGTATGGCCAATGTAGCTTTGGCCGAAAGAAAAGTTAACAAATAAAATTGTAAAAAATGTTAATGACTTAAAATGTTTCATAATCATTTAAATTAAGATTGATTAATAGCTAGTAATTTGAAATAATAATTCGCGCCTAATATTCTTGTTAAGCAAGAACTAATCGTGCAGAAAAGTAAAAATAAAAATTTAATACATAGGAAATTTAAGACAAACGGGAAGAAAAAACGGTTAACCATTCAGAATGATTTTGAAATATTTACAATCTGTAAATATGTCTTTCCACTAAATTTGAGGAGTAAAAATTAATAAAAAGTAAAAAAAAGAATACTGAAGAATAGAGACACTTTTATAAAACGGCAACGATAAACAAGCTCTTATTTACATAAAAACAAACTTAACCGCAGCAATCATGGCAATAAAACCAATAAAGGCAATAAGTACCCAAACTGTTCCTTTATAATAGCGCTTATGGAGTTTAAGATCCTTGCGGTATTGGTAGCCAACTATAATAGCAAAGGCTATAAAAAATAATAAACCAAAAATCAATTGACCGTTACTGAACATCTTCTTATTTTTATGCAAAAGTAAATAAATTGAGACTAAAATAGCTTTGAAAAACTGTCTCTAATCATTATATACGAAAAAACAATAACATAAGATTTATTTAAGATTATGCAAAATAAAATTAATGCCGTAAAAACATTTCACACTGCCTTTAAAATAGGTCATAGAGAAAGCCCTAAGGCAGATTTAGGTTTAGAAAAAAATATGCTACGCTATAAATTAATGCGAGAGGAGAATGAAGAATATTTAGAAGCCGCTAACGACAATGATTTGGTAGAGGTAGCAGATGCTTTGGGAGATATGCTATATATATTATGCGGAACAATTATAGAACACGGTATGCAACATAAAATTGAAGAAGTATTTGAAGAAATACAACGAAGTAATATGAGTAAATTAGGTAACGATGGTGAACCTATTTACCGAGAAGACGGTAAAGTTTTAAAAGGGCCAAATTACTTTAAACCAAATATTGAAGCTATTTTAAATAAAAAATAATTCAATTTTTATTTACTAACCACTTCATACCTCCACCCATGTTCATCCAAACCAATGTTATGTTGAATATGCATTAATTTCTCTTTAAACAACATGGCGTAAGAATTCGGTATTTGCTCAATTTCAAAGACATCATCAGCATGTTCAAATGCAGAAACCGGACTAATAACGGCAGCCGTACCAGCACCAAAAATTTCTTTGAGACTTCCGTCTTTTGCGGCATTTTTAATCTCTTCAACACTTACTTGTCTCACTTCGCATTTAATACCTAAATCTTTAGCTAGCTGAATTACACTTTTTCGTGTTATACCATCCAAAATCCTATCACTTGTAGGAGCTGTAATAAGTGTATCGTTTATTCTGAAAAAAATATTCATTGTACCAGCTTCTTCTAAATATTTATGAGTAGAAGCGTCGGTCCAAATAATTTGCTGAAACCCTTTTTTCTGGGCTAAGCTAGTTGGGTAAAACTGAGCAGCATAATTTCCTGCTGCTTTTGCAAATCCAACACCTCCATCTGCAGAACGACTGAATTTTTCGGCAAATAAAACTCGTACAGGTGCATTATAGTAAGCCTTTGCTGGTGAACAAATAATCATAAACCGGTAGGTTGCTGCTGGAGATGCAGAAATTGCAGCCTCTGTCGCTATAACAAACGGACGAATATAAAGCGAGTTACCAAGCCCTGGTTTAATCCAATCTTTATCTGCATTTAACAACGCCTCAAGGCCATTAAAAAAATAATCTTTTGGAAATTCGGGTATTGCCAAACGTGCGGCAGACTTATTGATTCTTCTGTGGTTGTCTTCTGGCCTAAACAAAAACACCTTACCGTCGTCATCTTTATAAGCCTTCATGCCTTCAAAGACAGCTTGCCCATAATGAAATACACGAGCAGAAGGCTCAATGCTCATAGCTTGGTAAGGCATAACCTTTGGCGTTTGCCATTTACCGTCTTCAAAATCGCAAACAAACATATGATCAGTAAAAACACGACCAAATATAAGATTGTTAAAATCAACCGTGTTTATTTTTGATTTTTCGGTAGTTACGATATCGATTTCGTTTTGGTTGTTTTTTGCCATGTAAAGTCTTAATTTTTAGTTCTGCGAAATTACAAAATGATAACCGTTAAAAAAAGGTAATATTATCTTAAAATCCTTAACTTTGTCTTGTATTTAACTCAAAAACAAACCAATTAAAAATGAAAAATCTAATTTTAATCCTGGCGCTTTCTATATCTATTGTAGCGTGTAAAAATAAAAAAGAAACAACAGATATTAAAGTAGAAGAGACTAAACCTGAATTGGCATATACGTCTATAGGAATGGAAATTAGCGACAAAGATGTATTGTCTGCAGAAGAGATGATGGAGACTTATAATAATATGAAACCAGGAGATACAATTAACACAAAAGTAAAGGCGGAAATCATTGAGGTTTGCTCTAAAAAAGGTTGTTGGATGACTTTAGATATGGATGATGAAAAGGAAGTTATGGTAAAATTTAAAGATTATGGTTTCTTTATGCCTTTAGATGCAAAAGGTGAAGTAATTATTAGCGGAAAAGCTTTTGTGGCTGAAACTCCTGTGGATGAATTAAAGCACTACGCAGAGGATGCAGGTAAATCTAAAGAAGAAATAGAAGCCATTACTGTTCCACAACTTGAGTACAAGTTTGAAGCAGATGGAGTTTTGCTCAAAAAATAACTTTTGAAACGAAAAATCATTACCACTTCTGATGGTTCTAAAACCATACAGATTGAAGATTGGAATGAGCAATACCATTCCATCCATGGTGCCTTAAACGAAGCAAACCATGTGTTTTTAAAACATGGTTTGCTTTTCTTTTTTAATGAACTAGCTTCTACCACCTCTCACAGCACAACAGAAGTCAACATCTTAGAAATAGGCTTTGGTACAGGTCTTAATGCATTTTTAACGTTAGTTGAAGCCGAAAAACTAAATCTTAAAATCAACTATGTTGGTGTGGAGGCCTATCCTGTTGAGATGGATGAAATTACTCAACTTAATTATACTGACTTAATCTCAATAGCACACAAAAATACTTTTGAAAAAATGCACCAAACTCCTTGGGAAGAGGAGGAAAGCATTTCCCAAAACTTTCAACTTCAAAAGCAACAAAAATTTTTTAAAGAGATTAAATCGGAAGCGGAATATAATATCATTTATTTTGATGCTTTTGGAGCACGTGTACAACCAGATCTTTGGACAGAAGATATCTTCTGTATCATGTTTCAAGCCTTAAAGGAAAACGGAGTTTTAGTTACCTATTCCGCAAAAGGAAGTGTAAGACGCGCTATGCAAGCTGTGGGTTTTAAAGTAGAACGTTTGCCTGGTCCGCCTGGTAAACGCGAAATGCTTAGAGCGATTAAACGTTAAATCCAAACTAAAGTCTATTCTTACAAGTTGTGCCTTTTGTATCTTTAATAAAAAGAGAAAAATGACCGTTTTAATTACAGGTGCAACAGGTTTGATTGGGCAAGAAATTGTAAAACAATGTCATAAAGAAGGAATTGATGTACATTATTTAACAACCTCCAAAAATAAACTTACCAAAGAAAAGAATTACAAAGGTTTTTATTGGAATCCCAATACTAATGAAATAGATAAAAATTGTTTTGAAGGCGTGTCTGGAATTATAAATATGGTTGGAGCGTCCATATCCAAACGTTGGACGGAAGACTACAAAAAAATAATCCTCGAAAGCAGAACCAAAACAGCACAATTACTTCAAGATACTATTCGAGCTTTTAATTACAAGATAGATTATGTGGTTTCAGCAAGTGCAGTAGGTGTTTATCCAACAAGCCTCACCAATTACTATGAAGAGGATAATACTCAAATCTCACCCACGTTTTTAGGAGATGTGGTACAAGCTTGGGAAGCTGTAGTGGATGGCTTTGAGGAAGTTGGTGCAAGAGTTGCAAAAATAAGAATTGGCTTAGTGCTCGCAGAAGATGGAGGAGCCTTACCACAAATTGTTAAGCCTATAAAATATGGTGTTGGAGCTGCGTTTGGTAGTGGAAAACAATGGCAAAGCTGGATTCATATCCAAGATTTAGCAAAGATTTTTGTATTTGCTTTTCAAAATAAATCAGAAGGTGTTTTTAATGGAGTCGCACCAAACCCAGTTAGTAATGAAGAACTAACTAAAACTGCCGCAAAAATTTTAAAACGTCCTTTAATTCTTCCCAATATCCCAAAATTTATAATGAAATTGGTATTGGGCGAAATGCATATTCTTCTATTTGAAAGCCAACGTGTAAGCTCGCAAAAAATTGAGGATAAAGGGTTTGATTTCACTTATCCTAACTTAAAACCCGCTTTAGAGAACTTATTAAAATAGATTAAAATTATTTTAAGCTATAAAAAAAAGCACCTGCAAAATACAGATGCTTATACTTTAATAGTGTTAGGCTTATTAAGCTTTATTAGCCACAAGTATTACTTTTAATTCAATATCATCATTAATGAATTGATCTCCCAAATCATCAAAAAATGCTTTGGAACCATATTTTACGTTCCACTTAGCACGATCAATTGTAAAGGTTTCACTAGTTAATTTCATTGTATCACCTTCCATAGAAGTGGTTACGGGAAATGAGATGTTATTTGTAGTTTCTTTCATAGTTAAATTTCCAGAAAGCATAGTTTTTCCATCTCTATCTTCAATTTTTGTCACTTCAAATTTTGCATTAGGATATTCTTCAACATTAAAAAAGTCAGGGCTTTTTAAATGTCCTGCTAATTTGGCGTTGCCCTCATCTTCCTTAGGAATATCTTTAACTTCAATACTACCCATATCAATAGTAAAGTTTCCACTTTCTATTGTATCATCGGTTACTTCTACCATTCCCTTAGAGATAGCAATTGTACCATTATGCGTACCAGTTGGTTTAAAACCTTTCCATTCAATCATGGATTTATCAGTATCAGCTTTATAAGTTACTGCAGTGGCTTCTGCAACTGCTGCTTCTTCAGCCTCAGTAGTCTCTGCTTCTTTGGCTTTGTTATTACAACTTACTAATGAAGCAAATGCTACAATCGTAAAAATTTTTAAAAATGATGTTTTCATGTTGGTGTTTTTGTTTTGTTTAATTCCGTAAAGTTAAGCATTACTGATGGTAAAGTATTATAAAAAAATGTTAATGACATTTTGACATTTTAATAATAATGGCAGTACTTTTGCCAAATCTAAAATCAAAGACTTAAAATTAGAGACTCAAAATGAGCAAAAAAGATAAAAATAAAGAGGTTGAAGAACCCCAAATTGAAGGCGCTACAACTGAAGAAGCGATAATTCAAGAAAAAGAAGAAGTATCTACGGAAGAGCAGTTGCAAAGTCAATTAGCTAGTGAAAAAGATAAATTCATGAGGCTTTTCGCTGAGTTTGAAAACTATAAAAAACGAACAACGAGAGAGCGAATAGAATTATTTAAAACTGCCAGCCAAGACGTTATGTTGTCTATGTTACCAATTTTAGATGATTTTGAACGAGCTCTTTTGCACATTGAAGAAGACAAAGAGGCAGAAGAAATGAGAAAAGGTGTATTGTTAATTTACAATAAGCTTTTATCAACTTTAGAGCAAAAAGGTTTATCTAAAATAGGTGTTAAAAAAGGAGACACCTTTAATGCAGACGATCATGAAGCTATAACACAAATACCAGCACCTAGCGAGGATTTAAAAGGAAAGATAATCGATGTGGTGGAGCGAGGTTATAAGTTGGGAGATAAGGTTATACGTTTCCCTAAAGTAGTTATAGGACAGTAAAAAATTAAGATGAAAGAAGATTATTACGATATATTAGGAGTAAGCAAAAACGCAACAGCAGCTGAGATTAAGAAAGCCTACCGAAAGATGGCTCTAAAATATCATCCTGATAAAAATCCTGATGATAAAGAAGCTGAAGATAAATTTAAAAAATCTGCAGAAGCTTACGAAGTTCTTAGTAACGCTGACAAAAAAGCACGCTATGACCAATTTGGTCACCAAGCCTTTGAAGGCGGAGGCGGCTTTGGCGGAGGCGGTATGAATATGGATGATATATTCAGCCAGTTTGGCGATATCTTTGGAGGAGCTTTTGGTGGTGGAGGCGGATTCAGTGGCTTTGGCGGAGGCGGAAGACAGCGTGTTGTTAAAGGAAGTAACCTGCGTATCCGTGTTACTTTATCTCTAGAGGAAGTTGCCAATGGTGTAGAAAAGAAAATAAAAGTAAAGCGGAAAAAACAAGCAGCAGGCACTACTTATAAAACTTGTACAACTTGTAACGGTTCGGGTCAAGTTACACGAGTTACTAACACAATTTTAGGAAGAATGCAAACGGCTTCACCTTGTCAAACTTGTGGTGGAGCAGGTCAAATGATTGACAAAAAACCTGCAGATGCAGATGCACAAGGCTTAAAGGTTGAAGAAGAAACAGTCTCTGTAAAAATACCTGCGGGAGTTGTTGAAGGTATGCAGCTTAAAGTCACAGGAAAAGGTAACGATGCTCCTGGTAATGGCATTGCTGGAGATCTTTTGGTTGCAATACAAGAAGAAGATCACCCAACCTTGAAACGCGAAGGAGATAATTTACATTATGATATGTATGTGAGTATACCAGATGCAGTTTTGGGAACCTCTAAGGAAATTGATACCGTAACCGGTAAAGTTAGGATTAAAATTGAAGCTGGTGTACAATCTGGAAAGATTTTAAGATTACGAGGTAAAGGTATCCCAAGCATCAATGGTTATGGTAAAGGAGACCTTTTGGTACATGTAAATGTATGGACACCAAAAACCTTAAGTAAAAAACAGAAAGAGTTTTTTGAGAGCATGAAAGATGACGAACATTTTGAGCCTAAACCTGAAAGTTCTGACAAGTCATTTTTTGAAAAGGTTAAAGATATGTTCTCATAAAAAGCCTCTAATTCATAAAAAATACTATCTTTGAATTATCGCTAATGCTAATTAGCGGTAATTTTTCTTTTTCATAGCAATTTTTTCCCATCCTTATTTAGCTATAAGGGTGGGTTTTGTTTTTTATGATTTAATTATCTCAGAATTTTTTTAATTCTTTTTGAAAAATCACAATTCAGACTCATTCAATTCAATCAAAAATTTACAAAAAAGGTTTAATTAATAGGGCTTTATATGTCAAACTCTATAACATTTAATATATTTACGTGCTAACGTAATTTCTAACTATAAACTAATATGAACGATTTATTAGTAGCTGATTCTGTATCTAAACACTACGGAAAATTTAAAGCGCTAAACAATGTTTCCATCGCTGTTCCTAAAGGTAGTATTTTTGGTCTTTTGGGTCCTAATGGTGCAGGTAAAACAACTTTAATCCGTATAATAAACCAAATTACAATGCCAGATCAAGGCAGTGTATTATTAGACGGACAACCATTAAAACCAGAACATATAAAAGATATTGGTTACTTGCCAGAGGAAAGAGGTTTATACAAATCCATGAAGGTCGGAGAGCAAGCACTTTATTTGGCGCAATTAAAGGGAATGTCTAAAGCCGAAGCAAAAACTCGATTAAAATATTGGTTTGAAAAACTAGAAATTGGAGATTGGTGGAACAAAAAAATACAAGAGTTAAGTAAAGGACAAGCTCAAAAAATTCAGTTTATCGTTACAGTGCTTCATCAACCAAAATTGTTAATTTTTGATGAGCCATTTTCTGGTTTTGATCCCATAAATGCCAATTTGATTAAAGATGAAATTCTAAAACTAAGGGACGAAGGAGCAACCGTAATTTTTTCAACCCATCGTATGGAATCGGTTGAAGAGTTGTGTGATCATATAGCATTGTTGCACAAATCAAACAAAGTTTTGGATGGAAGGTTGAATGACATAAAGCGTCAATATAAAACAAACACATTTGAAGTTGGTTTACAATCTAACAACAGTGAAAATGTTTTAAATGATATTAAAGCTAGTTTTGATGTATTACCTGCTACGTTTAAAAACCTCAATGATGATATTAAATTAAATATAAAAATTGATAGTGGTACATCACCAAATGATTTATTGTCATTTTTAACCAATAAAGCAGAGGTTCACCATTTTGTAGAAGTCATTCCTTCGGCAAACGATATTTTTATTCAAACAGTAAAAAATAATTGATAATGAATCATTTACCACTCATTATAAAACGAGAATACCTTACTAAAGTAAGAAACAAATCCTTTATTATTATGACGTTTTTAAGTCCTATAATAATGATTGCCCTTGTTGCTCTTGTTGCCTATTTATCACAACTTAATAATGATAAGCTACGAACTATTTCAGTTTTGGATGAAACAGGCTTATTAAACGATGTGTTTGAAAATACAGAGAATACCAATTATACAATGCTTAATGAATTGAGCTTGGAGGAGGCTAAGATATTGGTTAAAGAAAAGGAGGATTACGGATTGCTTTACATTTCAAAAGTAAATGATCTTCAAAATTTCACAGGAAATGTTAAATTTTACTCACAAGATTCACCATCATTGGGTACTATTTCTAGTTTGGAAAGAAAATTAGAAAAGAAATTTTCAGACTTAAAACTACAAAGTGTAGGTGTAGATTTGGAGCAAATACGATTATCTAAAGTAAATATTGATATTGCTCAAGAAAGTTTTGAGGGAGAAAAAAGTTCTAAAATTGATAATATCATGAAATTGGCCTTTGGTGGTGCTGCCGGCTATTTGTTGTTCATGTTTATAATTATTTATGGCAATATGATAATGCGTAGTGTTATTGAAGAAAAAACTAGCCGAATCATTGAAGTTATCATATCCTCAGTAAAACCTATTCAGCTTATGATGGGGAAAATTATAGGAACATCATTGGCAGGAGTTACACAATTTGTAATATGGGTAATTTTAGGAGGTGTGCTATTGGTAGTGGTTTCAGCTATTTTTGGAATTGATTTGGCTCAAGTACAAACACCACAGCAAGAAATGGTGAACCAAGCCATTCAAGAAGAAGGAGCACAAGCTTTTGCAGAGAATTTAATAACAGCAATTGGTAATTTACCTATGACGAATTTAATTATAGCTTTTATGCTATTTTTTATTAGCGGTTACTTGCTGTATAGCTCATTATATGCATCAATTGGAGCAGCAGTTGATAATGAAACAGACACCCAACAATTTATGTTGCCTATTTTAATGCCATTGATACTTGCTGTATATGTTGGTATTTTTACAGTAATAGAAGATCCGCATGGTACGGTTTCTACTGTGTTTTCGTTTATTCCATTTACATCTCCAGTGGTGATGCTAATGCGTATTCCTTTTGGAGTTCCTTTATGGCAGCAAGGTCTGTCTCTCCTTATATTGATAGGGACATTTATTTTTGCAGTATGGTTTGCTGCTAAAATCTATAGAGTTGGTATATTGATGTATGGAAAAAAACCAACATACAAAGAACTCTTTAAGTGGATGAAATATTAATTAAGTAATGCAAGACTTTAAAGAAATAGAGGAAACAATTACAGAAAGTAGCACTTGGGAAGCTGTGAAAGGTTTTCTTGGGCAACATATTGATTTTACTGATGATATAAGCATTTCAATTTTTGATATTATCATTTTAGTAACAGTAATATTTATTACAACCTTATTGTTAAGGTTTGTACTTAAAATAATTACAAGAAAATTACCGGCTGAGGATAAAGGAAAGTTCAATGTTGTCTTTGGCTACTTTAGATGGTTAATATATCTTATTATATTTCTGATTACATTACATTCTGTAGGAGTTAACGTTACTGCCGTTTTTGCAGCATCTGCGGCATTATTAATTGGTATTGGGTTAGCACTTCAAACTTTATTTCAAGATATTATCTCCGGTGTTTTCATTTTGGTAGACCAGACCGTACATGTTGGTGATATTATAGAAATTGAAGATAAAGTAGGTAGGGTAGAAGAGATAAAATTAAGAACAACAAGAGCTGTTACCATAGATAATAAGGTTCTAGTGATTCCTAATCATTTATATTTAACTAATAGCTTGTATAATTGGACTCAAAATGGAACTATCACACGCGAAAGTGTAGAAGTAGGCGTTGCTTACGGAAGTGATGTTCAATTGGTAAGAAAATTATTGTTACAAGCCGCAAGCACTCATGATGCAGTTATTAGTGAACCAGAGCCTTCAGTAGTGTTTAAAAATTTTGGAGATAGTTCGTTAGACTTTAAACTTATTTTTACGCTTGCTGATAGTTTTAAAGCCCAGTTTCCTAAAAGTGATATACGGTTTGAAATTGATCGTCTGTTTAGGGAAAATAATGTTACTATTCCTTTTCCACAGCGAGATGTTCACATCATTGAAAAGCAAAAAGAATAAGTGCTTAAAAATTGGATAATATATGAAAATTAAACTTTATAAAATTCTATTTATCTTAGGTTTTATCTGCTGGTCAGAAATAACCAATGCCCAATTAACAGACTTGGCAAGGTTAGAGTATTCATTTATTCCAAAAAGTAAATCCGAAGATCAGTACACAAGGCTAAGAGCTTTGGTTAATTACCCAATAGAGCTTAAAAAGGACGCGTATTTTATTATTGGAGGAGAATACAATCGGGTTATTCTAAATCTAGAAGATAGTTACCCTTTTGACAGGTCATTATTAGAAACCATAAATATTATAGATTTAAATTTGGGATACACTTTTAAAACAAGCGAAATGTGGCGTTTGGGATTTAAGGTTAATCCTAGAATAGCCTCTACCTTAACCCAAAGTATAACCTCAGATGATCTTTTTCTTAACGGAGGTGTTTTTGTTATTAACGATAGAACGGAAGATGAAAGTTCCAAACGTCCTTACAGATTAATTTTGGGACTTACCTATAACACCACAACTGGTTTGCCTTTTCCTTTGCCTTTTGTTAGTTACTATAGAAGGATTAATGAGAATTGGTCATTTTCTTTAGGTATACCAAAATCTAATGTAAAATATTTCTTAGATCAAAAAAATACCATACAAGCATTTGCCAGTGTAGATGGATACTTTGCACACCTTCAAGAGCCAACTTCTGTTCAAGGAAAATCAGTAGATCACATTTCACTGTCGCTTGTGGTGGGTGGTTTTGGTTACGAATATAAATTAAGCAAATACCTTTTTGCATATACCTATATAGGTTATACAGGTAGGTTAAATAATGTGTTAAGAGACAACGACAGAAATGACGTTTATAAATTAGATGATTTAAATGCTTTTTATTTAAGAACAGGTTTAAAAGTAAAAATATAACTATGTCAAAAATTTTAATAATTGAAGACGAAGCTGCTATAAGAAGAGTATTGGTAAAAATACTTTCAGAAGAAAATGACAGTTACCAAGTAGAGGAAGCTGAAGATGGTTTATCTGGTATTGAGAAAATAAAAAAGGAGGATTATGACCTAGTGCTTTGCGATATTAAAATGCCAAAAATGGATGGCGTTGAGGTTTTGGAAGCTGTAAAAAAGATAAAGCCAGAAGTGCCTATGGTAATGATTTCTGGTCATGGTGATTTAGACACGGCTGTAAACACTATGCGTTTGGGAGCTTTTGATTATATCTCAAAACCACCAGATTTAAATCGGTTGTTGAATACTGTTCGAATTGCGTTAGACAGAAAAGAACTTGTGGTTGAAAATACCAGACTGAAAAAAAAGGTCTCAAAGAACTATGAGATGATAGGAGAAAGTGATGGCATCTCTCGTATTAAAGAAATGATAGATAAAGTAGCTCCTACCGATGCTCGGGTTTTGATTACAGGACCAAACGGAACCGGAAAAGAATTGGTAGCGCATTGGTTGCATCAAAAAGGGGAACGATCTAAAGGTCCGATGATAGAAGTTAATTGTGCCGCAATCCCTTCTGAATTAATTGAAAGCGAATTATTTGGGCATGTTAAAGGTGCGTTTACATCTGCAAACAAAGACCGTGCAGGTAAATTTGAAGCTGCAAATGGAGGTACTATTTTTCTTGATGAGGTCGGAGATATGAGCCTTTCTGCACAAGCTAAGGTTTTACGTGCTTTACAAGAGAGTAAAGTGCAACGTGTAGGCAGTGATAAGGATATTAAAGTAAATGTACGCGTTATTGCAGCTACCAATAAAGATTTAAAAAAAGAAATTGAAGACGGAAAATTTAGGGAAGATCTTTATCACAGATTAGCAGTAATTTTAATTAAAGTGCCTGCTTTAAACGATAGAAGAGAGGATATTCCATTATTGATTGAATATTTTTCAGATAAAATCTCAAAAGAACAAGGTACAGCAAATAAGTCATTTTCTGATAAAGCCGTTAAATTACTCCAAAATTATGATTGGACAGGAAATATACGCGAACTGCGCAATGTCATTGAACGTTTGATTATTTTGGGAGGAAAAGAGGTTAGCGAAAGTGATGTGAAATCATTTGCTTCAAAATAAATATTATGATTAAACTAACCCGCTACAATAAAAGAGCCCTTTTAGGTGGTGTAATATCTGCCGTTTTTATTGGTTTGGGTGCATACGGACTAGGGAATATTAGTGGTTACGAAGCCAAATCACTTATTACATCTTCATTACCTGGTATCAATGCATTGTGTAACACAATAGTGTTGGCATCCGCTACTATTTTGGCATTGTTGTTAACATTACTTAGTATAAGTTCAGGGATAAAGTCTAAACTAAAAAATGAACATTATAAACACGTATTGCTAATTGCTAAAATAGATACTGTTGTTTTCGTCGCGGCAATGATTGTTTTTCAACTTATGAATATTCCTGTTACTGAAGCAGACAATGTCCCTAACTCATGGTACTCAGCAATTTATTATGTGAGTTTAGGGTTGTCCGCAATATTAAGTGGTGGATTGATTGTAGTAGTCTTAATGCTGTACAATACGGTAGACAGTATAATTAAAATAGTAGGTTTAGGTAAAGTCGATCATCCTTTAATTTATGATGATACAGATGAGGATGAATCTGAAGAGAAAGACAAATAAAGACAATTGTAGTTATGAAAGAAATAAATGTTGAAGATTTTAAAGTATCGTCTCAAATCAATATTTCAGAATTACCGACCACCTACAATTTAGGAGAAAGTAAAAAGAAAGTTGAAAAAGAATTAAGGGAAATCAGTGAAAATTTAGCCGAGATCCAAAACACAATGTATGCGCATGGTAAATATGCTGTTCTTTTTTGCATACAAGGCATGGACACTGCAGGAAAAGATAGCTTAATCAGAGAAGTTTTTAAGGAGTTTAATGTTAGAGGAATTGTTGCACACAGCTTTAAAAAACCAACTGATTTAGAGCTGAAGCATGATTTTCTTTGGAGGCATCACAAAGCTTTACCTGCACGCGGTAAATTTGGTATATTCAACAGAACACATTACGAAAATGTATTAGTCACCAGAGTGCATCCAGAATATTTATTGAACGAGAATATGCCACACATTAACTCAGTTGATGATGTTGACGAAGCCTTTTGGGAAAAACGATTTAATAAAATCAGTAATTTTGAAAAGCACATTTCAGACAATGGTACTATAATTTTCAAATTCTTTTTAAATATTTCAAAAGAAGAACAAAAAAACAGATTATTAAGACTGTCTCTTATACACATCTGACGCTGCCGACGACTCCTTACGTGTAG
>OJHO01000544.1_pt1 | contig 15523 bp, 7 predicted proteins | sample 1595311 | NCBI WGS metagenome assembly OJHO01 (sample SAMN05416879, study PRJEB24817) | seawater metagenome | isolation source: Sea water | place: Canada:Atlantic | collected 2013-11 | reverse complement strand
CGAGATTGCCTCTTGTCTCGTGGGCTCGGAGATGTGTATAAGAGACAGGTCATTACCTAAACTAACAAAGTATGGGGTAGATGAGCATGATACAACACATAGTAATGTAATAATTAAGCAGCTAATTTTCATCAGTTATTCCTCCTTAATTCATCGTATTGGTATATAGGGTATGGCGCAAGTAAAGCAGCACTAGTATAAATCCCCGCAGGTAACATCCCTGCAAAACTATATAATTGGTACATAGTGTTATACGATTCAGTTCCAGATAACCAAAGCCCTGTAGCTGAATCATATCCCTGAAATCCAAATAATTTCGAAATATCGGAATTGAAATAATCATGTGTTTTGGAAATTTTGTTTACATAACGACCTAGTAAACTATTTTCATTATATAGGTGCTGACCAGAACCTTCACTGGCCATTCCATTTCTCGTAAGAAAATTACCATCTCCCGGTGATGTCCCCTCTATTTGCTGCGCTCCTCGCCCACCATCAGTTAGAAGCTCACCTTTGTCATTATAGTTACACACAGAACCAGCTTTTCCACAAGATTTCAATTTGTATTCGTTAGTTGCTCTTGTCATATGATCAACACTAAGTGCTATCATTTGAGCATATGCAGCTAGCCTTGCACCCTTGCCACATGATCCACCTGAAGCCTTACCTGAAGCACAACCTCCTAAAGCAGCAACTCCTACTCGTTTAGCAGCATCGCCCCAGCTACTAACACTGCCAAAATTAGCGTAACCACCAGCGGCTCCTGCAATAGCTCCAGTAAATGCCCCTCGAAGTGCCCCTCGAAGGCTCCCAGTCTTCAAAGCCCCACCTACAAAACCTCCTGTTGCCCCAGCTATTGTCCCTGCAACTACAGCATTTCCAACAGTTCCAGCCGCGAACCCCCAACTTGCTGCCCAGCCACTCGCTGCACCTGCGGTAAAGTAAGTGACGGCAACTGCAACAATAACTTTCCAATATTTCTTAACGAACTTTCCTATCTTTTTAAAGAAATACCCACTCGGATCGGTATAACTCAACGGATTATTCAACACATATGAATAGCGGTTAAAACTCTGACTATTTTGTGGTGACTGAATATGCGGATCGGCCTGAAGGAACCTACCTAAGGTTGGATCGTAGATCCTACCGTTCATATGAATAATATCCATATCATTAACCATTTTATGCCCGGTATAACCCTTACTTACGCCAGGACTTGAATAGGCAGTAAAAATGTCATTGCTATGCACATTGTACTGTTTTCCCCATGGGTCATAAATAAATTGCTGTACCACTATACCACTAGCATTAGTGATCGACGTAGTAGAGCCTTGATGATCTTGGTGTAGGTAAAATTCATCATTGGCATTATTGCTACGCTCAGTTATTACGACATTACCAACATAAAATTTATGTTCTATAACACCACTCGGTAACTTAACGCGTTCATAGCCCCCTAAATACAGAGTCTGCGTTTGTTTACCTGCACGTGTGTCAGTACGTTTATATACTTCTCTGTTAGGCCCATAGCTAAACGATGTGCTATTGCTTCCTTGGGTTCCTTGGGTTCCTTGGGTTCCTTGGGTTATTAAATACGGCTTATCGAAGCTAGTATAATATGACGTACGATTACCGTCAGTTTCGATATTACCGTTATCATCGTACTTCATGCTGTAATATTGCGTACCGGTAAAGTTGCTATACTGGTGTACCCCCAATAAACGATTGGTTTTAGTCGTATCGTATTTATAGTAGCCAGTATGCTGCTTATATTTGATATTACCCCAATCATCGTAACGGTAACTTTCACTCATGCGGTAACGATCAGGCAATTGATAGTATCGATTATTGGTATTATTAGATGTTGAATTGCCTACTTGTCTAATCTGTTGGCTGAGCATGCACTCGTCGCCAGGGGGTCTTTGGGGTGGTACAAACGCAAGCGCTTTTGAATTGCCCGAGGTAGCACTCTGCATTGATTTACTCAATAACAACTCATTGCCACCACCTCCCCAGCCATCACATTCATCAATAGGAGGGGTCGGTTCAACAGGAATTAAAGCATCACCACCGCCCGCATTAGAAATGGCAATGGTTCGGCGCGTGACTCGACTCAAGTCATCATAAACGTAGTGTTCAGCAAAGTTACTACTACTGCCTACGCCGAAAAACACATCCCTATCGGTTAAGTTACCAATTTCGTCATATTCATAATCAAATCCATGTAAGGTATTTACACTTAACTCTGCGTCAATGTTGGTTAACCAGCCAGTGCTTGCTTGGTATGCTCTTTTTTCAGAGCTGCCATTGCCATACCTAACGTTAGTTGATTGGCCTCGACCATTTACACTTTCAATATGACGATATACACGTCCTGTTCTATGATTGAGTTGCTTGGTCATATAGCCATTTTGATAATCATTTCGCACAATGAAGTTATTAGCAGGGTAGGTTTGCGTGTACACGCGATTATAGCTGTCATGTGTTGTCGTGGTAGTATAGCTTTCGCCATCAACTTTAAGCGTTTTCTGATAGGGTAAACCATAGCTATGATAGGTCTGTTCATACTGATAACTTGGGCTGTCAGTCGTGCCACAAGATTGATTTTGCCCTTCAAAGAATCGTAACGTTTTGAGCTTACCAACGCTATGCGTTGGCTTATCTGCTAATTTTCCAAAATTCCAACAAACGGTACCACTGCCGTCATAACGTCGAGTTTTACGACCTAAGATATCATAAGCAAAGCTGACTACTTGCGATTTAGCATCGGTTTGAGTGAGTAACTCACCAAAGCCACTATAAGTGTAACGCCATAGCCCTTTGTCTTGGTCGTTAGTGCTGAGTTTATTACCATAAACATCATAGGTGGTGCTTGTTCGTAAACTATCCACGTTACTACGATTGATTGCTCGAACATTTAGCAACTGCCCATACGCGTTATATTGATAACGTAATTCATTGGTTAGCGCATCAAACACACTAACATTTTGCCCCAAATAATTTTTCAACGTCTCCGTACGTTGGCCTTTCGCATTGGTAGTAAACACTTGTTTACCATATCGTTCAATTTCGGTAAAACCGCCATTGGCTTGCCTGTTTTCAGTCACACGGCCTAAAATATCGTAGCTAGGTTCATTGTAATAACTGCTCGCGCTATTTTTACCAGGTTCGTAACTTCGCTTTACTCGACCCTGTGAATCGTATGTCGTTTTAGACACACTCCAATTGCCATCTTGGAGTTTAACCCTTGATTCAATCGTTCTCCCCCATGCGTCGAGAAATTGTTGCTTTTCAGGTTGCCCATCAGTTAATGAGCGAATACGAACATAAGCATCGCTATTAGCACAACTGACATTCGTACAATAATCTTGATAATTACGGCTGTTGATCTGCCCTTTACCGTATAGCCTACTTTGTGTAGCTTGTCCTAATAAGTTTTGATATTTTCGACTTTTGATCCCATTGGCATTTGTGGTTTCAACGTAATCAATTAAGCCTTTTACTGCACTGGCCGAGGTGCCATTGTAGGTAAAGGTTGTTGACTCATTTAAATGGTTTGTAATCGATTTTACATTTCGATATCGACTGCCAAATTCAGTGTAGTTAGTTCGAGTTTCAAAGCTACTTTCTGCTCCAGAGCCATCCTTAGATGCACTAATCGAGGTTTCTATTTTATTACCCGCTAAATCATACTTATATGATGTTGTTTTTCTGGTTTTTTTATTCTCAGGCGATATTGTTGATGTTTTCAGAAGTAAATCGTCAGCGTTGTAAGTATACGAAGATTTACGGGTAATGCTGCTCGCTACCGCATCAGTATTGTAAAGCGTCTTTATCACGGTGGTATCTGTTAACCTACCTTTTTGTTGGTATAAAATACTGTCACCATACTTATTAGCGGTCGTAGTTATTAGTTTATTTTGATTTTTTTCAGTATCTAAGACTGTAACCGTCGATTCTTCAACATTACCGAAATTATCGTAAATAAAAATATTTTGAGTTGTACTAATTTCATATTGATTACCATCCCTACCCAAACTATTATTTTTATCAGAACTACTATAAATATAAGGCATGACACCACCACTAGCAGTTCTGAGTTGCTTCAAATCATTATTTGATGAGCTTAGTATTACGCTACCTTTCGTTTGGAGGGTACTTAACGGCATGCCGATATATGGCCAATGCTGATGGTAAGCTGTTTCAGTAATAACGCCTGTTTGATTATCAATAGTGCGTAGGGCTTCAAAGCCAGCTAATCCCCGACCTTTTTTATGCAACAAAAGACCGCCATATTGATAGTCAACACTGACACTATCATTGACGGTTGTTTGTGTGCTGACATTATCAACTACATAGAAAGATGCTTTTGGTGAAAAATAATCGCTACTGGTGTTAAAGCTTGAGTCTTGTCTAAAATATACGCTTGTATCGGTAATGTTTTTGTATGATATTTGTGTGGTTACACCCCAGCCATTGGTAATACTATTAATTACATGTTCTTTGATGTTTGCTCTTACCGCTAGATAGGTTCTCCAGCCGTTATCGTTGGTTGATGTTAATAAATCTAGCTTGCCATCGGCATTCATATCCCCAAAACGAATAGTCGCATTGCTAGCGAATGATTTAGAGCCTCGCTTTTCAAAGATAATGGTGTTTGCTAAAGCACTAGGGCGTGACAGAACTATATCCCATTGATTTGAAGAAGTGGGATACAGCACATCTGCTCGTCCATCGGCATTTAGATCAATAAAATACATTAAGTGATCTAACGTATCACTGGTATTAAAATTAGTTGATTGAGGACTAAGAAACTGAACACCATTAGATAATCGATAATACCAACGTGTATTTTTTTGATACATTAAATCTGTATAGCCATCACCATTTAGATCAGCCACGCGTACTTCATCGTAGCTACCTAATTTTTGCTGCTCGATATATTTACTGCCATCAGATATGAGTAATTTGTAGCTGAAAATATCATTTTTAGTCCACTTCCAACCAGCATCCCAACACTCTTGAGCATTGAGATCTATACCACCACTACAACTGCCACTTTTTTCCAGTACATTAATAATTAAATCTGTACGGCCATCACCATTAACATCAATCGTGGAAGCCGTTTTCATATCAGCAGTTTTACGCGTTATATTGTTGCCAAATGGCTTACTTAAGGTATTTGGCAAAGTGCCAACTAGTTGGTCATGAGTAAAGGTGCCATTGCCGTCATTATTTATATAAGCTTGAAGAGTACCGTCGTTACTAAAGATAATATCTTCCAAGCCATCACCATCAAGATCAGCAACTTGTGCGCTACCTTCCAACCCCGTAGCAAGCAGTTTAGTATCAATAATCGTTAAGTTTACATGTTGTAAATAATCATCACAGACATGCTCTGTACCCGGCTCAGTTTCACATTGAGTTATAAGGCTTACACTTGGCACGTATGAAACAATCATCCAGTTGCTACCTTCACCGTTAGCTACTAGTAAATCTCTTTGCCCATCACCGTTGTAATCAATAGTTTGTGCATACTGTTTTTTAGATACACCAACACTTGTTAGTTGCGTATTATAATTATAGTAAGGGCCTAAACTGGCATACCAATAATTGCCTGAAGGGTAAACAATATCTGAATAACCATCGCCATTTAAATCAATAATATGATTATAATTACGATTGTCGGACTCACCTTTAATTAATGCGTCAGTTCTAAAAGGCGCAAAGTTTTTAGTTACAGCAGTCTTATATTGATAGCCCGTTCCTGGCTCTGTTGCCCATGAGTAACTTGTCGACTTCGCCACAGGTTTCTGCCATTGGAAAACAGTAGAGGGTAAGCAGTTTGATTGGTTTGTGTCAGTACATTCTTGAATAGACTCTAAATAGTTTTTTTCTTCTAACACCCAAGAAGTAAAGTAATTTAGGGCATAATGACGATATACTTCATGATCTTGATAAACCGTAACACTATCAAGCATTTTACTCATTGAAACGGGAGAGCCCACTGACCAACCAACAAATAATTTTGGGTTATCGATATAGTTTAATACAACACGAGCAAAGGGAGATTTGCCATCAGTACGGCCGGTATAATGCACTTCGGTTAAGTAGTGTTCACCTTTTGTAGTATCTTTATGATAACGAAAAACAATATAATTGCCTTTGACATCCTTAATCGCTTTTAATGCCCACGTTTTGGCCAAATTTGCACTACCTGCGTTCACAAAGGCATCACTGCTACTTTCATTGCTACCGCCATAAGCCTTAAGGTTTATTGACATAGGCTGCCCTATGCTATCGTTGCCATTAACGCTCGATACTAAGCCGTAATAATGTACTTCTCCTGATTTAGTTTCTACGGTAAATGCTGCTGGACCTTGACTAGTACTGCCATGTGCTTTGACAATGCTAAAATCGTCAACTTCTGTATGGTATTTTTCAGCTGACCAGTAACTACGATTGGAAGTGTTTTTATTGTGCTGATTACTCCAAGTAACTAAGCGCTGACCGTTAAGACATAGTCGGTCATTTTCTGAATGACTAATATTGCTCTGTTCATCATCTTGAGTGATATTTTTAGGGCACCTTGAGATAGCCGAAGCACCTGAAAAATTCCATCCTCGCCCCATTATTCCATCGCCACCATTACTGGTATAAGAAAAAGCAAGTTGGGGTTGCACTCCTGCTATGCCGGTTGGAATATTTAAAGGAATGTTGTAAGTGGCGCTGCCAGATTCATCAACACGAAATGAACCATTGGTTTGCCCAACATAAGTACTGGCAAAGGTATGAGAACAAAGAATAGCAGTAAAAAGTAAAGCAAGATATATCAGAAGTTTCATAGTAAAATCCATTTTACTTAAATATCAGATTGGTTATTATTTGTACATTTTAGTCCATATTTTCAAATTGTAAATTTACTTAGCCGTAAAGGTTCACTAATCACTATCTCATGATAAAGGCTTTTAACCGACAAAATAAATTCAAACTATTTTTCATAATTAATTTCAGTAACATACCAAAGCTTTTCTCCGGCCGGTGTTTTCACCACTACTTCATCGTCTATTTCTTTTTTCAAACACGCACGCGAAATTGGTGAGTCAATTGAGGAATAGTCATTACGGCCGTAGATTTCTTCAGGGCCAACAATGCGAAACTTTAGGGTTTCATTGTCATCATTCTCTAAACTCACCCAAGCACCAAAAAATACTTTACCTTCTTGCTGTGGGCCATAATCAACAATTTTGAGCTCCTCAAGAATTTTACGCAGATAACGCACTCGGCGGTCAATTTCGCGTAAACGTTTTTTATTGTATTGATAGTCAGCATTTTCACTGCGATCGCCCAGGCTCGCTGCCCATGAAACCTTACGTGTGGTTTCTGGACGCTCTTCACGCCAAAGTTTATTGAGTTCATTTTGTAGTAAAACGTAACCTGCACGGGTAATTAATTTTGTTTTCATAATTTGAACTGTAATCGACCTTAAAGATAAAGTAATGCGAGTATCAGCAATACTATCGTTAATCTAGCTTTAGACCAATAATAGCGGCTAAATGTTATATTTTATATCTACTGAGACCGAAAAATAACAGCATTGTGTTGTCATAGTTGAGATAAAAAAACACCACGACTAGCGTGGTGTTTTATCCTGTTGATACCTATCAATCTCATTCAAATTCACATTCACATTGAAATGAAAAATGACGAGGTAAATAATTAACCAATAATGACGTTAATTATTTAAAGACTTCGTCAACCGCAATAACTTCAACGTTTTTAGCTGGTAATGTTAGTTTATAGCTTTCAATAATTTTATCGGTAGCTAATAGCTCGGCTGGTTTTTCTGAGTTGTATTTAAGTGGCGATACTTGCTCAGACAACAAACGTTTTTTCATGTCTTCACCATCACCAGAAATAAATACGTATTGAATATCATCAGTTTGTAAGTTTTCTTTAATGACACGATTAACATCTGCTAACGATAACTTGGCAAATTGTTCACGAACATATTTCACAAACTCTTCTGTTTGATAAAATTCACTATCAAGTGCATAGCCTAGTTGTTGATCTTGGCTAGCAACAAGTTGCGGTGCATAGTTTGTTAAGTAATTACGTGTGGCTTGAAAGTCTTTATCACTCATACCATTTTCAATTAGCTTGTCGAGTTCATATAAAGCAGCACGTGTTGCAAAGTGGGCATCATTATTTGAACGTAATGGACGTAACCATACTTGGAATATTTGGCTAGAGCGACCTAAGTTAGCGTCAGGCTTAGTTTGAAACATACCGCGCGGGAAGTATTCAATATATGAATAATCACCGTAGTTCATACCACGCGCTTGACGTATTTGTTGATATAAATAGCTGTTTGAACTTCTGTGCTCACCGAAATATGAGCGAACCAACCAAAGTGCAGCCCAGTCTTTGTCATTACGGATAGTATCGATTGGAAAACCAAAAGAAACCGCTGTGGATTGGGCATTTTTTTCTACAATAGTGGCATGATGACCTTTTAATACCGGAGCTTTAGCAATGTTTAAACGTTTTTCATCACCCACTGGTAAAGCCGTTAAGTCGGTCATTAATTGTGCTTTTAAATCACTTGGCATAGCACCTGTCATGCCCAGGTGTAGTTTTGCTTGCGTTAATTGTGCAGCATAAAAAGCTTTAACATCTTCGATGGTGATCGCTGCTAAGTCAGATAAATCGCCACTGTTGAAGTTTTCATAAGCATGACCTTGATAAATTTTGCTATATAGCACTTCTTTACCTAGCTCTTCATCATTAGATGACTTAAGACCAGACTGTATACCGTCGATAAGTTCTTTTTTCAGACGTTTAAAGTCATCTTCACGCCAGCCTGGATTCAGCAATTGATCACTGATCAGCTGATACCACTGTGTTGCATTATCTTTATGAACACGACCGGTAAACGATATCATCTCTTTATCAAGTTGAGATGAAAACTGGCCAGCTAAAGGATACAAGCCTTTTTGTATGTCTTTGTAACTACGCGTTTGTGAACCACCTTGAGTTAACATACGTGCCATTAATGCTGCCGTACCTTTTTTGCCTTCAGGATCTGCTGCTGCGCCAGTATAGAATAAAAAGTTAACATCAATTAAAGGTGAATCATTAGTTTTATCTAATACCGTAAACTGGGCTTTGCGTGGTTGCACTGACTTAGTGTTTAATTGAGTTACCGCTGCATTTAGGCTAACTTCTTGTTCAAAATCAGCTATTTTATCAAGTGCTGACAAAGTTACCGTAGTGCGGTTTTCATCAATAAAATATTTGTTAGCAATACGCTGAATATCTTCGGCTGAAATATTATCAAAACTATTATATAAATAGTTGATGGTTTCTGGATCGCGATCAAAATGCATATAGCTGGCAAGTGTTGCCGCAATTGACTCAGAAGAGTCTAAACTATTAACAAAACTATACTTTAAGTTAGATTTTAAATTGTCTAATTTCTCTGTTGAAACCAATTCTGTGCGCGCTTGCGCATACGTACGATTAATCGCATCACGAACCGTTGCTAAATCTTTTTCTTCATTAACTTTAACAAAAACATGGCGTAAACCAGCGTCTTTAGTTTCAGGGTTATAGTTAAACATTTGACTAGCCAATTGCTTATCAACCACTAATTCTTGGTACAACGCCGAGTTATTAGAGAAGTAAAGTTCAGAAATCAAGTCTAACGCGGCACGGTCTTTCTTTTTTGGTTGCCAATCAGCGCCTTTATAAGACACTAATAACCAGTGACCTGGCAAACCATCAAACTTTTCATGCACATAGCGCGGTGCAGTTTGTGCTGGCTCTTGTGCAATGTTGTTGACAAAGTTGCCTTTTTGCCAATTGCCCCAGTGTTTCTCAACCATAGCCATAGTTGCATTGGGTTCAACATCACCCACTATCACTAAAGAAACATATTCTGGCTTATAAAACTGTTTGAAGAATTTCTCACCGTAAGCAATTTGCTCTGGCATCGCTTCTACATCTTCAAAAAAGCCCATAGTGGTATGCTTATAGGTATGAGTATCAAAGGCTTCTTTGCGCACCGCTGCTAACAACTTACGAATTGGGCTAGCATTATTTTTTAAATATTCACCTTTTACTGTTAATGCTTCTGTTTTAAATTGAGCATCGGTGTAGGTTAAGTTTTTGAAATGGTCAGCCTGAATTTCAAGTACTTTATCTAAATGGTCTTTAGAAAAATCTAAGTGATAATTAGTGTAGTCATTAGTGGTATACGCGCCGTTATCAACACCAGCATTTTTAAATAAATCAGCGTAAACATCTTGTGGAAACTTTTCAGAGCCTTTAAACATCATATGTTCAAAAAAGTGCGCAAAACCAGTTCGACCCGCTTCATCTTCGTCACGCGAGCCCACTGAAACAGGAATTTGTACAGACACTAAATCAGGGTAATCAGTTTTTACAATCAATACACGTAAACCATTATCTAATTCTTTAAAGACATAGTTTTGGCTGAATACCTTGTTAGTATTGGTTTCTACCGCAGCACTTTCAGCGGTTGAATGTTGATTGGTTTGGGTGGCAACACAAGCCGAAAGAGTCAAACTCGCTACAATGGCCGCTGCTAAATATTTTATTTTCATTATCGTTCCCTTTATTGATATGCTGCTATCTTATGAAATTGGTTGTAATTTTTCACCACTTTCAGCATTAATTTACATAATATTCTGTAACAAATTACATACAACAAATGCTTGAACACTGGCAATGAAGAGAAATTATCGTATGAAGCATGATTTTAAAAATAAAACGGTCATCATTACGGGCGCATCAGCTGGTGTTGGCGCAGCTACCGCCAGAACCTTTGCTAACTTAGGAGCAAATTTAGTGCTGGTTGCTCGCGGTCAGGCAGCATTAGACAAGATAACTGAGGAACTACAAGCAATAACATCGGTCATCAATATTGCCATGGATATTAATGACCCTATAGCGAATGAGGCCCTGCTAGTCAAAGCCGCAGATGCATTTACCTCTATAGATGTGCTGGTCAACAATGCTGGCTTTCATCAACGCGGCGATGTGGAAAAAAACCAAGCGGCAGACCTTGCAAGAATGGTTGACGTCAATTTACGAGCCCCTATCCAGCTATCAACATTAATATTGCCTTATTTACGTCAAGCCGGTGGTGGTGCCATTGTGAATGTAGGCTCACTAGCTGGCCGAACACCTTTACAGGGCGCAGCAACTTACGCGGCAACAAAAGCAGGACTTCGAGCCTTTACTTATTCACTAGCTGATGAGCTAAAAAATACCGGTATATATGTCGGGTTAGTGTCACCGGGGCCTATTGATACTGGTTTTATTATGTCAGAAATAGATCAGGTAGAAGACATAGTATTCTCACAACCAATGAGCAGTGCCCAACAAGTTGCTGACGCTATTGTCAGTTGCGCACGTGGTGAGGCTGTTGAAATATCATTACCTAAAGTCAGTGGTTGGCTAACGACTATATCGTACCTTTTCCCAGCACTGCGAAGCGCATTACGCCCAGCACTCTATCGCAAAGGGCGTAAAGCCAAAGAGCAATACAAGCAAGGCAATACGAAGTAGCATATTCGTACACCTTACTTAGCTTAATTCATATCTTACTTAGCTTGCTTTTATGCGCGTCAAAACCGGTGTTTGACACACGTCTAGCACCGGTGGTGGCTTCTTAAAAAAGAACGCATGATCACGCTTAATTCGCTCTTGCAATTTACGAGTAAATAATTCACTTTCGGTATTTTTTACTTCTAAGTGTATTTGCTCTGCTGCGGGTACATCTGACATCATTCTCATTGATACTATCGGTGTATGAGCTGAACTTGCAACAGCATCATCACCTTCTATGGTTACTGTTCTCGTGATAGCTTGCACTTGATTCATTCCGTAGAGTACTCGACCAAATATCGTCATAATACGATCAAGATAGCGCGGTGCCTGGCCATTGGTGATATAAAAGTGACTAGAAGCTGAATCAGCCTCATTGCCCCGCGCCATTGCAACAACACCTGGGCAGTGTGTTAGCCAAGCACGGTTTTCGCTTGGATTATAACCTAAAGCAAAACCATCTTTAAAACCTGTCTGCTCGGCAAATAAATCATTTTTTTGTACTAAGGTAAATGACCAATCTTTATCTGTTGGCCACTCACCTTCAAGTGCCAATTCGGCAACAGAGCGATCAGCAAGGCTGCCATCTTCAGGGCCTGCTTGAGCAACAAAGCCATCAATAACCCGATAGAATTTATTGCCATTGTAATGCGCTGACTTGGTTAAGCGGATAAACTGCTCAACATGATTAGGAGCAAATTGTGGCGCTAATTCAATCACCACGTTGCCGTGAGGTAACGTGAGCAAAACCATGTTGTTAATATCAACCGTACGCCACTCATCTGGATTTTTAAGCGCATTTTCTGCGGCAACCTTAGCCATTATTTGCGCCTGAACACTTTGTTCTGCACTGAATGCTGAGCTAAACGCCAAGCTTAAGCTGCCAAAAACAGCTAATGAAGTTACTAGTAGTTTCCGAACTTGCATAACATTCCTTTTCATTTTTGTTGTTATTATAATCAAAGATACTAGCCATTATTTTCTGCCTGCTAGTAAAGCAGAACTTAGATTCCTCTGCTAGCATTTTTAATGCCCCTCTAAATAAATGAATGATTGGCGACAACACAAGCAATTGATACCATAACTAAATTAATTACTAATCTCAGCGCGGAGTTTTTGTGAATAAGAGCTTTATCACTAATTTTTTAGCCTTAATTGCTATTGTTTTTGGGTACATTTTTGCAAACAACATTATTTTCACTATAGGTTTATTTGCCTTATCAGGCGCCATTACAAATTGGCTTGCTATTCACATGTTATTTGAACGTGTGCCGTTTTTGTATGGCTCTGGCGTTATTCCAGCACGCTTTGAAGACTTTAAAATCGCAATTCGTAGCTTGATGATGGAGCAGTTTTTTACTGAAGAAAATATAGACCGATTTTTAGCTGGAAGTGATAATCCTGCTTCTAGCATCGATCTTGCACCGGTGATTAATAAAGTGGATCTATCGCCAGCTTTTGACAACTTAGTCAGTGTGGTTGAGCAATCTTCTTTTGGCGGTATGTTAGCTATGGTTGGAGGTACTGAAGCACTACAACCTATGCGCGAACCTTTTATTGAAAAAATGCGCGCTTCGGTGATTGAAATTAGTCAAAGTGAAGAGTTTAATAACATTCTGCGAACTGAACTAGAGCAACCGAATATCATGGCGGGAATGCGTGAAAAGGTCAGTGATATCATTGAAAAACGCCTAAATGAATTAACGCCACAGTTAGTTAAAGAAATCGTGCAAAAAATGATTCACGAACACTTAGGTTGGTTAGTGGTTTGGGGCGGTGTTTTTGGCGGTATTATTGGTTTTATTGCTGCAATTTCAAAAACTTTTTAGCATTTTTAAAATCAAGCCTAAAAATGGCGCCACTATTACTCTCTTAATAGCGGCGCTTATTATCCATCGCTACAACAGTATACTGTTTCATAAAGATAGCTCGACTGACTATTTCCAGCACAAGTATGCTCTCCTGTTGATTAAATGACAGCAATAAGTTTTCACCTCCATCATACTCATTTATTCAGCTTTTTTTTGCCGGTAAAATTCTCTCAATTTATTTAACGTTTATGCTTTAATTTTAGCCTTATTGCCGTTATGCTTGCCCTTTAATCACAGGGATTAATACCGCGAGGTCAACACAAATGTTAAATCGCTTAACTCCCTCTCTTCGTAAAAGGTAAACCCAGAAATGTTTGGTAGCTTAACGGCGTTGCCTGCCGATCCTATTTTAGGCTTGTTGGCTAAATATCGTGAAGATTCAAATCCTCAAAAAATCGACTTAGGTGTTGGTGTATACAAAAATGAAGCAGGCCACACCGCTGTTTTAGATTGTGTAAAAGCCGCAGAAAAATATCGACTCGATACCGAAGATACCAAAGTTTATATTGGCCCTACGGGTTCACCACTGTTTAACGAAGAAATGAGTAAACTAGTTTTCGGTCACCACAAAGTGTTGCTTGAAAATCGCGCGCGCACCGTTTCTACCCCTGGGGGAACGGGGGCATTGCGTGTTGCTGCTGAATTCATTAATTCATGCAAAGCGGGCGCAACTATTTGGGTAAGCAACCCCACATGGGCAAACCATACCGGCCTATTTCAAGCCGCAGGCTTAACCGTTAAAACTTACCCTTATTACGATTACGAAAACAAGAACCTCGATTTTGATGGCATGCTTGCCGCTTTAAAAGAAGTAAAAGCTGACGATGCCGTATTACTACACGCGTGTTGCCATAACCCAAGTGGTATGGATTTAAATAAAGAGCAATGGCAACAAGTTGCTGAAGTTGCTAAAGACATTGGCTTTTTACCGCTTGTTGATATGGCTTACCAAGGTTTTGGTGAAAGCTTAGATGACGATGCTTATGGTCTTCGACTAATGGCCGATAGCGTTAAAGAGATGATCGTCTGTAGCTCTTGTTCAAAAAACTTTGGTTTATACCGTGAACGTATTGGTGCTTGTACTATCATCGGTGAAAGCTCACACAGCGTTGATATTGCAAACTCTGTACTACTCACCGTGATTCGTTGTATTTATTCAATGCCGCCGGCACACGGTGCAGCAATTGTTGAAACTATTTTACATTCTGATGAGTTACGCACTCAATGGCATGCCGAACTGAAAGAAATGCGCGATCGTATTAATGGTAATCGTCAACTATTAGTTGATAAGCTTATCGAAAATGGCGTTACACGCGACTTTAGCTTTATACCTCGTCAAAAAGGTATGTTCTCATTCTTAGGTATAACACCTGAACAAGTACAGCAGTTACAAGACGAATACAGTATTTACATGGTAGGTTCAAGTCGAATGAGTATTGCGGGTATTGCAAACCGCAACGTTGATTACTTAGCACAGTCAATCGCAAAAGTTTTATAGGTCAGAGTATTGAGCGATACTCGTTAATTGTTGTGCCTAGCTAAGCGTAACATTGCCTAGGTAGATGTACTAAAGCCTTAAAAAACAATATGTCGAAGAAAAACCTAAACAAAAAAACCGCTATTAATAGCGGTTTTTTTATATCTAACTTACACGCTTTACAAAGTCGATACATTCATTGGTTGTGATGCCATATGTACTTTTAATTTAGCCGTTATAACATTATTTACTCGACTAACTAGCTGATAAAGAAGATAAAACAATACAAACAAAGCAATAATCACTAGCACGCTTTTACCGCCACTGATATCAAACAAAACATCACGAAAAACCATAATGGGCTGATGGATAATATCACTACTTTCTAAACGTTGAAAACGCCCCAGATACACGCCAATAGCTGCCAATAAATGTATTACCGGTACAAATGCTTTCCTTAAAAAACTGAGTTTACTTTGTGCTAAATATTGATCCTGTCTCTTATACACATCTCCGAGCCCACGAGACAAGAGGCAATCTC
>OJHO01000542.1_pt1 | contig 15557 bp, 8 predicted proteins | sample 1595311 | NCBI WGS metagenome assembly OJHO01 (sample SAMN05416879, study PRJEB24817) | seawater metagenome | isolation source: Sea water | place: Canada:Atlantic | collected 2013-11 | reverse complement strand
TCTACACGTAAGGAGTCGTCGGCAGCGTCAGATGTGTATAAGAGACAGATTTAGAGAAAGCTAGGCTTTACGCAAATTCGTTATAAAAAGCGACAACAGCAACAATAAAAAGAGGCTATCAAGCCTCTTTTTTAATTATAAAGCGCTTAGTAAAACAGTTATTCTGATTGCTTGTTGTTTACTTTAGCGTCATTGAATAATGTTATTTTAGTTTGCTAGTAAGAAAAACGTAAAGCCATCTTACTCATGATGTCAGGTTAATAAATGTTATCCACTTTATCAGTTAGAATGTAAGGTACTTTATTTAAATAACCTGAATTCTGGATAATGAGTGCTTGATATTCAAGTGATTCAAAAGCTTAGGTGGCAAGGTAAATGCTGTAGCAAGGTGAACATCACTAATAGACATCATCAATGCTTCATTTTATGCCATTTCCAAGGCAAAACGTTTATAAATAACGAGCTATTTATCGATGTTTTAACGCAGGTAATGACTTAAAAGGGAGGATTGAGCAAGTGCTGCTTATCCAGAGTTCAGGTTATTTAATGTCTGCCATCATAATGTCGCCCTGAAACACACCATTGTGTACAAAAATCACTCGACAGCAAACCACACTAAAACTCGCCAAATAAGCTAAAAAATAATGGCCACAGCAATGATATTTTGGCGGTTAATGTGATTGGATAAAGTTAGCTAGATTTTTAAATTTTTACCAATAAGTTTGATCTAGCTTATTGAAGTACAATTTAAGCTAATAGAGCCATTTTTGAATGGCTGTGATATTAAATGTGACATATTTACAATAGTTACATTTGCGCTTAAACTGCTGAGCAGTCATAAATTTATATAAAAAATAGTTACACTACAATAAACACTAGAGGCAATTGATATTTCATGATTAAAATTAACTCAATTAATCTCGAAAGATCGACACCCCCAGATCCTAGCTCTTAATATTTTTAAAAGGTTCGTTATGCAGCAATCATTTATGAGTGCGTTTTATAAAAACTTTCTCGGCAATTCGCCTGAGTGGTACAAACTCGCAATAATTTCATTTTTAGTTCTCAACCCAGTACTATTTTTCGTTGTCGATCCGTATGTAGCTGGTTGGGCATTAGTGATTGAATTTATCTTTACTTTAGCCATGGCACTTAAGTGTTACCCGCTGCAACCCGGTGGTTTATTAGCGATTGAAGCTGTTGCCATTGGTATGACAAGTCCAAATCAAGTCATGCATGAAATGATACTCAACTTTGAAGTTATTCTACTGTTAATCTTCATGGTTGCTGGTATTTACTTTATGAAGAACTTATTACTATTTTTATTCACTAAAATAGTCACTAAAGTTCGCTCGAAGATCATGGTTTCTCTATTGTTCTGCTTCTCAGGTGCTTTTTTATCAGCATTTTTAGATGCATTAACGGTTATTGCCGTTATTATCAGTGTTGCCGTTGGTTTCTACTCGGTTTACCACAAAGTAGCTTCAGGCAAAGAAGTGCATGTTGACCATGATCATGACCATACCACTGACAATGAATTAGCCGAATATTCGCGCTCTGACTTAGAGCAGTTTCGTGGTTACTTACGTAACTTAATGATGCATGCCGGTGTTGGTACTGCGTTAGGTGGTGTTTGTACTATTGTTGGCGAACCACAAAACTTAGTGATTGGGCAACAAGCAGGTTGGGACTTCCTTGAGTTTGCTATTCGTATGTCACCTGTTACTATCCCGGTATTTATATCGGGCATGTTAACTTGTGTTCTATTAGAAAAGTTAAAATGGTTTGGTTACGGTGTTGCATTACCTGGCAATGTTTACAATGTTTTAAACGAGTATGATATTGCCGAAAGTCAAAAGCGTAACAAACTTGATAACGTCAAACTTGTCATTCAAGGCGTTATCGCGGTTTGGTTAATTGTCGGACTTGCTTTACATTTAGCACCTGTTGGTATGATCGGTTTATCAGTCATTATTCTCGCAACGGCATTTACTGGTATCACAGAAGAGCATCAAATTGGCCATGCTTTTGAAGAAGCTTTACCCTTTACTGCCCTACTTGCGGTATTCTTTGCTGTTGTTGCAGTTATCGTTGATCAATCCTTATTTACACCGGTAATAACTTGGGTATTAACCTTCGAAGGTAATATGCAATTAGTTATGTTTTATCTAGCCAATGGTTTGTTATCTATGGTCAGTGATAATGTATTTGTTGGTACGGTTTACATCACCGAAATTACAAAAGCATTAGCTGCTGGACAAATTACTCGAGATCAATTTGATTTACTTGCTGTAGCAATTAATACGGGTACCAACTTACCTAGTGTTGCAACACCAAATGGTCAAGCTGCATTCTTGTTCTTATTGACGTCAGCATTGGCACCTTTGATTCGTTTATCGTATGGCCGTATGGTGATAATGGCGTTACCGTACACTATCGTACTGACTGTCGTTGGCCTACTGGCTATTTCAACCGGTCAACTATCGAAGTTTACCCAGTCATTTTACGATTCGCACCTAATTGAACACCATAGCGCTAAGCCTTCAACAGGTACGCCAGGTGGGCACTAGAACGGCTCATATTAAAGATAAGTTGATATAAAATCTAACAAAAGCGCCCTTGTGGCGCTTTTTGATTATTGTTAGTATGCATAAAACTTCTATACCCAAACCACTTGAAAATACAGGATTCAGCAAGTCGAAAAAGGGTTAGCACCAAGGCATTGATTGAAAGGAATGGTTGTTCCATTGTCGAAATCAATAACGCCGGAGATGACCCTTTATCGCCTTGCCCTGCGGGAGCTAAGCTAGAAAATCAGTGCAGCGTTGCAGCGCTTGATAAGGGAATAACCATTATCTGTGTGCTGCGCCTTGCGCTGATTTCCTAGTTTAACTCTGAAACTGCATTTTCAAGTGGCTTGGGTATAATAACAATTACTCAGTCATAGGTGACATTTAGTGAATTTTTTAAGCCAATTACCTCTTAACCAACGTGCATGGCAATTACTTGCTGTTAGTGCCTTATGCTTTGAATTAATAGCACTTTATTTTCAATATGTTATGGGGCTTGAGCCTTGTATTATGTGTATTTATCAACGTACCGCGGTTTGGGGAATATTTTTAGCGGGCGTGGTTGGCGCATTGGGCTGTCAGTTTTTAGTCGTACGCCTTGTTGCTTATGCTTTATGGGCAACTGGCGCAATTTGGGGGCTAATGCTTGCTTTAGAGCATGTTGAGATGCAGTCAACAACGATGTCATTCTTATTTAGTTGTGAATATATTCCGAACTTTCCGTCCTGGGCTCCACTACATCAGTGGCTACCCGCTTTGTTTGAAGCCACTGGTGACTGTGGAGATATAAAATGGCAGTTTTTAGGTTTTACTATGCCACAAGTCATGGTATTAATATTTGGATTTTATAGTGCGGTATTAGCGATAGCTTTATTAGTACGTTTGCAAAAACAAAGAAAACTATAAATATCAGTGTGATATAACCAATACTTATCAGTGTTGGTTATATCAACTAATCAAAGTGAGCTTTACAGTGAAAGTGATTGCTGACGAAGGAAAAATATAAAGAAAAATCTAAATATCTCTAGCGCACTATTAACCGTGCACTATTAACCGTGCCCAATAAAATTCTCCGCTTAACCACCATTTAAGTACTAACGATAATGATTGAGGGTGTCACTGGCTTTTTTCCATGCTGAGTCTTGTTTTAATGTTGACCAAGCATTTGTGTTTGCTGCTGTTTTTAATAACTTGCTAAGACGTTGCTCTGAGGTTAATGAAACCGAGATATTGGCATGATCAAGCACATCTATACATCCCTCTCGATTATTACATAACAACAACATGTCACAGCCTGCAGATTGTGCAGCTTCAGCACGCTCAACAAAGCCACCGGCACTTGCCGCACCTTGCATGGATAAGTCATCACTGAAAATAACGCCATTAAAGCCAAGTTGCTGACGTAAAATATTTTGTAGCCAATAATGTGAAAAGCCAACGGCTTGACTATCAACATCAGGAAAAATAACATGCGCAGGCATCAATGCATCAACCTTACCTCTTGCAATAAGTTGCTTAAAAGGGAGTAAATCTTGTTGAAAAATATCAGCACTAGAGCGTTCATCAATAGGTAGGTCAATGTGAGAATCTGCTTTGACACTGCCATGACCGGGAAAGTGTTTGCCAGTAGCTTTCATACCAACCTGATGCAAACCACTAACAAAAGCATCCGCAAGTTCAGTAACATGATCGGGTTGCTGATGAAAAGCACGATCGCCGATAACATCACTAATATTATTAATATCTAATACCGGTGCAAAGCTAATATCTATACCTACGGCTTGTACTTCTAATGCCATTAATATCGCACTTTGTTTCGCAAGCTCTTTGGCTACCGTTAAGTTTTTATCGGCCATTTGCCATAATTGTCCCATTGCTGGGATCAAAGAAAAGCCCTCACGAAAGCGCTGTACACGACCACCTTCATGATCAACAGCAATTAATAGTGGCTTCTTAGCCGCTATACGTATTTGCTGACTTAACTGCGCAATTTGCTCAGGAGAATGATAGTTTCGAGTAAAATATATTAATCCACCTACCAGTGGATGTTGGATGATTTCTTTATCTTCTTGAGACAGTGATGTGCCTTGCACATCAAGCATGACTGGACCCATAGCAACACTTTAAAAAATTATGATATGGGTACTCTACCTAAATAACATCAACAAACAAAGACACTTATGACTCAAAACATTAAGAATTTCTTGATAGTAACCTATTGACTAGCCTAGTTTGGGCATAGGAGCACCAACACCTGCAGCAACATATGGAATAACATTACGAATAACATCAGATATTTGCAAATCACGATCAAAATCACTTTTAGCTATATCAATCAAAGCATCACTTGATGACATAGTAAATACGACCGTTCCCATCGTAAAATGTAATCGCCAGAACATCTCTTCAGCAGTCAATTCAGGGTAAGATTTTTGTACCGCTAGTACAAAGTTATCGATAACCTCTGGATATTGTGTCGTTAAGAACCAACGCAAAAAGCCCTGACTGTCAGTATAACCGCGGCCTAAAAGCTGTAAGAAATTACTGGTACCGTTATCTTTAAATTCATTTAATGATAATAACGGATCAATAAAGGCAGAAAACACATCAATTAAACTTGGCGAGTTGGTTTCACAAACTTGCGTTAAAGCAAGTTCTAAACGTGGAGATAGCTCGTTCATATAACGAGACATTACGGCTTTGATCAATTCTTTTTTCGAACCAAAGTGATAATTAACTGCCGCTAAGTTCACTTCTGCTTGACTGGTGATCTCACGTAGAGAGGTGCCGTTAAAACCTTTATCTGCAAACAAATTCTCTGCAGCATCTAATATTTTATTCTTCGTACTCATAGGTAAATAACGCCGTAGTGCTCATGTAAGCAATAAATTAATACAAGCAGTTTAAACAAGCGTTTTAAATAACGCAACTAGCATTAAAGCCATAAACCAAAAAATTTGATATGCCACTTGCACATAACAAAACGTTAATTAATAAAGCGTATAAAAATTTACTATCAAGCCATCAAACGGATATTATTAGTAGTATTTTAATGACTTTGTAAAAGGGGAAATAAAAGACGGTAATATTTTCTTAAGTATATTACAAATAGTTACGTTATTTGCACAGTAATAAACAATCAACAAGGTTATTATTAACTTAACTTTTTAATCCCCCATATTTAAAAAGTTATTTTGATATCTTCTCTAGGATAGCTTAATAGCTCAACTTTTATCGTTGGGCTTTTTTTTGTCTAAAATTTACTTCGCTGCACTTGCATTACAAACTGTTACAGAATCATGACAGTTAAAAACAGCCAACTTAGCTATTATTATTTTGCTTTTCAAGAAGAGACTTTTGAAATGCAATTTCATACTTTCCCTAGTATATTTTATATGATGGCTCAGCAACCCTTTCGCTGAGCTTTTTTTTGTCTAAAATTTATCAGCGCTCATTAAACTAAAGCAGCATAAGCCAATACAGTTGCCAATGCCTTCATCTCAATCTAAACTAGCCAAGAGCTTTTTATACCAATTCTAATCAGTTTGTTAGCTGCTCAGCGTTTCATCAATGGGCCAGCACGAACCAAATTACTTAAAAATAGCCTTCTATGTTTAAGCAATGGTATTACGTTAACAAAAGCGTAGATTTAACGCTAACAAAAACAATAACGGATATTTATGAAATCAACATTTAAATTAACCACTGTCGCTATTTTAGTTGCCGCAAGCATAAGTGCTTGTAATGGTGATAGCACAGCCAAAAATGACACTCAAGCCACAAATACAGCTAGCCAAGCTTTAACCGCTCAAGACGCTGAAAAATTCTTAACGGAAACGGCAAAAGAAATGGTGCAGTTAAACCTGGAAGGGAGCCGTGCTGCTTGGATCAATTCAAACTTCATTACTGAAGATACTTCAGCACTTGCAGCTGCTGCCGATCAAAAATCAACAGAAGCAGGTGTTCGATTCGCCATGGCTGCTGCAAAGTTTGACCATGTTGACGTTAGTGCCGATCAACGTCGAAAACTCAATATTTTAAAGCAAAGCCTAGTCATGCCAGCTCCGCAAGATTCTGCTAAATCAGCAGAATTGGCAAAAATAGGTGCAGAGCTAAATAGCATGTATGGTAAAGGTAATTACACCACAAAAGCAGGTGATACCTTAAGTTTGGGACAAATGACCGCTAAAATGGCAACATCACGTGACTACGATGAACTGTTAGAAATGTGGCAAGGCTGGAGAACTATCAGCCCAGACATGAAACCATTATATATTCGTCAAGCAGAGCTAGGTAACGAAGGCGCACAAGGTCTAGGTTACCCTGATTTAGGAGCAATGTGGCGCTCTAACTATGATATGCCTGCCGATGAATTTGCTAAAGAGCTTGACCGTTTATGGGGACAAGTAAAGCCGTTATATGATGATTTACATTGTTATGTTCGTTCTGAGTTAGGCGAGACTTACGGTGAAGATAAAGTACCACAAGACCAACCTATTCCTGCGCATTTATTAGGTAATATGTGGGCACAATCATGGGGTAATATTTATGATCTCGTTGCTCCGGAAAACGCAGATCCTGGTTATGATGTTACTGAGCAACTTGCTGCCAATAACTACGATGAAATTAAAATGGTTAAAGGCGCTGAAGGCTTCTTTACCTCGCTTGGATTTGAAGCGTTACCGGAAACATTTTGGCAACGTTCATTATTTACTAAACCTGCAGACCGTGATGTAGTTTGTCATGCATCTGCATGGGATTTAGACGCAAAAGACGATATCCGCATTAAAATGTGTATCCAGAAAACTGGTGAAGAGTTTTCAGTTATTCATCATGAACTGGGACATAATTTCTATCAACGTGCCTACCAAAACCAACCTGTGTACTACCAAAACAGTGCTAATGACGGTTTCCATGAAGCTATTGGCGATACTATCGCTCTATCAGTTACACCTAAGTACTTAAAAGAAATTGGCTTAATTGATACCATTCCTGATGAATCAAAAGATATTGGTTTGTTAATGAAAATGGCATTAGAGAAAATCGCCTTTATTCCTTTTGGTTTGATGGTTGATCAATGGCGTTGGAAAGTATATTCCGGTGAAGTCACTCCTGAAAACTATAACACGGCCTGGTGGGAATTACGTGAGAAGTACCAAGGTGTAACAGCTCCTGTTGAGCGTGATGCCAATGCATTTGATCCTGGTGCTAAATATCATGTACCGGGTGGTGTACCTTACTCTCGCTATTTCTTAGCCCATATTCAGCAGTTTGAATTTCATCGTGCCTTGTGTGAAATTTCAGGTAATACCGACCCTATTCACCGTTGTTCTATCTATAACAACAAAGATGCAGGTGCTGCGTTAAATACCATGCTAGAAATGGGTTCAAGCAAGCCATGGCAAGAAGCTTATAAAGTATTAACCGGTAACGAGCAAATGGATGCTACAGCTATTATTGATTACTTTGCGCCACTTCATAGCTGGTTAAAAGAGAAAAACCAAGGTAAGCAATGTGGCTTCTAGCCTACTTCGCATTAGCTAAAAGTTATTGATAATTAATTAACCATTAAACTTCAGTAACCTAAAAAGCCGTTAACGCTTATGAGTTAACGGCTTTTTTATTTACTTTATCGGTTATAAGCTCAACAATCTTCAGCTTCATTTCGATTAATCATACATATTTCGATAATTTATCTAGGCGCTACTTTTAATTTTGATTAAACTAGGGACATTAAAAATTAAAAGCATATTGTCATGGAAAAACATCAAGAATTATTAATTGCGCTAAGAAAAGTCATCAGGGCAATAGATTTACATTCAAAACATCTCAGTAAAACATCAGGCTTAACAAGCCCACAATTATTGATCATGTTAGAAATAGATAAAGTGCCAGGTGTGAACTCAAGCCAAGTTGCTAAAAGCGTTAACTTAAGTGCGGCTACCGTAACTAATATCCTTGATCGGTTAGAAAATAAAAGCCTTATTTCTAGAGTACGTGACACGCAAGATAAACGTAAAGTCGGCTTATACTTAACTGACAATGGCAAAGCACTGCTGCTTAACGCCCCACAAGCATTGCAAGAACACTTTATTGATAAGTTTTCCAACTTAGCTCAATGGGAGCAGTCTCAGTTGTTATCTTCAATGGAACGTTTATCAGAAATGATGGATGCCAATGAAATCGATGCCGCTCCACTATTAGAACTTAATGCAATGAGCGCCAGCAGTATCATTAAAACTGACGCTCCTAAAAGCTAACGTAATAAATGTAAAAAGTGTAGATGCTTATGGTATTGATCAATAATATTATTGATCACTGCCGTTTTTGACCACCCCATAATATCATAGTCCTGACCACCTTCACCTAAATGCACTTCTGCGCGGTAGTAGCTTTGCTCATCATCATCACCTTCTGTAACGAAATCAGGTTGTGAATGTTTGCGTGCCAAAACGCGGTAGATGAACTGCTGCTCTTCACCGTGATCAACAATAAGACTCAAACCATTTTCATGTGATATCAACACACTAATTTGGTTTTTCTCTAGCTCTTGCGCCACAGATTCAAAAGCAGGTGCAATAGTTTGGCTAATAAATTTATTAACATTGGCTTTGTTTGGGTAATCAACAATGTTTTTCAATCGCATTTGCCAGCTATCATTATTTTCATTACCAGCATGAGGTACTGCATTAATGAGTTGGCTTTCTTGCTTGAAAGCCTCCACTCGTAATGCCTTAATTAAGCCAACAATGGCGAGCAATAGCACGATAGCAAAAGGCAACGCACTGGCAATTGTCATCGTTTGCAAGGCATTTAACCCGCCGGCCAATAATAATATTGCCGCAACAACACCAATACCAACAGCCCAATAAACTCGTTGCCATAACGGCGTATTATTGCTGCCGTGTGAACACAGCATATCAACCACCATAGCACCAGAGTCACATGACGTGACAAAAAATATCACAATCATCAAGACACTAAAAAATGATAACACGGTACTCAATGGGAAGTTTTCAAGAAAAACAAATAGCGCCACAGATGAATCTTTACTGACCATTTCACCTAGCTCTACCACCCCTTGGTTGTGCACTAAATCAATAGCGCTATTGCCAAAAATGGTCATCCAGAACAAAGTAAACACTGTGGGTATCAACATAACCCCAATAATAAATTCTCTGATCGTTCTACCACGAGAAATTCGGGCAATAAACAAACCAACAAAAGGTGCCCAAGCAAGCCACCAGCCCCAATAGAATATTGTCCACCCCCCAATCCAGTCAGTCTTTTTATAAGCAAATAAATTAAACGTGTTATGAACAATATCAGCAATATAGTCACCAATATTTTGTAAATAAGCTTGTAGGAGAAATACTGTTGGCCCTAAAACAAAAATCAATAACAACAAAATAACCGCTAACACCATATTGGTTTCAGACAATATTTTTATGCCTTTATCCAAACCCGTTGCTACCGATACAACCGCCAACCCGACAATAACAATCATGATAATGATCTGATTAGTCACAGAAACATCAATACCGAATAAATACCCAAAGCCTGAGTTTACTTGTGATGCACCTAAACCTAATGAAGTCGCTACACCGAAAACGGTACTCACTACAGCAAATACATCAACTAAATGTCCTGGCCATTGATAAATTCTCTCGCCAATCAATGGATACAACGCCGAACGTAGAGTGAGGGGCAAGCTATGTCGATAGCTAAAATAGGCTAATACTAAGGCGACAATTGCGTAAATGGCCCAAGCATGTAGACCCCAATGGAAGAAGGTCATTTTCATGGCTTCTTGAACCGCTTCAACCGTACCTTTATCCGCTGTTGGTGGCGACAGATAATGCATTAGTGGCTCAGCAACACCAAAAAACATCAAACCTATCCCCATACCTGCGGCAAACAACATCGAAAGCCAGGTCAGCATAGAATAATCAGGCGTTGCATGATCTGGTCCTAAACGAATATCGCCATAACGTGACAATCCCAAAAAGATCACGAAAAAGAAAATAAATGCCACAGTCAGTACATAGAACCAACTACCATTATCAACAATACTTGACTGAATAAGCGTAAATAAACTTTGCGCTTGCTCTGGCAACGCGACGGTATATAGCATCAATGCAATAATAATTGCTGACGCACTGGCAAATACCTTTTTATTTAATTGACTATTAACGTTTGTAGGCAAGTCATTCCCCTAGTTTTAATTTGTGTTGATATTATATCTGCTTTGAGCAAGCTGTAAACAGCAGACTCGACACAGAAAATATTTGATAAATAACGAGAAGATGAGCTTTTTTGAAATAAAACTGATTTATTGCTAAGCTTGACACGAGAAAATATAGTTATAACTCTAATAATATCAACTCAAACATAATGTAAAATCTAATTAAAAAGCCAAGGGATAAACAATATGAAATTCACTAAGCTGCACTGCGCTATATTAACAGCCATCGCGGCATCAAGCTCTCTTTACGCTGAGGAAGTTAAAAAGCAAGAAAAAGCCTCGATAGAAGTCATTGAAGTTACCGCCACAAAACGTGCAGAATCTATCCAGGAAGTCCCTGTTACTGTTACCGCCTTAACCGGAGATAGCTTAGAAAAGCTAGGGGTGTCAAATTTTGACCAATATGTTGAGTTCTTACCAAACGTAGTTTTTCAGGGCACAGGCCCTGGGCAAAATGAAATATACATACGGGGCGCGGCGACAACCCAAACCAATATTTCCGTTTCATCTGTTCAAGCACTACAACCTTCTGTTGCCTTTTATTTAGACGAACAACCTGTATCAATGCAAGGACGTAATTTAGATATTTACGCTACTGACGTTGAACGCATTGAAGTATTACCAGGGCCACAAGGCACACTTTTTGGTGCTAGCTCTCAGTCAGGTACTGTTCGCTTAATTACCAATAAACCAAGCCATGACGGTTTTGCTGCTGGTTTTGATACCAGTATGAGCACAACTAAGGGTGGCGACATGAGCAACTCTGTTGAAGCTTATTTTAATTTATCGCTAACTGACTCAGTGGCTGTGCGTGTTGCTGCATATAATGACCATCAAGGCGGCTGGATAGATAACATATTAAACGATACAAATAACGGCGGTTATACTGGCAGTGCTGAAGTTATCAGTAGAATATCAGGCGGCGTATTAACAAACCCTGAAAATATTCCAGTTACAGCACCACAAAATGATGCTTTAGTTGAAGAAAATTTCAATACTGCTGATTATGCTGGGGCTCGCTTTGGCTTATCTTATATAATCAATAATGACTGGGACCTGTTAGTGCAACATACTCAACAGTCACTTGATACTGAAGGTGTTTTTGCTTACGACCCTAACCTAGAAGGTGAATCATCAACTAACCGCTTCACTCCGGAAAACAACAATGATGATTTTGGTTTAACCACCTGGACATTGGAAGGTCGCCTCGAACATCTTGATATCGTTTATACCGGTGGCTACCTAGATAGAGATATCAATTCAACCATCGATTATACCGGTTACACTAATGGTGGCTCATTTTCAGCTTATTATGTTTGTAATTATTCTGGCACACCTGAGGCGCAAGAATGTTTAGATCCAACTAAGTTTTATAAAGAAGCGACGAGTACCTCGCGTATCACTCATGAACTACGACTCAATACCTCAGCAGAAAATCGCTGGCGTGTCACTGCAGGTGTTTTCTATGACTCACAAGAGTTATCAACCGTAGGACAGTTTAAAATTGCCAGTACAGAAAAATTCCCAGACTTACAAAGAACGCTAAAAGGTAATGATGGCATAAATAGTAATGGTGGCCCATTCCCATCAGAGGTTAGCTTTGTAAACGATATTACACATACCATAGATCAAATCGCAGTATTTGGTCAGTTAGAATATGACATTACCGATACGGTGACGGCAAGCTTTGGTGCTCGTTGGTATCAAATTGATGATATTTATAAAGGGGCAACCACAACCGTTGATGTTAGTGGCAGATTACAAGCCTTTGGCGACGGTAGCGATGAAGCATTAACCGCGTACTTTATTACTACCGGAATGTCACCTGAGCAAGCCGCAGCAGAAACTGCCGCGACTCAAGCCGCTATTGCCAGTGGCCAATTAGACACAAGTTTGCTTGATAGCGACGGTACACTGACGGTAGACGATACCATCATCAAAGCATCAATTGATTGGCAAATAAACAAAGATATGATGGTATTTGCCTCTTATTCTGAAGGCTTTAGACCTCCGGTGACTAACCGTGTTGGTGGTGGCTTAGCTAAGAATCAAGAAGGTGCCTTTGATGGGTTTCGCATTCCGGTATATTCAACGACGGATAGCTTAGATAATATTGAATTAGGCTTTAAGTCAACGTTATTTGATCAGAGCTTACGCTTAAATGCAACGGCCTATTATTCTAAAATATCGGATCTACAAACATCACGCTATGACCCTACTAATATTAGTTTCTTAGTATTTACCGATAATGTTGGTGAGGCTGAAATTAAAGGTATTGACGGTGACTTTACTTGGGTAGCAACCGATAACTTAGTTATCTCTGGTGCTTTTAGTTTCCTTGATACTGAATTAACGTCAATTAATAACCAGCTTGATGGCATTGCCCCAGCAGCGGGTAGTCGACTGCCATATTCAGCTAAGTTTTCCGGCAATTTACAAGCCCAGTATTTTTATAATATTGATCAAGACATGACAGGTTATGTCAACGGTTCAATTAGCTATACGGGCGATAGATTAGCAGGTATGGCGATGGATGCTTATGTTGTTGAAGATGCCACTAACTTAATCTACGGAACTGGCTCGGGCTTAAGTATTGAAAAAGAAGCTGATGTCTATTCTGGCGTTAATTATCAAGACAGCAATGGCCAAACTTTCGCTGGAGGGCGTTATGTGCAAGACAGTTATGTGGTTGCTAACTTAAGCTTTGGTGTAACTAACGATGAATGGAAGGCTGAAATCTTCATCGACAATATCACCGATAAAAGTGCCATACTCTATATCGACACCCAACAATTTACACCTAAGGTCGTCACTAATAGGCCTCGCACGGTTGGTTTTAGATTCTCTTATGACTTTTATTAAGTCATAAACTTAATTAGTTAGCCCGTTTTAAAACCGTTTGATATGTTTATCAGGCGGTTTTTTATTGTTAAAGTACAAGACTCTTTCAGTTAAAAAAATAAATCTGTCGCGTCATCTTGGAGTAAAATCGTTGAAAAAAGCCCCTCTTTCTGTCACTGAATCCCAGTTAAAGTCGATCCAAAAACTCATTCAAACAGCGAAATTCGACGATGCGATTGAACAAGCAAAACAGCTGCAACAACAAACAAGCGATCGCCAAGACCAAATACAACTATGGTACTTAATCGCTGTTGCTCAGCGTTACACAAAAGCATTTTCACAAGCACTCGCCAGTATTGAAGCACTATTGGAGCTTGACCCATCATATAGCAGAGCACATCAAGAGCAAGGTCATATATATATTGCGCTGGCAAAAGCACAGCAAGCGACAATCGCATTTGAACGGGCTACAGAGCTCAATCCATGTTTACTCGCGAGTTGGCAAGAGCTTATTGAGCTATATCGTCATGCACAGCAAATGGATAAAGTACAACAGGCAGCAAATGCCATGGCTAAACTTAAAAGCTTACCGCCTGCTTTGCTTGCCGTTACCGAATTAATGCATGAAGGAAAATTATTAAAAGCAGAGCAAATTTGCCGACATTTCTTACAACAAAATAAACGTCATATCGAAGGCATGTGCTTGCTGGCCGAAATTGGCATTGAGCTGAAAATATATGATGATGCTGAATTTTTACTTGCAAGCGCGCTTGAACTTGCTCCTAGCCACGTTTACGCTCGCTCGCAATACCTCAACTTATTACTGCGCTTAGGTAAATACAAAACCGCTGAACAACAAGTTGAAAAACTGCTCATTGAGCAACCCAATAACATTAGTTTTAAAGTGGCTAAAGCCAATGCATTAACAGGCTTAGGGAAAATAGCGCAAGCCATCACGTTATATGAGCAAGCAATAGCAGAAGACCCAAGTACGGCAGGCTTTCATTTGCAACTTGGCCATGCACTAAAGGCTGAAGGCAACATTAATGAAGCGGTTAAGGCTTATCAAAAAGCTTATCAGTTAAAACCAAACTACGGTGATGCTTTTTGGAGCTTAGCGAATACTAAAACGTATCGTTTTAGCGATAACGAAATAGCGCAAATGCAAACTCAGCAAGCAAGTGAAAATTTAGCCATAGCGGATAAAGTACAGCTGTATTTTGCCACAGGCAAAGCGTTTGAAGATCGAAAACAATACAACCAGGCGTTTCAAGCATACCAACAAGGTAATGATTTACAGCATGCACACAATGGCTTTGACATTAGAAAAATTGAACAACAAGTCGATGAACAAATAAAATACTGTACCGCAGAGCTATTCCAAAACCGTGGACAATTAGGGCTAAAAGCACCTGATGCCATTTTTATTGTTGGCTTACCGCGCGCAGGTTCAACCTTACTTGAACAAATACTAGCCTCACATAGCCAAATTGATGGTACCATGGAGCTACACAATATCTTAGGCTTAGCCGCCCGATTACGTGGCCGTAACCCGGCAAATCAAGTCAGCCAATACCCTAAAAATCTTGCTGAGATCAAAACGGAGTATTTTCAACGTTTTGGTCAGCAATTTATTGATGAAACTCGCATTTACCGAGAACAAGCGCCGTTTTTTATCGATAAAATGCCAAATAACTTCCTCCACATTGGTTTAATTCGATTAATCCTGCCCAATGCTAAGATTATCGATGCTAGGCGCGCCCCTATGGCTTGTTGTTTTAGTGGTTTTAAACAGTTATTTGCTGAAGGACAAGATTTTAGCTACAACCTTGAAGATATTGGTCGCTATTACCACTGTCTCTTATACACATCTGACGCTGCCGACGACTCCTTACGTGTAG
>OJHO01000536.1_pt1 | contig 15667 bp, 14 predicted proteins | sample 1595311 | NCBI WGS metagenome assembly OJHO01 (sample SAMN05416879, study PRJEB24817) | seawater metagenome | isolation source: Sea water | place: Canada:Atlantic | collected 2013-11 | reverse complement strand
GATCTTCCTGCGGGTATGGTGAAATTGGTAGACACAACAGACTTAAAATCTGTCGGCCATTAGGTCATGCCGGTTCAAGTCCGGCTACCCGCACCAACTAATCAAATTCTGAAAGCCTCGTGACTACTGGTCTCGGGGCTTTTCTTTATTTTGCTGTACTAATACCACTTGTGGCACTAATATGCCTGCCGGGATCGTGACGCTGGCATGTTGACACAGGTTGTCACGGATGAAGCCCCCTTCTTAGCAAAAGGGCGGGCAGCTAATAGAAGGAAGAACAAATGAAAAATCTCTCTATAAAGCAGTTGGCAAATGCACTACAAGTGTTCCGCACCGTCAACCCGGATATGAACATCAACATGCTGCTTACATTCTTGGAAGTGGCGCAAAACGATGGAATAACAGGACGGGAACTTGAAGACCGGCTTGCCTTGCCGCACACCACGGCAGCGCGGATGATGCGTTATTTTGACCGCCTGCAAACTGCGGGAAAGCCTGGTCTGGACCTGTTCAAAGTGGAGCTGGACCCGCTTGATTACAAAGCGAAGCTCCGCAAGCTCAACGATAACGGCGCTGCTCTACTCAACCGAGTGGAAGAGGCTATGTCCAATTAGGGCGTAGTCACACCTGGTCATACCGAAGACGGAATAAAGCCCATGATTGACATGGATGATTTCAAGCATACGGCGCGTGGACAAGAAGAAGGCCGGGATGCCGCGCTTGCGTAAGACATTTACGTCCTAGGAGGAGGCGGAAGAAGCCCTCAGCAAGTACATGCGCGGCGAGACGATGGACATGAAGGTCGCCGCTGTCGCCAGCACCTCGACGACATGGCAAGTCCCAGGTACAACAAGACAACGCTCGCCTCGTCATCGGGAAGCACTTGGGGTGGGGCACGGATGTCCGCGACTTCAACTAAGAGCGTGCTGATCGCTTGTCCGACCGGCTTGAGCGCGACCTCGTGACGTGGCATATCCCCAAGATGGAGCATCACAACTCAGCGAAGGGGCGCATCAACTTCTTCGACTATGAGCAGGAAGAGCGTATCTACAACATGATGTCACGGTGGCATCACCAGGACCTCGCTGACCTCTTCATCTTGTTCATCGAGACCGGCATGCGCACGGCAGAGGGACGCCTGCTTCAGTGGCAGAACGTCGACCTGGAGGAGGGCATCATCCGCATCTGGGGAGACGCCACGAAGACCGGGGAGGCACGCCGCGTTCCAATCACCCGCAAGTGCGCCGAGGTACTCAAGCGGCGTAAGGCAGCCGAGCCTAATGACTCGCGTGTCTTTCCCCGCGCATCGGCCTCTCGTCTTCGCTCAGTGTGGGAGAGGGTACGCGCCGCTGAGGACAACTACGACAAGGACTTTGTGTGGTACACGACTCGTCACACATGCGCCTCTCGACTGATGCGGGCAGGCGTCGACGTGAAGACAATCCAGATGTGGTTAGGCCATGCGCGTATCGAGACAACTATGAGATACGTTCAATTTAGCAAAGGGTCACTTGTGACAGCTTCGACTGCCCTGGATGACGTCCGCGCACGCTATGACAGACCTTGACACGGTTGACACGAAGTTGGCACAAATGTGACAGCTTTGGCATGAACGGATTCAATAAACCTTTTATTAACAACAGCTTATAAATAGCTTGAAGCTCTGAATAAGACTTAAAATCTGTCGGCCATTAGGTCATGCCGGTTCAAGTCCGGCTACCCGCACCAATTTCTCCTTCTCTTTTGTTGTGTGGCTCAGCCACAGCCAAACTGCCTGATTCGGATTTATTACCCGCTGTGCTACCTACCTCAAGTCATTGAACGACATGCGATTTGTGTTCGATCACTGCATTTTATTGCTTTTTCTTTGTCGGTTGGTCTGATTTTATCCCTGAAAAATCAACTTTCTAGCCTACGGTATTCATGTGATTTATTGCCGCTTTCTGTCAATTTCTGGTAGCCTCACACTTTAGTCTTAGCCCTGTAGTGGGCCTGGATAACAACAAGCCGGAAAAGGCATGAGGGCTATCTGAATGAACTGGTTCCAGAACCTGTCCGTGCGGCTTAAGATTTTGTCTGTAGCCGGGCTGGGGATTGTGCTGTTTGTGGTCTATGCGGCCTACAGCTTCTATATTGCCGAAACCAATATCGATCATCTCAAACGGATTGAGAGCCAGGACTTTCCTGTTCTGGAATTGATCAACGCCAACAATGTGGATTTTATCGCCATCAGCGAGTCCTACATCGCGGCGATTACCCAAGCTGACCCGGATTTGCTTGAAGAAGCGCAGTCCAGGGCGTCGGCCTTCGAGCAACGGCTGGCGGACATTCGCCGCACCGACCCAACACTTTCTGCTGGCGTGGAAGAATTACGCCGCAATTTTACCGCGTATATCAACGGAGCCACCGCACTGGCCCGTAATCTAATTACCAATAACGGCACCTCGGAGGACCTGTACCAGCGTATTGCAGATGTGAGAGAGCTGCAGGATACCTACGAGAGCAATCAGAAAGCGTTCGAGAAACAGCGCTATGAAGCGTTCCGAGAGACTCTCAACAATAGCCGTGCGGACAATCTTGGCACACAAAAAATCGGGCTGTTCCTGGGGCTGGTCGCCTTTACCTTGTTGGCGCTGATCGCTTTACGTGTTACCCGGGCCATTACGCTGCCGCTGGAAGGAGCTGTGGACGCGGCAGACAATATTGCCAATGGCAAGTGGGATACCCGTATTGAGAAAGGGGGTCGGGATGAGACCGGCCACCTGTTGCATGCCATTCGTAAGATGCGCGATGCCCTGGTGGCTCGCCATACGGAAGATCGTCGGCAGGAAACGGTGAAGAACCATCTGGCCGAACTGAATAACCGCATGCGCGGAGAGATGGGCTTCGAGCAGCTGGGCAACAACATGCTGAGCTTCCTGGTGCCGGTTGTTGAGGCGCAAGTGGGCGCATTTTATAGCTATGACCCGGATACGCAGATGCTCAGCCTGAGCAGCTCCTATGCCATGCAGCGGCGCAAACATCTGGCCAATGAATTCCGTCTGGGTGAATCCCTGGTGGGGCAATGCGCCCTGGAGCGCAAGAGCATCCTGCTGGAGCAGGTTCCGGATGATTACATCAGCATTGCGTCCGGCACCGGAGCCGGCCAGCCGCGCAATGTGATGGTGATGCCCATTGTCCATGAAGACGAAGTGAAAGGGGTGCTGGAAATCGGCGCGTTCCGCGACTTCAGCAATGACGACTTGGCATTCATGGAGCAATGTGTGGCCGTCATTTCCGTGTCGTTGCACAGCGCGCAAAGCCGTTTCCGTCTTGCTCTCATGCTGGAGCAGACACAGTCCCAGGCCGATGCCCTGGAGCGGCAAAAAACGGAAATGGCCCAGGCCAACGAGGATCTGGAAGAGCAGGCCATGGAGTTGTCTGCGTCCGAATCTCGCCTGCAACACCAGCAGGAAGAATTGAAAGCCATTAACGAAGAACTGGAGTCGCAGACTCAGGCGTTGCGAGCTTCGGAAGAAAGCTTGCAGGCCCAACAGGAAGAATTGCGCGTTACCAATGAAGAGCTTGAAGCCCAGGCGCGCATGCTCACTGAACAGAAATCAGAAATGGCCCAGAAGAATGACGAGCTTGAGCTGCTACGCCATGAACTGGAAGACAAGATTCGCGAGCTGGAGATGTCTTCCCGCTACAAGTCCGAATTCCTGTCCACCATGAGTCATGAACTACGCACGCCGCTCAACTCGATTCTGATTCTCTCCAATGCCCTGGGGCAGAACAAACGCGGCAACCTGGAAGAGAAGCAAGTCGAGCACGCCCAGGTCATCCACTCCGCCGGTGCGGATCTGCTTAGCCTGATTAATGACATCCTCGATATTTCCAAGATCGAGGAAGGCAAGATGGATGTCATCATTGACGATTTGTCTCCGCCGGAAATCGTAGAGCACTTCCGTCGCAACTTCGCCCACGTGGCCGAAAGCCGCAACCTGGATTTCAAGGTCGAGCTTGGCGATACGTTGCCTGAACACTTCTACACGGACCGCCAGCGTCTTGAACAAATCATTAAGAACCTGCTTTCCAATGCCCTGAAGTTCACCGAGCAAGGCTCGGTGACTCTGAGCATTACGCAACCGGATGCCTCCGAAGCCTTGCCGTCCCGCCACCTGGTGTCGGGGAAGACGCTGAAGTTTGCGGTGATCGATACCGGTACCGGGATTGCGGATGAAAAGCAGAAGTTGATTTTTGAGGCCTTCCAGCAGGCGGATGGCACGACCAGTCGCAAATACGGCGGCACCGGTCTGGGGCTGACCATTTCCCGTGAACTGGCACGATTGCTGGGTGGGGAGATCGGCCTGTATAGCGACGGCGAGGGACAGGGTTCCACCTTTATGCTCTACCTGCCTGTCGGTAGTGCCGATGCGCTGGAAATCAATAATGCCGCTGCCGGCCATGCCGATGAAGGTATTGGGAGCAATGCCGAGGCGCATACGGCGTCGATGACACCGCTGGATACCGGGGGCGACGATTTTGTGGTCCGCGAGAAGACCGTGCTGATTGTTGAGGACGATGAAGAGTTTGCTCGGGTGCTGGTGGAGCTGGCTTCCGATTACGGCCTGGAAGGGCATATCTGCCACGACGGTGAAGATGGGCTGGAATACGCCAGCCATTACCGCCCCAGTGCCATTATTCTGGATATCGGGCTGCCGGGCATCGATGGCTGGGAAGTGATGGAAAAGCTGAAGGCGGACCCGCGCACCCAGGATATTCCTGTGCACTTCCTGTCCGGGCGTGATGAACGCAAGAAGGCGCTGGAGCTGGGTGCGCTGGACTTTATGACCAAGCCGGCCAACCAGGACGATATCCTTTCTGCTTTTGCCAAAATCGAGGGCGCTATCGAAACCAATGTGCGCCGACTTCTGGTGGTGGAAGACAGCGAAATCCAGCACGAAAGCATTCGCGAATTGTTTGATCAGAAAGGGGTGGAGATTACGGCCGCCACCAGTGGTCAGCAAGCGCTGGATGCCCTGCAGAACACCGTGTTCGATTGCATGATTCTGGATTTGACACTGCCGGACATGAGCGGCTTTGAGCTGTTGGAGAAACTCCATGCCAGCGACGACTACGACAGCGTTCCTGTGGTGGTTTATACCGGCAAGGACATGACCCGTGAAGAAGAAGCGAAACTGCGCAAGTATGCGGATCGCATCATTCTCAAGACAGAACGCTCCCACGAGCGGCTGCTCAATGAAGCGTCCTTGTTCCTGCACTGGCTGGAATCCACCTTGCCGGCTAATCGTCGCCCGACAGCAGAATCCATTGAGCATCGCGATGACATTTTTGAAGGCAAGCAATTGCTGCTGGTGGACGACGACATGCGCAATATCTACGCGCTGTCAGCTCAGCTGGAAGAGTTGGGGTTTGCTATCAGTATTGCCAACAATGGTCGAGAGGCCCTGGAATCACTGGATGACAACCCGTCCATCGATATTGTGCTGATGGATATCATGATGCCGGAAATGGATGGCTACGAAGCCATGGGGCGGATTCGTGAACAGGCCCGTTTCAGCAAGCTGCCGATGCTGGCGCTGACGGCCAAGGCCATGAAGGATGACCGGGCGAAGTGTATCGAAGCCGGTGCCAATGATTACTGCTCCAAGCCCATTGATATGGCAAAGCTCACCTCGTTGCTACGGGTCTGGCTGCATAAGTAGTGGGCGCAAAACGTGCCCGCAGTCACTTTATGAAGACAAGAACCGTGGCGGAATAGCGTTATGGCTGAAACATACCCCATCGACGATGACGAAGTCAGTGTCGAGGACATCGAAATTCGCCTCTTGCTGGAGGCGATTTACCAGATGTACGGCTACGACTTTCGGTCCTATAGCCGCGCGTCGATGCGCCGGCGGATTATGCATCGCCTGACCATGTCAGGCTTTGCATCGATCATGGAAATGACTGACAAGGTCCTGCGCGACCGGCCATTTTTCGTCACGTTGCTCAACGACCTGACCGTGAATGTGACGGAGATGTACCGAGACCCGGATTTTTACCGTGCCTTTCGCGAAGAAGTGGTGCCGGTTTTGAAGACCTTCCCCTTCATAAAGATTTGGCACGCCGGCTGTTCGACCGGCGAAGAAATCTACTCCATGGCGATTTTGCTGGAAGAAGAAGGGTTGTACGACCGGGCCATGATTTACGCCACGGACATCGACAAGAATGTATTGGCCTCGGCCAAAAAGGGCATTTACTCCATTGAAGCGGTCAAACAGTATGGTGACAACTACCGCCGCGCCGGCGGCAAGCACTCCCTGTCTGATTATTTCACTGCACGTTATGACAGCGTGATCATGGAGCAACGCCTGAAACGCAATATCGTTTTTGCCGATCACGACCTGGCCACTGACCAGGTTTTTGGTGAAATGCACGTTATCCTGTGCCGAAATGTATTGATCTACTTTGATCGACCCCTGCAGGAGCGGGTGATCAGGCTGTTCAGCGAGAGCCTGGATATGGGCGGCTACCTGTGCCTGGGAACCAAGGAAAGCCTGCGGTTCAGCGGCCAGGAAGACGCGTTCGATGTTATCAACAAGTCGTTGCGAATTTTTCGCAAGCGACAGTTTCCACACCACGCATGATTAGAGACAACCGATGATTGAGCAGAAACTGCTATTGGTGGATGATCAGCCGGCCAACCTGGTGTCGCTTGAGGCTGTCCTCGAAGGTGAGGACCGCACCCTCCTGAAAGCCCACTCCGGCCAGGAGGCGCTGAAAATTCTGCTTAAGGAAGATATTTCCCTGGTGCTGCTGGATGTGCAGATGCCAGGCATGGACGGTTTTGAAGTGGCCGAGCTGATGCGTCAGCGCAAGGACACCCAGACCATTCCTATTATCTTCGTGACGGCGATTAGCAAGGAAAAGAAGTACGTCTTTAAAGGGTACCAGGCTGGGGCGGTGGATTACCTTTTCAAGCCACTGGACCCGTTGATCCTCAAGAGCAAAGTGGATTTCTTCCTGGGTTTGGATAAACAGCGCCGCGAACTGCAGGCCAAGCTCAAAGAAGCCCAGGCACACCGTGCAGCCTATGAAGCTGGCAAGACCCGGGGCGAGGAGGGCAGCGGCCACTCATCGTGAACACTTGCAAGGGAGCAGTCAGGGCAATCGTAATGGGCGCGTCATGGGGTGGGCTGAATGCCTATACGCGTATCCTGTCAGCGCTTCCTGCGGATTTCCCGTTGCCGATCATGCTGGTGCAACACCAGCATGCCAGCGCGGATAACCGCATGCCGTGGCTGCTGGCCCGCTATTGTGCGCTGCCGGTGATTGCCCCGGAAGACAAGGAGCCCATCCTCGACGGGCACGTTTATGTGGCCCCGCCGGGCTACCATATGTTGGTGGAAGAGGATCAGACACTGGCTTTCTCTACAGGAAGGCCTGTACTCTTTTCCCGGCCGGCAATAGACGAACTGTTTTACTCTGCCGGCGCGGTTTATGGCCGCCACCTGCTGGGAGTGATCCTCACAGGGGCCAATGAAGACGGCGCGGCAGGCATGGAATATATACACCGAAGAGGCGGAGTCACCATCGCCCAATCACCGGTGAGCTCGGAAGCACCCGTAATGCCCGAAGCGGCAATAACAACAGGTGCGATTTCCAGGGTACTCGATCTTGAGGCAATCGGGCCCTTTTTGGCGGAACAGGTTGCAGGGTAGTAAGCCTATGAAACAAAACATTTTGGTTGTGGATGATCACAGGGAAAACCTGATCGCGCTTGAAGCGATTCTGGATGCCGACGGCCGCAATCTGGTCATGGCTCAATCTGGTAATGAGGCGTTATCCCTAGCTCTAAAACATGATTTTGCGCTGGTGCTGCTGGATGTGCAGATGCCAGAGATGGATGGGTTCGAAGTGGCTGAACTCATGCGCAAGAACAAGAAAACGCGCCATATCCCAATTATTTTCGTCACGGCGATTTCCAAAGAGCAGAAGTACGTCTTCAAGGGCTACGAATGTGGAGCTGTTGATTACCTTTTTAAACCCATCGACCAGAAAATACTGGAAGCCAAGGTCAGCGTTTTCCTGGAGCTGGATCGTCAGCGGCGGAAATTGCAGAAGGCCGTGGTGCAAATGAAACGGCTCAAGGATGAAAACGAACGGTTGTTGCATGCCTTGGGCGAAGCCCTGATTGGCGCCAATGCCGAAGGCAGGGTCACCTTTTGTAACGAGGCCGCCTGTGCCCTGTTGCGCCAGAGCCGTGATGCGCTGGTGGGCCGTGATCTCGCTGACATGCTCTTCAACGATGATGCCGGCAAGCTCCGCTGGAGCTGGGATGACTCTCCACTGCGCAGTGCCTGTATACAGGGCGAAAGCTGGAAAAACGAACACAGCTTGTACACGGCAGACCAGGATGGGTTGCTGGCTCTGTCGGTGCGCGCCAATGCCATTACTGATGATTCAGGCACCTTTACTGGCGTGGTGGTGGTACTGCGTTCTGCCGATGACGAAAACGGCGTTAAGGACAGCGCCCGCGACCACCGTCGAAACCCGCGCAAGAAACTGTTCCGCGAGATGGTAGTGTTTGATCGCAGTACTGGTGGTAACGTGGGGCGCTTGATGAATCTGAGCGTGGACGGCTTCAAGCTGTTTTCCCGCCGGGAACTCCCCCATGGCGAAGAATTGCAGCTGGGTATGGTGCTTCCCGACCAGATAGCCGGGGTGAATACGGTCAGTTTCGATGCCCGGGTGGTCTGGGCTGAAACCCTGGATGCGCCTGGTGAATATCAGGTGGGTTTCCAGTTTCAGACGTTGAACCCCATCACCCGGGATGTGGTCGAGAACCTAATGGAAAAATATTGAGCTATGACTGAGCACCTGGAGACGCTGGACAATATGGAGCTTCCACCTTCGCTGCTGCCTTACGGCTTCGCGCGGCGTTTTGGGGTTCTGTTGCGTGAGCGCGATGGCCATAAAGAGCTGTGCCACCGGCAGGATGTTTCCGTAGCCGCGTTGGGTGAAGTGCAGCGCCACATTGGTCGCCTGCCACGTCTGGTGCCCATGGACGACACCGCCTTCACTGCGGCCATGGCGATTACCTATGAACAGCAGCGCGGCGCTGCCGCTGAAGCGGCGGATGATCTGGAAGGGCTCGACCTGGCCAGTTTGGCAGATGCCTTGCCGGAAACCTCCGATCTGCTGGAACAGGAAGATGACGCCCCCATTATCCGGTTGATCAATGCCTTGCTGCAGGAAGCCATTCGCGAGGATGCGTCGGATATTCATATTGAAACCTTCGAACGTCGCCTGGTGGTGCGCATGCGGGTGGATGGCGTGCTCCGTGAAGTGCTGACGCCGAAACGGGAGCTGGCACCATTGCTGGTATCGCGGATCAAGGTAATGTCGCGGATGGATATCGCTGAAAAACGGATCCCCCAGGATGGCCGGATTTCCTTGCGCATTGGTGGCCGGGATGTAGATGTGCGGGTGTCCACCATGCCCGCCAGTAATGGCGAGCGGGTTGTACTGCGGCTGCTGGACAAGCAGGCAGGGCGATTGCAGGTATCCCATCTGGGTATGGGCGACACCTGTGATGCGCATATGCGCGAGCTGATCCACAAGCCCCACGGCATTATTCTGGTCACCGGGCCAACGGGCTCCGGTAAAACCACCACGCTTTATGCGTCGCTGACCGAATTGAACGACAGCACCCGTAATATTCTAACGGTGGAAGATCCCATCGAATATCAGCTGGAAGGCATTGGCCAAACCCAGGTCAACACCAAGGTGGACATGACTTTTGCCCGCGGCCTGCGCGCGATACTCCGCCAAGATCCGGATGTGGTAATGGTCGGGGAGATCCGGGATCTGGAGACCGCCGAAATTGCGGTTCAGGCCTCGCTGACCGGCCACCTTGTACTGTCTACTTTGCATACCAACACAGCGGTGGGCGCAGTGACCCGCTTGCAGGATATGGGCATCGAGCCATTTTTGCTCTCCAGCTCCTTGCTGGGCTCACTGGCTCAACGGTTGGTGAGAGTGCTTTGTGAGGACTGCAAAACCCCGTATCAGGCCAGTGCCAGCGAACTGGAAATGCTGGGCCTGCCGGCCAATGAAAGTTGTACGCTGTACCACCCTAATGGCTGTGAAGCCTGTAATAATCAGGGGTACCGGGGCCGTACCGGGATCTACGAACTGGTGTTGGTGGATGACACCTTGCGCCAATTGATCCACGATCGCGCCGGTGAGCTGGAGCTTAACCGCCACGCCCGGACACTGACCAGCGGCATCCGTGAGGATGGCTGGCGAAAAGTGCTCGGCGGACATACCAGTGTAGAAGAGGTCCTGCGGGTGACCCGCGAGGACTGACGGGACAGCAGCCGCATGCCAGCATTCGAATACCGATCCCTGGACCACAGGGGTAAAATCAACAAAGGCACACTGGAAGCAGACAGTGCCCGCCAAGTGCGCCAGCAGCTTCGTGACAAGGGCTGGGTGCCGCTTGAAGTCAACGAAGCCAGCGATACCAGCAGCCAGGGTATGGGCAGGTTCGCCGGTTCCGGCAAGATCAATGGCGCCGAACAGGCGCTGATTACCCGCCAACTGGCCACGCTACTGAAATCCGGCCTACCTGTGGAGCAGGCTCTGTCTGCGGTTTCCAAGCAGGCCGCCAATGATCGCATCGAACGCATCATGCTTGCGGTGCGAGCCAAGGTCCGCGAGGGCTACAGCCTGGCCCGCAGTTTCGAGTCCTTCCCCCGCGCGTTTCCGGAAATGTACCGTGCCACCGTGGCGGCGGGTGAGCAGAGTGGCCACCTGGAGCAGGTGCTTGAGCAGCTAGCGGATTACCTGGAAACCCGCCATGACACGGGCCGTTCCGTTGCCCAGGCGATGATTTACCCCGCTTTTATCATGGTGTTTGCCTCCATCGTTATCATGCTGATGATGACCTTCGTGGTGCCCAAGTTGGTGGCCGTGTTTGAAGGGCGTGATCAGGCGTTGCCGCTGCTCACCCGTATTGTCATGGCCATGAGTGATTTTGCCCGTGGCTGGGGTTGGTTGCTGGTGCTGTTGATCGTGGTGGCTGTGGTGATCTTCATGCGTGCCATGCGCGACCCGCGTTTCCGCTTGCGGGTGCATCAGCGGCTGGTGAATATGCCGCTGGTGGGCACCATGCTGCGTGCTGGTGACAGTGCGCGGTTGGCCAGCACCCTGGGCATTCTCGGCCGCTCCGGGGTGCCGTTAGTGGATGCCTTGTTTATTGCCGCCCAAGTGGTGGGCAACCTTGCGGTTCGCAATGCGGTAAAAAACGCCGCCGCCAAGGTGCGAGAAGGCGGCAGCCTCAGCCGTGCCCTGGATGCCAGCGGTTACTTTCCGCCGATGCTGGTACAGATGATTGCCAGCGGTGAAGCCAGTGGTGAGCTAGATAATATGTTGACCCGGGCGGCGGATTATCAGGAACGGGAATTGAGTAGCACGATCAGTACTATGGTGGGGCTGCTCGGGCCGATCATGCTGTTGGTGATGGCGGGGGTGGTTGTAATGATCGTCCTGTCGGTCATGCTGCCGATTATGCAAATGAATAACTTACTAGCCGGTTAAGGTGAAGGAATGAAAGCAAAGCGTGCCATGTCAGGGTTTACCCTGCTGGAAATTATGGTGGTGGTGGCCATTATTGGTTTGTTGGCTGCCGTGATTGTCCCCAACGTGATCGGGCAGGGCGAAGCCGCCAAGGTGGATCTGACCAAAGCCAACATGGGCAAAATCGTCCAGCAGCTGGATTTGTACAAGTTCAACAATGGCAGCTACCCCACCAGTGAAGAAGGGCTTAACGGCTTGGTGGAACGTCCTAATTCGGCTCGCAAATGGCCGGATGGTGGCTACCTGCCCAAAGTCCCCCTGGATGCATGGAACAACGATTACGTTTATATCAGCCCCGGTGTAGAAGGGCCGTTTGATCTGCTGTCCATGGGGTCCGATGGCGTTGAAGGCGGTGAAGGTTCTGACGCGGACATTAACTGGCGCGAAGTCCAGTAACATGCGTTTGCCCCGTACACTCCAGTCCGGCTTCACCCTGCTGGAAATCATGGTGGTGGTGGGGCTAATTGCACTGCTCAGCGCGGTGGTCGTCAGCCAGGGCAACTGGTCATCCGATGACCGGCAGCTGGAGCAGGAGTCTGCCCGGCTCAAGGATACTCTGGCGCTGCTTAACGAACGCAGCCTGTTCTCCGGTCAGCTGCTGGCTCTGCGTCTGCGCCACGATGGCTGGGAACCTCTGGCCTACGACATCACCGCCGCCGATTTTTTGCCCATCGAAGATACCGCCCTCAAGCCGCGCCAGATTCCGCCGGCGCTGGAGCTGGTGTGGCAACTGGACGAGCTGGCCGATGAAGAGCAGGCGAGCCTCAGTCAGGTTGCCGAGACCCTGGTCAAAAAAGACACCTCGCTGGATCTGGGCGAAGACGTCGTGGGCGGCGACGATGAGGAACGTGAACCGCAGCGGGCACGGGACGATGAATCCGAAGAAGAGGAAGAAAAAGCATTCCCGCAGGTTTTCTTTTTCCCCAGTGGCGAAGTGTCTCCGGTAACCCTGACCATGCAAAGCCTGGATAATCTGGAGTACGTGCAGCGCTGGCAAATATCGGCACTGGGGCAGATCTCCGACCCGGACCTTGAAGAAGACGAGGACGACCAGCAGGAAAAGCAAGAATGGCTGGAGCGGCGTGCTCGGATGATCGAGGAAGTGCCTGAATGAAACAACAGCGCGGCTTTACCCTGGTGGAAGTGCTGATTGCTGTCTCCATTCTGGCGTTGGTAATGATTGTACTTGGTCAGACCATGGGTGCCACCGCCCGTGCCTATACCAACATCAATGAAACCCACTTGGGCTTTCTGGTGGCCTCTGACAAGCTGGTTGAAATGCAGGTATATCAGCAGTGGCCCTCCACCGGCGAATCTGACGCCACGGTGACCCGCAACGGGCGCGAGTGGTGGGTCAATACCCGTGTCAGCGAGGGCCCCTATCCGGATACCCGGCGCGTGGATATCGAGGTCGGCATGATGCAGAACGATGATCAGGGGCAAATGGCGTATCACTTGGCCAGTTTGATTGGAAAGCCGGCATCAGGATGAATATTCATTGCTCCTTTGCGTCTCGGCGTTTTGCTCAACGGGGCTTTACGCTGCTGGAGATGGTTATCACCATCGCCATCTTTGCGTTCATTTATGTGGCCGTGGCCAGTTTCCTTGGCAGTGCCCTGCAGGGCCGTGAACAGCTGAAAGATAGCGCGGATGAAATGGAGCGGACTCAGCGGGCTGTCACTTTCCTGACCCTGGATTTCGAGCAACTGATCAATCGCCCGGTTCGTGACCCCTACGGCGACCCGCAACCGGCCATTTTAGGCCGGGACAATTATGTGGAATTCACCCGCCTTGGCTGGTCAAACCCCTTTGGGCTGCGAAAACGCAGTGAGATGCAGCGGGTGGTGTACACCCTTGAAGATGGCTCCTTGTTACGCCGTTACTGGCCCGTGCTCGACACCAACGTGGCCACGGAATATCAGGAAGATGTGCTCATCGATCACGTGGAGCGCTTTACGGTCCGTTACCTTGACTTGACCCCGCAGGGGGAATGGCAATGGCTTGAACTGTGGCCGGATGTGGCAATGGCGTCTGTTCCCGTGTGGCAGCAGCGCCTGCCCAAGAGTATCGAGCTGGAGATTGAACTGGAAAACGGTGACATCGTGCACCGTTTCTACCGCACAGTGATGAACCCATGGAGCTGAGGCTGCGCAAGCGTCACAGCGCCGCGCATGGGCAACGCGGGATGGCACTGGTGATTGTGTTGTTGCTACTGGCCTTGCTGACCACCATTACCGTGGAAGTGCTGTTTCGCCAGGATCGCTTCCTCACCCGTGCAGATAACCTGCTGCAATGGGATAAACGCTACCAATATGCCATGGCCGCAGAGGTGGTTGCACAGCAGGGGTTAGTGGATGATCTGCAGGATGATCAGAACAATAACGCCCTGGTGGATGACTGCGTAGAAGAGCAATGGGCGGTGCAGTTGCCGCCTACACCCTATGAAGATGCCTTTCTCAGCGCCAGCGTTCAGGACCTGCAAGGCCGTTTCAATCTGAATTGGTTGATTACCGCCCAAGGCGATACGTTTGTTCGCGATCCTGAGGCGATTGATCGATTGACTCGGTTGATCGAGCTCACCTTCCCCCAGGAAACCGATGCTTCCCGGTTAGCCAACGAAATGGCCGACTGGCTGGATTCCAATAATATTGTGGACGGGGTCGAAGGGGCGGAAGACGCGGATTACCGAAATCGCCGTACTCCCAATATGCCGGCCGCCCATGAATCGGAAATGCGCGCTTTGCTCAGCTTTCAGGTGGCCAATCAGCCCCAGGACAGCATGGTCTGGGGGCTATTTACGGCGCTACCGCTGGGTACGACATTGAATGTGAATACTGCGCCGCCCCAGGTGCTGGACGCGGTGCTGGGCGGGATAGCAGGTACTGGCGTTGCCGAAGCGATTGTCAAAGCTCGTGAAGAAGAGCCGGTTACTACAGTAAGCGATCTGATGCAGATTGCGCCCTTGAGTACCCTCAGCGCCGACGAAAAACAGAAGGTTAGCGATCTTTTGGGCGTCAGCAGTGAGTATTTCCAGGTGATGGTAGACGTGGAAGTTGATGGCCAGTTAAGCCGTCTGGTGAGCCGTTTACGTCGACGCAGCGGCAGCGGTAGTGAGGCGTCGACGGATGTCTTCAGCCGGCAGGTTAGCCCGCTGCTGACCCCGCTCGAACCGGCGTGTAATCCCTTCTACAATACGCAGTAGATGGGTGCTCAGTGGTTGCAATGTACAGTAACGGCACTGCGGAATGACGCTCGCCTTGGTACACTGACCCGGCGGCACAGACAGATATAACAACGCAGATAACAACGAAAGGACACAACAGCGTGGCAGATGCTCCACTGATTTATTTAAGCGGTGCAGGGGGAACGGAACCGAATCTCGATATTCCGGTGCTGTTGCAGCGCAACGCAGCCGATGACGTACAGGCCATCAGCTTGCGTGATGCGCTGGCACAGTCTGCCGGCCAGACCCTCCATGTCATTATCAGCGTGGCCTTTGCCCGGTTAACCCATGTCTCCCTGACCCGCAAGCAGGCGCGCCATTTGCAGCGTGTGCTGCCGTATCTGTTGGAAGAACAGATGCTGGACAGCCCGGAGTCTCTCTGGTTTGTCTCCCGCAAAGGGGCAGGGGATGACTACGAAGTGACCGCCATTGCCCGCGAGTTGATTGTGCAGCTTGAGCAGTGGGCGGCGGAACAGGGGGCCGTACTGGGCTCGCTTCAGGTGGACGCCGAGCGGCTTCAGGGGCAGGCACCACTGATTGCCGAACTGGATGGCGGGCAAGCGCTATTGATGGCCGATCGAGATCGTTGCCTGGTGGTGGATGCCGACCAGCGAGACGGCATGCAGGCGTTATTTGGTGACAGCCTGGCGGGCGCTACCGTTCTGTCCGGCACCTCGACGTTTGTGGATGCCTTGCGAGGCGGGTCGGGCCAGGAACTGCTCACCGGGCCGTATGCCCCGAAGCAGAAAAAGGGCAACAACACGGCGTTTGCGCCCTGGAAACCCGTCAGTATTCTGGCCGCGTCCGTGTTTGTGC
>OJHO01000528.1_pt1 | contig 15903 bp, 7 predicted proteins | sample 1595311 | NCBI WGS metagenome assembly OJHO01 (sample SAMN05416879, study PRJEB24817) | seawater metagenome | isolation source: Sea water | place: Canada:Atlantic | collected 2013-11 | reverse complement strand
CATTAAGACAAATCCCCATTTTAAAGAACAACAAAATACTGCCCATCACCTTTTTTATGTAAAGGGGGGAGTATCGCTATAACATTCAACTCCAAATCGGAGCTGCTGTGTTGTTAACTATTTAATATAAAATCTAATATGTTAACTAATAAATACGAAGAGATAAGCTCGACGTGGAGCGGTATTATACAGAGAAAGACTATAATTTCAACTATTATTGTAAATAACATCTGTGGATATTAACTATACGTTAAATTGTACCTGGCACTTGTTTAATCTCAACGTACAGTGGCTAAGGTCGTTGTTGCTTCAAATTCACGCTTTCAAACTCGTGTTCGCACTGTATCTAAGTAATCTTATCGATTTAATTTACTGATAATATTTTTACCTATATATAAGCAAAGCAAATAGAATTGGGTTCGGTCCCGCCAAACTCAGTGGCACTAATTTTCACCAAACTCTGTATATTTTCGCCTTAGTTAGCGATAATTCGTAAACTTAAATAATTTTTTATGTCGATTTTAGTTAAGTAATGATATACTCGCGCGCAAATTTTCAACAATTCCACTTTTTTAGTGATTCAATAAAATAGAGTAAAGTAATGGCAGATTTAGCTAAATACAGAAATATTGGTATCTTCGCTCACGTTGATGCTGGTAAAACAACGACAACTGAACGTATCCTTAAATTAACAGGTAAAATTCACAAAACTGGCGAAGTTCATGATGGTGAGTCAACAACTGACTTCATGGAACAAGAAGCTGAGCGCGGTATTACTATCCAATCTGCTGCTGTTACTTGTGAATGGAAAAAGCATCGTTTCAACGTAATTGATACTCCTGGTCACGTTGACTTCACTGTAGAAGTTTATCGTTCACTTAAAGTACTTGATGGTGGTATCGGCGTATTTTGTGGTAGTGGTGGTGTTGAACCGCAATCAGAAACTAACTGGCGTTATGCGAACGACTCTAAAGTTGCTCGTTTAATCTTCGTAAACAAGCTAGACCGTTTAGGTGCTAACTTTTACCGTGTAACTGACCAAGTTAAAAAAGTTTTAGGTGCTCACCCACTTATTATGACTTTGCCAATTGGTGAAGAAGATGACTTCGTAGGTGTTGTTGATGTATTAAGCCAAAAAGCTTACATTTGGGATGACACTGGTCTTCCAGAAAACTATGAGATCACTGATATTCCAGCTGATATGGTTGATGACGCTGCTATTTACCGTGAGCAACTAATCGAAACTGCATTAGAAGCAGATGAAGATCTGTTAATGGATTACTTAGAAGGTGAACTTACACCAACTGAAGAACAGATTAAAGCTTGTATCCGTAAAGGTACACGTGAAATTATGTTCTTCCCTACTTACTGTGGTTCTGCCTTTAAAAACAAAGGTATGCAGTTAGTACTTGATGCTGTTGTTGATTACTTACCATCTCCTACAGAAGTAAATCCTCAACCATTAACTGACGAAGAAGGCGAGCCAACAGGCAAATTCGCTATCGTTGATACGAAAGAAACATTTAAAGCACTAGCCTTTAAAATAATGGATGACCGCTTTGGTGCCCTTACCTTTATTCGTGTTTACTCTGGTGTCCTGAAGAAAGGTGATACAGTATTAAACTCATTTACAGGTAAAACTGAACGTGTTGGCCGTATGGTTGAAATGCAAGCTGATGACCGCACTGAGTTAACTGAAGCTCAAGCTGGTGACATTCTTGCAATCGTTGGCATGAAGAATGTACAAACGGGTCACACATTATGTGATGTAAAAGATCCATGTACACTAGAAGCTATGGTATTCCCAGAACCAGTAATCTCTATTTCTGTTACACCTAAAGATAAAGGTGGCTCAGAAAAAATGGGTATTGCAATTGGTAAAATGGTTGCTGAAGATCCAACTTTCCAAGTTGAAACAGATATCGATTCAGGTGAAACAATCCTTAAAGGTATGGGTGAGCTTCACTTAGATATTAAAGTAGACATTCTTAAGCGTACTTACGGTGTTGATCTAACTGTTGGTAAGCCACAAGTTGCTTACCGTGAAACTATCACGCAAGAAATTGAAGATAGCTACACGCATAAGAAACAATCTGGTGGTTCTGGTCAATTTGGTAAAATTGATTACCGTATCCGTCCAGGTGAACCAAACTCAGGTTTCACATTCACTTCTAAAGTTGTTGGTGGTAACGTACCTAAAGAATTCTTCCCTGCTGTTGAGAAAGGTTTCAAGAGCATGATGGATACTGGTGTATTAGCTGGCTTCCCTGTACTAGATGTTGAAGTTGAACTATTTGATGGTGGTTTCCATGCGGTCGATTCATCTGCTGTTGCATTCGAAATTGCTGCTAAAGGTGCTTTCCGTCAATCAATTCCAAAAGCTGGTGCTCAGTTAATCGAACCTATCATGAAAGTTGATGTGTTCACTCCTGAAGATCACGTTGGTGATGTTATTGGTGACTTAAACCGTCGTCGTGGCATGATTAAAGATCAAGAGCCTTCTTCTACTGGTGTTCGCATTAAAGCTGATGTACCTCTTTCTGAAATGTTTGGTTATATCGGATCATTACGTACAATGACATCAGGTCGTGGTCAATTCTCTATGGAATTCTCTCACTACATGCCTTGTCCTAACAACGTAGCTGAAGCAGTTATTGCTGAAGTAAAAGAGCGTGAAGCGGCTAGTAAAAAGAAATAATTTTTCTTTTTACTTAAACGCAAAAAAGGATGCTTAGGCATCCTTTTTTATTATCAAAAATTTATTGATTTACTATGTACAAAATCTAGTCATATACTGGAGCACATGATAGAGTTTTCTAAGTACTTATGTTTACTAATTATTTCCAAACGTTGGTGGCATTAAACTACAAATAATAAAAACAATAGACTGCAGGTAGCTTCAAATGTTTGATTTCTTAAGCCGTTCAATATTACGTCAATTAGTGATTACTATATCAGGTGCCGTTGCTGTGCTTTTGATCATCACTTCTTTTTTTATATTATCAAAAATGACTGACAATACACGCAGCCAAGTTATTGCAGATATAGAAAATATTGTCACAATACAGTCAACCAAAGTAAAAAACTTTTTTATAGCAAAAGGTCAAATCAATCATAGCATCTTTGCTAACCCGCTTGTTATTGATTGGTTTTCCACTTATAACCAACGTTTACTTGATATTGCTGATAATAAACAGTACCAAGATGTAACACGTTATTTTAAATACTTCTCCGCCCAAGACAGTGCCATAAAAAGTGTATTTTTTGGTAGTGAGAATACTCATGAGTATTTCGATCTAAACGGTCGATATGATGATGCGCAGTATTTTACCAATCAGCGCCCTTGGTGGCGTGATGGCCTACAACAGGGCAAGATGTACGTCACTGATCCTGCTGTCGACAATAATGACGGTTCGGTTTCAGCAACCATCACTTCACCCTACTATTTACCGAATGGAAAACTGCTAGGCATAGGTGGTATGGACATATTGATCACCACTATAGGTAAAGATCTGCTTGCACCAATTAAATACAAAAATGAGGGTGAAGCATTCTTAATAACTGATACCGGAAAGCTCGTATTTTTTCCAGGCTTTAATGATACATTTCAACCAGGTGATACTATGGCCAGTATTGATGAGCATTTTCCTGATACGTCTGGTTTCGAGCAATTACAAACTACTGTTGCACACAGTACTAGTGGCATAGCTAAAGTAGCATGGCGTGGTACTGATTATCAGGTAATCTTCAACGAAGTTAAAAGTGACTACCCTTCGATGAATTGGAAGCTTGGTTTTTTGATACCAGAGCAGCTGATAATTGAACCCGTTGAAGCAGCTTTTAGATTTTCCATTGCCATTGTCATCGCCATTATTTTGATGATTGCTGTAGTGGTATGGCTGAGTGTCTTACCTTTCGTCAAAAGAATATCAAGGCTGCAAACCGCGATGAAAGATATTGCTGAAGGCGATGGTGATTTAACCCAGAGAATAGCGCCTTTAAAAAGCGATGAAATTGGTAAACTCGTAGATGAATTTAATATTTTTGTAGATTCAATACAAAATCTAGTCAAGAAAACAGTCATTATTACTAGAGACGTTTCTATTTCCAGTCAAACAGCAGAAAATATTGGTAGGAAAACAACCAATATTGTCGAAGCCCAAAAGAGTCAAATTGATCTTGTAGCAACCGCGGCAACAGAGTTAGCGCAAACAAGTATAGATATCGCTAACAATACCAATCATTCAAAAGAATTAGTCATTAGTGCAGAACAAAAAGTAACGCAAGGTTCAGATGTTGTTAACCAAGCCACTTTTGGTATCCAACAACTATCTAATAATATTGATAATGCTTCGCAAGTTGTCGAAAAATTAAAGTCGGGCACCCAAAGTATTGGTGACGCTGTTACTGTGATACGTAGTATCGCAGAACAGACAAATCTTTTAGCTCTAAATGCTGCCATTGAAGCCGCAAGAGCAGGTGAACAAGGTCGTGGTTTTGCTGTCGTTGCCGACGAAGTACGGACACTTGCCTCTCGCACTCAAGAGTCTACAGCAAATATCGAAAAAATAATTGAAGATTTACAAACAACCGCGGCTAATGCTGTGAGTGTTATGGAGTCTAGCTGTTCGGAAGCAGAAAATAGCGTGCAATTAACGAGGCAAGTACAACAGGTACTAACTGATATTGCTGCTGTTATTGGTCAATTTCAAAATCAAACATTTGAAGTTGCTAAAGCTGTTGATCAACAAGCTCATGTTGCTGAAGACGTGTCTAAAAATATTGAAAACGTTAGAACATTAACAGATGATACCGTTGATGCTTCTACTACAATGCAAGCAAGCTTAGCTGGATTATCAAGCCAATCTAGCTCGCTTTCTAAAGTTATAAAGCAATTTCAAGTTTAATGTACTAGCTGGCTACACCAGGATATTAATATCTTTCTTATTAGCCTATGCAATAGGACCTACGTCAACTGTCTCAAAAAATAAAGGTAAAGAGCTTTTAGAGTCTTTGCTTTTTTTTCATGCTTTTAGAAACAACACCAAGGCTTATTTTTAGGCTTTCGATCTCATCCTGAATATCGATGTCAAAACACATTGTAAATCGTCCAATAAGGTCTTTTTCACGACCTATTTTGTCTAAGTGATTAAAGCGCTAACGGAACATGCTCGAAACAAAAAAGAGCGCGGATGCACTCTTTTCTTCAGTTCTACTATCCACCAAAATCTGACTAATCAAGCAATGATTGTAGATACAGCACCAGTACTAAAAGCACAACTCTCAGCTGCGCACCAGCCCTGCTTGCAAAAATCACTAAAAATAGTCCATTGAGACTACTTTATTAACGTATTTCTTCATCACGAATAAACCCGTGAACTTGCTCTTACTGAAAACAAAAAAGAGCGCCGAAGCGCTCTTTTCTTAAGGTCTACTGTCAACCAAAATCTGACTAATTAGTCGATGATTTTAGATACAACACCAGCACCAACTGTACGACCACCTTCACGAATCGCGAAGCGTAAACCTTCATCCATCGCTACTGGGTTGATAAGCTCTACAACAAACTTTAAGTTGTCGCCTGGCATTACCATTTCAACACCTTCAGGAAGCTCTACTGCACCTGTGATGTCCGTTGTACGGAAGTAAAACTGTGGACGGTAGCCTTTGAAGAATGGCGTATGACGACCACCTTCATCTTTTGACAATACGTAAACTTCTGACTCAAACTTAGTGTGAGGTGAAATTGAACCTGGTTGACATAATACTTGACCACGTTCTACATCTTCACGCTTAAGACCACGTAAAAGTACACCACAGTTCTCGCCAGCACGACCTTCGTCAAGAAGCTTACGGAACATTTCAACACCCGTACAAGTTGATTTTTGTGTATCACGGATACCAACAACTTCTACTTCATCACCAACTTTAACAATACCGCGTTCTACACGACCTGTTACAACTGTACCACGACCTGAAATTGAGAATACATCTTCGATAGGCATGATGAATGCACCGTCGATTGCACGCTCTGGCTCTGGAATGTAAGTATCAAGTGCATCAGCAAGTTCAATTACTTTAGCTTCCCACTTCTCTTCACCTTGAAGCGCGCCTAAAGCTGAACCTTGGATTACTGGTAAGTCATCACCTGGGAATTCGTATTCTGAAAGAAGTTCACGAACTTCCATTTCTACTAATTCTAGTAATTCTTCGTCATCTACCATGTCACACTTGTTCATGAATACGATGATGAAAGGTACACCAACTTGACGTGATAACAAGATGTGCTCACGTGTTTGTGGCATTGGACCATCTGTAGCAGCAACTACTAAGATAGCGCCATCCATTTGTGCTGCACCTGTGATCATGTTTTTGATGTAATCAGCATGGCCTGGGCAATCTACGTGTGCGTAGTGACGTGTTTCTGTATCGTACTCGATGTGAGAAGTATTGATTGTAATACCACGCTCACGCTCTTCTGGAGCATTATCGATTTGTGCGAAATCTTTTACTTCACCACCGTGAACTTTAGTTAATACCGCAGAGATAGCAGCTGTTAAAGTTGTTTTACCGTGATCAACGTGGCCAATTGTACCTACGTTAACATGTGGTTTATTACGTTCAAATTTTTCTTTAGCCATTTTTCAATTACCTTAAAGTTTATTAAAAGCCCGGCCAAAAGACCGAGCCAGACTTTCAAAAAGCCTTACTAAGATTCAATTATTTTGTCGGCAACAGCCTTTGGGGCTTCGCTATATTGCTGAAACTCCATAGAATAAGATGCTCGACCTTGAGTTGCACTACGTAAAGCCGTAGCATAACCAAACATTTCCGATAGTGGTACAGTTGCATTCACTACCTTAGAACCAGCTGGACCTTCGTCCATGCCATCGATCATACCGCGACGGCGATTTAAATCGCCCACGACATCACCCATGTTTGCTTCTGGCGTGATAACTTCAACTTTCATCATAGGCTCAAGTATTACTGGCGACGCATTTAGCGCACCTTGTCTGAAGCCCATTGATGCAGCGACTTTAAACGCCATTTCGTTTGAATCGACATCATGAAAAGAGCCATCATAAAGCGTGACTTTAATGTCTAATAACGGATAACCCGCTAAAACACCACTGTCCATTTGCTCACGACAACCTTTTTCGACTGCTGGTATATATTCTTTTGGAACACAACCGCCAGTTGTTTCATCGACAAACTCGAATCCTCCGCCTTCAGGCAAAGGTTCCATTCTCAACCAAACATGACCGAATTGACCACGACCACCTGATTGACGAACAAATTTACCTTCCACTTCTACAGATGAACGAATGGTTTCGCGATAAGCCACTTGTGGATTACCAACATTACATTCAACGCTAAATTCGCGTTTCATACGTTCAACTAAAATATCGAGGTGTAATTCCCCCATACCAGAAATGATGGTTTGACCCGTTTCTTCATCAGAGACTACTCTAAATGATGGATCTTCTGCGGCCAACTTTCCTAACGCAATGCCCATTTTTTCTTGGGCAGCGACAGTCTTTGGCTCAACTGCTACAGAAATAACGGGTTCAGGAAAAACCATACGCTCAAGTGTGATCACATGATTCGCATCACATAAAGTATCACCGGTAGTGACATCTTTAAGGCCAATAGCCGCAGCTATATCACCAGCGCGTACTTCTTTAATTTCCTGACGGTCATTTGCATGCATTTGAACAATACGACCTAAACGCTCTTTTTTGCCTTTAACAGGATTGTATATACTGTCGCCAGTTTTTACTACACCTGAATAGACACGAAAGAATGTTAACGTACCGACAAACGGGTCTGTCGCAATTTTAAATGCTAAAGCAGCAAATGGTGCTTTATCATCGGCTTCACGACAGCCTTCAGTTTCGTTTTTGTCATTATTAATACCTGTAATCGCTTTTACATCTATTGGCGAAGGTAAAAATTCAATGACAGCATCAAGTACTGCTTGTACGCCTTTATTTTTGAAAGCAGAGCCACAAGAACAAAGGACAATTTCATTGTTTAGCGTACGTGTTCGTAGTGCAGATTTAATTTCTGCTTCGGATAAATCACCTTCTTCAAGGTATTTGTCCATTAATTCTTCAGAGGCTTCAGCTGCTTCAGAAACAAGTTTTTCATGCCATTCACCGGCTTGATCTTGCATATCTGCGGGAATATCTTCATAAGTGAAGGTCATGCCCTGGTCATTTTCATTCCAGTTAATGGCTTTCATCTTAACTAAGTCGATAACACCGGCAAAGTTTTCTTCCGCACCAATGGGTAAATAAATTGGTACTGCATTAGCTTCTAAGCGAGTATTGAGTTGTTCAACAACGGATAAGAAGTCTGCTCCCGTTCGATCCATCTTATTGACAAATACTAAACGTGGAACGGAATATTTTTCCATTTGACGCCAAACAGTTTCTGTTTGTGGCTGAACTCCTGAAGATGCACATAATACTAATACCGCACCATCTAATACACGTAGAGATCTTTCTACTTCGATAGTAAAATCTACGTGACCAGGGGTATCGATGATATTAATGCGGTGGTCTTCAAATTGTGCTTCCATCCCTTTCCAGAAACAAGTAGTTGCCGCAGAAGTAATAGTAATACCTCGCTCTTGCTCTTGCTCCATCCAGTCCATGGTAGCTGCGCCATCATGAACTTCACCGATCTTATGAGAAAGACCAGTATAGAAAAGTACCCTTTCTGTTGTTGTCGTTTTACCGGCATCGACATGAGCACAGATACCAATGTTTCGGTAACGCTCAATAGGGGTTATACGTGCCACAATTACATCCTCTTTCTGAGATTTTTCTCAGATTATAAAACAGTTGTGGCTATCATTCAGTCTCAATTTTGATTCTAGATGATAACCACGGCATTACACTCTCAACTATTAAACTAACAATGACTGCTAGTTGATAGCTTCTACCAACGGTAGTGAGCGAATGCTTTGTTAGCTTCAGCCATACGGTGAACGTCTTCACGTTTCTTAACCGCTGAACCTTTGCTGTCAGACGCGTCTAACATTTCGTTAGCTAGGCGCTGAGCCATTGATTTTTCACCACGTTTACGAGCTGCTTCAACTAACCAACGCATGGCTAGTGCATTACGACGCACTGGACGTACTTCAACTGGAACTTGGTAAGTAGAACCACCAACACGACGTGATTTTACTTCCACTTGTGGGCGGATGTTATCAAGTGCTGTTTCGAATAACTCAAGGTGAGTTTTTTCAGAGTTCTTTTCAGTCAAAATGTCTAATGCACCGTAAACAATTTTTTCTGCAGTAGATTTTTTACCATCAACCATAAGGATGTTGATGAATTTTGCTAAAAGTTCGTTATGGAACTTAGGATCTGGCAATATTTTTCGTTGCCCTACGACGCGTCTTCTTGGCATCTTAATTCTCCGTTATATTCAGGATAAACCCAAAATGTAATATGTTATTTGGCCTTACTTAACGTTTCTATTCATTAGCTTATGATCAGCTAAGAAAGGGAAACTTAAGATTTAGGTCGTTTAGCACCGTATTTAGAACGGCCTTGTCTTCTGTCGCTTACACCTGAACAATCTAGTGCACCACGAACGGTGTGGTAACGCACACCTGGTAAATCTTTAACACGACCACCGCGAATCAAAATAACGCTATGCTCTTGTAAGTTGTGACCTTCACCACCGATGTATGAAGTTACTTCGAAGCCGTTAGTTAAACGAACACGAGCAACTTTACGTAGTGCTGAGTTAGGTTTTTTTGGTGTAGTTGTATACACACGAGTACATACGCCACGACGTTGTGGACAAGCTTGTAACGCTGGAACGTTACTTTTAGTTACTTGTCTTACACGTGGTTTACGTACTAATTGGTTAATAGTTGCCATTAAATAGCTCCCGATTAGTTAAATTTGTGTAAATTCCAATCAATGGGGAAATTTACACCCTTATAAACGTGAAAATCCGCGACTCTAGATTCAATACACAAAGGTACGGAATATAGGGTCGCGGAATTCTATAGGTCAAGCTTTAACCTGTCAAGCTTTACTCGCATTAGACAGGCTAATCATCTGCTTTTAACCGATTTAGCTTTACTATTCACTCGTAGAACTTAAATCTGCATTTAAAGCATCAGTTAATGCTTGCGCTGCTTCGTCAGCTGATACTGTTACTTCTTCAACAGGAACAGCGTTTTTAGCACGCGCACGTTCTTGATGGTAAGAATAACCTGTACCTGCTGGGATTAAGCGTCCAACAATAACGTTTTCTTTCAAGCCACGAAGTGTATCTTTCTTACCAGCAACAGCTGCTTCAGTAAGTACACGCGTCGTCTCTTGGAAAGATGCTGCTGAAATGAATGATTCAGTTGCTAATGATGCTTTAGTGATACCCATCATTTGCATTTCATATTCAGCTGGTTGCTTACCTGCAGCTTCTAATTCACGATTTGAGATGTTTACACGTGCAACTTCAACGATTTCGCCTTTAAGGAAGTTACTATCACCCGCGTCTAAGATCTCACACTTGCGGATCATTTGACGAACGATTACTTCAATGTGCTTATCGTTAATCTTAACACCTTGTAAACGGTATACTTCTTGTACTTCGTTAACAATGTAGTTAGCAACTGGGGCTACGCCACGTAAACGTAAGATATCGTGTGGAGACTCTGGACCATCAGCAATTACTTCACCTTTAAGTACAGATTCACCTTCAAATACGTTCAGTTGACGCATTTTAGGGATCATCTCTTCGTACACTTCACCACTTGGTTGAGTGATAAGTAAACGCACTTTACCTTTAGTTTCTTTACCGAAAGCAATAATACCTGTTTTCTCAGCTAAAATAGCTGGAAGTTTAGGCTTACGTGCTTCAAATAAATCAGCAACACGTGGTAAACCACCGGTAATATCACGTGTCTTCGATGAGGCTTGTGGTATACGCGCTAACGCATCACCAACACCAACTTCCGCACCATCTTCCAAGTTAACAATTGCGTTACCTGGTAAGAAGTATTGTGCTGGAATTTCAGTACCCGCAATCATTACGTCATTGCCTTTAGCATCAACCAATTTAACCATAGGGCGCATTTCTTTACCCGCAGAGTTACGTTGACCTGCTTCTGTTACAACGATACTTGATAAACCGGTTAGCTCATCCGTTTGGCGAACCATAGTAACACCATCGATCAATTCAACGAATTGAACCTTACCACCTACTTCAGTGATAATTGGATGCGTATGTGGATCCCAGTTAGCAATGATATCGCCAGAATTAATGACTTCACCATCTTTCTTATTAAGAATAGTACCGTAAGGCACTTTATAGCGCTCTTTCTCACGACCAAGCTCATCAATAACAGTTAGCTCAGATGAACGTGAAGTAATCACTAAGTGACCTTCTGAATTCGTTACAAACTTAGCGTTTTGTAGTTTCAAAGTACCTGTATTCTTAACTTGTACGTTGTTTTCGGCTGATGCACGCGATGCCGCACCACCGATATGGAACGTACGCATAGTTAACTGTGTACCCGGTTCACCGATTGATTGTGCAGCCACAACACCAATCGCTTCACCTTGGTTGATCATATGACCACGAGCCAAGTCACGACCGTAACAATGAGCACAAATACCGAAATCGGTTTTACAAGTGATGATTGAACGAACTTTCATTTGATCAATTGAATTTTCTTCAATGAAATCACATAAAGCTTCGTCAATTAATGTATTACGTGGAAGTAACACTTCATCAGTACCTGGTTTAACAACATCTTCAGCTACAACACGACCTAGAACACGTTCACGTAACGGCTCAACAACATCGCCACCTTCAATCAATGGTGTCATTTGTAGACCGTCAAATGTGCCACAGTCATGTTCAGTAACAACCAAATCTTGTGCCACATCAACTAAACGACGAGTTAAGTAACCCGAGTTCGCTGTTTTCAATGCCGTATCAGCCAAACCTTTACGCGCACCATGCGTTGAGATGAAGTACTGTAATACGTTCAAACCTTCACGGAAGTTTGCTGTGATTGGTGTTTCGATGATTGAACCATCTGGTTTAGCCATCAAACCACGCATACCCGCCAACTGACGAATCTGTGCAGCACTACCACGAGCACCTGAATCGGCCATCATGTAAATAGAGTTAAAAGAGTCTTGCTCTTCTGGCTCGCCATCACGGTTGATAACAGTTTCTTTTGATAAGTTATCCATCATCGCTTTCGAGATTTTCTCGTTGGCAGATGACCAAATATCAATAACTTTGTTATATTTTTCACCCTGAGTTACAAGACCTTGCTCGAACTGAGTTTGAATTTCTTTTACTTCTTCTTCTGAATCTTCAATGATGGTGTATTTCGCTGCCGGAATAACCATATCGTCAATACCAACTGAAGCACCCGCGATCATCGCGTAGTGGAAACCTGTGTACATAATATGGTCAGCAAAGATAACAGTATCTTTTAAACCTAAGTTACGGTACGCATGGTTAATCAGTTTAGAAATTGGCTTTTTACCTAGCGGCTGATCAATTAGATCATACGGCATACCATCAGGACATACTTGCCACAAAATTGCACGACCAACAGTAGTATCACGTAATTTAGTAACTGGCTCAAATACACCTTCACTGTTACGAACATGCTCAGTAATACGAATTTTTACACGGGCATGAAGTTCAGCTACACCTGTACGGTACGCTTTTTCAGCTTCTTTAGTGTCGGTAAAAATCATACCTTCACCTAAACCATTAACACGATCACGCGTTAGGTAATATAAACCTAATACAACATCTTGTGATGGTACGATGATTGGATCACCATTAGCTGGTGAAAGAACGTTGTTTGTTGACATCATCAACGTACGTGCTTCCATTTGAGCTTCGATTGTCAACGGTACGTGTACCGCCATTTGGTCACCATCGAAATCGGCGTTATATGCCGCACAAACCAATGGATGCAAATGAATCGCTTTACCTTCAATTAGTACAGGTTCAAACGCTTGGATACCCAATCTATGAAGAGTAGGTGCACGGTTAAGCATAACCGGATGTTCACGAATGACTTCGTCAAGTACATCCCAAACTTCAGCGCCTTCACGCTCAACTAATTTCTTAGCCGCTTTAATCGTTGTAGCTAAACCACGAGCTTCTAATTTACCGTAAATAAATGGTTTGAATAACTCAAGTGCCATTTTCTTAGGTAAACCACACTGATGTAAGCGTAGCGTTGGACCAACCGTGATTACTGAACGACCAGAATAATCAACACGTTTACCCAATAAGTTCTGACGGAAACGACCTTGCTTACCTTTAATCATATCGGCAAGAGATTTAAGAGGACGTTTGTTAGAACCCGTAATTGCACGACCACGACGACCATTATCTAATAATGCATCAACAGACTCTTGCAACATACGCTTTTCGTTACGTACGATGATATCTGGTGCTACTAGATCTAGAAGACGTTTTAAACGGTTGTTACGGTTGATTACACGACGGTATAAGTCGTTTAAATCAGACGTCGCAAAACGGCCACCATCCAATGGTACCAACGGACGTAAGTCTGGCGGTAAAATTGGTAAAACGCTCATGATCATCCACTCAGGCTTATTGCCTGAAGCCGCGAATGCTTCCATTAGTTTTAAACGTTTAGTGATTTTCTTACGTTTTGTTTCGCTGCCAATCTCAGGTAATTCTTCACGCATTTGCGCTACTTCACCGTCAAGATCTATTTGTTGCAATAACGCAAGTACCGCTTCAGCACCCATTAGGGCGTCAAATTCGTCACCGTGCTCTTCTAACGCATCAAGGTATTCTTCTTCGGTTAGAATCTGGCTTTTCTCTAATGTTGTCATACCTGGCTCAGTAACAACATAAGATTCAAAGTAAAGCACACGCTCAATATCACGTAACGTCATGTCTAATAATAGACCGATACGCGATGGCAATGATTTTAAGAACCAAATGTGAGCAACTGGGCTTGCTAATTCGATATGACCCATACGATCACGACGAACTTTTGTTAATGTAACTTCAACGCCACATTTTTCACAAATAACACCACGATGCTTAAGGCGTTTATATTTGCCACAAAGACACTCATAGTCTTTAACTGGACCAAAAATACGCGCACAGAACAAACCATCACGTTCTGGCTTAAAAGTACGATAGTTAATCGTCTCAGGTTTCTTTACTTCACCAAATGACCATGAACGAATCATGTCAGGTGAAGCTAGCCCGATGCGAATGCCATCGAACTCTTCTGTTTGATTTTGTTGCTTAAGAAACTTAAGTAAATCTTTCACACTCTATCTCCTGTCGGAGTTAAATACCGGAGAGAACAGTTACCTGCTCTCTCCCTGTACTGACTTTCAGCGCTAGCTCAATGTCAGCAATGTAGCTTAAGGTAGCCTAGTCCTGATCTAATTCGATGTTGATACCCAACGAACGAATTTCTTTCAACAATACGTTGAATGATTCAGGGATACCCGGTTCCATTCTGTGATCTCCGTCAACTAAGTTTTTATACATCTTAGTACGACCGTTAACATCATCAGATTTAACCGTTAACATTTCTTGCAAGGTATAAGCAGCACCATATGCTTCTAGTGCCCACACTTCCATCTCACCGAAACGCTGACCACCAAACTGTGCTTTACCACCTAGTGGTTGTTGCGTTACAAGACTGTAAGAGCCTGTAGAACGCGCATGCATCTTGTCATCAACTAAATGGTTCAGTTTTAACATGTACATGTAACCAACAGTTACCGGACGCTCGAATTCACGACCTGTACGGCCATCAGTAAGAGTGAACTGACCACTTTCAGGCATATCAGCAAGTTTAAATAAGTCTTTAATTTCTTTTTCACTAGCACCATCAAATACCGGTGTAGCAATTGGAAGACCTGCACGTAAGTTACCCGCTAAACGCATAATTTCGTCATCAGAAAATGAGTCAATATCTACGTTTTGACGAGACTCACCTAAGCTGTAAACTTCTTTCAAGAATTCACGTAATTTCTGAATTTCTTGTTGAGCTTCCAACATGCGGTTGATTTTCTCACCAATACCACGAGCAGCCATACCTAAATGTGTTTCTAGGATTTGACCAATGTTCATACGTGATGGTACACCTAACGGGTTAAGTACAACATCAACTGGAACACCGTGTTCATCGTAAGGCATGTCTTCAACAGGCACTACGTTTGAAATAACACCTTTGTTACCATGACGACCGGCCATTTTATCACCTGGCTGGATACGACGCTTAACGGCTAGATAAACTTTAACAATTTTCAACACGCCAGGTGCTAAATCATCGCCTTGAGTGATCTTACGACGCTTCACTTCATATTTCTTATCGAAATCGGCTTTAATGTTGTCGTATTGCTCAGCGATTTGCTCTAGTTCAGATTGTTGACCTTCATCAGCCAAGTTTTGAACTAACCACTTGTCGCGAGACATACTGTTAAGATCAGACTCATTTAAACCAGATGCTAACAATAATTTCTTAGCACGTGCGTAAATACCATCTTCTAAAATGCTGAACTCATCACCCAAGTCTTTCTTAACTTGTTTAAGTTGCATTTCTTCGATTTCAACAGCACGAGCATCTTTTTCTACACCGTCACGGGTGAAGATTTGTACATCGATGATAGTACCAGACACTGAATTAGGAACACGTAAAGAACTGTCCTTAACGTCAGCGGCTTTTTCACCAAAGATTGCACGTAATAGTTTTTCTTCTGGTGTTAATTGTGTTTCACCTTTAGGAGTAACTTTACCCACTAAGATGTCGCCACCGTTAACTTCAGCACCAATGTAAACAACACCTGCTTCATCTAATTTAGATAATGCAGACTCACCAACATTTGGAATATCAGCAGT
>OJHO01000523.1_pt1 | contig 15994 bp, 15 predicted proteins | sample 1595311 | NCBI WGS metagenome assembly OJHO01 (sample SAMN05416879, study PRJEB24817) | seawater metagenome | isolation source: Sea water | place: Canada:Atlantic | collected 2013-11 | reverse complement strand
GTGTAGCTGAAAAACGGAGACTTGGACTTCAGAACTGCAGGACGAGTTATACAATATAAACAACGAAATGGAGTACGTGATTCAAGCGCGATCTTTTAGCTGGTTCACAACATAACCGTATTCTTGCCTTGTGTACAGCTAAATCGTATCAAATCGACGTTTGGGAGGGCTGCCAATGTGCATTTGGAGGGGTAGGCCGCGTATGGCCTGGCGTGATGCGGGCGAGCTGAGTGCTATGCTGGGCGCATTTTAGCCAATAGAGAGGCCGTTTTGCCCCCACTGACCTGGCTTAACAGAGCCCGCCCACAGAAATTGCCTTTTCGGCGCCGTGTCACCCGCGCCGCCGTAGCGTTGATTTATCGCGGTGGGAAAACAGAGGGCGAACTATTCTTTATCCAGCGCGCTCACCGCCCCGGGGACCCCTGGTCCGGAGATATGGCCTTTCCCGGTGGGCGCCTGCAAACCGGCGACACGTCCAGCCGTGACACCGCCATGCGTGAAACCGCTGAAGAAACCGGACTCGACCTGTACCAGAGTGGGCACTACCAAGAGCGCCTGACAGACCGGCTGACTCGCCACCACAGCCGCTGGCGGCCCATGGTGGTCACGCCTCATGTGTTTGCCTGGCAGGGTGAAGACGCGCTGCGCCTGAATCACGAAGCGCGCCACGGCGTATGGATCCCGCTGGACTACCTGGCCAACCCGGATAACCGCAGTACGCTTGTTCTCCGCACGCCGGTGGGGCGGGTTACCCTGCCATGTTGTCGTTACCAGGGGTACTGCATCTGGGGGCTGAGTTACCGAATGATGGTGGAGTTTTTGGAGCGGCGGTGAGGGTGCGCTTGTTGAGTTAGTGTGTGTCCCTTCTTTCGGATTAGGCTACATGTTTGCGATGCATTGAAGTGAGTTAGAAAAAGACCCCATGAACCCATTCATCTTTATCTCACTTTCTTGAATGGCTGATTGAAGGTTGTCTATTCTCTTTTGGAAATTGGTATCTTTAGAGACAATCCCGTACGGAGATTTCTTGTCTTTTTTGTAGCCTTTTTCCTCGAAAATTCTCCCTATCAAACGGTGGAAGGATAAATAATTCTCCATCTCCCAGTGTTGCTTGGTTATGGGAATGAACATCAGCTGATAGTGAGCAAGCTGGCGATGGTATAGGCTTCTCTCTGTGCTCTTGGCGTAGTGCTCTTTGAAAGCATCCAGATAGGCATTAATCAGACTTGAGAAATTTTGTAAGTAGTCATCATTGGCTTTTGATGCACATTCATACATCTCTTCGTAATGCTTGACGAGATACTTTCCTTCAAGGCGTCGGTCCCATTTGCAGGCTTTCATTGAAGCAGCAAAGATGTTTCTTACTTGCTTTGCAGATTCCTGCATCGTGGCTGACAGTCTTCCCTGGCTATCCATGGTTGTATGTGCGGTGTCCAGTATCGGATAAGGGGGAGGGATAGTCACAACCAATGTCTCCCCTTCAATACGAAGAGGGGCATCCAGCCCGCTCTCCTGCAGGAGGATAGAGTAATTCCCTTCCAGTGGGCCCGTTGCGCTAATCTGGGCGTGTGAAAAGGTTGAAAATACTGACAGGAATGCAATTGCCGCGTTGATTAGTGTGTTCACTTTTTCTCCTCGATAGCTGGATCGGGGAATATACTAGAGTGCGAGAAAAAGAAAATGGGCTGGGCCTCAGTCCACAAGAATACTTGGGGCGCGATACAAGACCTGATCCCGGTTCCCCATAAATAATAGAGGTTTATTATGGAATTTGATCAAGCAAAAATTATAGTGAATGAAGTTAGGTGCGCTATGGAGAATATAAGTAATGCAGGGGTGGTGATTGATCATATTAATGATGCGGATTTGAAGGAAGAGATGAAGATCTTTATAGCAAAGGTAAGTAAACCGGGGTCAGGTCTTGCATCGTGCATCAAGGTTATAGGATGACGTGTTATAAGATCAGGATGACATGAGAGGTGCTTGATAAGCGCTATCGTTGCTCCAACAAGGATGTTGGAGAAGAAAATGGCTAGGCCTCTGAGGCTGGAGTTTGCTGGCGCGCTTTACCATGTTACAGCCCGGGGGAGCCGCAGAGAGGTGATCTTTGAGGATGACAGCGACAGGCTTGTTTTCCTTGAGATGCTCTCGTCCGTATGCCGTGAAGCGAATTGGGTATGTCATGCGTACTGCCTGATGGGCAATCACTACCATCTGTTGCTGGAAACACCGGAAAGCAATCTGGGAATGGGAATGCGCCAATTGAACGGCTGCTACTCACAATCGTTCAATCGACGTCATAACCGCTGCGGGCATGTTTTTCAGGGCCGTTACAGCGCGGTACTGATTGAAAAGCAGGCCTATCTGTTGGAGCTGGCTAGGTATATCGTCCTCAATCCGGTCCGGGCGCGTATGGTTCATACGGCAGAAGAGTGGCCATGGAGTAGCTACCGGGGAACCATCGGTCTTCAGGTCTTGCCGGAAGGTGTAAGCACAGATCGGATACTCGCCAGTTTCGGCGAGAGCAGGGATAAAGCGATTCCGTGCTATAAGCAGTTCGTTCGGGAAGGCAGGGGTCAGCCAAGTCCGTGGGAAGGCCTGAAGAACCAGGTCTACCTTGGTAGCGATGCTTTTGTGGGACAGATGGTTAGCAAGCTGGACGGGCAGGAAAAGCTATCGGAAATACCTGCGATCCAGAAACGCCGCGTGGCACAGCCCTTGGCGGATTTTGAGTCGACGGCACCGAATCGGAATAGCGCCATCGCAGCGGCTCATGCCAGTGGGGCGTATAACCTTAAAGAGATAGCTGATTACTTCGGGCTGCACCGTTCGAGCGTGAGCCGTATAGTGAGGAGTGCACGATGCAAGACCTGACCCCGGTTCCAATTGCCACTAATTTGTTGAGAAGCGAAAACCTTTGGGGTCAGGTCTATCGTTGCTAAAAACATAGTGGTTGTGGGAAATGGAAAGCCTGACCCTGATGTCTTCGCTTCTTTATGCCCATTTTAACCTCCCTGAGGTGTTTCCCTTGCCTGTTTGTGTTCCGCGTTCGGGCGTTGCCACTCTGGCGTTGCCCATAGGTGTTTCAATCTCAACCACAACGGCCCCGGCTTAGCCATGTCTTGGAACAGGGCAATGAATTCGTGCAGAGTCAGGGTGATGGGGTTGTAGCTATGGATCTGACGGGTAATGCCGTATTCCGGGGGCAGATCTTCCCGTTCTTCCACGAAGGTGCCAAACAGGCGATCCCAGATAACAAAGGTGCCGCCGAAATTGCGGTCGATGTATTCCGGGTTGCGGCCGTGATGTACGCGGTGATGTGACGGCGTGTTGAAGATCCATTCAATCGGGCGTGGCAGTTTTTTGATCCACTGGGTGTGGATAAACCACTGGTAAGACAAGTTAGTGGCCAGCGCGAAAAGCACCCAGGCCGGTTCAAAGCCGAGCACGACGGCAGGCAGGAAAAAGGCGAACAGCCCGCTGAATGCATACAAGGTGCTCTGCCGCCCGGCGGTGGTGAAATTCATGTGCTCAGAGGCATGGTGTACCACATGGGTGGCCCAGAACCAGCGCACTTTGTGGGCGGTCACGTGGTACACATAGAACAGGAAGTCCACCAGCACAAACAGCAGCGCAAAACTCAACGGGGTGATGGCAATATCCATCAGGTGGTAGTCGTGCACCCAGGCCATGGCTGCGTACACGAAGAGGGCATTCACCACGACCTCCAACGTTACATAGCTGGCCCCCAGCGTCATGCTGGCGGCGGAGTCCTTCAGGCTGTAAATACCGGTGCCACGAAAGCGCCAGGCCTCGATGACGGCGCTCAGGCCGAAAAACGGCAACAGGCCCACCAGGAACAATTGTTTGAAGTCGGCGTTCTGGTAGGTGGTGATGGCAAAATCGATAGCGCTCATGGCACGTCTCCCCGCGTTGAAGGCAAAGCTCGTGACGTCATGCTAGGGAATGGCTGGCTTATCTGATTGACGAATCATGCCAAGCTGTTATCCAATCATGCCATGTCGAACTCCAATCTGAATCCTGCTGCTATTCGTATCAATGGTGCCTATGCGCGGGTGCTGCTGGACTGGCTTGATCAGCAGCAATTGTCCGCCCCGACCCTGCGGGCCGCGGTGTCTCGGCTGTCCCCCGGCGAGCAAGTGCCACTGATGCAGTGGTTTGATTTGCTGCGCCGGGCCCGGGAGGCGTGTCCGGGCGACGGGCGTGGGCTGGAAATCGGTGCCTGCATCGCCCCCGAGCATGTGGGGGTGCTGGGCTATCTGGTGCAGGCCAGCGACAACCTGGGCCAGGCACTGTATGCCTATCAGCGGTTTGAATCCCTGTTTTACGGGATTCAAATGGCGGAAGTGGTGATCCGTGGGGACCAGGCGGAAATCGGCTGGCCGGTGTTTGGCGGCATGAGCTTGGGATTGCTGGTGGATGAAACGGCGATCTCCGCCCTGATCAGCTTTCTGCGCAAGATCGTGCCGGGCGCGCCAAACCCGGCGGAAGTGACCTTTTCCTCGCCGCCCCCCGAGCACCCGGAAGTGTACGAGGCCTTCTTTGGTTGCCCGGTACGCTTCTCCGCCCCTTATGTGTCGGTGCGCTTTCCGGCGGATTACCTCAGCATCCCCTTGACCACCGCCAACCCGGCCCTGCGCCAGATCCTTGATCGTCAGTCCGTGGCCCTGGCCAATGCGTTGCCGGGTAACGACCCTTTTGCCTTTCAGGTGCAGCAGGTGTTCCTGCGGTTGCTACCGGAGGCGCGGGTCTCCCTGAAAGAAGTGGCCAGCGAAATGGCCTTGTCCGTGCGCACCCTACAGCGCCGTCTCACCGCCGGTGGCCAGACCTTCCAGGGTCTGCTCGACCGCACTCGTCAGGAGCTGGCACAAAGCTACTTGCGAGACCGATCCCTGTCCTTGTTCGAGATCACCATGCTATTGGGGTTCGCGGAGCAGAGTTCATTTAATCGGGCGTTCAAGCATTGGGTAGGGATTTCGCCGGGGGAGTGGCGGGAAAAGTAAAGTAGTGCGTGTCCCTAATTGCGCATTTGGGGGCTGAGCTACCGCATGATGGTGGAGTTTTGGCGCGGCGGTAAGGGGGTATGGATTGGTTAAGATTGTGGGGTTGCGATGGGCAGGGTTGAGGCGGCATAGGGAAGTGTGCGCAGGCTCGGCCTGCGCACACAAATCTTAGAACTTGTAAGCCGCGCCAATTTGGAGAGTTTGGCTTTTCACATCAACATCAAAGTCAGCGCCGACAGCTTCGCCGGGTTCCATGTCGAGCGCGGTCAGCTCGGCGGTGCCCAGTTCTGCGTAGCGGTATTCCGCACGGACAGACAGCTTGTCGGTGAGCGATTTTTCAACGCCGAGGGCTAAGGCCCAGCCGCTGATGTCGTCATCATCCTTGCCGGATCTTGCCGGAGAGAAGGGGTTGCACAAAGAGCCGTCAGAAGGGCAAGCGCTAGAGGACTCGACTTCGGTTAGCGTCGCGCTGAGGGTGCTGTAAGCCATTAATGATTCATTAATGAGGTAGCCACCTTTCACGCCAAGCAGATAGCTAGCGTTGACCTGAACTTTAGCGCTGGTGTCGTTGGGGCCAAAGCCGGGGATAGAATCCAGGGAGTCGCTGATATCACTGTCTTGGAACGCCAGCTCGGCGCCAATGATCCATTTTTCATTAATGGCGAAGTTATAGCCAGCAAATACGCCATAAGCGAACGCAGAGTCGTCCAGTGATTCTGAATCGTCGCCGGTGGGCGAAATTGTTGTGGGTGGAAGGCTTGGAGCGAGGAAGGAGTCAGCTTTCCAATCCATGCTGACATCTTCATAACCCAGAGCTGCCCCTACTTGAAAGCCAGAAAAAGCATTGTCTGCCATGGCAAAAGCCGGTAACGCCGAAATAGCCAGTACAGAAATGATCTTATTGAAATCCGTTTTCATTGTGTTCCCCAGTATGATTTTGAGTGCAAAGAATATGCTGTCATAAATAATGCATCAATCTGTAATTGCTGGTTAATGCATCGGCAAGAGTGAAATACCTCATATGAGGTATGCCTTTTTTGCTGCAATTAGTGAATCTTGAACGATGGCATGAATGCCGACTGGGAAAATGTGGGGTGACGAGATCCATGCTGCCGGCATCAATCCTTAGGAAACATGGAGAAGATGGACTTCTGCTGCCTGCCGAGCGTTGAAATCATCTTTTATCAAGAAAATTTAAAGGGACGGTTTTTATGAAGACAAAACCAGGACTCGTATTGTTGCTAATGACAGCCTTCGCCCCGTCCGCCTACGCAGAACCGGCTAAGGATGTTAATGCGTGCGTGGAGGGAAAGAGGGCTCAGTATCCGGGGGATACCCTTTATAATATGCGCCAACGCTGTTTCCCGATTGCTGCCAATTGCTGGGGGTGGGGGGCAGGCGAAAATGCCGTTTATGAATATTGCAGCGCCGATGCCTTGCAAGATCGCGGGGTGGACTCGCGCGCATCCGACAAAGATAGCAAGCGGGATTGGGATTGTGGTGGGTCAAAGAGTTCCTGCTAAGGGTTAGCTAACCCAGAATCTGAATCCGGATTTCCGGATTGTATAGCGGGATGAGGGAAGCGCGTTATTCCTGATCCAGATTAAAAGAGGCGCTCAATGCGCCTCTTCCCAATTCTCCCCAACTCCCGCATCCACAATCAACGGCACTTTCAATTCTGCCGCTGACTCCATGCGAGCCTTCACTTCTTTAACCAGATCGTCCACCTGATCTTCCGCCACTTCAAACACCAGTTCATCGTGTACCTGCATGATCATCTTGGCGTCGAAGTCCGTCGTCTCCAGCCAGTCGTGCACTTTGATCATGGCCATCTTGATGATGTCGGCGGCGGTGCCCTGCATGGGGGCGTTGATGGCGGCGCGTTCGGCGGCCTGGCGGCGTTGGCCGTTTTTGCTGTGGATTTCCGGCAGGTAAAGGCGGCGACCGTAGACGGTTTCCACGTAGCCGTTATCGGCGGCCAGGGCGCGGGTGTCTTCCATGTATTTTTTCACGCCGGGGTAGCGCTCGAAGTACAGCTCGATGTATTCCTGGGCTTCTTTGCGAGGCAGGCCGAGCTGCTTGGCCAGGCCGAAGGCGCTCATGCCATAGATCAGGCCGAAGTTGATGGCCTTGGCGTTGCGGCGGTCGTTGTCGCTCACTTCATCAAGCGTTTTTCCCCACACTTCGGCGGCGGTGGCGCGGTGGATATCCAGTCCTTGTTCGAAGGCGTCGGTGAGGCCTTTGTCGTCACTCAGGTGCGCCATGATGCGCAGTTCGATTTGTGAGTAATCGCAGGCGACAATTTTCTTTCCTTTGGGAGCTAAAAAGGCCTGGCGAATCTTGCGGCCTTCTTCGCTACGCACCGGGATGTTTTGCAGGTTCGGGTCACTGGAAGACAGACGCCCGGTAGCGGTCACCGCCTGATGATAGGAAGTGTGCACGCGGCCGGTGCGCTGGTTGATCAGCTCCGGCAGCTTGTCGGTGTAGGTGTTCTTCAGTTTGGCGACGCCGCGGTAATCCATGATCACCTGGGGCAGGGGGTATTCCAGAGCCAGTTCCTGCAGTACCGCTTCGGCGGTGGAAGGGGCGCCCTTGGGGGTTTTCTTGATGACCGGTATTTCCAGTTTTTCGTAGAGGATTTCGCCCAGCTGCTTGGGGCTGGCGAGATTGAATTCCTGGCCGGCGATCTCGAAGGCCTTTTCCTGCAGTTCGGCCATGCGCTTGGCCAAGAACTGGCTCTGGTGCTTGAGCAGGGTGGCGTCTACGTAAGTGCCATTGCGCTCGATGCGGCTGAGTACGGTGACCAGCGGTAGTTCGATATCGCGGAAGACTTCCGGCAGGCGACCTTCCTGTTCCAGTTTGGGCCACAGGGTCTGGTGCAGGCGCAGGGTCAAGTCGGCATCTTCGGCGGCGTAGGGGCTGGCTTCGTGCAGGCCTACCTGGTTGAAGGTGAGCTGCTTGGCGCCCTTGCCGGCAATCTCTTCAAAGCTGATGGTCTTATGGCCCAGATATTTGAGTGCCAGGGAGTCCATGTCGTGGCGGGTGGCCACGGAATCGAGCACGTAGGATTCCAGCATGGTGTCGAAGGCCACGCCGCGCAGGGTAATGCCGGCGTCTTCGGCGAGCACGCTCATGTCGTACTTCAAATTCTGGCCGATTTTTTTGATCGCGTCGTCTTCGAGTAGCGGTTTGAACTTGTCGAACACGAGCTGCTTGTCGAGCTGGTCCGGGGCGCCGGGGTAGTTGTGGCCGAAGGGGATGTAGGCGGCCTTGTCGCTGACGGCCACCGCGAAGCCCACTAGTTCGGCGTTCATATAGTTAAGGCTGGTGGTTTCGGTATCGAAGGCAAATTCGCCGGCGTCTTTCAGCTTGGTCAGCCATTTTTCCAGCATGGCTTCGCTGTAGACGATGTCGTAGGCCTCGCGGGGAATGCCGGAGCGGGGCGCGTCGTCATCGTCGCCCGCTTCCTCGGCGGCGGCCACCACGCTGGCGTCGGCGCCGGACAGCACTTCGCTCAACCAGCCCTTGAATTCCAGTTCCTTGAAATAGCGGGCCAGGGATTCGTTGTCCGGCTCGCCGAGTTTCAGGTCGTTGAGGTCTTCGCTGAGTTCGCAGTCCAGTTTGATGGTGGCCAGCTGGTAGGAGAGGAAGGCCATCTCTTTGTGTTCTTCCAGCTTTTTGGCCATGGTCTTGGCGCCCCGGAAGCTGAGCTCGGCGACCTTGTCCAGGTTGGCGTAGATGTCTTCCAGGGAGCCGAGCCCCTGTATCAGGCCCAGGGCGGTTTTTTCACCCACGCCGGGGATGCCGGGAATGTTGTCCACCTTGTCGCCCATGAGGGCGAGGAAATCGATGATTAGCTCCGGGCCCACGCCGAATTTCTGTTTCACGCCGTCGATGTCGTAGAGGGCGTTGTTCATGGTGTTGATCAGGGTGACCTTGTCGGTGACCAGCTGGGCCATGTCCTTGTCGCCGGTGGAGATCAGCACCGGTGCGCCCTGCTCGCCGAAGATGCGCGCGAAGGTGCCGATCACGTCGTCCGCTTCCACGCCGTCTTCGATGATTAGCGGCAGGCCCATGGCGCGGATCAGATCGTGCAGGGGCTGCACCTGTGCGCGCAGGTCGTCGGGCATGGGTGGGCGGTTGGATTTGTACTCTTCAAACAGCTCGTCGCGGAAGGTCTTGCCCTTGGCGTCAAAGATCACCGCCATGTATTGCGGGTCGTAGTCCTTGATCAGCTTGCGCAGCATGGACGCGACCCCGCGCACCGCCCCGGTGGGTTGGCCGCTGGAGGTGGTGAGCGGCGGCAGGGCGTGAAAGGCGCGATACAGGTAGGAGGAACCATCGACCAGAATGATGGGTTTTTCGGCTGCGGACATGGGGCTCGACTTCTGCTGACTGAATGATGGGGAGAGTGTAGCGGAAATGGCGGGTTTCGGCAGGGCGGGGTGGGGCGAGTTGAAAGTTCAAAGTGTAAAGTTCAAAAGCGCGAGCGAGGCTCTCAGGGTTTTTCTGGGCTGTGCCCGCGCCATTACCGGTAATCGCGGGCATGGCGGGGCAGCCTCCCCCATCCCTAGACCGCGTTTCAACTTTACACTTTGAACTCACGGCTGCCCTGATATCGCACCCACCTTCCACCCATGGCATACTGCCTGCCTCCTTTCTTTTGATACGGATGCCATGACGCCATTTCTGGTACAGCCCTGCCGCATCATCCTGTCCCAGTGCCCGCGCCGGGGGCATCGCCCGTATTTTCCTGATCCGCCGTTGTTATTGTCTTTCTAGTTCACCCTGTTCAAGCTAACGGGCGGGTTGCCGCCCTTGTGACAATGACAACGGATTGACTATGAATCTTGCCTTTGTGGTGATGTTGCCCTTTCTGGGCGCGTTCCTGCCGCCGTTGGTGGAGCGCGTAACGGGGAACCGCACCTTGCTGGCCTGTGGGGCGGCGGCGCTGCCGGCGCTGGCGCTGGCGCTGCTGTTCAACCCGGCCCGGAAAGTGTTTGCCGGGGAGACCCTGCACAGCACCCTGACCTGGATCCCGTCGCTGGATCTGTCGCTGGCGTTCCGCCTGGACGGGTTGGCGCTGCTGTTTGCCTTGCTGGTGCTGGGCATCGGCCTGCTGGTGATTCTCTACGCCCGCTATTACCTGTCCGCCAAGGAAAAAGCGGGGCGCTTTTATGCGTACCTGCTGCTCTTTATGGGCGCCATGCTAGGGGTGGTGACCAGCGATAACCTGCTGTTACTGGTGGTGTTCTGGGAACTGACCAGCCTTAGCTCCTTCCTGCTGATCGGCTTTTGGGGGCACAAGACCGAGGCCCGCAAGGGCGCGCGCATGGCGATGACGGTGACCGGCATGGGTGGCCTGGCGCTGTTGGCCGGGGTGTTGCTGATCGGCAATGTGGTGGGCTCGTTCTCGCTCACCGAGGTGCTGGCCAACGGTGACCTGATTCGCGGTAGCGAGCTGTACCCGCTGATTCTCTGCCTGGTATTGCTGGGCGCCTTTACCAAGAGCGCCCAGTTCCCGTTCCATTTCTGGCTGCCCCATGCCATGGCAGCGCCCACACCGGTGAGCGCCTACCTGCACTCGGCCACCATGGTGAAGGCCGGGGTATTTCTGCTGGCGCGCCTGTACCCGGCGCTGGCGGGCACCGATTTGTGGTTCGAGATTGTCACCCTGGCGGGTATGGCGACCCTGCTATGGGGTGCGGCGGCGGCCCTGTTCCAGCACGACCTGAAAGGCCTGCTGGCCTATTCGACGATTAGCCACCTGGGCCTGATTACTCTGCTGTTCGGCCTGAACAGTCAGCTGGCGGCGGTGGCGGCGGTGTTTCACATCATCAACCACGCCACCTTCAAGGCCAGCCTGTTTATGGCGGCGGGGATCATTGACCACGAAACAGGCACCCGTGACATGCGCCGTATCAACGGCCTGTGGAAGTACATGCCGTATACGGCGGTGCTGGCTATGGTGGCCTCGGCGGCCATGGCCGGGGTGCCGTTGCTGAACGGGTTCCTGTCCAAGGAAATGTTCTTTACCGAGACGCTGCAGTCCGAGCAGCTGGGCGCGCTGAGCTGGTTGCTGCCGTTGGGCGCCACCCTGGGCGGGGTGTTCTCGGTGGCCTATTCGGCGCGCTTTATCCACGACGTGTTCTTCAATGGCGAGCCGATCAATTTGCCCAAATACCCGCCCCATGAACCGCCGCGCTATATGAAGGTGCCGGTGGAGATTCTGGTGGCGCTGTGTGTTGCGGTGGGTGTGTTCCCGGCGATCACCGTGGCCGGGCTGCTGGCCGTGGCGGCCACCGCGACCCTGGGCGGTGAGCTGCCGGAATACCACCTGGCTATTTGGCACGGCTTTAACCTGCCGCTGATGATGAGTTTTGTGGCGCTGTTCGGTGGCATCTTTGTTTACTCCCAGCGCCGCCGGCTGTTCGATCTGTGGGCGCGCCTGCCGGAGGTGGACGCCAAGCTGGTGTTTGAAGGGCGCATTCAGCAGCTGGGCCGGGTGGCCAGTGCCATTACCGGGCGGCTGCAGAATGGCTCGTTGCAGAGTTATGTGGCTTGGGGTGTGGCGCTGGTGGCGGTGATTTTGCTCACCCAGATGTGGCACTTGCCGGCGCTAAGCCTGGATGTGGGCATGCTGCCCATGGATGGCGTGGCGATTCTGTGTACCGCCATGCTGGTGGCCGGCGCTTTGCTGACCACTGTCCTGCATCGCCACCGGATGACCTCGATCATGTCGCTGAGCGTGGTGGGGTTGATGGTGTCGCTGCTGTTTGTGCGCTTCTCCGCACCGGACTTGGCGCTGACGCAGCTGTCTGTGGAAGTGGTTACCATGCTGCTGCTGATGCTGGCCATGTATTTTCTGCCGGTGCGCACCAAGGTGGAGTCGTCGTCGATACGGGTGGTGCGCGATGTGCTGCTGGCGCTGATCGTTGGCGCCGGAGCGGCGGTGTTGGCCTTCCTGGTGATGACCGGCGAGACCACAACCATCAGCCAGTTCTTTATGGACAACAGCAAGTCCGGCGGCGGTGGCACCAATGTGGTCAATGTGATTCTGGTGGACTTCCGCGGCTTCGATACCTTTGGTGAAATCACCGTGCTGGGGATCGCTGCCATGGGCATTTATGCCCTGCTCAACGATCTGAACCTGGCGTCCGCCAAGTACGATTCATTGGGGCGGCCTTGGGCAAAAGATGCCCACCCGCTGGTGCTGGTGACAATCTCCCGGCCGCTGTTGCCGTTGGCGCTGCTGATCGCGGTGTACATCTTCCTGCGTGGCCACAACCTGCCCGGTGGCGGTTTCGTGGCCGGGTTGATTACTTCGGTGGCGCTGGTGCTGCAATACGTTGCGTCCGGGGTGGGCTGGGTGCATAGCCGCATGCCCGGGGATTATCACCCGGTGGTGGCGCTGGGGGTATTGCTAGCCGGGCTGACCGGGGTGGGTAGCTGGGTCTTTGGCTACCCCTTCCTGACCAGTTCGTTCACCTATGTGTCGCTGCCGCTGATCGGCAAGTTTGAGCTGGCCACGGCCATGCTGTTCGACACCGGGGTGTTTCTCACCGTGGTGGGCTCAACGCTGTTGATGCTGGCCAATCTGGGCAAGCTGTCGTTGCTGGATGACAAGAGGGAGAACGCCTGATGGAACTGCTGGTAGCAATCATCATTGGTGTGTTGGTGGCGTCTGGAGTGTACCTGTGCCTGCGTGCGCGGACCTTCCCGGTGGTCATGGGCCTTACGTTGCTGAGTTACGGTGTGAATGTGTTTTTGTTCTCCATGGGCGGGCTGAAGATGAATCAGGTGGCAGTCGTGGGCATGAGCCCGGACCCCACCGACCCCTTGCCCCAGGCGCTGGTGCTCACGGCCATCGTGATCGGCTTCGCCATGACCGCCTTTCTGGTGGTGCTGGCGCTGCGTAGCCAGGGCGAGCTGCATAACGACCATGTGGACGGCAAGCCGGATGACGGAGGCCGCTCATGAATCACTGGATTATTGCGCCGGTACTGATTCCCGCCTTGGCGGGCATGCTGTTATTGCTGGAGGTGCGTGAGCGCCACCGGTTGCGGCGGATAACCGGCTTGTTGTCCTGTGCGGCGATGTTGGCGGTGGCCATTTTTCTGGGCGATCAGGCCTGGAGTGGTGAGATCACCGTTTATGCGCTGGGTAACTGGCAGGCGCCATTCGGCATCGTGCTGGTGCTGGATAAGCTCAGCGCCCTGATGCTGGTGCTGACCGCAGTTCTGGCCTTCCCGGCCCTGCTGTATGCCTGCTGCGGTGATGATCGCAGGGGCGCCAATTTCCATGCCCTGTTCCAGTTCCAGCTGATGGGGATCAACGGTGCTTTTCTGACTGGCGACCTGTTCAACCTCTTCGTGTTCTTCGAGGTGTTGCTGATTGCCTCCTACGGGCTGGCACTGCATGGGCGTGGCCCGGAGCGGGTGAAAGCGGGGCTGCATTATGTGGTGCTTAACCTGGTGGGCTCGGCGCTGTTCCTGATCGCCCTGGGCCTGGTCTACGGCACCACCGGCACCTTGAACATGGCTGACTTCGCCGTGAAGGCGCAAGAGCTCACAGGAACGGACGCCACCTTGCTGAGCATTGCGGTGTTGATGCTGTGGGTGGTGTTTGGCCTCAAAGCCGCCCTGTTCCCACTGTATTTCTGGTTGCCGGCGGCCTATGCCGGGGCGACGGCCGGGGTTGCGGCGCTGTTCGCGATCATGACCAAGGTGGGCTTCTACGCCATGGTGAGGGTGTACGCTCTGGCCTTTGCCGATGGCCCCTTTGCGGGACTGGGGCAGGCGGCACTGTGGTGGCTGGCCCTGGTGACACTGGGGCTGGCCTGTATTGGCGTGCTGGGGGCGAAGCGGCTGGGCACGTTGGTGTCTTATCTGGTGGTGATGTCGGTAGGCACACTGGTGGCCGCGCTGGCCTTCGGACAGCTGGAGGCACTGGGCCCAGCGTTGTATTACCTGCTCCATTCCACCCTGATTTGCGGTGGCCTGTTCCTGCTGACGGACCTGATTGCCCGGGGCCGTGGCGAGGTGGCTGACCACTTGCAGATTGGCCCGGCGATTCTGAATGGCGGGCGGTTGTCAGTGCTGTTCTTCGTGGCGGCCATTGCTGTGGTGGGGTTGCCGCCGTTATCTGGCTTTGTGGGCAAGGTGGCCTTACTGCGCAGTGTGCCGGACACGTCCTACTGGGTGTTGCTGTTGGTGGCGGGCCTGTGTGGCCTGATCGCCATGAGCCGGGCGGGGTCTACCTTGTTCTGGCGCACTACCGGGGAAGGCAGCGGCCTGCGGCCGGCGCGCCGGCATCTGGTGGCGGTGCTGTGGCTGCTGGTGTTGAGTCCGTTGATGGCAGTGTATGCCGAACCGCTGTTGCAGCTGACCACGGCGGTGGCTGACCAGTTGCGCACTCCGGATCTGTATCTGTCTGCGGTGCTGGGAGGTGGCGCATGAAGCTGTTCTATCGGGTGTTGCCGTATCCCAGCCTGAGCCTGATTCTATGGTTTGCCTGGATGCTGCTCAGCGGTTTCACCGCGGGCCATGCGGTGCTGGGTGCCATCCTTGCTGTGCTGTTGCCGTTGGGGACCCGGCCGTTCTGGCCGAATGTGCCGCGCATTCGCAACCTGCCGCGGTTGCTCGGTTTCGTGGTGGTGGTGCTGTACGACATTGTGGTGGCGAACGTGTCCGTGGCCATTAAAGTGCTGGGGCCGCTGCGTTCCATACGGCCGGGCTTTGTGGAGCTACCGCTGGAGCTGGAAGACGATTTTGCCATTGCCCTGCTGGCCAGCACTATTTCGCTGACCCCGGGCACCGTGTCGGCGGATGTGAGCCCGGATCGCAGAACCTTGCTGGTGCACGGCCTGGATGTGGATGATGCGGCGGCGTTGGTGGCGGAGATCAAGCAGCGCTACGAGCGGCCGTTGAAGGAGATTTTCGAATGCTAGAGACGGCCATTTCCATTGCATTGGCACTGATTACCCTGGCTTGGGTACTGAATCTGTACCGGCTGATTATCGGCCCGTCGCTACCGGATCGGGTGCTGGCGCTGGATACCATGTACATCAACAGCATTGCACTGATCGTGGTGTACGGCATACAGGTGGACAGCAAACTCTATTTTGAAGCCGCCATGCTGATCGCCCTGATCGGTTTCGTTAGCACCGTGGCCGTGGCGAAATACGTCACCCGCGGGGATATTATTGAGTAGACGCAACAGGCTTCACGCTTCACGCAACAGCGCGAGAAGGGGTGTCAGGTCTGGATATTTTGGTGTTTCGCGCGGAATGGTTGGACGTTTCCGCGCGGGGAAAATGCGTGATGGATTGGTTGCAGCGGCCGCGTTGTTGCGTGATGGGTGTGGCCTGCAAGCGAGGTGTTAATGGATTCTCTGATTGAATGGCTGGTGTCAGCCAGTGTGATTATTGGCGGCGTGTTTGCGCTGGTGGGGTCCATTGGGCTGGCGCGGCTGCCGGATTTCTATACCCGGCTGCATGGCCCCACCAAGGCCACCACTCTCGGGGTGGGCGGCACTATCGTGGCGTCGCTGCTGTTCTTTTCCTGGCAGGAGCGTGGGCTGCAATTGCATGAGGTGCTGATCACCCTGTTCCTGTTCATCACCGCGCCGGTGTCCGCGCACATGCTCGCCAAGGCCGCCATGCACCGGCAGCTGAAGCGGATGAAAGGCACACGGGGAGAGCCCTGGAAGCAATAGGAGAGCTGCGAACTTCTAGTTGCCAGGCGCATACCGTAGGAGCGTCGCTGGCGGCGCGATAATCCTGGTTTCGAGGTACGAGTCACGAGAAGCGAAAACCAAGACTTCCCGTGAAGGGTTTTGATTTTCGAAACTCGCTTCTCGTGACTCGTCTCTTTCGGGAATCGCGCCGCCAGCGACGCTCCTACGGAGGGCTGTCGGGCTGGAAGGTAAAATTTGTAAAAGATAAAACCGCCTGGAACTTTCCGAAAAAA
>OJHO01000522.1_pt1 | contig 16133 bp, 24 predicted proteins | sample 1595311 | NCBI WGS metagenome assembly OJHO01 (sample SAMN05416879, study PRJEB24817) | seawater metagenome | isolation source: Sea water | place: Canada:Atlantic | collected 2013-11 | reverse complement strand
CGTTGTAATAGGAGCCCTGAATGGACACCCTCACCGCCCTGACCACCCGTGTATCTGCACCACGCCTGCAAGCCCCGGGCCCCAGCGACGAGCAGATCGATATACTGCTGCGTGCCGCCATCCGCGCTCCGGATCACGGCCTGCTGCGGCCCTGGCGTTTTATCGTGCTGCAGGATCGCCAGCTTGAACAACTGGGTGACATCATGGTGGCCAATTTGCTGGAACAGCAGCCCGACGCTGACCGCCGCAGCCAAGACAAGGCCCGCAGCAAAGCCCTGCGTGCGCCCACCATTATCGTTGCGGTGGCAGAAGTCACCGAAGATCACAAGGTTCCCGTCTGGGAACAGGTACTGGCAGTGGGCGCCGCCGTTCAAAACATGATGCTAGCGGCCTACGAACTGGGCATCGGCGCCATGTGGCGCACCGGTGCACTGGCCAACTCTAATCTGGCAAAACAACAGCTGGGCTTCGCCGACAAGGACCAGGTGGTCGCCTATCTGTACCTTGGCACGCCGGCCAGTGGCCTTAAATCCCTGCCAGACGACAGCCCGGCCGATTTCATCCGCGAATTGCCATGATGGATCTGGCCGCGCTTGCAGACCAGGTACGTGATGCCATTCCTCTCACCCGGCATCTGGATTTTCAGCTTGAGGCATTCGATGGTCAGGCGCTGACGGTGAGCGCCCCACTCGCCCCGAACCACAACGACAAGGGCACCTTTTTTGCCGGCAGCCAATCGGCCCTGCTAACCCTGGCCGGCTGGAGCCTTACCACCTTGCTGGCGCGGCAGGCAGGTGCAACGGCCGATGTGGTTGCCGTTGAAACCGGGCTGAAATACCTGTTGCCTCTGGATAGCGGCATGCATATCACCGCCACCGCCAGTGCCGACGACATCAACCGCTTCGAGCAACGCCTGCAGCGCCGGGGAAAAGCCACCCTTGCGATTTTGGCTCAGGGAGCCAGTGCCAATGGCACTCTGGTCTGCGAGTATCGAGGTCTTTATCTTGCGAGGATCGGACTTCCATGACTGCTGACATCACCATTATTAACACTCACCTTTACTTGCTTGCCTACGCGGGCTGGGCATTGTTTCTGCTGATCCTGCTGATCAGCGCCCGCTCTCTGGCCGTATTGAGCGGCAAAAGCAAAGCCGACGGGTTTCCGCCTTACCACTACAACCCGGCTTGCCCCCTCAACCGGCTGCACCGCGCTTACCTGAACACCCTGGAATTGCTTGGCGTTATCATTGTCGTGGTGGCCACCGCACTGTGGCTCGGCAACACCGCACTCAGCGATACCCTCCTGCCCTGGATCGTCGCCGCCCGCGTAGCTCAAAGCATCATCCATCTGGTTGGCGTAAACCATTGGCTGGTACAGATCCGCTTCGGCTTCTTCCTGGTTCAGGTGGCTCTGGTCAGCTGGTTGGCCGTGGATCAGGCTTGCTCCCTGCTTTCACTGCTCAAACCCTGAGCAACCGGCGGCGGGACGCTTGCCTCCCGCCGCGCCCTCCGGTACTCTACGCGCCCTCAAGAGTTGCCCAGTGCGCTGTTGACGACAATCTGGTGAGGTGTCCGAGTGGCCGAAGGAGCACGCCTGGAAAGTGTGTATACCGCAAGGTATCGAGGGTTCGAATCCCTCCCTCACCGCCAAATACTTCAATAAAATCAGCCCTTTATGGGCTGTTTTTATTTCTGGTGTCGAAAAAGTGACGAAAGCGGATTTAATGCCACCGCTTCGCGCAGATGATCAGGCGCAAGGTGTGCATAGCGCATGGTCATATTGATTGTGCTATGACCCAGTATCTTCTGTAGTACGAGTATGTTCCCGCCATTAATAACGAAGTGTGCCGCGAAGGTGTGGCGCAGTACGTGTGTTGCCTGTCCCTTTGGTAAATCGATTTCAGCAGCTGTAAGCGCATGGTGAAAACCGCGTATGCAGTTGGAGAAATAGCCATTCGTTTTGAGATGGTCCTGGGCCCGCTTTTCAAGGTCGGGTGAAACAGGCACCGCCCTGACTCGCTTGCTTTTGGTGTTTACGAACTCGACCGCCCCACCCTTCACTCTCTCTTTTGTCAGGCTCAAAGCCTCTGACCATCGGGCACCTGTTGCAAGGCAGATCCTCACAACACAACCCAGATCCTCAGGGGAGCTGGTGGACTTTACGGCCGTAAGCAATCGCTCTATCTCATCGGAGGTAAGGAACGTTACTGGATTCTCTTGAAGGCGCAGCGGCTTGACCTTTGAGAGCGGGTTTTTATAGGCAATGTCATCGAAGGAAATCAGGGCATTGAAGACGGCTTTCAGGTAGCCAAGGCGGTTATTCAGTGTCTTGCCTGCCATTCCAGCGCTGAGGAGTCGGCCACGGGTTAACAGGTATGACTTGGCTGTGAATTGGCTTGCGATCGGGTTGCCCAGTTCCTGGGCGTGGAGCTTCACTATCTCAAGACGCCTTACACCATCCGTTAAGGTGTGACCATGAAGCTGGAACCAGCGATCGGCTAGGTCGGTAACCGTTCGTTTGTCCCGCTTGGGACGCTTTGCCCCATCTGCATGATCAGCACGCTTTTGTGCTTCAAATAGGCGGGCTTCGCCCTTAGTGGCGAATCGCTTGCGGTAGCGGGAGCCTTTGACCGGTTCAACATCAGCAAGCCAACGGCCGTCAGGTAACTGTTTGATCATACGGCTTTGCCGTATCTTATGTATCGCTCCTCAAGCAGATCGCTTAAATGCTCTCTCAGCTCTTGCAGGTCCTTGCCCTTAGATTGGTAATGATCCTCTAGAACCTTGAAGAAGGGTAACTTGCGAAGGGCTCGCCATGTATTTCTTGATGTCATACGCTCACGAGCCGCACAGCTGATGAAGTTGCCAAGAAGAAGCTCCACATTCTTACCAGAGAAGCCTGACGCCGACTTGTAGTAACGCTTCATCTCAACCGGGGCTTGGTCATTTGTCAGTACATGACGGCTAAGGACCGTCCATACAGGGTGAAAATAGCCAGGGCGCTGCAAATAGCGGAATCCCTGCAAGCCATACTGCCAGAGGCCATCAAGGTAGGGCTCTAGAGAGTGGAAATCGTGAGAGCCGATTACTTCACCCGTTTCAGGATTGACTGAACCATCAGCGAATTGCTGTACAACAGAGTGATGGAAACGAAGTTCAATGCGGGTTACTGGCAAATCCTCCTGATATCCAGACCACACTGTTTTCCAGTAGTCGAGCTTGTCGCGGTGCTTAGCCTCCTGTGTCTTGTCGTAGACAGAAAGCTGGATGCCACTAGCAGAGCCAAATGTGTAAGTTTCACCACGACCATAGACGGCGCTTGTAGATGCAAAGTCAACACTAGCTATGCCGCTGTATGTCTGGTTCTTACGAGAACGGCAGTGGAGTTTCGCCTCGAAATCTCGATTCGGAACCCAACCCTGTACATCCATTGCAAGATGAACGGCACATTGAACTGGAGCAGCATTGACCAGAACTTCATCAGCCAAATCGTTAAGCATCTGCTGGAGGTGATAAGCGGTGTTTGCACGGATAGCGTGAGGGGAAACCTCGATTTTGAGGTGATGGCCGTCAGCGTCAGCAGCTGCATGAAAGCTTTTGATCAACAGGATCAGGCCCAGGTCGGCATTCTGGAGTCTGAACTGATAACCCGAGTCTCTGCCTACTCGCCCCGTGTGCCAACGCTTTCCGGCGAAATCTACAATGCCAGACTCATCAAAAAGGCCGAGAACTTCTTGTTTGAGTCTACCCCTGTACAACTGTCGAACGGTATCTACACCGAAGTGGAGAACGTTCAGCTCTGACAGGTCGAAAACATCACCATGGAATGAATCGACAAAGACACGACCAAAAGGATCAGCCTCGTTATTCTCGTTCATTGAAGGAAAATGCTTATTAGCCATGATGACTCCTGTGGTTTTATGTGGTGAAACGTGTTTCTTTATTTTCTTTTATAAGACGTGTTACAGGGACGTCTTGTAGCGGCGGGGAGCGGTCGCCGTGGCTCGTGCCTCGCCATCAGCGACTCGCTCCCCGCCTCTCTCTTGTCGTTCTGCTCGTGCCAGGTGGTTGAAAATGCCGTTCTTAAGAATTCGCCTGCACATCTGCCAAGGCATGTCGGTTATGGTTGTGCCTTGCTGCGTGTAACAAGTGCAATCGCTAAAATCTGAGCGCATGGACATGCAGCCCTGAACTACCGGCACGGATAGCGCACGACGGGAAGCAGGACTATATAAAGGAGCGGTATAAGGAAGACCGGGCACCTCTGGTGCTAGAAGGTCTCCCCATGCTTGCGGCTTAGGCGGTTCAGCTCTCTGAACATGCGAGCTGGCGGGAGAACCGTCAACCTGGGCTTGTGCCTCATCATCGGTAGATGTGCCGTAATTAGAATAAAAACGCCAAACCATGAAAACGGTGAAGGCAATCAGGATAGGAACGATAAACAGGATTTTAGGCGGCTTGAATTTGTGGGTATGGACTTCCGCCGAATGATAGTGACCCCAGACGCGCTTTGGGAGACGCTTTTTAGTTTTTACACAGTTTTCAAGCTCAGACTTTGTCGCCGGGTTCACATAGCCAGAGCCTGAATGGTACTCGATGACGAAAGGCGCACCGAACGGCCTGCTAAAATGGTATTGCTCGTTGCAGAGCTTACGGGCATGGGTGTCGAGTAACGAAGGGTCCTGGCTGATGAAAATGATATCCCAGCCATGGTGGCGGTGCGTTTCTAGCGCGGTGAGGCCCGGAGGAACAGGCTTGCTTGCTGGCCTCCCCGGCCATACTTGCTGGGCTTCATCGACAACAAGCACAGCACCATCAGGAAGATGGTCGGGCCAGTTTTTAACCTGATCGTCGGTAAGCTCTGTCCAGTCCAGCTTTAGGTCACGAATGCCGCGATAATAGACGGGGCGCTTTGTATCGCTGCCCTCGATGTTAAACCGCTTGTCATGCAATACAAAATCCAGCGTATTGCTGGTCTTGCCTGTTCCCGGCTTACCCGTAAACAACCAGAACATTATTCACCCCCGTTTAAATCCATGAAGCCGAAACGCTTGAACGCACCGAACAAGGTGCGGATTGAGATAATCCCGATATACGCGCTAATAATCAGGCTCAGAAAGACGTCGAAACCGGCCATGGTGATGACGGCCAAGATGTCGGAAGTGATGCCACCCATGCCCGACTTGATGTGATTAATAACGCCATCCAGCGTGATCTGCACACCGGTCAGGGAAACGGTACCCAAGCCGATAGCGCCCAAGACGCGGGCAGTCGTTGGGCCAATGATGGACGCGATAAAAGCAGCAACGGGCTGCAACCAAAAAGGCATGGCTATTTCTCCGTCATTGATCGAAAGGCGATGAAACCGGCAGCAATCCAGCCAAGGGCAATCACTAGCGGCCTGATGCGGGAGGCAAAATCACAGATAAAGGTGAACGGTATAGCAATGGAACCGAACGGAGGAACTGATACCTGTATGTCTGCCGGACAGGAGTTGGAGCCACCGAAGCCGGAACCAGAATCATCGAGGCCAGAGAGGAAGGAATCAAAGCCCACTTCCCTACTGCCTATCTGGTTTTCCGGTGCATCACCATCAAGGAGTGAATCACCGCCTTGGTTGTATTCCTCCGTGCCCTTCAATTCCTCACGGAATAGCTGTTCCTGACAAAAGTGATGCCATTCATTGAGAAGTACGGCGCACTGGATAGGATCAGCTGAGCTGCAATCAGGCTCGTCTACCTGCTCTTTATCGCAAGTGCCCTTGCCCACGGTGTTGCCTTCCTCTTCTTCTGGCTCCTGATCATCCTCGACACCGTTGCCGTCTGCGTCCGTGTCCTGGCCGTCTGGTATCCCGTCGCCGTCTGTATCTGGGTTGTTCGGGTCAGGATCTAAACCTGCACCGCCGCCGCCACCATTGCCTGAGCCTGAGCCGGGGGAGTCTGGCGCACCATCGCCATCACGGTCTGGGTCGTCACCGTCTGGGATACCGTCGCCGTCAAAGTCGGGGTTCGATGGGTCAGGGTCATCGCCGTCAGGGAGTCCATCACCATCTGAATCAGGGTTAGAGGGGTCTGGATCATCCGTATCGGGTATACCATCGCCGTCTGAATCGTCTGGCTCTGGCTGCTCTGATGACTCTTTGCAGTATTTACGGCCATCAATAACAGTGTAGTTTGGGCATGAAGAATCCGGGGGGACTTCGCAGAACTTTGAGCCATTGGTGGATCGGTAGCAGCCATCTTCATCGGTGTAATCGTGAAATGGCCTGTCTTCTAGTGGGAGAGGCGACTCGCAGAATTCGCCATTGCTCCTAAACTTTGCTGAGCAGCTGGTAGTTGTGGAGGTAAATACACAAATGGAACCTGTGATGCGGTTGAATTCACAGTTTGAATCACAAACTGATGATGTCTTGACGGCTGTTGAAATTCTCTTTTCTGTGCCGGCTGGAATTGAGCACTGCCTTTCAGGTGGGGCTTCTTCTGTACAAGTGGAACCATCTTCTGAAATGTAAGGAGTTGAGCCATAGCAATAGAATCCCTGATAACGGGTTCTCTCCCCATCAGCGAAGCCGCCTGTGCAGTGGCGTTTTTGTGGAGCTACTGATACATATGCCTGACATTGCTGACTTATTTCTTGCTCGACGGTTGTATTACCAGACTCGTCGTCACAGTACGAAACACCGGGACTTGTATCGGTGATGGTAACGCAGGACTTATTAAAGCCGAGGTTTGAGTTTTGGTAGGCAATGGCTTGTGAGGAGAGAGTCAGGAAAAGAGCGAATAAAAAGCCAAAAGAGAAACGATTAAATATATCCATGGGCCTACATCCGGTTCCATTTTGTTTTCCTCATATTAAAAAGGGGCCGGAAGGCCCCTTCCCGTTTGCGTTGGGCTTACTTGATAACCCGGCGAACGTAGGCAACACCGGCGATCACGGCCAGAACGCCGATCACTGCCAGGGCGATGGTTTCCACGTTGGCAGACTGGCCGGAGATCTCACCAGCGGCAGCCGTGACATCAAGCGCAGCGTTTGCAGCACCGGCATACATGGCTGTACCGCCGACAACTGCAAGCTGGCCAAACTTTTTACCCATGCCGTGGGTGCGGGACTGGATAGACTCCAGACGGGCCTTCATTGCATTTTTCATGGTGTTTCTCCGTGATTTAATTTTGAGTTTTAACGAATGAGGCCGAAGAGTTTCTTGCAGCCCCAGACTGTTGCCCATAAGAGCAAACACGCCCCGAGCAGTTCGTTTGCCTGCCCGTATGTGAGCGGGGGCAGTCCGAAGGGCCCTGTCTCCGCCACAATTTCCAGCGTGCCGGTGCAAAGGGCTGCCCCATCTTGAGCTTGTTGCCATTCACCGCCTGCACACGCTATTAATTCCATTTTCTATCCTGTTACTTGCTGTCAGGCTTTGCAGTGCTGCCCTGGGGGGCTTTCTTCGGCACTACGCCGACCAGATAAGGCTGGCTTTTGCCGCCTGCTGCGCGTTTCAGGACGGAGATAAATTCCACTTCGTCACCGGATTTCAGGTCAGACAGTTGATCGAATACTTCCGGGTCAGCGCTGAGTTTCATGACTTCAAAGCCGCGCGTTTGAGTCGGATCAGTTGCAGGCTGGCCGGCGAATACTGAGCAGTAAACGTCACGCTCTACGGTGATTTTGTTTACGCCGAATACGGTCAGGTTCATTTGCATTTGCATGGTCGTTCCTCTTGGCCTGTGGCCGTTGATTTAGCTGGTCGGTATGCCCAGCTCTTTTAAAATCTCTTTGGCATCGATCATTGGCTTACTCGATGCGTGTTTTCTGCAATTCGCTCTGGCTTCCCTTTCTGTTTTGGCGAACCCGATAAAGCACCAAGGGGCATACAGGTGTATCGGTTTCTCCTGGGCGTGCCAGTTGCGTTCAGAAATGTATATTCCGGGGCGAAGCTGGCGGGTTCTGTACTTCCCGCAGTTGCTGTAGCTCCTCTGCCCTACTCGCTTGAATTCCATCTTTTACGGCCTCGCGAATCTCTTGTTTTACTTCCGGGGAAAGCTCTGTGATCACATTTACGTCGACATCCTGAAATAAGAAAGCAGCAAAAACGGTAACCAGCCCTATAAGCACTACAGAAAAAATGAAATCATCCTCAATAAGCCCAGACTGTTTTTTCATGATCCAATCCTTAAAACATCCCTTACGGGGGCGCCCTTCGGGGCGGCTCTATTCGCTTTGCTCACCAGCACGGAAAGACTGTGCTGGCCCTTACGGGTAACGATCCTCGCCTCTTCGCTCCGCTGCGCACTCCGTTTGCAAAAGGCAAAAGAATGAGGGCACCGGTAAACCGGTAAAGGCGCTTTCTTTAAAGTGCAAAACCGCTCCCGGCTCTGGATCGAAGGCAGGGGGTTCCCTACCCCGCCACCCACGCCTGTCTTTTTGCGGACAGTGAGGCAACAAATGACCGGGGCAAGGCCAGAGCCTGCGGTGCTGCGCAGCCTTGCCCCGGTCATTTGTCACCTCCCTTAACGTCCGCGACAGGCGAAGGTGACGAGGCAGGGAATTCAGGGGGACAGCCCGCATCAAGCCACGCAGTCAAAACCGCACCCGCAAGGTCATAAAGGTCAGTGCCACGGGCCACAGATTCCTTGAGGAGCTTTAATTTTGTGGACTTGGGGGCGACAACGTAGAAGCGCTGGGGCTTGTCGTCGTAGTTGTCCTGGGCATCAATGCGCGGAGGGATAGAAGTCATAATCGACTAACTCCTCGGATGAAATATTCTTGTAGTTGCGGATAAAGGCAAAAAAGGTGGCGCTTTCCTCGTCATCAATGAGGCCATGGAAGAAGGCATCATCGACAATCGCCTCATATTCGCTAATTCTCCTAGCTGAACTGGAGTTGGAATAAGGGTTATTACGTTGCTCCCAGAGCAAGACCAAACTACGAGGCAGGGAATAGAGAAGATTCTCCGCGTGATCGATATCGGAACGAACACAAGTAAGATCGGGAGTGGCAGGCTGTAATAATGCGAAAAGGGATTGCTGAATCATCACAGCGCCCCCCAGAACAAAGAAAGCTGGGGGGAAGCATCACGGGAGCGGGAATAGACAAAAGTCTTGGCACGGTCCAGCTGGTCAGCAGCGAACACGGCTACGTCCTGGACACCGAGAAGGTTAGTCACGCGGACACTGATATAAGAGCTGTATTCGAAGATGACAGCCGAATAGCGAATGCCAGCACGGGAAAGCAAGGAAAAGATTTTCATGGACAAGCCGGGGGCTTTGTCGGTTTCACAACGGTATTTGCGGCCTTTGCGCTTATAGATTGCCTTAATCATTGCTCTGCCTCCTGAACCATCTCTACAAAGGCCAGCACATTCACCATGCGGCGCTTTGCGATCTTCACGGTGGGAATCTCCCCCCGGTCTATCCAGCCGCGAACCACTCCATCCGATACGCCGATCCAGTCAGCAAAAACCTGACGGGACATCACAGGCGGGTAAGGCCCCTTGATCCCTGTGAACTCCTCCCCCAATTCCGGCATACTGTGATTCCTTGTGGTGCTATGTGGTTTGTACTCATTACATATTACTGAGTATATACTATTGCAAAGCACAGTAAATAGTAATGAGTAGAATTTATCGTAATGATTAGAGACCGGCTTATAAGCCTTTTTAATAAGGAACGGACAACAGTCTGGTTTGAGGATCAAACCGGGATAGGTCGTTATCGTTGGCAGAACATAAAGAGCGGGAAAGCGAGGCTGACTGAGGCTGAGATAGAAGCGGTAATGGAGCTTTTCCCGAGCTATCGATGGTGGTTGATGACTGGCGAACTTATGCCAGAGGCAGGACAGACAAGCCCGGAATACGACGAAGCAAACAAGAACCTTAAGGAACAAGGTCAGGGATAGCTCTTACGCAGAGAGCCGCCGAAAAATGGTTCGGGAGGGATCGGCAAGGATGAAGGCGAAAATATTACTTACTGGCATATTAATCTTTTGCGGGAATGCATACGCGGAAACAGCAAAAGACATAGGCAGAAGCATTGGTGAGGTTGCGACTAGCCAACCAGCAAGGGAAGCCGGTAAAGCAATAACAGAAACATCCCAAGCGGCGTTGATGACCATTCTTTGCAATGGCGAAGGAATGTTTAGCAGGGCTGCGCAGTGCTATATGACACCGTCAGGGAAACAGGTGTGGGAACTCGAAGGTTCAGATAGAACGTACTGGATGAAGCAGGCAATGGCTGACGGTAGGCACAAGCGCATGGAAACCATGCGACAGGAAAAACTGAAAGAGAGCCACAGAGACTTTTGTACATTTTGGCTTGACCAGGAGGTGACAGAACGGTCAGCGAGGAAAATCGACAAGTACTGTCACTAGGTGTCGAAGAACTGTCGAAAACAACGGGCCAGAATGTGCTGAATAGTGAAACAGGAAAACGGTAAGCCGTTGAATTGTGTAGGAAAGTGAAGGAACAGGGGCCGAGAAATAGGGTTCGAATCCCTCCCTCACCGCCAAATATAAAAGCCCCGCAAACGCGGGGCTTTTTTTGTGCCGCTTTTGCTGCCTCTATGTCTGCTACACGGATCACGCGACAAATAACACGCTACAAAGCTTGCCCCCAACCCTGCGGCTCAAGACCCAGGTGGTAGCTCCCGGATGATAATGTCAGGCGCCGGGCATCAAGCGCCTGGCTTTCCACCACCACTTGCCCGGGATTGATCCCAATCGCTAAAGTAGTGGGTTCATTCTGAGGGGATACATCCATGACCCGTACCCATGGCTGGCTGGCGCGACTGGAGCAACTGGGCAATCGACTACCCCACCCCACTTTGCTGTTTGTCTGGTTCTGCTTGCTGCTGATCCCCCTCACTGCCGCGTTGGGGGCGCTGGGCGTAACCGCGGTTCACCCACTCACCGATGAAACCATTACCGCCCGCTCATTACTGGATGCGGACGGGCTGCGTTATCTCTTCACCACCCTGGTAGGCAACTTCACCAGCTTTGCGCCACTGGGTGTGGTACTGGTCGCCATGCTGGGCTTAGGTGTGGCAGAACAATCCGGGCTACTTTCCGTGAGCCTGGCCAGCTTGGTTCGGCGCGCCTCCGGTAGCACCCTGGTGTTCACGGTTGCCTTTGCCGGGGTACTCTCCAGCCTGACCGTGGACGCCGGCTATGTGGTACTCATACCGTTGGCTGGATTGGTCTTTCAACTGGCTGGGCGCTCTCCTATCGCCGGCATCGCCACCGCCTTTGCGGCCGTCTCCGGCGGTTTCAGCGCCAACCTGTTGGTCGGCCCGGTGGACGCCACCCTGGCCGGGCTGTCCACTGAGGCAGCACAGATCATCGCCCCGGAGCGCACTGTAGATGCCACCGGCAATTACTGGTTTATCATCGCCTCCACTTTTCTGGTCACCGGGCTGGTGACGCTGGTTACCCGTAAGCTGACCGAACCCCGGCTGGCGCATTCAGCGATGCCTGCAAGCACCTCACTGGACGTGCCCCAAACCCACACCCGCGCCATGCGGTGGACCGGCCTCACGCTGGTGGTGCTACTCGCCGGCCTGGCGCTACTGGTACTGCCAGGCAATGCGCCGTTGCGCCACCCGGATACCGGCAGCGTGCTGGGTTCGCCATTCATTCATGGCCTGGTGGTCATCGTGGCCTTGATTGCGGGGATCTGCGGGGCGGTGTACGGCCGGGTCAGCGGGCAATTTCGCAACAGTGGTGACATCATTACTGCTATGGAAACCACCATGGCCTCCATGGCTGGGTACCTGGTGCTGATGTTCTTCGCCGCCCAATTTGTCGCCTGGTTCAACTACAGCCAACTGGGCCTGCTGCTGGCAGTGAAAGGCGCAGCCTGGCTTGGCGCCCTGACGGTGCCGAAAGTGGTGTTGTTACTGCTGTTTGTCGTGCTTACCGCGTTAATCAACCTGATGATCGGCAGCGCCTCGGCCAAGTGGTCGATCCTGGCACCGGTCTTCATTCCCATGCTGATGCTGCTGGGCATTTCCCCCGAAGCCAGCCAAGCGGCCTACCGGGTCGGCGATTCCAGCACCAATATCATCACGCCGCTGATGCCCTACTTCGTACTGGTACTGGGCTTCGCCAGGCGCTATCAACCGGAAACGGGCATCGGCACCTTGATTGCCCTAATGCTGCCCTACAGCCTGACACTGCTGCTGGGCTGGTCGGTGCTGTTAGGCGTGTGGATAGGGTTTGGCTGGCCACTGGGACCGTAAAAGCAGCCACGAGCTTCGAGCTACTAGCCGCAACGCGAAGAAACGCTAGCGACAGACTTCAAATTGAGTGCCCGCGCAGCAATTCCAAAAAAACGCGCCAAAAGGCGCGTTTTTTACTCGTAGCTAGCAGCTAAAAGCTTCTAGCTATTATTTGATCAACCGAATCGTCAGCGGGTAACGGTAGTATTCACCGCCGTTGGCTTTTACCGCCGCCACAATGGTCATTACCAGCCAAAAGATCCCGATGACAGGCAACAGGAAAGCGCCGATCACCACGAAGGTGAGCAGAAAGGCGACAAAGCCGGCGATGGAGATGGTGATATTGAAGTTCACGGCTTCCTTGCCCTGGTCATCCACAAAGGCGCTGTCGTCTTTCTTGATCAGCCACATTACCAGCGGGCCAAGAATGTTGCCGAACGGCAGCGCCATACCCACAAACGCCAACAGGTGGCATGCCAGGCCCAGGCTGCGCTCTTCCTGTTTCGCCAGACCATTGCTGTTGTTCTCTTCACTCATTCAGACATTCCTTTTTCAAAAATAAAAACCGGTGGCATACGTTTCACAACGCACTTACTGGCGAATGGTACGGCGGTTGGGCAGGGCTTGTTCGCTGTTGGAACGGAACGGGTTGATATCGATGCCCCCCCGACGGGTAAAGCGGCCGTACACACTCAGGTGACGGGGCGAACACTGGGCCATCAGATCCACAAAAATCTGTTCGATGATCTGTTCGTGAAACCCCTGGTGATTACGCAGCGACACCACATAACGCAAAAAGCTGGCCGGGCTAATGGCGCGGCCGGTGTAGCGAATCACCACGGTGGCCCAGTCGGGCTGATCCGTGACCGGACAATGACTGCGCAGCAGGTGAGAATAGAGCTGGCCGGTTTGCTCTGAGCCCTGATCGCACAGCAGCAGCTCCGGGCGGTACTCATAATGCTCGAAGGACAGGTCGATGTTGTCCACGCAATCACCGCGATCTTCCCACACGGGAAAACCGGCGGACTCTTGCAGTGAATGCAACAGCACTTCGATATCGCAACCCACAGTGTGGGCCACATCTTTCTCAATGGCGGCGCGCACCGCATCGCGGCTTTCAAAGCGGGTATTGGCAAACGAATTCAGGTAAAGCTTGAGCGATTTCGACTCGACAATATTGGGGGTGGTACAGGGGACGCGCAGTTCGCACATGGCCACGATGGGCTTGCCCTTCTCGTTGAGCCAGGACAATTCATACGCATTCCAGATATCGGTACCGTGGAAAGGCAGCGTGGTGTCTTCCAGCTCCAGGGACTCGCGGGCATCCCAGCGCGGTACCGGACACAACAGCGAAGGCATGTACTCGTCAACATACTCGCTGGAACGACCCAGCGGCGTTTCCTTCAGATAGCTCATGATAACCTCTTGGCACTCCCGTCCATGGGACTGACTTTAATCATAGCCGGATTTAACCGGTTTCGTTAGTGCCGAATACCGGTACCGCGGTGCAGCAACCACAGCGCAAATAAGTAGAAAGCGATCACAAACGCCAGAATGACGCCCAACGAGGCATACACATTCACATCGCTCACGCCCAGCACGCCGTACCGGAAGGCATTCACCATATACACAATGGGGTTCGCCAGGCTCACGGTGCGCCAGAACTCCGGCAACAGATCAATGGAATAAAACACCCCGCCCAAGTAGGTCAGCGGCGTCAGGATAAAAGTGGGCACAATGGCGATGTCATCAAACTTGGTGGCAAAGGTGGCGTTGATGAAGCCGCCCAGCGCAAATAACGCCGCCGTGAGCACCACCACCGTGACAGTGATTACCACGTGCTGCATGGACAAGTGCGTAAAGAACAGGCTTAGCAAGCTGACGATCAGCCCCACCAGCATGCCGCGCACCATACCACCAACAATGTAGCCATTGAGAATCACGTGAGACGGCATCGGCGAGACAAGCATTTCCTCGATGGAATGCTGAAACTTGGTGGAAAAGAACGAGCTGACCACGTTGCCATAGCTGTTCTGGATCACACTCATCATGATCAGCCCCGGCACGATGTACTGCATGTAATCGAAGCCGCCCATTTCACCGATGCGGCTGCCGATAAGGTTGCCGAAAATCACGAAATACAGCGTCATGGTAATCGCCGGCGGCAACAGGGTCTGCGGCCAGATACGGGTAAAGCGGCGGATTTCCTTTGTCACCAGAGTCAGAAACGCCACCCATTGCTCGCGTGCACTCATGATGCCTGCTCCCCCGGCAAATTCTGCTCGACCAGTCGCACAAACAATTCCTCCAGCCGATTCGCCTTGTTGCGCATGCTCATCACTTCAAAATTCAACCGCGCCAGTTCCGCAAACAAGGTATTGAGGCTTTCGCTTTTCGGCACCGCCACTTCCAGGGTCTTGGCATCGCGAAGCCATACCTCGAAACCTTCCAGCTGCGGTGCTTCCGTCACTGGCCGAGCCAGATCAAGAATGAAGGTCTCCACCTGCAGCTGTTCCAGCAGGGATTTCATGTCGGTATTTTCCGCGATCATGCCGTGATCAATAATGGCGATATGCCGACACAGGGACTCCGCCTCTTCCAGATAGTGAGTGGTCAAAATGATGGTTATGCCCTGCTCATTCAGGTTGGTGAGAAAATCCCACATGGAGCGACGCAGCTCGATGTCCACACCCGCGGTAGGCTCATCCAGAATCAGCAATTCAGGCTCATGGACCAGGGCACGGGCGATCATTAATCGGCGTTTCATGCCCCCGGACAAGGTCCGCGACTGCTGATCCCGCTTGTCCCACAGGCCCAGCTGGCGCAGGTATTTCTCCGCCCGTTCGCGGGCCTGCGGTGCGGGAATACCGTAGAAGCCGGCCTGGGTCACCACGATATCGAACACTTTCTCGAACTGGTTGAAATTGAATTCCTGGGGCACCACACCAATCTGCTTCTTGGCCAGAGACCGCTGGGTATCCAGGGAATAGCCAAAAATGCTGACATCCCCGCCCGTCTTGTTTACCAGCGAACTGATCACGCCAATGGTGGTGGATTTGCCGGCGCCGTTGGGGCCCAGCAAGGCAAAGAAGTCGCCCTTCTTTACCTCCAGATCAATGCCACGCAGCGCCTGCACGCCATTGGCATAGGTTTTGGTCAGATTGCGAATTGTCAGCGCGGACAAGGCACACCTCGTCTGAAGTCGGTAAACGGAGAAAAAAGGCAGTCAGGGCGTTCAATCGCCCAAAGTACGGTGGCCATGATCGCCCCGCCATATCCAGTGAAGCTGGCCACCACTGAACCACAGCCACAGCCCCTCCATCATCCAGGGCCAGTCATCCTCGGTAATCCGCCGGTGCCCATGGAGTTCGGCTACCAACACGGCAAGGATGGTGTCGTGGGTCACGTGCACATTCAGGTGGCCCGGCGCCGGTTCACGCTCGCTCAGGTAGCGCGCCAGCTTGGCGCGGCCTTCAGCCGGCGACAGCATCCCGTCAAAGGGTTGCTGCAAATGTTGATTGAGAAATTTGAACGCGCCCATTTTCAAAAACGTGGGCCCGACTTCGTTCAGGTCTTCTACGTAACAGCCGGGCTCCACCAGGGTGGTGTCGGTGGTAATCTCGGGAATCGTCTTAAGCAAACCGGCTTTGCAGGCGCCTTCGGCCATGGCCTTGGCGGTATTCACACAACGCCCCACCGGGCTGGAGAAAAAAGCATCCACCGGACGCGCCAGCTGACCACCCCATTCTCTGGCCATATCGATGCCTTCCGGCGTCAGGGGCAGGCGGTAATCCGCAAAACCGTTTTTGGCTAGTTCGCGCACGGAGTGCCGCGTCAGCAAATGAACGGGTTTATCCTGCGGTAACAGGTTGAGGGCTTCCAGCAATCGCGGGTGTAGGCGCGCCATAGTCTCTTCACTTTGGGTCA